>Ga0210387_10001452_pt1 | contig 17915 bp, 15 predicted proteins | sample IncBWC7OmetaG_FD_160108 | JGI IMG/M metagenome (GOLD analysis project Ga0210387, IMG submission 160108) | Forest soil microbial communities from Barre Woods Harvard Forest LTER site, Petersham, Massachusetts, United States - Inc-BW-C-7-O ...
TCACCATTGTCTTCAGTTTCTGCCGCACGACCGGCTCAGGGTCAGCCAGCATGATCGTGTTCCCGTACGACTTCGACATCTTGCGCCCGTCGGTACCGGGCAGCTTCGCTGCAGGAGTAAGCAGAGTCTGTGGCTCAGGGAAAACGGCTTTCGGTACGCCATAGAATCCGTTGAAGCGCCGCGCGATCTCCCGCGTAAGTTCCACATGCGCGACCTGATCCTCACCCACCGGCACAACGTCGGCCCGGTAAATCAGAATGTCCGCCGACTGGAGCACGGGATAACCCAGAAACCCGTACGTCCCCAGGTCTTTGTCTTTAATGTTGTCGCGCTGCTCTTTATAAGTCGGCACGCGCTCCAGCCAACCGAGCGGCGTAATCATCGAGAGCAGCAGGTGCAATTCGGCGTGAGCTGGAACATGCGACTGAAGAAACAGCACCGACTTCTCCGGGTCGAGTCCGGCCGCGAGCCAGTCGAAAGCGACTTCGAGCGAATTTTCCTTCACCCGCGAAGTGTCGGCGTAATCGGTGGTGAGCGCGTGCCAGTCGACCACGCAGAAAAAACACTCGTATTTGTCTTGCATCCCGACCCAGCCCTGCAGCGCGCCCACATAGTTCCCCAGGTGCAGCTTGCCGGTCGGGCGCATGCCGCTCAGCACGCGTTTGCGAGGTTGGGAGGGGGATGTCGGGTGTGGAGATGTCATGCCGGGGCTAAATTCGATACTAACATGGGACCCGCGGCTGGACTCACGGCTTCCGGTTTCGGCGCCAGGCTTCCGGCGAAATGCAGACCGGCAAGCTCCGGGAGTCGTGAGACGGAGGTTGACGCCGAAATCCTTTATAATTCGCGCCTCTTCTCTCATCCGGAAACATGCCCACTCTCGCCCGCCAGCTTCGCGCCACCGACTACTTCACTCTGGGCTGGGGAACCATGGTCGGCGTCGGCTGGCTGGTCATCATGGACGACTGGCTTCTGCGCGGTGGCGCATTGGGCGCGCTGCTCGGCTTCGTCATCGGCGGCGCCCTGCTGCTTCCGATCGGATGGGTCTATGGCAGACTCGTGCTTGCCATGCCCGACGCCGCCGGAGAAATCGCCTACACCTCCGCCGTCTTCCCCCGCTCCATCAGCTTCGCCACCGGCTGGATGATGACTCTTGCCTACTTCATCGTTTGCCCCTGGGAAGCCGTCGCCGTCGGCCGCATCGCTGGCTACATCATCCCCGGCCTCGATTCGATCGAACTCTACCGCATCGCCGGCCGCCCGGTGTATCTTCCGCATCTCGTCATAGGCCTTGCGCTGACCGGTCTGCTAACGCTCCTGAATTATCGCGGTATCCGGCTCAGCGCGACCTTTCAGAACTGGACCAGTTTCGGCACCCTGGCTCTGTTCGTCATCTTCGTAGCTCTCGGCGTCAGCCGCGGCTCGCCGCGCAACTTTCCTCCGCTGTTTACCCACACGCCGCTGATTTCGATCCTGCTGGTCATTCAGATCGTTCCCTACTTCATGACCGGATTCGAATCGGTCAGCAAAGCCGTGGAGGAGGCCAGCCCGGAGTTCCGCACCCAGCGCTTCTTTCGCGCCATCTGGATGGCCATCTTTGTCGGTATCCTGTTCTACGCCAGTATCGTCGCAGCGGTGGCGTTCGTCGCGCCCTGGCGTCAGCTGGCTGGAGAAAAATTTATGACCGCGGTGGCCTTCCAGCAGGCGATCGGCGCGCGTTGGATCGTGAATATCATTCTGGCCGCCGCCCTGCTCTCGCTGTTCAAGTGTTTCAACGGAAACTTCGTCGCCGCCAGCCGGATGTTCTTTGCTCTGGGGCGGCGGGGCATGGTCGACCCGCGCGCCGGGAGAATTCACGCGCAGCACCAGACTCCGTCAACCGCCGTGTTATGCATGGGGATCGCGACCGCCGCCTGTATGCTGCTGGGCGACGCGATCCTGGTCCCCATCACCGAAGTCGGTTCCGTCGCCTGCGCCATAGGATGGTCCGCAACCTGCGCCGCGTGCCTCGCCATGTCGCGGGCCAAACCGGCTTTGATAACGTTATCGGCAATCGAACAAGCCGTCGCCTGGTTTGGGTTGGCCGTCGGCATCGCGATGGCGCTGATGAAAGTCGTCCCGTTGATCCCGGGCCACTTCAGCGTCTACGAGTGGATCGCACTGGCAATCTGGATCGCGTTGGGTGGGGCCGCTGCAGTTTTCCGCGGACGCTCAACGGTGACGAAATAGGAATCTAACACTGAGCGGGCGAAAGAAAAATCCAAAGATTTCAGGGGAACCCTGAGATGGAGAGAAGCATGATTTGGTTGAGATCGATTCGCATTTTATTAGTGGTATTCCTGGTGGCCGCTTGCCTTCCATTGTCTGCCCAGGTTCCTGCCTTCGACCTCGTCATCACGAACGGTCACATCATCGACGGCACCGGGTCTCCCTGGTACTCCGGTGATATCGGTATTCGCGATGGAAAGATCGCCGCCATCGGTCACCTCGCCGCCGCCGCGCGTAAGCGTACGATCGACGCCGGCGGCAAGGTGGTCGCTCCCGGTTTCATCGACATGCTGGGCCAGTCGGAAATGACGATCCTCGTCGATCCACGCCTGCCCTCGAAAATCTTTCAGGGCATCACGTCAGAAGTTACCGGCGAAGGCAACTCAGCCGCGCCACTCAATGACGCCATCATCCAGTCCGAACGCCGTGGCTACGACAACTACAAGATCACTCCTGACTGGCGCACCTTCCGCCAATATTTCGCGCGACTCGAAAAGCAAGGCATGGGCATCAACCTCGCGAGTTACGTCGGCGCGACGCAGGTGCGCCGCATGGTTCTTGGCGACGACGACAAACAACCGACGACCGAGCAGTTGAATCAGATGAAAGCCTTGGTGCGTGACGCCATGAAAGACGGCGCCGCCGGCGTTTCTACCTCGCTCGAATACGCCCCCGCTCCCTATGCCAAGACGGACGAACTGATCGCCCTTGCTACTGAGGCGGGAAAATTCGGCGGCATCTATTCGACCCACATGCGCAACGAGAGCGACTCGGTTCTCGAAGCCATCGACGAGACCCTGCGCATCGGCCGCGAGGCCCACGTTCCTGTGGAAATCTGGCACATCAAAGTCGCCGGCAAAAACAACTGGGGACGCATGCCCGCGGTCATTGCCAAAATCAACGCCGCACGCGCCGCCGGCTCAGATGTCACTGCCGACACGTATGCCTACACTGCCTGGTACAACGATTTCTCGGCTTTCGTCCCACCATGGGCGCACGACGGCGGCGACGTGAAACTCGTCGAGCGTCTGAAAGATCCCGCGACGCGCGACAAAATCCGGAAAGATATGCTCACTCCATCCAAAGACTGGGACAACGAATGGGACGAGATCCCTGGTCCCGAAGCCATCATGATCGGGGCCGTCGAGAACCCAGCCCTGCGCCCGCTGCAAGGCAAGCGCCTGTCAGAAGTTGCGAAGCTCTGGAACAAGGATCCCATGGATGCGCTTTTCGATTTTCTAATTCAGGATCCATCGGCCGGGGTCGCTGTCTTCGGCATGTCGCAACCCGACGTGACCCTTGCGCTTCAGCAACCTTGGGTGGCGGTCGACAACGATTCTTCGGGTACTTCGCCCGACGGAGTCCTTGGTCAGGAGCATCCTCATCCCCGCGCCTACGGCACGTTCCCGCGCATTCTGTCCAAATATGTTCGCGAAGAAAAGGTCCTGACCCTCGAAGATGCGATCCGCAAATTTTCCGCGCTGCCGGCGCAGCGAATGAGCCTGAGCGATCGTGGCGTGCTCAAAGCCGGCATGTGGGCCGACGTGGTCATCTTCGATCCCGCTATCATCAGAGACCGCGCTACCTTCGACAGCCCCAACCAGCTTTCCGAAGGAATGGATTTCGTCCTCGTCAACGGCGTCCCGGTGATCGATCAAGGCAAAATGACGGGACAACTTCCCGGCAAAGTGCTGCGCGGCCCGGGGTATGTGCCGTAGCCGGGAAGCACTTCCTACGGCTTGAGACGCGCCTGCGTTTCCGCACCTGCGACCCGAATCACCCGCGGCTCCGCCAGCGTTCCTGTAATTGTGTAGGCCGAGCCCGGCGGGTTGTTCGGAGCCTTCGTCAACTTCAAATCGAGATCGCGCTTGAATGACGCAGTCCCGCTCACCAGAAATTTTCCATCGGGGGATTCAAGCTTCGCGTCTTTAGTCTCAAGCTTGCCTGCCTGCAATCGCGCTTTCCCCGAGAAGCGCGTGATCTTCAACGGCCCCGCATCTTCGGCCAGCGATACGTGGGCCAGCGTCCCGTTGCTCACGTCAAACTGCAGCGTGCCGTCTGCCGAAGTCCAGAAGTCTGCCGGGCAAGTTCCCCTCATTTCATAGGTTGCGTTCGCCGTGCCCGCAACCCTCTGCTCCTTCGCAGAGTCCGCGAGACGAGCCAGCGAAATTCCAGTGAGACTCCCGCTGCCGCCACAGACCGCCGGCTTGGTGTTGAAGTCCGCCTGCCATTCGCCAAGATGCGTTCCGCCCAGGAAATCCGCGCTTAAGCCCGAGATTTGCAGCTTGCCGGCGTCCAGACTCAGGTTCGCCGAAACACGCCCGGCCTCCAAACCCCCTACCAGCAGCCGGTCCGCATTCACGCGGCCGGACGCGCGCAGACTTTCCAGAAGTGGCGATCCCGTCTGCGCATTCGATTCCAGCACCCGATACCACGGCCGTTCCTTCGGCCGCGGGTTCACCCACTCGCTCAGTTCACTCAACCCGATCTGGTTTGCGCTCAGGCTGAAATGAACCGCGCACGCACCGGGAGTTCCACATCCGCGCGGCATCGAAAGCGTTCCCGTCCACGACGTTCCTGCCGCCCTCGCATTCAACTTCTCGACGCGCACATCGGCCGGCGAGAGTTGCATGTCCGCCGATGAAATCTCCACTGCACCGCCGGCTCCGCGAACTTCGACGCGCACGTTGCGCAGCTTCGCCGAACCAGTCACCTGCGGTCCCGGAAAACTGCGCCCAGCCCACACACCCATCATTTGCAGATCCACTTGTGCTGCTCCGTCTACTGTTGCGAGCAACGCAGGAATTCCGAATATTCGTGCCACCCGCAGAGCCTTGCCAATCTCGACGTCGCCATTCACCGAAACGTCGTAACCAGTCCGGTTTACCCATCCGCGGACAATCGGCGAAGCAGTATGGGCTGCGGCAACAGCGGCGCCGCTCGCGAAGGGCCCGAACTCGATCCGCGCGCCATCGGGAGGCCGCATCTCCGGAATGCTCTTGCGAACCCCGCGCTTCAGTCCGACGTCTCCCGCTGACTGTCCGCTGGCCAGCACGAAGGGAATAGTTTCTGGTCCCACTTCTGCTTTATTCGCCACTGAAGCCAGCCGCAATTCTGAAATCTCGCCGCGCCCGGCAAGCCGCATCTGTGCCGTTACCGCATCCCGCTCCAACGAAAAATTCCCACTCACCGTTCCGCCCGCAGTCAAATCCTCCGGCAGATTTCTCTTCGCCCTCTGCGCCAGCGCCACTGCCGCGCTTACGGGCAGATTTTCCGCGATCAGGACCAAACCGTAGTTGCCGGTCCCGAGCAATCCCACATCGCCCTTCAACGTGATCATCCCACCGCCGACCGGGGCGGTGCACAGAGTCTCGTGAAGCGTCTGGTCGATTGAGCTGTACTGCCCGTCGCAGTGCGCCGCCAGCAACAACGGTTGGCCGTTGGTGATGTCATAGCGCCGAAAATCCTGAACCGATGCATTGCTCGTGACCTGCAATTTCGCCGGCGTGCCGGTGAGCGTTACGTCCAGTTGCACGCCCCCGCGCCAGCCTTGATCGTTTCCGGTGAAGAATTTTGTCAGCTGTCCGAGTTGAGGCCGGTTCCACTCCAGACTGAATTGCAGTGGCGTATCCCGCAGCGCCGCCGCGCGCTGCCAGGTTCCGTTTACCTGCAGCGTGCCGGTGTCATTCAAATTCAGGTCGGTGCGGAAGGGTTGAGCTTTCAGCCGCACTCCCCAGGTATTTTCTGAATCCTGCCAGAGAGAGAAATCCGCGTTGGTCAGGGCATAAGGTTTTTTCTCGGGACCGCTCTTGAAATTAATCCGCGCACCGGTGGCTTCAATGTAAGGGAACCCCGGCCGCGGTTCTGATTTTGCCTTCGACGTCGGCGCCAGCGGAGTATGGGCGGTGCGTTCCAGCAGCGCTTCGAGATTCCAGCGCCCGTTCGTTCCATGCACCAGATTCAGACTGGGCTCGGTCAGATCCAGTCGCGCAATTTCAAGCCGGCCTCGCACCAGCGAAGTCAGGCGCAGATCGGCCGTCAGTTCGCTCGCCCGCAGCATGGGTTCGGCTCCGAACGCCGGGTCTTCATACACCACCAGATTTTCCAGGTCGAATCCCGGCCGAGGCAGCAGCCGGAGGTGAACCGAGCCGATGTCCACCGAGCGCCCCACGCCGGCGCTGATGGCCAGAATAATTCGTGACTTTAAACGCGAGGCGCCGGGCCGCAGAAGAAACAGCAGCAGCAGAATCAGCGCCGCCGCAGCCAGCACGCGCCGCTTGGAGAACATAGGCTTCACCGCGCCCTCACCGCAACTCGAACTCACCGGGGTTGATCGATCTCATTTCACGACCTGCAGCGTGCGCCGCCAGCGGGTTTCGTCGAAGAAGTGCAGGACAACCTTACCGAGAAACGAAACGCGCTCGCCCCAACTCGTCTTGGTGTACTGGCCTTCCGGCGTTTCAAATGACCAGTAGATAAACATGGGTCGCCCGATAATATTTTCCCGGGGAATGAATCCCCAGTACCTACTGTCGAGGCTTACGCCGCGATGGTCGCCCATCGCGAAGAAACTGTTCGGCGGAACGACCAAGTCCTGGCCGTCGAGGTGCGAAGGCAGATCCACCCGCCAGTTCGCCGAAAGGTCTTCGCCTTCCGAAGGAGTCTCCGCCGGAAAACTGTTTCGGTAGGTATCTCGCGGATCGTCGTGGTCATGCAAAACGTAAGGTTCGTTCAGCGCCTCGCCGTTCCGGTAAACCACGCCATCGCGCAAATGAATCCGGTCTCCGGGCACTCCAATGATCCGCTTCACCACGTAAATCCCCGCCTGCTGCGGGTCGGGATGCAGGAACACCACAATCTCACCACGGCGCGGATCGCGATAGGGAAGCAGTCGCCCGATCCACGCAGTTTTGGGGGCGAACTGCACCCGGTTCACAAACACGTGGTCACCAATCAGCAGCGTGTCTTCCATCGAACTGGATGGAATCTCGAACGCCTGCAAGGCGAACGTGATAATGAACAGTCCCGTCACCAGTACGGCGGCCAGCGACGCCAGGAACTCTACCATCGTCTCTTTCGGCTTCTCGTCCGCGCCGTTCGTTTCCGGAGTTTCTTCTTTTTTCGCCACTATCACTCTTCCGTGTGAACCGAGATCAGAAGCAGTCGATTGTTCGATTCACATTTGATCCAGATTCGTATCAGGACACGCCTTCAGGAGTCCCGCAAATGCGACATTTCCTGCCGCCTTCAGGGGCTGCGCCAGAGCCTCAGTGTATCAGTCGCAGAGTCCGGTTCCAGCGCGTGATCTGAAAGATGTGCGTCACCGCATAGGCAAGGTGGTACAGTCTCCCGCTTAGGGACCCGGACGCATTTGGGTCCCAATCCTGCACCGACCAGTAAATCAGCAGCGGCCTTCCAATAATATTTTCCTGCGGGACGAAGCCCCAGTACCGGCTGTCCTGGCTGTCGTCGCGATTGTCGCCCATCACGAAGTAGTGGCCCTCCGGAACGATCAACTGGCCGTCTTCCACCAGCCTCCGCATCTCCAGCCACCACTTTCCTTCCAACCCAAGCGCGGGAATATCCACCCGCGGAAAATTGTCGCGGAACAAATTATTCGGCGGCTCGATGAATCGCACGTAAGGCTCGTCCAGCGGCTTGCCGTTGATGAAGACTTTCTTACTTATCATTCGCAGATGGTCGCCGGGTACGCCGATCACGCGTTTCACGAAATGCTGTGTCGGGTCCACCGGATAATGGAACACAATGATGTCGCCACGCGCGATCTGCTGATACGGCATCAGATGGTCGCCCAATCCGCGTCCGCCATAGCAAAGCTTGTTCACCAGCAGGTAATCGCCGACCAGCAGCGTGTTCTCCATCGACTGGGAAGGAATCTGGAACGCCTGCACAATAAAGGTGATGACAAACACCGCGATCACGACCGTGCCCAGCAACGATTGCACCGACCCGATCAAGTCGCTGCTAAGGGTGTGGACGATCGGCGGATTGGGTTTGTGGATGGTGGCAGCCGGCGCGCCCTGCGCCGCTATAGTTTCGTTCGGTTCATGGATATCTGCGCTCGCAGCGCCGACCGCAACCCCAGTGGACAAATCCGGCACAGGTGGAACCGCGGGGACTTCTGGCGACGCGATGGGCTGGTTCGGGGAATCCATGAAATCTACTTATCTGCCGAGCGCAATTCCGCTTGCAAGTCCGCCGCAGAAACGCTCTGCTCCGCTACTTTTGTTTCTTTCGCCTTTCGCGTCGCCAGAAATGTAAGCAACTGCCTAGCCGCATCTTGCTCTGCGGTCTTCTTGGTCGACCCCCGCGCCCGCCCCACGAACTCCGCATCGCGGCCGGTCTTCGTGTTCAGACGCGCTTCCACGGTAAACGTCTTGCTGTGCTCCGGGCCCGCCTCGTCCACCATCACATAAGCGGGTTGCGGCAAACCCAGGCTCTGCACCGCTTCCTGCAGCGCCGATTTGAAATCCGTCACCGGCAGCGTGCCGCCCCCGCGTTCCATTCGCTCCAGCTCGGGAGCAATCACATTTCGCACAACAAATTCCCGCGCCGCCTCAAGGCCGCCGTCCAGGTAAATCGCGGCCAGGATCGCCTCCAGCGCATCCACCAGCAGGGCGGTCTTCCCGCGCCCACCACTCTTTTCCTCGCCTCGCCCCAGCCGGAGGTAGTGGCCCAACTCCAGCTGCTGCGCCACGCGGATTAAATGCCGCTCACTCACCAGGTGAGCCCGCAGTTTCGACAGCTCGCCTTCGCGAAATTGCGGAAACCGCTGGAACAATTCTTCGCTGGTCACCAGCGCCAGCACCGCGTCTCCCAGAAATTCCAGCTGCTCGTTGTCGCTGACCTTGTACTTGCTCTCACCCGCCTGCTGCGCTTCCTGTTCGCGCGCCTGGGAGCTGTGCGTGACCGCCTGCTCAATAACCGTCCGCCGCCGGAAGTGGTATCCCAGCCCGTCTTCAAGCGCCGAGATTTCCCGTTCCTTCATAAAAGAGCGCGTATAGCTGGCGAATGATAGCCGGCGCCTTCCGTGCTTTATTTCTTCGGCGGCGCAGCCTGTCCTGGCGCGGTGCCGCTGCTCAGTTGCACCAATCGATCCTTCTCAGCCCGCGCTGCTTTGCCCACACCCGAGTCCGGTCGATCCTTGGTCAAATCCACCGCCTGGTCCGCGAACTTCATGGCCTCAGGGATCTTGTTCTGCATATCCAACGCGACCGAGAGCTGGAAGATGGTGAAGGCATCCGGCTGGGCCTCAATGGACTTTCGTAGATTCGCCTCTGCCTCGGCCCAATTGCTGGACTTGTATGCCAGCGATCCAAGCACGTAATAGGCCTCAGACCGCACGGAGGTCTTAAACGCGTTCACCGCTTCCGGAGGATACCCCACGGTCGGAACATCCGTATCAACCGTCACCAGAGCATGCTCGGCATCTTTCTTGGCTTCGGCGGTACGCTGATCCTTGTCCAGATCGGTGTCGTGCATCCCTTCCACCAACCCCTGCGCGACCCCCACCAGCGCCGCTGGATCGTCTGCATCAATTCCCAGAACTCGTCTGGACATCTCGATCATTTCGTCGACATTGTTGGCCTGGCGGTAACGTCCCATGGCCACCGTGTAGAGCGGAGCACGCAACTCGCTGTCCGGAAAATTCTTGGCGAAGTCGTCGGCAGCTTTTTCGAGCAATGCCGGGTCGGTTTGCGCTATGGCTGCGTTGTAGGCGTCATACTCCGGTTTCGTCTTAGCCGCTGGTTTGCGTTTGCCCTGTGGCGCCGCCGCAGCCTGCCCTGCAGGCGCTGCCGCCTGTCCTGCCGCGGGTGCTTGAGCCTGCCCTGCCGCAGCCGGTGTTTGAGCCGCCGGTTTGTCGTTGCCTTGCCCCAAACTCCAGGCGCACATCCCCAGCACTGCCACTACGATTGCTGCTGTCTTCATGCCTTCACCTCGGCTCCACGCCGGTCTGATTTCACAGCCCTGTTCGAATTCCGCACCGTGCATTCTATCGTAGCGACGATATCTGGCGACGGCGGCTTTTACTGACAGCTGATAGCTGGTCAGCTTCCTCACTGCGGCTGCGGTTTCGCCGGAGGCTCATACGCCTGTGCCAGCCCTCGTTCCGCCGCCGCCTTGATCTCCGGCAGATCCGCGCCCGTGGTTAACGCCGCACGGTATTCGACCATCGCCGCCTCGCGCTCTTCTTTCAAATCCAGAATTCTTCCCAGGTATACGTGTGACCAGCCGATCACCTTGGGGTCCTTCGCCGCCTGGATTGCTTTCTGGAAATTGTCCTTGGCCCCGTCCATATTCTTGTTGGCGACTGCGACCTGCGCCAGAATGAACAGCGCGCGCCCCTGATCGCCAATTTTCTTGTCCAGAGCCTGTTGCGCCAGTTCCTGCGCGCCCTTGGGGTCGCCGGCTTTCAGCCGCTGTTCGGCGGTGATCAGCATTCTCCGGTCTTCAAGCCGCGACAGTTGCACCAGCTCCGGGGACGTGACGGTCGCGTACTGCACCGCCGACGCCGCCTTCTCCTCGGCCTTCAAGTCGATCTTGTCCAGGATGTCAGAATACGCGGCGCGCAGGCCCGCTGGATCTTTTTCAAACACCAGCAGTGCGTTGTAGAAATACTTGGTCAGGATGTAGCCCTGCTTGACCGCGTCGTCGACCGCCTGCAGGCGAATCGGCTCTGCCGTCTGCTTGTTGCCCATGTTCCGGATCTCGATTGCCCGCACCATGCACTCGGTGACCAGCAGCGACACGTCGGTCTTGAAGCTTTCTTCCAGAGGCGCCCGCTTCACCGACTGCAAGAGCGGCTCCAGCCGCTTGATGGACGTGAAATGCTTTTCTCCCAGCGGATCGAGGAGGTAGTGCAGGTAGGTATGCCGGATCTGCGGCAGCTTCAGGGGGTCAATCGAACTCGGGTCAGGCGAGGGAAACACCACCACGTAGTAGTCCGCGCCATAGTTGCGCGCGTTGGTTTCGTTCGGATCGCCCAGAAAATCCAGATAGATGGTGAACGTCCGCCCCAGATATCCGCCCGATTGCATCTTGAGATAGATGTCGGTGTCGAACACCATCTTTGCCAGCGGCACGTGATAGCGCTCCATCAGCGCCAGGTAGTTGCCGCGATGTTTTTCCCAGATGTTGTGCAGTCCCGCCTTGTCGTAAAACCGCTCCAGCAGCGCCCCGAACGCCGCAATCGGCATCGCATCCGGAGGCATCTCGTCCTCTTTCACCTTGGGCAGGAAATGCGGCGGTCCCTGAAGATAAAGCGCCAGCGACACATACTGCGACAAGTCGTGCGCCGGATCCTTCGCCCGGTGCGTCAGGTACCAGTCGCACATCGTGGTCATGGTCCCCTGGGCCTCGTCCGAGGACTGCAGATTCCTCTGCACCTCGGCCCGGATGTTGAGCCGCTGCGCGTCTGAAACATTCAGACTGACGTTGTACCCGCAGGTGTTCATCGCCGTGAGCACCGCGAACAGCGTCTCGTTGGTGTCCAGCGAAATCGGGCCGTTATTGTTGTCCGCCGCCGCGCACAAGGGCGCCAGCAGCCCGACCACGGCCACCCCGATCCAACCTCGAAGCCCATTACCCAGAAAACGACTCAGGAAGAAACGACTCAGGAATCCCTCCCGCAAGATGGCCACCCGGCGGCCCTGAACAAGGCGGAGAACCTATTCAGTTTAAGGGCTCCCGCCCAGAGGGTCAAACGTTCGGCGGGGTAAAAGACTCGAGATGTTGACGTTATCCGAACCCGCACAGGCTGATTCGGTTCGTCCCCGCCTTCGGCGCGCACGAGAACTGGCCGGTTGTAACGTTTCGTCTGCCACATTCACTACTCATCGTGCGGTGTCGTGCGGATTGGCCCATCGCAAGGAGCCACTTCCGGCACGGGGAGGTGCCTTATGTTCGCTCGCAAGGTAGCAGTGCGTTTGAAGCCGAACTCGCTCCACCAGTTTGCCAGTCTTATGGATCGGGAAGTCCTGCCCTGGCTGAGGACCCAACCCGGGTTCCTCGACCTGATCCTGCTTGCCGCGTCCGACGGCAGCGAAGTCGCTACCATCAGCTTCTGGGATCAGGAAGGAGATGCCCAGGCCTACAACGCCAGCGGTTATCCGGCGGCCCTGAAGGTTCTGGAAGGTCTTCTGGACGGCAAACCCTACGTTAAGACGTTCGAGGTAGTTAGCTCAACCCTGCAAAAGATCTCTCCTGCGCAACCGGCGGGAGGAGAGATCGCCGAGGAAGAGAATGCGAAGCCGACTACTCCGACGGGCGACACAGGTCCAATCCAACTAGCCTATCCCGCCTACGAAACGCGGGCCTGAACCGCAGAAGTCGACCTGCGCTCAGGGGATCCGATCGGAATCAATTGGGCCGAGAGGGTCAATAGGGTGCCCCATTTCTCGCGCGCCATTTGCGCGAGAAGTGGGGCTTTTTGTAAGGAGTGGATAAATGCCGGAAAGAAGAACTGAAGCCGAAGCCGAAACCGAGAACCGCTACCTACCCTCTCACGCTGATCCGCGAGAACGACAGCACCGCCCGGCTCGGCGTCGGCCGTCCCATCGACAATGCAGGACGGAAGGTCGTAAAAATCAGCATCCGTTTGACCTGCGGCAGCACTTCTTTCGACTGCTCGGTGTCGGACAGAATGCGGTAGTCCTGCACCCGTCCGTTCGCGTCCACGTAAGCCTCAATCACCAGCGAGTCGGCGTTGATCGTGTCCAGAGTCATGCCGAACGCGCTCGCTTGCAACTGCGGCGCAGTGTTGACCATGACCAAGGGGACATCGTTATCCGCCTGCAGCGTCGACGGCGCCACAAAGTACACCATGGCAATTCCAAAGATTACCAGCGCGCTCAGAAAGCCGGCGGTAGCCGGAACCATGAACGCGCCCAGGGCATTCTCCAGGCGCACCAGCAGTCCCTGGAACGGAAACCGCTTGGCCTGCGCCGCTTCCCGCGAAATCGCCAGCCGCAACTTCAATCCCAAATCCGCGGGAGCCTTCGGACGCCCCACGCTCACCAGCAGCCGCTGGGTCTCGCGTAGCGACCGGTAATGCCGGTCACAATTCGCGCATCCTGCCAGGTGCTGCTCGAGCGAGAGCATTTCCGTGCCCGTCACCGCGCCATCCAAATATGGCGACAACAGCCTCTTCGCCTCGGGGCACTGCACTCCAGTGATTTTCTCTGTGCCCGTCATCTTCATGAAATCACCTCGGCCCTTCTACCCCCTCCAGCAACCTGGGCCCCCGAATTCCGGGCGACTTTACCGTCTGTCGTCGGAGCGGTTAGCCCGAGCTCATTTCCAACTTCCCGCACATACGGCGTCAGCCTTTGCCGCAGCGCATCCCGGCCGCGCGTCAACCGGGACTTCACCGTTCCCAGCGAAATCTCCAGCACTTCGGCAATCTCTTCGTACGACATGTCTTCCAGATCGCGCAAAATCAGCGTCGTGCGGTACGGTTCCGCCAGCTTCCGCAGTTCCTCTTCCACTCGCATCTGCACTTCGTGGTGCGCGACGTTGTCGAAGGGAGAATCGGCGTGATCGGTTAGTGCCACCTGCATCGCGTTTTCACCGGGACCGGCGCCGTCGGCTTCGACCGGTTCAATCGAAGTCTCCTTGGCTTTGTGCCGGAACCACCACCGTCTCCGGTTCGCCGCTTCATGCAGCGCAATGCGGTAGATCCACGTCTTCAACGTCGATCCGCCGTGGAAGTGCTTCATCCCGCGAAACACTTTGAGGAAGACGTCCTGCGTCGTATCGGCGGCGTCCGCCGGATCATTTACGATCCGGTACACCAGTCCATACACCGGCTGCTGGAATTCTCCGATCAGCCAGGCATACGCCGTTTCCGAGCCGGCCTTCAGTTCCGCCACGATCGCTGCTTCTTCCTGCGACCGCGCTCCGATGGCACTTGCCAGATCACCCAAGGTGGTTGCTCCCGCCATATGGCGTCCCCGCTTTGCCCAACAAGATGATTATAGGATTTTCCACCCCACCCGCGCCCTGATATTTCCGTTACCTTGGCCCCTGGTCCGTCCCCTCATCGCGACCCAGACCATCACTCACCATAGACTCCGCTCATGTGTCCAGGGTTCCCGCGTGTAAGTGATTTATTTTCAGCGTGCCGGGAACAACATCGGAAAGACAGGAGATTTCGCTTGCGGGGCGTCCGTTTGTCAACAGGGGAAGGGTCACAGCGAGTGGGTTACTTCGGGCTTTTCGCCGGCCGGCGAGGGTCAGTGTTCAGCAATCGGTGCCGCGGGCCTACTTCACGCCAACCGCCCGTGGGACCTCCAACTTCTGTTTGCGCACGATGTCCGCCAGGGCGGCGAGAAACGCGTCGCATCCTTTGTCTAACCCGAGTTCCGTCTTCTCCAGGAACGCGCACGCGCCATCCTTCTCCAGCCGCGCCGCATTTTTTTGCGAGAGCCCAGTGAACACCACCACCGCGATGCCTGCCGTTACCGGATCGTTCTTCAAAGCTTTCAACACCTCCGGCCCCGTCATTTTCGGCAGCAGCATATCCAGCAGGATAAGGTCCGGGCCTTTCTCCCGCGCCAGTTCCAGCGCATGCTCGCCGTCGGTCGCGGTACATACGTCGTAGCCGGCCCGCGCCAGCGCGCGCTCCGTCGCCAGCCTCAGAAATTTGCTGTCGTCCACCAGAAGAATCTTCGTCATGCGTCCCAATTCGTTCCCCGCGAGCCGCGTCGTAATTTCCGTGTGCGCGGTCATTCGCCTCAAACGCGGAGCTCCTCAGCTCGCGTTCGATTCCACGTCACCTTTACCATCGGCAGGATTGCAGAACAGACCAGCGCTATGGCGGCGAATAAGCGCGCTCTAATGTGTCTAGGGAGATATGCCGGAGGAGGCAAGAACATTGGCAACTGCCAGGATCGCGCTGCTTTCAGGGAACTTTCGAAGTCGGGGCGGCTCGTGGTCGAGCCCCGGCAAGGGCATCGCACGCCGCGGCGACTGCCGACAACGTCAACTCTTCATCATCTTTTCGATCGCCGCGAGCAGCGACTCCGGACCCGCTCCCAGCATCGCGTCCGATTTCTCGAAGAAGCTGGCGGCACCATCCTTTTCGAGTGCCTTCGCATTCTTTTGCGACAGGCTGGTCAGCATCATCACCGGGATTTTCCCGGTAACCGGATCTTTCTTCAACTCCTTCAACACGTCCGGCCCGGTCATCTTGGGCAGCATCACGTCGAGCAAAATCAGCGCCGGCGAATGCAGCCGAGCCAGGCGCAACGCCTCGTCTCCATCCATTGCGCACACCACCTGATATCCAGCCGCCGTCAGCACCCGCTCCGTCGACATCCGAAGGAACTTGCTGTCTTCCACCAACAATACTTTCAGCGCCATGCTGCGCTCCCTCCGAGCAGCAAAGTTCCTGCGAATTCAGTATGCGGCCCTGTCGTTGATTTTGCTCACGAATAAGATCGCTCTGGTTATTACCGAGCAAGGTGCACGGCCCGGCCTGGTTCACTTCCGTTCGGGAAACTTCGCGGCTCCGTCGATCAGCGCCTTCACCGCGGACCGGCACGCCGCGCGCATTTCCTCTTCATGTCCAGCCGGAATCGCCTTTGTCAACAATAGCATCGCTGCCCCATGGAGGTTCGCCCACATCGCCAGCGCCAATTGCGTATGATCGTCCGCAGTTCCACCCAGCCGCTCGGCGAGCAACTGTTCTACCAGCGCGAAGTTCGGTCGCGACTCCCGGATTGGCTTGGGTCGGGACCCCTTAGGCGGGTTGAGCGCGCGGGCATGGGTGTAAAACAGTTCGTATTCGTGCGGCAACCGCAGCGCGGACTCGACGTAAGCTTCGGCCATCTCCTCGATGGTGTTGCCGGCCTCAAAATCTCTCCGGATGCGGGCAGCGATGTGCCGCAGCAATCCCCGCACCAGATCTTCCCGGTCCTTGAACCGCCGGTACACCGCCGGCGTGTTCGTGCCCGCCGCCCGCGCTACCGCCCGCATGGTCAGCGATTTCTCGCCTCCCCGCTTCCACAACGAATGAGCCGCATGCAGGATGCGGTCCTCGAGATCGGGATCTGGCTGCCGGGGCATGTCTGTTCTCCTTGAAGGTAGAGCAATCGCTCGAACTCAACCGCGGCCATATTATATTGACAACGTACACATAACACTGTTATACCTATAAATACAAGCCCTCCCCCCATAACCACCCAGGTGCTTCTCGGAAAGGCGGCCGCAGCCGGCAGAAATGCCCGCGCGGCCGCTTCGTTTTTTGGCCCATTCATTCGCAATAATTACGTTGACAACGTAAACGTAATGAAATATAACAGAGTCAAGTACTGGGCCCCCCTGCAATTCTCTTAGTCCAATCAGGAGTTTTGAACCGATGTATTCGTACGACAATCCCGACGAGCTGGTGCCCGTTCTGCAATTGAACACGGAGCTGCAGCACGCCCAACTGGAGCTGCTGTCCGCGCACTGCGCTACGCACCAGCTTCGCCTCAACTTTTCCGCCGCTGACCTGGCCCGCTTTGGCCGCCGCGACATCATCCGCAAGTCCGCCGAAGCCGCCAGCGCATTGAACGACTTTTATGCGTCCGTCGAAAAAAAGATTCCGCAACCCACTCCCGACAGTGCCGCTCAACCGGAGCCGAATACCGGACAGATCGTCCAGGCCGTCGAGTGGCTCGCATCCTATCTGCGGGCCCAGCATGCGCACTATCTCCCCGTGGCCAGCCCGCTCAGCAATCAGCAAAAAGCCGCCATGTGGCCGTATTTCTCGTCCGAGTTTCTCGACCAGATCCGCATCGTCGAACTGCAGGGCGCGCGGGTGGAAGTCCCCGAGTTTTTCGCTCAGGTGCGGGCCCAGGGCTTCGAGCCGCCCGAGATCACCCACATGGATTCCCTGACCTTTCTCGACGTCGTAGTGTTCAACGAACGGCTCACCGAACGATCCTTGTTTCACGCCCTGGTCCACACCATCCAGATTCAAGTGCTTGGGCTCGAGGTGTACGCCGAACGCTGGGTGCAAAGTTTCATCAAGACTCGCGCCCACTTCACAGTGCCGCTCGAAGTGCACGCCTTCTCACTGGCCTCGAAATTTCTGCGTCCGGCGCCGGAGAGATTCTCGGTGGAAGACCAGGTCCGCCGCTGGATCGCCGACGACCGTTACTAGGCGGCCGTTACAAGACGACCGCTACTAAGTTTTCATCCCCCACGCACAATCCATAAAGAAGGGGCGGCGAAGCACCACCGCCCCTCAAAACTCTCATCAACCATTCAGCGACAGGCCCAGAACCAAGTCCCGGACGGACGACATAAGGCATCTCGCATCCGAATCCAAAATCCTCCTCCCTGCGCTCACTCAGCGGGTCTAAAATGGATCAACGGAGTCTAGAGACGCCATGTCAGACGAAACCATCACCATTTCACCCGGTCCGCAATTCCGCGCTGCGATGGTGCTGGCCATTGTTGCCGACGCGCTCCAGTTGGTGGTCTTCCCTTTGTTCGTCGCCGGAGCTTTCTCTCCCGCGGACGATGTACTCGATCTCGGCATTGGAGCGATGATGGTTCACCTCCTCGGCTGGCACTGGGAATTCCTGCCGTCGTTCTTTGCCAAACTCGTCCCCGGCATCGACCTGGTCCCCTTCTGG
>Ga0210387_10001454_pt1 | contig 17908 bp, 10 predicted proteins | sample IncBWC7OmetaG_FD_160108 | JGI IMG/M metagenome (GOLD analysis project Ga0210387, IMG submission 160108) | Forest soil microbial communities from Barre Woods Harvard Forest LTER site, Petersham, Massachusetts, United States - Inc-BW-C-7-O ...
ACCGCCCAGGCCCTTCGCGCCCGGCGGTGAGTTGTCCGGCGTGGTCGAGGCATTGGGCGAGGGCGTAACCAACGTCAAGGTGGGCGACCGCGTTTTAGTGAGTCCGGTGCGCAGCGCCATGGCGGAGAAGGCCATCGCCGGCGCGGGCAATTGCTGGAAGATCCCCGACAGCATGCCCTTCGACGAAGCGGCGGCGCTGCTGCTGACCTACGGCACGTCGCAGCACGCATTGAAAGATCGTGCCCGGTTGCGTTCCGGCGAGACGCTGCTGGTGCTGGGCGCGGCCGGCGGCGTCGGCCTGGCTGCCGTGGAATTGGGCAAGGCAATGGGCGCCCGCGTCATCGCGGCGGCCTCGAGCGCCGACAAACTGGCGCTGGCACGCGAACATGGCGCGGACGACGGTGTTCAATATCCGGTCGGACCGCTGGACAAGACGGCCGCGCGCGCCTTGACGGACAAGTTCAAGGCGGCCTGCGGTGCGGACGGCGCCAACGTGATCTATGACGGAATCGGCGGTGACTACACCGAAGCGGCGCTGCGCGCCATCGGATGGGCCGGCCGCCACTTGGTCGTGGGCTTCACCGCCGGCATTCCGAAGCCGCCGCTCAATCTGGCGCTGCTCAAGGGCTGCGAAATCGTCGGCGTGTTCTGGGGCGAGTTCACCCAGCGCAGTCCTGCGCTGCACGCCGCCAATGTGGCTGCGCTGATGGCGCTGTACCTGGATGGTAAAATAAAGCCTGCCGTGACCGAGCGATTTCCCCTGTCACGCGGGGGCGAAGCGATCGGCAGGCTCGGTTCGCGCGCCGCGCGCGGCAAGATCGTCGTGACGGTGGACTAAGCGTGCGTCTCTAAAGGAAACAACCATGGATCTTAAATACAGTCCGCAAGAAGAGAAATTTCGCGCCGAAGTGCGCGCTTTTTTCGAAGCCGAATTACCGACGGATATCCGCACCAAGCTGCAGCTGGGAAGGCGCATTTCGAAGGAAGACATGGTGCGCTGGCAGAAGATCCTGTTTCGCAAAGGCTGGGGCGCCGTGAATTGGCCGACCCGTTTCGGCGGCACCGGTTGGGACATCGTACAGCAGCACATTTTTGAAGAGGAGCGCGCGGACGCCTGCGCGCCGCCGCAGAATCCGTTCTCCCTGAAAATGCTTGCGCCGGTGATGCAGACATTCGGCAATGCCGCGCAACAGGAACACTTCCTGCCGCGGATTCTCTCCGGCGAGGACTGGTGGTGCCAGGGATATTCCGAACCCGGATCAGGCTCCGATCTCGCCTCGCTGCGCACCAGCGCCGTACGCCAGGGCGATCACTACATCGTCAATGGGCAGAAGACCTGGAACACCATGGGCCAGTATGCGGACTGGATTTTCTGCCTGGTCCGAACCAGCAGCGAGGGGCGCCAGCAACAAGGCATTTCGTTTTTGCTGATCGACATGAAGAGCCCTGGCATCACGGTCCGGCCGATCATCATGCTCGACGGCGAGCACGAGATTAACGACATCTTCTTCGACAACGTGAAGGTGCCGGTGCAAAACTTGATCGGTGAGGAGAACAAGGGCTGGACCTACGCGAAATTCCTGCTCACGCACGAGCGCAGCGGCAACGCCGGCATCGGCATCTGCAAGCGCGCGCTGAAGAAACTCAAGGAGATCGCGGCCGAGCAGATGTCCAACGGCCGCCCGCTCATCGAGGACGCGCGATTTCGCGACCGCATCGCTCTGGTGGAGATGGAATTGATGGCGCTGGAGATCACCAATCTGCGAGTGCTGTCGGCGACGGCGAAGGAACAGCGCGCGCTGGGGCCCGAAGTATCCGTTCTCAAGATCAAGGGATCGGAAATTATTCAGCAGCTCGCCGAGCTCAAAATGCACGCGCTCGGGCATGACGCGCTGCCCTATGTGCGTGAGGCACTCGATATGGCGTGGGTGGGAAATCCGCTGTTGAGCGCTCATTACCGTTCCTACGCACCGCCGATTTCGGGGCAATACTTCAACCAGCGCAAAACCACGATTTATGCCGGATCCACCGAGATCCAGAAGAACATCATCTCGCAGATGATTCTCGGTCTCTAAAGAGCAAACATGGAATTCAATTACAGCGAAGAGCAATTGGCGCTTCAGGACACCCTGCAGCGCTTTATTTCACGCGATTACGATTTCGACAAACGCCGCAAATTCTCAGCGTCGAGCCTGGGGTACTCCGCGGAGGCCTGGAGCCAGTTCGCGGAACTGGGGCTGTTGGCGCTGCCGTTTCCCGAAGATTTCGGCGGCCTCGGCGGCACCGCCGTCGATATCATGCTGGTCATGGAACAGTTTGGTCAGGGGCTGCTTCTGGAGCCTTACTTGAGCACGGTCGTGATTTGCGGCGGATTGATCCGCGACGCCGCACCGGAACCGATGCGGCAAAAGCTGCTGCCGCAGATTGCCGCCGGCACGACTAAATTATCTCTTGCTGCCTACGAGGCGGCGGGGCGGTATGAACTGTCCTATGTCGGCTGTACGGCGGAACAGAGCGGCGCAGGCTGGCGGCTATCGGGGCGGAAAACCGTGGTGCTCGACGGCGCATCAGCCGACTATTTTCTGGTCTCGGCGCGCAGCAGCGGCAAGGTCGGCGATCGCGACGGCATCTCGCTGTTTCTGGTCCCGCGCGACGCGAAGGGTCTCACCGCCGCCGCGTATCCAACCCAGTCGGGCGCGCGCGCGGCCGACCTGCAGCTCGAGAATGTGACGTTGGGTGCCGAGGCGTTGATCGGCGCGCCGTCGCAGGGCCTGGCCCTGATCGAACGTGCCGTGGATTTGGGCATTGCCGCGTTATGCGCAGAGGCTGTCGGCATCATCAACGCGCTGAATCAGGCGACCTTGAATTACCTGAAGACGCGCAAGCAATTCGGAGTTGCCATCGGCACCTTTCAGGCATTGAAGCACAAGATGGCGGACATGCTGATCGCCGCGGAACAGTCGCGCTCGATGGCCATCATCGCCGCCGTCCATGCCGATTCACCCGACGCGGCCGATCGGCATCGCGCCGTGTCGGCGGCCAAGGCGTACATCGGACAGGCTGGGCGGCTGGTCGGTCAGCACGCCGTGCAGATGCACGGCGGCATGGGGGTGGTGGACGAACTCATCGTGAGTCACTATTTCAAGCGGCTGACGATGATCGACCTGAGCTTCGGCGATGCCGACTATCACCTGGCGAGTTTCAGCGACACGCTGCGTCCGGCTTCCTAAGCCTTAAAAGCGCAGGGTTCGCCAAGGACGCGCTAAGCTTTCGCAGGATGCGCGAGTTCCTGCTTGCGCACATCCTTTTCCATGGTGCGTGAGGCTGCGAACAACACCGCGGCAGCCGCCAACGCGAGAATCGGAATGATGTACATGGCGTTGTGCAGGCCGATGGCCTTGAAAGCCTCCGTCATGCTGCTCGCGCCGGCGTCGCTCATCGCCTTGCGCGCGAAGTGGTCGCTCAGGATTCCAGTTCCGACCGGGCCCATGCTCGCGCCGAAGATATACATGCAGCAAAAGTAAATCGCCACCGCGGTGCCGCGCAGGCGCGGCTCAATGACATCCTGTATCGCCGTGTAAACGGTTGAGTAATACACATACATTGTGATCGTACCCATGGCCATCAATAGAATGTAAGGGGTGATCGAACCCTTGGGCTGATTGACGGCGAAGAAAATGCACGGTGCCGCGATGCTCATGCACCAGGCGGACAGCACCAGCCTGGCGTTGCGGCGCTTGATGCTCATTTTATCCGCGAGCCAGCCGCCCAGGATCAGGCCGATGGCGCCGACCGCGCCGACCGCAAAAGATGACACAACGCTCGCGTCCCGTACGCTCATTCCATGAAAACGCTGCAGGAACGCGGAGTTGAAGGAACCCAAGGCATACATGTTGAAGTTGTGGAAAATGCCGGAAAGGATGATCCACCACATAGTCGGAAGGCGGAGAACCGCGAGGTACGGCGCGACCAACGATCCGCTCGGCTTGGTCACCACGCGGCCGGGATCGAGCCCACCGCGCAGCGGTTCGCGCATGATCAGCGCCAGGAGGGCGAACAACAATCCGGGAACGCACGCGATATAAAAGGCGGCGCGCCATCCCAGATGCGCATAAATGATTCCGGAGGCGGCATAAGCAAGAAACAGCCCCGCAGGCAGGCCGAGCATGAATACGCCCATCGCGAATGCGCGTTTGTTTGGCGGAAAAAAATCGCCAATCAGGGACTGACCCGCGGGAGCGCAGGTGGCCTCGCCCAAACCCACCCCCAAACGCGCAATGAATAGCTGCGCGTAATTCTGCGCCATGCCGGTCGCGGCCGTGAGCAGGCTCCATACCGTGGTGCCGATCGCAATCAGCTTGGTTCGTTGCCACTTGTCGCTCAGGTGGCCCATGGGCAGCCCGACGATCGCGTACATCCAGATAAACACGCTACCTAAGAATCCCAGCGCCGTATCGCTCAATAAGAATTCCTTGCGAATCGGTTCGCCCAGTGAACCGAGCAATTGGCGGTCGAAGAAATTCAGCAAGTTGATGGCGAACAGTACGAAGAGTGCAAATTTCGCACCCGTCGCTGCCTTGCTCAACGCGCTGCCGGCAGCCTGGCCGGCAGGCGGCACCCCTTCGAGCGATTGCGGGTTAACAGACATTAATTATACTCCCCGAATAATAAGGACCAGCCGCCCCGTAGTGTGCCGCACCTTGGCCCCGCACGCTTATATATCAACCAAGCGGCCCGCCCGGCAGCGGCATGTGCTCCCAGAAGTTTCGAATTTCGCTGCGCGGATCGTTTTCCAATTGCGTCGGCGTGCCGAAGATCATCGTGGCGCGCGTTGCCGCATCGAAGGTCGGCCAGGGCGGTATGCGTGAATTGTTGGGGTTGCCGGTCTTTGCAAATGCGACCCAGCTCGATGAGAGCTGGTCGGCAACGCGCGCCATATCGTTTCCGTCCCGCGCTTCCCGAAAGGATCCGGACACGTCGAGTCCATGCACAGCGCCGTAGCGGCCGCCGAAGGCCGGCGTGGGCCATTCCCATTGATACATGTAAATGGCGCCCTTGGCTTGCGCAGCCTTGAGTTCAGCTTGGCGGATGGCCGAGCGGCGGAACCCGGCATCCGTGAGCATCATCGCCTGAATCAAATAAGGCGATTTTTCCGGATAATACTTGCGGTACATCGCCAGAATTTCCGTACCCTTATCCTTGAAGCGCTTGTCGATCAGCGTCTTCAGGTCCGCTTCGCTCAAGGTGAAATTGGTCAGACTCAAGGCCGCGTCTTCCAGGGTGGTCGACACGATGAGCGGGATTTCCGCCGACTCAACCGGCGCGGTCGGATCGAAAGGATCATGGGTCAAATACTTTCCATCCAGAACCGGACCGCCGCCGACGCCCGGCGTCGAGGCGCCGGCAGCGATCTGCGCTTCCAGCAATTGTTGCCACGATATTTTTTGTAAATCCGCAATGCGAGATTTTGCAATCCGAGCTGCTTGAGCAGTGCCTCCGCGCCTTGTGTGGCGCGATCCTTGGGCACGAATTTCAACATCGATCCGCTTTGCACGGCGGCACGATGAAACAAACCCTTCGCCGCCGGCGTTGCCAGCATGGCGCTGGTTTTTGCGCCGCCGCCGGATTGGCCAAAGATCATGATATTGCCCGGATTGCCGCCGAAGCTTGCAATATTGTCCCGGACCCATTCCAGCGATGCGGTCAAATCCATGATGCCGGCGCACCCGGCATAAGCAAACTCGGCAGGCGCGCCCAGATCCACAAGCTGCGTATAGCCTAAGGTGCCGAGCCGGTGATTGACCGTGACGACCACCACATCGCCGAATCGTGCCAGTTGGGCTCCGTCATAACCGATGGCGTTGCCGGATCCGGTGGTGAAGCCCCCACCGTGAAAGGACACCAGCACGGGGCGCTTTGCGCCGTCCTTGAGACCCGGCGTCCAAATATTTAAATTCAGACAATCCTCACCCATGCCTCCCGGGTGGTAGTCCCAGTGAATCATCATGCCGTAGTCGGAACGCAGATCCGTCGGCGGTTGCGGGCTCACTTGGCCATGTGCAAAGCACTCGCGCACGCCTTTCCAGGCCACGGGCTTCTTCGGCGGCATGAATCGATTGCGGCCACCGGTCGGAGCGCCATAGGGGATCCCTTTGAACTCTTTGATGCCGGTGTTTTGAATGCCTTGGACCTTGCCGTAGACGGTGTCGGTCTCGACGAATACATTGCCGGTGGCCCCTCCGCCCAGTGCACTGCGCGCTGGGGGCTGCGCCGGGGCAGTCTGAGCTTGAACCTGCGATGCCAGCGACGTCACGCCTGCGGCAGCAATCGTCAGGGCTGAGGATTTTAGGAAATCGCGACGACTTGTTGCCTCGTCTGTTTGGGCAGCGACCAACTTCTTCTCCATGATAACCCCCTGTCGAATCCAATGGTTTTTATGGCAAAAAAACGGCGGGTTTTTGAGGCCCGCCGTTGTATCGATTCAAATGCTTAAAACCTTCTAGTTACTTGAACTTCACGCGCGCCGTCAAACCGAAAGTCCGAGGAGCGCCCAGATAAGACGAGATGGTGTTGAACTGGAACGGCGAGTCGAACGCAACGGCGTAATAGTACTTATCAGCCAGATTGGCGCCCCAAGCTTCAATTGTCCAGGACTCATCCAATGCGCCAAACCCGATGCGTCCGTTGAGCAGGCCAAATCCTTCCTGAATCTTTCTGGGATCGAGATCAGACCCCGTATTGTACGAGGAGTTGTACTTCTCTTCGACACTGGTGCGAATCCCCAACGTCCCCGACACCGGCAGCAGGTACGAAGCCGAGAGCGCTCCGGACCACAGCGGCGCAAAGGAAAGGCGATTGTTGTCGCGGGCCGTGCAACCATTTCCGGGGCCGCCGCAGAAGTCGGGTAACGCGTTGCCAAAATTGTCGATGTTGGTCAGGTCCTGGGTTACGCCGCCGGCGATGGTCAGGCCCGAGATCGGTGTCGCCCAGGCAAAATCGACGTCAACGCCTTTGGACACGACCTTGTCGAGCGAGGTGACGACGAATTGAATGCCGGTGAAGGTATTCAGTTGGAAGTCCGTATATTTCTGATAGAAAACCGCCGCGTTGAGGCGCAGTGTCTTGTCGAACAGCGTGGTCTTGATGCCAGCTTCGAATGACTCGACCGTTTCGCGCGGAAAATGCGTATCGAAGTTGGGCGATAAGCCGATAGGATCGGCCGCCGATGGCGCATTGGTCACGCGAGACAGATTGTATCCGCCGGCCTTGTAGCCGTTCGCGCCCGAAATGTAAGTCATCACCTCATCGTTGAAGCGATAGGACAGCTTGACCGTGCCCGACAAGTTGTTTTCGGTATTCGACTGGTCGAATCCCTTGCCATTGAACTCCGGATCGAGACCGGTGTAGCAGCCGTAGCCAAGCAGGAACGCCTGTGCGTTGGTCCCGGCGAGGGGCGGGGTAAACAGGCCTGGGGATTTAAGGAGCGCTCCGCAGCCCGGTCCACCGCCGATGCTGTTATAGCTCGCCGTCGCGGTTTTCTTTTCTTCCGTGCCGCGCAGACCGACCGTCAGGTCCAACCCTTGAGTGATGTTCCAGGTTTCGTTGGTGAACAGGGCAAAGCTTCTGGCCGTCTGCTGATAGTCGTCGTTGTAGCCCGTGCCGAAAAACGTGGCGCCGGGCGCATTGCCTGTCAGCTGCGATATCAAGAGAGGATTGACCGGCTGCCCAATCGATGCGGACGCGACCGCACTGATGTAAGTCTCAAATTGATCTCCGGTGGCGCCGAGCGTCCGCGTCGTCAGGATTTCATTACTAAAGAACCCGCCCACCAACCAGTTCAAGGGTCCCGCCTTGCCGGCCAAACGCAACTCTTCGCTGAATTGCTTGAAATCGGTGGAGTTGGCGTTGCCGTCGTCCGGGAATGACAAAAGGTCGATGCCGGTGTAGTCGACATCGTTGCCGCCGGCCACAGTGTTGTCGCGCCAAGCGGTAATCGAAGTCAGTTTTCCAAAGCCCAAATTCCAGTTAAGTTCTCCGGATACACCCATGTCGCGCACGTTCTGCTTGATGATTTGGTTGTCATAGGCGACGTAGCTGCTGGGCAGCCGCACCACCCCGGGCTGGCCGATGAGCGGGGAATCGCCGAGCGCGCCGGGTTTACCGCCCAACAGGGGGTTCGAGGCGAATACATTGACCAGCCCTTGGAACGGGCCCGGGTACTCGACGACGGCGCTGCAGCAGGATTCATTGCGCTTGGCATAATCGGCAATCAGCAAGAAATCCACATCGTCGCTGGGCGTGATCAGCAATTGACCGCGGGCGTTGTAGGCCTTGCGGTCGTTGGTGTTGTTTTGCTCGCTGGGACCGACGCCGTTGACCACTTGAAGGAAACCGCTGTTCTGCTGGTAGCCCACGTACAGGCGGCCGGCCATGATGTCGCTCAAGGGTCCGGTGACGGAGGTGCGGACCTCCCGGTCGTTGAAGTTTCCGCCGGTCACTTCCGCCATCGCGCCAAACGTATTTGAGGGCCTCTTGGTGGTGACGTTGATGACACCGGCGTCGTTGTTCTTGCCGAACAATTCGCCCTGGGGGCCGTAGAGAACTTCGATTTGCTCGATTTCCCCCAAATCGCCGAAAGCCACGCCGTTACGCGGCCGATAGACACCGTCGATGTTCACGCCAACCGAGGACTCCAATCCCGGATTGTCGCCGACCGTGCCGATGCCGCGAATACGCGCCGTGGTGATCGCTTCATTGCCTTCGGAGGTGACAGTCAGACCCGGGGTCAAAATCGCGAGGTTTCTAATATTGGTGATGCCCGCGTCCTGCACTTGCTGCGCGTTGATCGCCACCACGGAAATCGGCACGTCTTGCAGGTTTTCCGACCTTTTCTGCGCGGTCACGATGATCTCTTCCAAGGCCGGCGCGCTCGAAGCGTCCGCCGCCCAGCCCTCCGCGCCGGCAAAAGCCGCCGTGATGCAGAAGATGAGAGAAATGGCCCGTGAGGGCACAGTTTGATTTGTCATACGGTCGTACACCTTTTGATCGATTAAATTTTGGACAACTTAAGTCGCGGCCACGCCTCGCCTGCGATATGGCGATGCCTAATGGACGTACCGGCGACGGTTGCTTATCTTGAGCCTACGGAAACCGTGGCGCAAGTACCACGCTCTGCGCGACATTTGATTGACAAATGGCGCCATGTGCTTGATTTAACCGCTAGGAGGACGAAGTTATTTTAGTGGTATATAAGAGACATCACCCACCATTTTGCTGTGGAGCATACGGCCCCAATGCGTGAAAAAGGGGTTCAAGTTCGCTTGCGAATCGCGTCCACCGTCCGATGGACGTCAAGAACACAGGAAGGCGAACTTGAGCGGCGCTGGCGGTGCGGACAACACCGGCCGTCTCTTGAAAGCGCAGGCATGCCGGGTCCCACTCGAGCTTGCACGCGTCTACAAGCCGGCGGACTTGCCCTTCGGTGTCGGCCACCAGTTTTTCGTGCTCGACCCGAATCACCCGGCCCGGCAATACGCGGTCCCAATGCTCCATCACGCGACGATAGCGAACATAGGCTCGACCGATCTGCCCAAGATCGTAGAGCGTCTCGTTACCCTCCGTGAACAATTGACGATAACAGGAAAGGCAGGTGTCAACCGGGTCGCGCGTGCTGTCAAGGATCACCGACTTGGGGAACATCAAGTGAATCATGCCGACGCGCAAATGATTCTCCAGGGTTTTGTCGACAAAACGGCCGGCACCATTCCAACCGCGTTGGCGCATTGAGCTTAAATAGGCTTCAGCCAGATCAGCCCAGTTGGACGTCCCTTGAGGTTCGGTAAAGCCCCGATCGACCACCGCGGAGAGCGTTGAGTTTTCCCCCATGCTTTGAACGTCTCGATGGCTCGACAGGATCTGCTCGATGAGGCTGGATCCGCAGCGCGGCATGCCGATGACGAAGATCGGCGCCGCGGACGTGCTGCCGCCGTGCAAACGGCGCTGCAGAAACTCCTGGTCGAATCGATCAATCACGAAGTGAGCCGCGAGTTCGTGCGCACGCTCCAAGGCGTCAGGCCGTGCCTTGAGGTCCGGCGAAGCCATCAGCGCGTCCTGCTTCAGCCGATTGCCGGCCATAAAGGCGGCGAACGCGGACTTGTAGGCGCGGCGCTCCTCCAGACCAAACCCAAGCGCGAAATAGGCTTCGATCCGCGTCGCTGCCGGCGTTGTGGGATCATCCGCCGCGCTCTGCAACGCGGTCAGATCTTGCTCGTCGATCACCGCCGGATCGAGCACCGCGAGGCGAGTCAGGGCTCGAAGCCGCACGGACGGATTGGCGGCCAGCGCGCGATAGCAGGCGCTCGATTCCGCCACTTGCCCCAGCACGGTGAGCGCGCGCGCGAGGCTGAAATGAGTCTCGGCGGCGGGATTTAAGCGCAGCGCGCGACGGTAGGCGTCGGCCGCCTCCTGCCACAAATTGAGGTTTTGGCAAACCGCTCCCAAGTTTTGCTGCGCTGGATAAAGATTGGGATCTTGGGCAGTCACCACCCGTAACTGTTGCCGTGCGCTCTCCAGACGGCCACGCCGGATATCGATGAGCGCCAGCGAATAGATCGGCCGCAGGTCTTGAGGATCGGCCGCGGCGGCCTGTCGATAAAGATCGGCCGCGTCCTCAAGGCGACCTTGCGCATAAGAGGCGGCCGCGCCGTTCAAAAGTGCCGTTACGTCTCGCGCCTGCTTCGATTTGTTGTTCTTCAACAGCCTGCTAGTGGAAGCGGTACCGCAGCTCTATGCCGTAGACCCGCGGCGGGGTGTAGCTGACCAAGGGATCGATGACTTGTCCCGCCCCCGGGTTCGTAACCGCCAGGCCGCCCGACGCGTCCTGGCCGATCCTGTTGAATACGTTGTTGGCATAAAGAATCACGTTGTAGCGATTGGCGGTGTCGGTCCAGATCCCACGCAAGTTAACCAGGGAGTAGGACGGCGCCAAGTTATACGGACGATTGAAGACCGAGTCGTAGGTCTGATCCCTCCAGATGTAGGCGCCGGACAGCGCCAAGGAACCCGGATTGAAGTGCAGAGTATAGATTGCGTTCAATGCGGCTTTATTGCGCGGCGACGCGGGGAGTGTCGAGCCGACGAGGTTCTGCAAACCGGGCGCGCAACCATGGGTGTTCGCGCCGGGCGTAAGTGCCAGCGGATCCGCTGCATCCTGGTAGCACACACCGTTCGTGCTCGAGATGGTCGCGTGCAGGTACGCGTAGTTCAGGACGATATCAAGGTCCGTGATCGGGTTCCAAATGGTTTCCAGTTCGGCACCGTAGGTGTGCACCGTGGGAATATTGACAATGACGGTGTTGATGACATTTGTCGTCGGATCGAGCTGTCCAAGCGGCTGCTGGTCGTTTTTGTAGTTGTAGTAAAACGCAGCCACATTCGCCTGGAAGGTCTTTGCGAAGGTCTGTTTGTAGCCGACTTCAAACGCGTCCACGGTTTCCTCCGCCGTTTCAGGGTTGACCGCGTTGATACCGGAGTTGAAGCCGCCGGCCTTGTAGCCGCGGCTGTATTTCGCGTAGCCGAGGATGTCCGTGGCCGGCGTCCAAGAGACGCCGGCTGTTCCGGTGACGGCATCCCAATGCGCGTTTAGCGTGCTTTGAGCCGCACCCGAAGTAGGATTGATGGTGCACTGGCCGGTACCGCGATAGGCGCCGGTCGTGCAGGACGTGGCATCGAACGCCGGCGCGTTGGCGCCGAACATATTCACGCCCAGCGGAAGGCCCGGAATCAGCCCGTCGACGTTGAACAGGACCAGCCGAAAGGCCTGATCGCCATCCTTTTTATCGTAGGAGTAGCGCAGGCCGGTGGTGATTTTGAATTGGCTGCTCGCCTGCCAATCGATCTGACCGAAGACGCCGTAGGAATCCTCAGCGAGTGCGGTGTATTCGTTGTACACCGACCCCGTCGGATTTGCGGGCGCATGCACGAGCGAGCCGACGATGGGTATAACGCCCGTCAATCCCGCAATGAGGGTACCGAGCTGATAGGGCGCCGCGATCTGCGCCTGGTCTGGGCTGTTTACATTGATGGGTTGCGTGTATTTCTCGTGAAATTGATACAGACCGCCGATCCACTGGAACGGTCCCTGGCCCGTCGAGGCGATATCCACCTCGTTGCTGAAGAATTGTTCGTACTCATTGAACGTGAAGTTGTTGTGCGCCGAGTTGACCGTCAGATTTTGAGTACATCCGGCAAAATTGGTAGCACCAAAGAAAAGCCCGCAAAGCGGAGTAAACGCCGCAGGTCCCTGCAGGGTGTATCCAAGGACTCCGCTGGAGACGCCCTGGCTGTTGGTCCACGGCGCGGTGAGGTCGTAATTGAACTTCTGGTAGCCGCCCAAGTATTTCACGTCGAAGCCATCGGCATGGAAGGTCAGATGAGTGGCAAAAATCCAATTGTTCTGTTGCTTGGACTGCGACTGGAAGCCCGAGTCGAATGTCCCGGTCCCGAGCGTGGCCGGATTTCCGGCGATGGTGTTTTTGCCGGTAACGACGCTGACGATCTTGTCAGGGTTGCCGGCGCAACCCAAGCCGCCGGCGCCTCCGGGCAGCGCGCACGTGCCGAAGTTGGGGTTGGGAAACAACGGGGCGGGGAACTCCCGCGTATCCAAAGGTCCCAGCAGTGTTTCAGTGTGATAGCTAACGTCGTAGTCGCTCGTGGCGAGCTTGGCCCACCAGTCGAAACTCGAACCGATGTTGCCTTCGAGTTGGCCCTCGATGTGATAGCTGGTGCCGTTACCACCCTGCGCGACGTCGCCACCCTCCTTGACGCCGTTCAAATTTCGGTAGAAACCGTCCCCCGTCTGGTTGGTGTAATTGGCTCCGAACCGATAGCGGATGGAGTCGTTGATCGGTCCCGACACGGCACCTTCAATGAAGGCCTTCTGAAAATTGTCGTAGCCGGTGCGAAACTCGGCCTCAAAGTCGCTGGTGGGTCGCTTGGAGACATAGTTGATCGTGCCGCCGTCGGCGTTGCGGCCGAACAAGGTGTTTTGCGGACCGCGCAGAACCTCGACTGAATCGACGAACAGCGTGGAGTCCTGCAAGATCGTCGAGGCATTGGCGCCGTTGTAAACGCCGTCAACATACACGGCGACGCCGGACTCGACCGCCAGATTGTCGGTGTTTCGACCGATGCCGCGAATGTAGGGGCGATTATCGTAGGTGGTGTAGTACAGACCGGGCGCGTAGTTGGTCATGTCTTGAACCGACGCTATGCCCTGCAGATCAAGCGTCTTGGAAGTGAACGCGGTGATCGAGGCCGGCACCCGCTCGAGGTTCTCCGAGCGCTTCTCCGCCGTGACCACGATCTCGGTCAGGGCCGTGTCCTCCACCGCCGCATCAGCCGCCCTCGCGGGTGCGGCGTGCAGATTCGCCAGCACGGCCAGGGTGAGCGCGGACGCACCGCTTAATGAGCCTGCCTTGATAAGCGCCGCAGTCCCCAAGTGCGATCGAATTCCACCGCTGATTTTAGACGACATGTTGTTTCCCCCTTGCTCGCCTTATGCCGACGATTCTTGATAAAGGTTGGGCGGTACGGACTTGCAACAACAAGAGGCCACGCCTCTGCTGTTGCAAGAGACGCCGCTTAGCACCACTCTATTTGACTTCTCCTCATGCGTATCCGCGCCGGCCTTAATCGCACAGCGCAACTCTTTTGTTTATTGCCCCGGACACAAGCTACCCCAAGCCGATATCAAGGCACCCACACCCTGTGGACGCATTTCCCCCATTTGCGTATCTTGAGCCTACAGAAACCACAAGCACCACGCTTTCCGCGACATTTAATTGACAAACGGCGCCACGTGCTTGCTTTAACCGCCAGGAAGACGCAAATAGTGCCGTGGTGTAAAAGTCACAGATGAGAAATCCAGACCACTGGCAGCCTCCCGAACGGGAGCCCGATCGGGCACCGACCACGCGTCGCGGCGCCATTATGGGGCTGGTCATGATCGTGCTGCTCATCCTCGGAGGATTGCTGCTGACGCATATCTTGGGCGGCATGACACGGCTGCAGGATTGCGCACTGTCGGGACGCTCCAACTGTGCCTCCAACCCTTGAGTCGGCGCGCGGCGAGCACGCCTCTTGCCTCGGTCAAAACGCTTGGTCGAATGCCACTTCGCCCTGCACGGCGACCTGGTAGGCGGAGACCTTGCGCTCGAAGAAATTGGTCAATTCCTGCACATCCTGTAACTCCATGAATGAGAACGGGTTGCGCGCACCGAAACACGCAGGCAGCCCGAGCATCAGCAGCCGCTGATCGGCGACGTAGTGGATGTACTGGCGCATCTCAATGCGCGTCAGGCCGATGACTCCCTCGCTCAAAACGTCATCGGCGAAGGTCGTTTCGCAGTCAACCGCCTCCTCGATCATGCTGCGGACCTCGCCGGCCCAGCGGGAATCGAACAGCTCCGGTTCTTCTTGGCGCACCGTGCGCAAGACTTCGTAGGCGAACGCCATGTGCGCGCTTTCATCGCGAAACACCCAGTTCGTGCCCGAGGCCAGGCCCGGCAGCAAGCCGCGCGAGCGCAGGAAGTACACATAGGCGAAGGCGCCGAAGAAGAACAGGCCCTCGATGCAGCTGGCAAAACACGTGAGATTCAGCAGGAACTGGCGCTTGTCAGCGGCGGTTTCGATGCGCTCGAGATCGCGCACCGAGTCGATCCAGCGCTGACAGAATTGCGCCTTCTTGGCTATGGAAGGAATGGTGTCGATGGCGGCGAAAGCGCGCGCCCGCTGTTCCTGATCGGGCACGTAGTTATCCAACAGGGTCAGATAGAACTGCACATGCAGCGCTTCTTCGTACAGCTGCCGCGACAGGTACATGCGCGCTTCGGGAGCATTGATGTGCTTGTACAGGCTCAACACCACGTTGTTGGCGACGATGGAATCTCCGGTCGCGAAAAATGCCACCAAGCGCTCGATCAGATGCCGGTCCGCCGCGTTCATGCGGCGTTGCAAGTGACTCAGGTCGATTTGAAAGTCGATCTCCTCGACGCTCCAGGTGTTCTTGATCGCCGAGCGATACATCTCATAGAACTTGGGGTATCGCATGGGGCGCAGGGTGAGCTTGAATCCCGGATCGAGCAACCGGTTCACTGGCAGGCCTCGCAGGCTTGCGGGTTCTCGAGAGAACAGGCGATGGCATCGACCGTGGGCACGGTGGTCTTGGCGATGCGGGTCGCGGGGCGCGATCGCAGGTAGTAAGTGGTCTTCAATCCGCACTTCCAGGCGTACATGTACATGCTGGAGAGTTGCCCGATATTGGGACTCGCCATGAACAGGTTCAATGACTGGCTCTGGTCGATGAAGGCGCCGCGATCCGCCGCCATTTCGATCAGGGCCTTCATCGGCAACTCCCACGCGGTGCGATAGATGCGCTTCAATTCGGCAGGCACGCGCTCAAGATCCTGAACCGAGCCGTCGGCCACCTTGATGGCATCGCGAATCTCGGGCGTCCACATCCCCAGGTGTTTGAGTTCCTCGACCAGATAGCCGTTGATCTGGATGAAATCGCCGGACAGCGTTTCGCGTTTGAACAGATTCGACAATTGCGGTTCGATGCATTCGTAGCAGCCCGCGATGGACGCAATGGTCGCGGTCGGTGCGATCGCAATGAGCAGGCTGTTGCGCACACCGTGCGCTTGGATGTCGCTCTTCAAGTCTTCCCAGCGATCGGGATGTTCCGGAACGATGCCCCAGGAGTCGAATTGCAGCTCTGCGGCCGCGGCCCGGGTATCGGCAAACGCGGGATGGGCACCCTGCTCGCGGGCCAGGTCGCAGGAGGTGCGCAGCGCGTGAAAATACACGGCCTCGGAAATGCGCCGCGACAGCGATCGCGCGTCCTCGCCATCGAAGGGCAGGCGCAACTTGAAGAACACATCCTGCAATCCCATGAGTCCCAACCCGACCGGACGCCAGCGCAGGTTCGATGCTCTGGCGGCCGCCAGAGGATAGAAGTTCAGGTCGATGACGCGATCCAGTTGGCGCACCGCGAGCTCAACGGTGTGCGCCAGCTTGTCGAAATCAAATTCCGCCTGGGTCGCATGCCGCGCGAGATTGATCGAGCCCAAGTTGCAGACCGCGCTTTCGGATGCGCCGGTGACCTCCAGAATTTCGGTGCACAAGTTCGACAGGTGCACCACTTGCTGCGGTTGCGCGGTTTGATTGCAAGCGCGGTTCGATTTGTCCTTGAATGTCATCCAGCCGTTGCCGGTTTGCGCCAGCGTTCGCATCATGCGGCCGTACAATTCGCGGGCGGGCAGCCGCTTGCGCGCCAGGCCGCGCGCTTCGGCCTGGGCGTAGGCATCCTCGAATGCCTGGCCCCACAGGTCGGGAAGTTCGGGTACATCCTTGGGATCGAACAGCGACCACGACTCTCCGCTCTCGACGCGCTTCATGAACAAGTCCGGAATCCAATTGGCGATGTTCAAGTGGTGAGTGCGCCTGGCCTCATCGCCGGTGTTGTCGCGCAGTTCCAGGAAGGCCTCGATATCCGCGTGCCAGCTCTCCAAGTACACGCACGCGGCACCTTTGCGCTTTCCGCCCTGGTTGACGGCCGCGACCGAGGAATCCAGGGTTTTCAGCCACGGCACAATGCCGTTCGACAGGCCGTTGGTGGAACGGATCAGCGATCCTTCCGCCCGCACCCGGTGCCAGGCGACGCCGATGCCGCCGGAGAACTTCGACAACAGAGCGATATCCTTGTATTTGTCGTAGACCGATTCCAGTGAATCGTTCGGTGAATCCAGCAAGAAGCAGCTCGATAGCTGTTCGTGCAGAGTACCGGCGTTGAACAGCGTGGGCGAACTCGGCAAATAGTCGAGTGACGAGAACAGCTGATAGAGCTCGATCGCGTCGTGCGCGCTGCTGCTGAGCGCGACAGCCACGCGCATCCAAAAGTATTGCGGCGTCTCGGTCACTTGGCGCAGGGTCGGGTGCTTCAGCAAGTAGCGGTCGTACAAGGTGCGCAGGCCAAAGTACTCGAGACTCAAGGTGCGCTCGGTGTCGATGGCATCGTTTAGCTTGCGGGCGTGCGACTCCACAAATTGCAGCAGCCGTTCGTTGATGATGCCGGCATTGAAACCCGCGCGAATCGATTGCGAGAACGAATAGATGCCCTGCGCTTCGACTTCCTTATCGACGAATGCCGACAACAGCCGCGCCGCCAGCTTCGAATAGGCGGGTTCGTCCACCATGAAAGAAGACGCGGTGCGGATCGATAGCTCATCCAGCTCCCGGGTGGTCGCTCCGTCGTACAGGCCCGCGATGGTCTTGAGCGCGATCCGCATCGGATCCACGTCCGGGATGTCTTCGCAGCAGCGGGCCACGGCGCGCACGATTTTGTTCAGATCGACCGGCTCGCTAAGACCCGATCGTTTGGTCACGCGCATCGGATTGCGCGGCGCCTGCGGCGGATTCAAATCAAAGGCAGGTTGAAGGTTCAAGTTCATGGCGAAGATTCCGTTATGCGTTTCTTTAGTCCCCTTGGAGCGGGATCAAACGAACGGAATGGCCGTAGCGGGGCGAACAAGCCGCAGGCGATCACTCCGGCCGCTCCTCCCACGAGAGCCCCAAAGCCGTACGGCATCCCCATATCCTGTGGATGCAGATCGCGGCAGGTCTTCGGACTTCTGGGCGCGGCCGTATCGGCCTCCTACTGCATGCCGCTTCCCAAACCCCGTTTGACGGGGCTCAGTGCCAATGGCATTTTCGTTCCCAGTTACCGCTGCGGGGCAGCTCCGGAATTGCACCGGATTCCCTCTTAGGTCTAGCTTTTGGGCCAGACACCGCAATGAACCACAAGATATTGTGTTTTCGTGACAGCGTCAACGGCGTGGCGACTGACTTAATG
>Ga0210387_10001455_pt1 | contig 17907 bp, 18 predicted proteins | sample IncBWC7OmetaG_FD_160108 | JGI IMG/M metagenome (GOLD analysis project Ga0210387, IMG submission 160108) | Forest soil microbial communities from Barre Woods Harvard Forest LTER site, Petersham, Massachusetts, United States - Inc-BW-C-7-O ...
ACCGCCGAGATGTTCATGCCGGCGGCGCGGCTCGGCCTGCACTACTACAAAAGTGGTATCCGCCGTTACGTCTCCCGGCTCGGTACCGACAACGCCAAAAAACTGTTCCTGACCGCGCAAAAGATCGACGCCGCCGAGATGTTGCGGATCGGCTACCTCACCGCCATGGTTCCGGTGGCTGATCTGGACAAGGAGGTCGACCGGCTGGCCGCGATCCTCGCTGGCAATGCGCCGATGGCGATGCGCGGCATGAAGCGGACCATCAACGAGATCTCGCACGGCAAGCTCGACGAGGCGGCGGCCGACCGGCGCGCCCGTGACAGCATGCGCGGCGCCGAGATCAAGGAAGGCGTGAAAGCCTTTGCCGAGAAGCGCCCGCCGAAATTCGGTTGATTATTTTCGCGCGTCGGCGGCGAACGCGATCTAACCCCCAGCTCCAGCCCTTATTCCACACCGCCAGCGCCTGCCGGCGAGCAGCCCTGCTTTTTTGCAATTGACTAAAGGTTGTTGACGATTAGTTTGATCGCGGGGCGGGAGTTACTCAATGCAGGGTTCGAAGTCATTTCGGGGACCGCGCGCGATCGATGATCGGCCGGACCGGACAAGGGCTGTGCGGGTGCGGACAGGCGCGCGTCAGTCGGCAGGCTCTGCCGGCAATTTCTCTTCTTCTTTGACCAGCCGTTCGGCGAGCGCGATGAGCTCCTCACGATGGCGCTGGCTGCGCAAGGTGAGGAAGCATTTCATCAAGCGGAGACCGATGGCGGTCGTCTCATCCGCATTCAGAAAAGCAAGCTTTGGCGGCATCTGGACGCGATCCACTGCTGATACCCCGGACTTGACGCCGTGACCCAACCATCGCTCGACACGATCATTAAGCAATTGCAATTTTGCATCGTGGATGCCAAGGCTTTGCAACTCAAGATGCTAGAACGAATTTTGTCAATAGCGTTGCTGGAAGCCTATGAAATCAAACAAAAATCCGGCAATGGCCACGGCAATGGCGAGCTTTAGGCAGACAACAGAATCAGTTGTCCGAAAAGGCGGCGAAAATGCGCTTTCGGTTTGACGCGCATTCCATTCATCTTGCTTAGGTGCCGACGAACGTGACCACGTCGGCGAGCGCGGCGCGCGAGGTGCGGTAGCTGTTGACCTTGTTCGCATGGTCGGCATAGCCGAAGGAGATGCCGCAGACCACGCGGCGATCGTCGCCGAGATTGAAGTGGCGTCGAATCAGTCCGGAATGACGCGCAAGCGCGGCTTGCGGGATGGTGCCGAGACCGAGCGCCTGCGCCGCCAGCATGAAGTTCGAGACGTAAGCGCCGCAATCGACAGCGCCATAGGTGCCGAGCGGCTCGGTGGTGTGGATGATCGCGATATGCGGCGCGCCGAAGAAATTGTAATTCTCCAGCGCCTGCTTCGCGTAAGCCGCCTTGTCGCCTCTCTGTATGCCGAGCGTGTTGTAGAGCTGGAAGCCGCTTTCGCGCCGCCGCTCCAGATAGACGCCGAGATATTCGCGCGGTGCCGCAAAATCGTGGTCGTCCTTGCCGCCCGAGGCAGCCTCGGCGTAGATCAGTTTGCGGAAGCGCTCCTTGGCCTCGCCGCTTGCGATCACCACTTGCCAGGGCTGGCTATTGCACCATGACGCGGTCCGCTGCGCGACGCTGAGGATGTGCTCGATGGTCTCGCGCGGCACGGGCTTCGGCAGGAACGCGCGGACGGAGTAGCGCTCGTTGAGGAGCTCTTCGAGGACTTCGATCCGATTCTGTTGGTTCACTGCTGCGTCCATGGCTCAACTCGCTGTCGTCTCTGTAGGGTGGGCAAAGCGAAGCGTGCCCACCCTTTAAAGCACGGACGTGAGAGGTGGGCACGGCGCAAATGCGCCTTTGCCCGCCCTACGCACCGCCCTAGCTTCTTCCCTTCGTGGGAATCTTGTTGAACGGCACGTCCTTGTCGACACGGATATCGCCGGGCAGGCCGAGCACGCGCTCGGCGATGATGTTGCGCAGGATCTCGTCGGTGCCGCCAGCGATGCGCATCGAGGGCGAGGACAGCAACATCTGCTGGAACTGGCCGTTCGCGACTTCCTCGGAGCTGCCAGTCAGGGCACCGGCCGCGCCTTCGAGGTCCATGGCATAGGTCGCGATGTCCTGCAGCATCGTGCCGGCCACGAGCTTGCCGATCGAATTTTCCGGACCCGGACGATCGCCCCGCGACAGCGCGGAGATTGCGCGGTAGCTCGTATATTTCAGCCCGCTCGCCTTCACCGCCCAGCTGGCAAGTTTGGAGCGCGTCGCGCGGTCGTCGATCGCGGGACCGTCTTCCAGCATCAGGTTGGAGCAGAACTCGAACATTTCAGGGAAACCGGTCGCGAGCCGCGAGCCGATCGACATCCGCTCATTCATCAGCGTGGTCAGCGAGACCTGCCAACCATCACCGACATTGCCGAGCCGCTGATGATCGGGGATCACGACATCGGTGAAATAGACCTCGTTGAACTCCTGCATGCCGTTGGCCTGCTTGATCGGCCGCACTTCGACGCCCGGGCTCTTCATCGAGAGAAAGAACATGGTGAGCCCCTTGTGCTTGGGCACGTTGGGATCGGTGCGGGTGATCAGGAGGCCGTAATCGGAGTAATGCGCGCCGGAGGTCCAGATCTTCTGGCCGTTGACGATCCAGTTGTCGCCTTTCTTTTCCGCGCGGGTGCGCAGGCCTGCGACATCGGAGCCGCCAGCGGGCTCGGAGAAGAGCTGGCACCAGATTTCCTCACCCGAAGCGAGCTTCGGCAGATAGCGCCGTTTGTTCTCCTCGCTGCCATAAGCCATCACGGTCGGACCGCACATGCCCTCGCCGATCTGGAACGGCTGGGTCAGCTTGCCGTAGACGCCTTCTTCCTGCTGCCAGATCACCCGCTCGATCGGCGTCGCACCGCGGCCGCCATATTCTTTGGGCCATTGCAGGCAGGCCCAGCCTCCTTCGGATTTCTTCTTCTGCCAGGCCTTGCCGACATCGACGATGTCGTGGTGCTGCAGACGGATGCGCCCGAGCGAGGATTTCGAAAGCTCCGCTTCCAATTCCCTGGGCGCATTGGCCTCCACCCATTTCCGCGCGGTCTCGCGGAATTCGGCTTCCTGCGGGGTGTCATCGAAATTCATGGCGCACCTCCTTCTTTGCGCTTACGCGCGTCCCTTCGTCGGGATCTGGTTGAACGGAACGTCCTTGTCGACACGGATATCGCCGGGCAGGCCCAGCACGCGCTCGGCGATGATGTTGCGCATGATCTCGTCGGTGCCGCCTTCGACACGGGTGCCGGGCGCGCGCAAGAGCATCGCCTGGAATTTGCCGGCGAGCTCCGCTTCCGGCCCGCTGAGCACGCCGGCCGCGCCCTGCAGATCAAGCGCATAGGTCGCGACATCCTGGATCATCGAACCGGCCACGAGTTTGCCGATGGAATTCTCCGGCCCGGGGCGTTCTCCCTTGGAAAGCGCGGAGATGGCGCGGAAGCTGGTGTATTTCAACCCGCTCGCCTTCACCGCCCAGCTTGCAAGCTTCGCGCGCACCGCCCGGTCCTCGATCGCCGGACCATCTTCCAGCATCAGGCCGGAGCAGAACTCGAATATTTCCGGAAAACCGGTCGAAACGCCGGCACCGATCGACATGCGCTCGTTCATCAGCGTGGTCAGCGAGACGTTCCAGCCGTCATTGACATTGCCGAGCCGCTGGCTGTCCGGGATTTTCACATCGGTAAAATAGACCTCGTTGAATTCCGATTGCCCGTTGGCCTGGTGGATCGGCCGCACCTCAACGCCCGGGCTCTTCATGTCCAGGAAGAACATGGTCAGCCCGTTGTGCTTGGGCACGTTGGGATCGGTGCGCGTCAGCAGGATGCCATAGTCGGAATAATGCGCGCCGGTGGTCCAGATCTTCTGGCCATTGATGATCCAGTCGTCACCCTTCTTCTCGGCGCGCGTGCGCAGGCCCGCGACATCAGAACCGCCGGCCGGCTCGGAGAAAAGCTGGCACCAGACCTTTTCGCCTGATGCCAGCGGCGGCAGATATTTGCGCTTATGCTCCTCGGCCGCGAACGCCATCATGGTGGGCCCGCACATGCCGTGGCCGATGATGAACATGCCGGAGAGCTTGCCGAACGGCCCCTCCTCCTGCTGCCAGATCACACGCTCGACCGGCGATGCGCCGCGGCCGCCATATTCCTTCGGCCAGTGCAGGCAGGCCCAGCCAGCATCCGCCTTTTTCTTCTGCCAGGCTTTTGCGACGTCGAGGATGTCGGCGCCCTCGAGGCCGACGCGACCGAGCGAGGATTTGCGCAGTTCCTCCTCATACTGCTTCGGCGCGTTCGCGGCGATCCAGGCTTTCGCCTCGGCGCGGAACGCGGCTTCCTGCTGGGTGTCGTCGAAGTTCATACGCGTTGTCCCTGGATCATTGAATGCTGGCCACATGCGCGGCGGGAAGTCTCAAGCGGGAAGCGACTTCCCGGAGTTTCGCTGCATATTCCGGATTTGGCTCTGCGGCCTCGCCGGATAGTGGAAGGTTGAAGCAAAGCGCGGGAACGAGAGAGCCATCCGCAAGCTGCGCAATCACGGCTTCGGGCCGATAGTCCGCGACACTCGGCTCCGCGTAGAGCGTCTCGATCTCCCGGTGCGACAAGCCGATCACGGATCCATGCACCGATTTGGCGGGATCCGCGACCAGCGTGGCGCGGCGTCCGATCCGCAGCGCCATCCCGGCAACCGACGCCATGCGGGCGTTGACGGGATGAAATCCCTTCGCGCGCAAGGCTTCCGCGTCCATGAACAGGCCGTAGAAAAATACATTCACGGAAGACATGGTTTGTGTTCACCAGCACAACGTTACGCCGCGTTCTTCTTGCGCATGCGGTCGATCAGCGCGTCCTCCCAATAGGAAAGGCTGCCCAAACCGAGCGCCACCGCATTGGCGCGGCGATAGTACATGTGGCAGTCGAACTCCCAGGTGAATCCCATACCGCCATGGACCTGGATGTTGTTCTTGGCGCAATGCTGGAACGCCTGCGTCGCGCTGATGCGCGCGGCAGCCGCAGCTTCCGGCAACTCGCCGGCATTGGTCGACAGCGCCCAGGCGCCGTAATAGCAATTGGAGCGCGCCAGCGTCGCCGACACATACATGTCGGCGAGGATGTGCTTCACGGCCTGGAACGAGCCGATCGGCCGGCCAAAGGCGATGCGGTCGAGCGCGTAATCGCGGCCCATCTCAAGCACGCGGTCGGCGCCGCCGACCTGCTCGAACGCGGTGAGCACGGCCGCGCGGTCGAGCACCTGGGAAAGGATGCTCCAGCCTTCGCCTGATGGCCCGAGCGGCTCGGCCTTGCAATTCTTGAAGCTGACTTCGGCCTGGCCGCGGGTCGGATCGAGATTGGTCAATTCCTTGACCTCGACACCACCGCCTTTCATGTCGATCAGGAACAGCGAGATATCGCTCTCGCGCCCGCCCGAACCGTTGCGCGCGGCCACCACGGCGAAATCGGCGATCGCGCCGTCGGCGACCGGCTTCTTGGTGCCGTTCAGCATTCCACCATCGGCAGAAAGTTTGATCGCCTTCGGCGAGGGATTTCCCGTGCCCTCGAACAGCGCCAGCGTGCCGATCGCTTCACCGGAGGCGATCTTCGGCAACCACTTCCGCTTCTGCGCGTCGCTGCCTGCGATCAGCAACGCTTCGGCGGCGAGATAGACCGTCGAGGAAAACGGCACCGGCGCCAGCGCGCGGCCCATCTCCTCCGCGATCACGCAAAGCTCGAGATGGCCGGCGCCCGCGCCACCGAACTCCTCGGGAATGGCAACGCCGAGGAAGCCCATCTCGGCGAGGCCCTTCCACAATTCCTTGTCATAGGCGGCCTTGCCGTCGAGCACCGTGCGCACCGCTTTCGGCGGACATTTTTCGGCGAGGAATTTGCGCGCCTGATCGCGGAGTTGCTTCTGGTCGTCGGAGAAATCGAAGTTCATGGGGTCACCTTTTACTGGCTGTCATTCCGGAACTCGCGAAGCGAGAGCCCTTCGGGCCATCCCGGAATGACGATGTGGGAAGAAGAATCGAATTTCATTGCAGCACGATCACATCCTCGCCCGGGCGATCGGCATAAAGCCGCTCCACCAGAGCCGCGCGGCGTTCCAAACCCGCGCGTTGGTTGATGTAGCCCTTGTCGGTCAGCTCGTTGCCATCGATCGACGGCGGCTCGATCATCAGCATCGCGCGCGCCACGCGCATACTGCTCGAGGTGCCGCTTGATTTGTTATGCGCTTCGAGTCCGCGCTTGAAGCAGGTGATCACCTCGGGATGCCGCACGACATCCTCATAGGCCGCATCGTTGTTGCCGACGAGCTGCCGGCAGGCATGCAGATTGGGCCATGCCAAAAGACCGATGAACGGACGGTCCTGCCCCGCGACCAGCGCGTCATGCACAACGGGCGTGGCAGCCGCGATCGCATCGGTGCGGAGCGAGCCGACATGAACGAACGTGCCGGTGGTGAGCTTGAAATCCTCGACCACGCGGCCGGCGAAGATGATGCCCTTCACGGGATCGTCGGGATCGACGAACACGCCGGCATCGCCGATGCAGTAGAAGCCTTCCTCGTCGAACATCTTCTTCGTCAACTCGGGTTGGCCGAAATAGCCCGGCGTGACGTTGATCCCGCGCAGCCGCAATTCATATTGCGAGGCGCAGGGCACCATCTTGAGCTCGACGCCGGGAAACGGCAGGCCGATCAGGCCGACGCGCTCGGTATCCCAATAGGTACCGGTCGATGTCGGTGCGGTCTCGGTCGAGCCCCAGCCGGTATAGAACACGATGCGCTGGCCCGTGATCTTCACCGCAAGCGCCTGCATGCGCTCGTAGAGATCGTCCGGCAGCCGCGCGCCGCCATAGGCCATCAGTGCGAGATTTTTGAAGAAGCTGCGGCAGAGCGCGTCGTCCTTCTCCATGGCAGCGGCTAGCGCGGCATAACCCGCCGGCACGTTGGCGTAATAGGTCGGCGACACCTCGCGCAAATTGCGCAGGGATTCCTCGAACTGGCCGGGCAGCGGCCGGCCGTCATCGATATAGAGCGTGCCGCCGTCGACCAGCACCGGATTGAACGCGGCGTTGCCGCCCATGGTGTGATTCCACGGCATCCAGTCCAGCACGATTGGCGGGATCGCGCCGACCTCGCGGGGTCGCACCTGCATCATCATCGCCGAATTGGCGCACATCATCTCCTGTGTATTGATGACGGCCTTGGGCATGCCGGTCGAGCCTGAGGTGAACAGAAGCTTGCCGACCGTGTCGGGCGTGATTTTGGCGATCGATTGCTCGACATCGCTCGTGACCGGTGTCGCGGCGAGATCGGCAAAGGCGATGCTGTTAATGCCCTCGCAAGGCCGGGCGACGTGGATGACCGTGACGCCATCGAGATCGAGCGCGCGGAGCGCCTTCTCGAAGGTCGGGCCGTCCTGCACCATGACAGCCGCAGGCTTGATCAGGCCGAACAGATATTTAAGCTTGGCGTGGTCCTGGCTCATCAGGGAATAGGCCGGCGACACCGGCGCCGCCGGGTGGCGCGCCTGCATCGCAGCCTGCGTCATCAGCGCATGCTCGATGGAATTGCCGGAGAGGATCGTGATCGGGCGGCCCGGCTCGAGCTTCAGGTTGATGAGACCTTGCGTCAGCGCGTCGACGGTGCGCTTGGCTTCGGCATAGGACACCTTGCGCCATTGCCGATCGGGACCGCCGCGCTGCGCCAGCCAGATCCGGTCGGGCGCGTCCTTTGCCCATTTCGCGAGATAGGCCGGGATATGCGTGGCGTAAGATTGAAGTGGAACGCGAGACTTCAAGACGATCGTGCCGTCATCACGGCGCTCGACCGCGATGTCGCGCTTGATCCAATCGATCTTGCGAAAGGCCGGTTTTTCCAGCACAGCCGCCGCGTTCCCGCTCATATTGCGTCTCCCGAAATAAAGGCTCTTTGCGAGCTCTTTGTTCTGTTCAGGTATAAACCCGCTTCCGCTTTGCGAGAAAGACCTCGCCTATGTTTTCAGCGAGCGCGGTGCAAATTGCTGTGCCCTTTCCCCTTGTGGGAGAGGGCATGTGTGGCGGCAACAGCACATTCGCTTGGGTGAGGGGTACGCCGCGGAGAGAACCCCTCATCCGGCGCTTCGCGCCACCTTCTCCCACCGAAAGTCGGGCCTGCCCGACTTGCGCAAAATATAAGGCGCAACCGGGGTAAACCCCGGTTGCGTGGGAGAAGGTACTATCGAGGCGCCATGCGGATGGCGCCGTCGAGGCGGATGGTTTCGCCGTTGAGCATCGCGTTCTCGACGATATGGACTGCGAGCGCGGCGTATTCCGGCGGCTCGCCGAGACGTGCGGGATGCGGCACTTGCGCGCCAAGGCTCTTGCGGGCTTCCTCGTTCAATCCCATCAAGAGCGGCGTGTAGAAGATGCCGGGTGCGATGGTGTTGACGCGGATCTTCTGGCTGGCGAGATCGCGCGCTGCCGGCAGCGTCAGGCCGACGATGCCGCCTTTCGACGCCGCATAGGCGATCTGGCCGATCTGGCCTTCATAGGCTGCGACGCTGGCGGTGTTGATGATGACGCCGCGCTCCTCGCCAACCGGCTCTGCCGTGACCAGGCGCTCGGCGAACAGGCGCAGGCAGTTGAACGTGCCGATCAGATTGACATTGATGATGCGCGCGAATTTCGCCAGCGGATAGACGCCGTCGCGGCCGACGATGCGTTGAGAGCCGCCGATCCCTGCGCAATTCATCAGCACGCGGGCGACGCCATGCGCGGCTTCGGCCTTGGCGATGCCTGCCTTGACCTGCTCCTCGTCGGTGACATCGGCGTGGACCGCGACGCCTTTCACCTCAGCGGCAACCTTCTCGGCATTCTCCTTGCTCTGGTCGAGCACGGCGATCCTGGCGCCCTTTTCGGCCATGGCGCGCGCGGTCGCGGCCCCAAGGCCCGAACCACCGCCGGTGATGAGAACGGCAACGTCTTTCAACTGCATGACTGAACTCTCCTTGGGCGTTTCTTCTCTAGACTTGGTTTCTTGTTGTTATCCGGCAGTAGCTCCGTCGACTGGCTTGAGCATGCCGCCACAGATCAGGGCTTCCATATGCGTGATGTAGTCGCGGCAGACTTCGTCAGTGACGGGACCGACGCCTGTCGCGCGCGACATCGCATGCCGGCCGAAGAAAAGGTGATCGCAGGCGCCGATCAGGCTCGTGTAAAACAGCACCGGATCGATCTTGCGGAACTCGCCGGCCTTGATGCCCTGCGCCAGCAGGCGGCGATGAAAGTCGAGCAAGGGTGCTACAAAGAATTTCGAGACCTGGTCGGCGGATTCCGCGCTGCTCTCATGCAGCAGGTAATGGATCAGCCGGTTCATGTAGGGGAAGCGGTGATAGGCGCGGATGATGCCGGCGACGTGCAGCTTGAGTTTCGCCGTCGGCGTGATCGGCTGTGCCAGCAGATATTCGAGGTTGGACATCTCGGTCGCGGCATCGCGTGCGAGCAGGCCTAGCAGCAGGCCGTCCTTGTTGCCGAAATGGTATTTCACCAGCGCGGCATTGACGCCGGACTTTTGCGCGATGTCCGCCAGCGAGACCTCGATCGAGGCGCGCTCGATCATCAGCTCGCTCGCCGCCACGAGCAGCTTCTCGGCGGTCAAGTTCTTTCCGGTCTGAAGCCGGACTGGTCCGCTGGTGCTCAGTTGGGATGCCATCGTTCTCTCAAGTAGGCCGGCGCGCACCTAAGCGCATGAAAGGGCCGCACTCAAGAGTTAATTGAACGATTGACTAAACGGGTCACCACCCCTTTAATCCGGCCCAACATTCCAAACATAGACAGGGAGAGATGAGATGGCTGAGGCTTATATCGTCGCCGCTGCCCGTACCGCCGGCGGCCGCAAGGGAGGGCGTCTTGCCGGCTGGCATCCGGCCGATCTCGCCGCCAAAGTACTGGATTCGCTGGTGGAACGTTCCGGCGCCGCGCCCGACCAGATCGAGGACGTGATCATGGGCTGCGTCATGCAGGCCGGCGAACAGTCCAACAACATCGCGCGCAACGCGATCATGGCCTCGAGGTTGCCGGAGAGCGTGCCCGGCACCTCGATCGACCGGCAATGCGGCTCCTCGCAGCAGGCGCTGCACTTCGCGGCACAGGCCGTGATGAGCGGCACCATGGACGTCGTGATCGCCGCCGGCGTCGAGTCGATGACACGGGTGCCGATGGGGCTCGCCTCGCAGCTGCCGGCCAAGAACGGCTATGGCCATTACAAGAGCCCGGGCATCGAGCAGCACTATCCGAACATCGTGTTCAGCCAGTTCACCGGCGCGGAGATGATGGCGGAGAAGTACGGCCTCTCGAGGGATGAGCTCGACGAATACTCCTACAACAGCCACCAGCGTGCGATTGCGGCCACGCAAGCCGGCCGCTTCAAGGACGAGATCGTGCCGCTGCAGATCACCCGCGCCGACGGTTCGACCGATACGCATGCGATCGACGAGGGCATCCGCTTCGACGTCAGCCTCGACGGCATCAAGGGCGTGAAACTGATCGCCGAGAACGGCAAGCTGACGGCGGCGAGCGCGAGCCAGATCTGCGACGGCGCCTCCGGCGTGGTCGTCGTCAATGAGAACGGTCTCAAGCAGCTCGGCGCGACGCCGTTGGCACGCATCCATCATTTGACCATGATGGGCGGCGATCCCGTGATCATGCTGGACGCGCCGCTGCACGCCACGGAGCGCGCGCTGAAGAAGGCCGGCATGACAATCGACGACATCGATCTGTTCGAGGTCAACGAGGCCTTTGCCTCGGTGCCGACCGCGTGGCTGAAGACCACCGGCGCCGACCCCGAGCGCCTCAACGTCAACGGCGGCGCCATCGCGCTCGGCCATCCGCTCGGTGGCTCCGGCACCAAGCTGATGACGACGCTGGTCAACGCGCTCAAGCAGCGGAACAAGCGTTACGGCCTGCAGACCATGTGCGAAGGCGGCGGCATGGCCAATGTGACGATCGTGGAGAGGCTGTAAGCTGCATCCACATACAGTGTCGTCCCGGCCTTGAGCCGGGACGACAGCGTGAGAGTTTCAATGACCTTCCTCCCCGACATTCCCCTCCCCGCCTCGATCCGCTCCCGTTACGTTGAGAACATCAACGGCCTGCGCATGCATGTGCTCGAGGCCGGCTTCGAGACCAAGGGCCGTCCTTGCCTGCTGTTGCTGCACGGGTTCCCCGAGCTCGCCTTCTCCTGGCGCAAGGTGATGCCGGCTCTGGCGGAGGCCGGCTATCATGTGATCGCGCCGGATCAGCGCGGCTATGGGCGCACCACCGGGTGGGACGCGCGCTATGACGGCGACCTCAATTCGTTTCGCTTTCCGAACCTCGTCCGCGACGCGCTCGGCCTGGTCTCGGCGTTCGGCTACACTCATGTCGACGCCGTGATCGGGCATGATTTCGGCAGCCCGGTTGCCGCCTGGTGCGCGCTGATGCGGCCTGACGTATTCCGTGCGGTTGCGATGATGAGCGCACCGTTCGGCGGGCCGCCGTCGCTGCCATTTAATACGGCCGATGCGCCGGCGGAGCCGCCGGCCGAAGACCCCGCGCATCGCGAGCTTGCCGCGCTGCCGCGGCCGCGCAAGCATTACCAATGGTACTATTCGACGCGCGAGGCGGATCGCGACATGCATCACGCGCCACAAGGCCTGCATGATTTCCTGCGCGCCTATTACCACCACAAGAGCGCGGACTGGAAAGACAACAAGCCCACTCCGCTCAAGGCGTGGTCGGCGGAAGAGCTCGCCAAGCTGCCGACCTATTATGTGATGGATCTCGACATGACCATGCCGGAGACGGTCGCCGAGGTGATGCCGTCGCCTTCAGAGATCGCCGCGAACAAATGGCTGCCTGACAGCGAGCTCGCCTACTATGCGGGCGAATATCAGCGCACGGGTTTCCAGGGTGCGCTGCAATGGTACCGCTGCGGCACAATGGGCGCGTTCACCGCGGAGCTGCAGACCTGGTCGGGCCGCACCATCGACGTGCCCTCCTGCTTCATCTCGGGCAAGCAGGACTGGGGCACGTATCAGCGCGCCGGTGCGTATGAAATGATGCAGAATCGTGGCTGCACGAACATGATCGGCTGCGATCTCGTCGACGGCGCCGGCCACTGGGTGCAGCAGGAGCAGCCGGCGGAAGTCGCTCGGCTGTTGCTGCAATTCCTGCGCAACGCCGCCAAAGCTGCGGCGCGATAGCGTTATCGTTCTCCCTCCTGCGACAATCGCGCCCGGAACCATGGGCCAATCGCCATGTTGCCGATTGGGCAATGCGCATTGATCGGAGGAGACCATGGAAAAGAAGATAGCTGGAGTTTTGGGAGCAGTCGCCGCACTTGGCGCCGTGAGTGCGGCGCAAGCAGCAACAGCACCCACCCCATCGGACGTGCTGAAGGCAAATTCCTACGCCGAGCTGCTGGAACCGATTCCGAACGCCGCCGCGACCCTGCGTGCGGTCGATGAACAGGCGCCCTCAAAGTCAGCGGATGCCAACGTCCAGCTCGCGCAATACTATCATCACCACCACCATCATCACCATCACGGCTATTATCATCATCACCATCACAACGCGTATTACGGCCCGCGCGTGATCGTGGTGCCGCCGCGCTATCGCCATCATCACCACCACCATCACCATCATCACGGCTATTGGGATCGCTAATGATCCTGGCAGCGCGCCCCCTGCGCGTTGCCTAAACAGCGCGCCCGGAAACTTTCTCTCCGCTGCCGGTGTGAGGGGCTGGAACCTCATCGCCAATCCGGCGTTCCGCTCCCGGGAGCGTCCGCTCCCGGGCAATGGAGCATTGGAGAGAAACACCATGGAAAAGAGAGTAGCCGGACTTCTGGGAGCAGTGGCCGCGATCGGCGCCCTGACCACGGCCCAAGCCGCGCCTGCCCCGGCATCCGAGCCGGATGTCTTGCAAGCCAATTCCTATGCCGAGCTGCTACAGCCGATCCCGAACGCTGTGGCGACGCTCAAGGTGATCGACGAACGCGCGCCAGCCACATCGGCAGAGGCCCGCGTGCAGCTCGCGCAAGCCCATCACCATCACCACCACCACCATGGCCGCCGCCATCGGCATCACCACCATCATCATCACCACCACCATCACTGACGATCAGCGGCGTGGCAAAAAAGCCCCGGTGCTTGCGCTCCGGGGCTTTTTTCATGCCGGCTTCATCAGCTTTGCCGCGCTTTTTCCTTGGCCGCGCGATGCAGGTGCCGGTAGGTGCCGTCGAACACCGTGTCGGTCGATGACGTCCATTCGGTTCCGGCCGCGAGCGTTGGCCGGTTCGCATAGATGCGCCGCGACTGCAGCTCGCGCTCAGCCGCCTCTTCCTCGCCCATTGCCTCCAGCTCGAAATTGCATTCTTCAGGGATCACGATGATCTGCGCAAACGGCTCGCCTGGACGGAAGATATGCGTGCGGCCTTCCGCCGGTGCCTTGAACACGCAGAAGAACAGCATCGGCCACCAGTTGCGGATCAGCGCCGGCACCGCGATCGGCACCGTGTCGGAGGGATCGGTATAGAACCGCGGATGCGGCTCGGTGCGGATCGCCAGTCCCTGCTCGACCTTGAGATCGAGCAGCAGCTGATAGGTATAAAACGCGCCGCCGAAATTGCGGAACGGCGGCCATTGCACGCCGCCGTCCGGCGGCTCGCCCCAATCGCCTTCGAAATGCAACTGCCCGTTTTTGGTCGAGACGTGCAGCTCGTTGTCATAGGGGTAGAACAGCTCGATGCCGTATTGCGCGCCTTCCGAGAACGGCACGCAATGCCAGACCTGCTCGCGTGAGCCGTCCTTGCGCGGATCGCGGCCGCCGGCCCAGCCCGGAATTTCGAGCTTGGTCCGGCGCGGCGCCAGCCCTGGATCGTTCAGCCGATATTTGACCTTGTGCATGGAGAGCTCCGCCGCATGGTGATGACGGAACTCGAACGGGAATCTCCCGGGTTCGGTTCCCAAGGGCTCTGCGAGGCAATCGTGCGATGTCGATTGACCCGTCCAACCCGACGCCTTATATATTTTAGAATAGTTCTAAACTAGCTATAGGGTCTCTCTCCGTGAAAAATTTCGCCGATTTGACCGAACGCGAGGTTCTGGCGGTCGCGATCACCTCCGAAGAGGAAGACAGCCGCATCTACATGACCTTCGCCGAGGATATGAAGGACCGCTACCCGGATTCGGCAAAACTGTTCGAGGAAATGGCGGAAGAGGAGCGCGGCCATCGCCACCGTCTGCTTGAAATATATGAGCAACGCTTCGGCCAGCATCTGGCGCCGATCCGCCGCGAGGACGTGAAGGGCTTTTTGCGCCGGCGTCCGATCTGGCTCACCAAGAACTTGCCGCTCGACACCATCCGCAAGGAGGTCGAGACCATGGAGCAGCAGGCCGAGCAGTTCTACGCCAGAGCCGCCGAACAGGCCCAGGATGTCGGCGTGCGCCGTTTGCTCGGTGATCTCGCCGAGGAGGAAAAGGGCCACGAGAAGCTCGCAACCAAGCTCACCGACCAGATCCTCAGCCCTGACGTGCGCGAAGCCGAGGACAAGACGCGGCGCCGCGCCTTCGTGCTGCAATATGTGCAGCCGGGTCTTGCCGGGTTGATGGACGGCTCGGTGTCGACGCTGGCGCCGTTGTTTGCGGCGGCGTTCGCGACGCATCAGAACTGGCAGACTTTCGTGGTGGGTCTCGCCGCCTCGATCGGTGCCGGCATCAGCATGGCCTTTGCCGAAGCTTTGTCCGACGACGGCTCGCTCACGGGCCGCGGCTCACCCTGGATACGCGGCACGGCCACCGGCATCATGACCACGGTCGGCGGCCTCGGCCATACCTTGCCCTACCTCGTTCCGGATGCATGGCCGAACGCATTCTGGATCGCGACCTCCATCGCTGGCGTCGTCGTGTTCTTCGAATTATGGGCGATCGCCTTCATCCGTTCACACTACATGGATACGCCATTTCTGCAGGCGGTATTCCAGGTCGTACTCGGCGGCGTCATCGTGCTCGCCGTCGGCATCCTGATTGGCGCGTCTTAACCTGCTCATGCCATCTGCTGCCAACGCGTGACGCGATGGCGCGCGATGAGCAATTCCCGTCAAACGCGCCTTGCGGGCGCGGGCTAAACTTTGTCATCATCCGCTGGCATTCAAAAAGCACGGGAGTACGCCTTGGCCAAATCGCAATGGAGTTTCAAGACCGCGACTGAAATCGCGGCGGCGCTAAGGGCGAAGCAGGTATCATCCGTCGAGCTCACGCAGGATGCGATCGGCCGCATCGAGCGGCATGACGGCAAGATCAACGCGATCTGTGTACGAGATTTCGACCGCGCGCTGGAGGCGGCACGCGCTGCGGACGCCGCGCTTGCCCGCGGCGAGAGCAAGCCGCTGCTCGGTATTCCCCTGACCGCGAAGGAATCCTACAACATTGCCGGCCTGCCCACGACCTGGGGCTTTCCCGAGCAAAAGAATTTCGTCGCCAAGGAAGACGCGCTGACGGTCACGCGCATCAAGGACGCCGGCGGCATCTTCGTCGGCAAGACCAATGTGCCTGTCGGCCTCGGTGACTGGCAGAGCTATAACGACATCTACGGCACGACCAATAATCCCTTTGATCTCACGCGCACGCCGGGGGGCTCTTCCGGCGGCTCGTCGGCGGCGCTCGCCGCAGGTTACGGACCGCTGTCGATCGGCTCGGACATCGGCGGCTCGCTGCGCGTGCCGGCGTTCCATTGCGGCATCTACGCGCACAAGCCGACTTTCGCCCTGGTGCCGAATCGCGGCCACACCCCACCGCCGCTGCCGCCGCTCCCCTTCAGCCGCGATCTCGCTGTGATCGGACCGATGGCCCGCAGCGCGGCCGATCTTTCCTTGCTGCTCGACGTCATGGCAGGACCGGACCCGATCGAAGCCGGCGTCGCCTATCGGCTTGAACTGCCGAAGGCGCGTCACGGCGCGCTCAGGGATTTTCGTATCCTGCTACTCGATACCGATCCGCTGCTGCCGACCGACAAGGATGTGCGCGGCGCCATCGAAACGCTCGCCACCAATCTCGGCAAGGCGGGTGTGACCGTCACGCGGCAAAGCCCGCTGCTGCCGGATTTCGCTGCCTCGTCGCGAATCTATTTGCGCATCCTGATGGCGCTGTTGGGCGCAAACCTTCCGCCTGACATCCAGAGGCAGGCCTCCGCCGCGGCCGCCGAACTCAAGCCCGACGATATGAGCCTGCGCGCGGAACGTCTGCGCGGCATCATCCTCAGCCACAGGGATTGGCTGATGGCCGATGGCGGACGCACGCGGCTGCGCGCACAATGGCGCGAACTGTTCAAGACATTCGACGCCGTGATCTGCCCGGTCATGCCGACGCCGGCCTATGTGCAGGACCACTCGCCCGAGCAGGAACTGCGCATCATCAAGATCGACGGCAAGGATTACTCCTATCCCGACCAGCTCGCCTGGCCGGGCATCGCGACGCTACCCGGCCTGCCCTCGACCGCGATCCCGCTTGGGCTCACCGCCCAAGGCTTGCCGGTCGGCGTTCAGATCGTGGGCCCGTTCCTGGAAGACCGCACGCCGCTGAAACTCGCGGAACTGATCGAGCGCGAATTTGGCGGCTTCGTCCCGCCGCCGATGTTCGATGATTAGCGACAAGGATAAGCGCATGAGCAACGATCTCGAGGAACTCACGAAGCTCAACCACGACTATGTCGCCTCGGTGCAGAATGGCGACGTCAAACGCTTCGACGAAATCCTGGCGCAGGATTTTTATTGCACCAATCCCGACAAGAGCTTTGTCGACCGCGCCGCCTTCCTGAAGCAGACCGCGCTCCCGGTGAAGATCAAGCATCTGATCGAGCAAGACGTGAAGATCCGCATCCTCGGCGACTTCGCGATCATCCACGGCCAGACAAGCTACCTCGACCCCGAGGGCAAGCAGGCTTATGGGCGCTACACCGACTGTTGGGCCAGGCAGAACGGGAAGTGGCTCGCGGTGTCCGCGCATGTGGCGCGGTAGCTAGCTCCGGGGCGATACGCGCTGCGCGCTAGGCGTCAAACATGATCACACTGCGCAGCGTCTTGCCGGCCTTCATGTTGGCAAAGCCTTCGTTGATCTCGGACAGTTTCAGCTTGGCCGAGATCCAGTCTTCCAGATGCAGCCTGCCACGCAGGTAGAATTCGACCAGCCTCGGCATGTCGACGCGAAAATGGTTCGAGCCCATCGACGAGCCCTGGATCTTGCGTTCGCGCAGGAAGTCGAAGCCGTGCAGCTCGATCTTCTGGCCGAAGGGAATCATGCCGACGATGGTCGCGGTGCCGCCCGGCGCCAGCATGGCGAAGGCCTGCTCGGCCGTCTCCTTGCGGCCGAGCACTTCGAAGGCGTGATGCACGCCGCCCTTGGTCAGCTCGCGCACCTGTTGCACGACGTCGCCATTGCGGGGATCGATCACGTCGGTCGCGCCCAGCTTGGTGGCAAGCTGCAGCTTGGCGGGATTGGTGTCGATCGCGATGATCCGCCCGGCGCCCGCGATCTCCGCACCGTTGATCGCGGCCATGCCGACGCCGCCGCAGCCGATCACCGCGACCGTCTCGCCGGCAGTCACTTTCGCCGTGTTCACGACCGCGCCATAGCCGGTGATCACGCCGCAGCCGACCAGGGCTGCGAGCTCGAGCGGCATGTCCATCCTGATTTTGACGATGGCGTTTTCGTGCACCAGCATCTGCTCGGCAAAGGACGAGAGATTGAGGAACTGATGCAGCTTCTCGGGCCGCGCCCAGGACATCCGGTTCGATGCGCCCGGCAACATCTTCACCGTCGTGTCGGTGCACAGC
>Ga0210387_10001456_pt1 | contig 17906 bp, 15 predicted proteins | sample IncBWC7OmetaG_FD_160108 | JGI IMG/M metagenome (GOLD analysis project Ga0210387, IMG submission 160108) | Forest soil microbial communities from Barre Woods Harvard Forest LTER site, Petersham, Massachusetts, United States - Inc-BW-C-7-O ...
ATCTGCGCCGCGCCCGTAATCATGTTCTTGATGTAGTCAGCATGGCCCGGGCAATCGACGTGCGCGTAGTGTCGGTTCGCCGTCTCATACTCCACGTGCGCGGTGGCAATGGTGATTCCACGCGCCTTTTCTTCCGGCGCATTATCAATCGAATCGAACGACCGGAACGTAATCTTCGGATTGTGCTTGGACAACACCTTGGTGATGGCCGCCGTCAACGTGGTCTTGCCATGGTCAATGTGACCAATCGTCCCTACGTTGCAGTGCGGCTTATTCCGTTCAAATTTTTCTTTCGCCATTGGCTTGTTCTCTCTCCGTAGGAACGCAGGTATCTTCGTCTCTAGTAATACCGAAAAAGCTTCTGAAACTTGGTTCGCAGCTTCGGGTCAACTTCCTCCACTTGAGACAAATAAAACTCTCTGATCTGCGCCTGATCAGAAACCGGAAGCGCCTCGTACAATTCCCGTGCTCCCCTCACGTTGCCCTCGCCCACTCGTTCCAGGATGCGTTTCGTCAACACCGAATCCCAGTCTCGCGCCCGCACTCCTTCACTATTCACGCGCTTGAGAAACTTCTCGATCCGGTCCGCGCTGAAGGCATGACTGACTGCGCTCTTCAGTTCCTCGTATTCTTTTTCTTGCTCAACTTTGATCGTCGCCTGCTCAAAGCCCATCAAGCCAACCTCGAATCTCTGGAGCGGGAGACGGGAATCGAACCCGCGACCAACAGCTTGGAAGGCTGTGACTCTACCACTGAGTTACTCCCGCCCTTCCCACTCCCAAATCCTGGAGCCGATGATCAGGATTGAACTGATGACCTCTCCCTTACCAAGGGAGTGCTCTACCAACTGAGCTACATCGGCGAATTCTGCTGCACCAACCTTAGCCTCATTGCTCGACGTCACTGCCCTTGCCGGGGTGCAGCAAATCCTTGCGACGCACCCAGGTCTTCAGTGCGAACATTGCCAAAATTGCCAGCGTCGCCAAGCGAACCCGTGGGTCCCCGATGGTAGTCCAAGCCAAGACTCCCAAAAACACGAACGCCGCCAGCCCCGCGTATAAGCGATTCACGTCATTACCTGGTGCACAGGGAAGGATTCGAACCTTCGTACCTCGCTAGGAGGGACAGATTTACAGTCTGTTGGCTTTAACCACTCACCCACCTGTGCAAAACAATCGGCCCGTGGCCAAGCTACGATCCCACCTTCGGCCACGTATGCGCTGAAGACTACACTGCGGCGGAAAAACGAGAATAGAAAACCAGGTGCGCACAAGACTTCTGTTCGCACGCACACACACATGGAACTGCTTCCTTATGGAGTGCCGTTGGGAAACTCTACGCCGCCGCGCCGCGCAAAACGCCTGCCTTCCGCAAAACTCGATCCTGGAGCTGGCGAAGGGATTTGAACCCCTGACCCTCTGATTACAAATCAGATGCTCTACCAGCTGAGCTACGCCAGCAGTCAGGGACACACACCCTGTTCGGGCATATTAATCCCCTTGATCCCTTCCGCTTGTCCGGGACAACTGTAAAAGTTATCACAACGGCAATTTACGTGCAAGGAGGGCTTTAGCCTTTCTGTTGAATCACCGCCTGGGGTCGCTTCTCGTCGCATTCTGGATGCTATGATGACGTTCTCCGGCAGGCTGGCGCGCAATTCTCGTAAGTAGTGTCCTCGCCGCCCGCCGTTCTGACATGCGAATTCGACGCAGCTTCCCCATACTGCTAGCAGTTGCGCTGGTAATCGCGGCTGTCGCCCTGACGGTCGTCCTCCGTAAACATGCGCCACCCGAGCCGGCTCGTCTTCTTCCTGCCGCCGACGGATTTGCCTACATCGATCTGCAGTGGATGCGTCGCGCCAATATCACCGGTGAGCTGCCGCCTGTGCCGCACGATCCGGACTACGAACGCTTCATCAACGCCACCGGTTTTCAGTTCGAGCGCGATCTGGATGAAGCCGCCATCGCAGTTCACTATTCGGAATCGATTTCCGCCGCCGTTCCCGGTCAACCCAACGAGGCCCGCTTCTCCGAAGTGTTCGTGGGCAAGATACAGGGAGAGCGCTTCCGCGCCTATCTCAGCAATCTCTCGCGCTCGGTCGAGACCTACCACGCCGTAGACATCTACAGCATCCCCGTTGAAGATCGCACGGTCCGAGTCGCGATACTCGGAGTCGATACGGTCGCCGCGTCCAACTACCCCGATCCCGTCGTGATACGCGGCATCGTTGATCGCTCGCGCAAGCTGGCGTCTCCCTTCGGCGGTCCCGCGCTCTTGCGCCAGTATTACCCGCAGGTTCCATTCGGCAGCCTGGCGTGGACAATCTTCAGGATTAAACCTCAGACTGATCGAGCCGAGCCAATTCCAAACAACTTGTCTTTTCTTTTTGCTCGACCCGCGGTTGTGGTCGCTTCCGTCCGCTATATTCGCGCCCTGCACCTGCGCGCGGTGGCGTTCACCGGAAGTGACGAAGAAGCCCAGCATCTGACCGAACAGCTGAGTACTTTTCTCAACTTGTTTCACGCCGTGGACCCCACCACCACACCCACCGCAACCGACGCCGACGTCAAAGCCATTTTCGACAGCTTGCGAGTCGAGCAGCAGAACGACCGTGCCCTGCGGACCGCAGCTGTCCCCGTGGGGTTCATCCGCAAAGCCCTGGCCGAGGCCCCAACGGCGCTGCAATCACCCGCTGCCCCTACTCCACCGCCCGTCCAGAAGAAATCAAGCAAGCAGCGCCGATAAGGCTTCTCAGCTTGCGGTCGCGCAGGACCACAGTCACGCAAATGCGACTTTTTCGCGCGGCCAACGTCGAATCAGTTAACCCGCGCAGGCTCGTTATTCACTCTCTGACGCTCGGGAAAGGTAAAATAACTATCAATGGCAAACCTTCCGCTTCCCATTGCAGCGTTTGTGGCAGGCTTGATCTCGTTTCTCTCGCCTTGCGTACTGCCTTTGGTGCCGGGTTATGTGTCGCTGATCTCAGGGGCAGGCGTCGAAGAGCTCAAAACGCAGGAATCGCGGCTGTTCCGCAAGATGATGTTGAACTCTGTCAGCTTCATCCTCGGATTCAGCGTCGTGTTTATCACCCTGGGTGCCATTTCGACCGAGGTCGGCCAACTGCTCGCGCGCTACAAGTCCAGCCTGGCGCAGGTCGCGGGCGTCGTCATTATCCTGTTCGGCCTGCACTTGACCGGAATCTTCCGCATCAACGCTCTCTATGCTGATAAGCGCCTGCATAATGTCAAAGGCGGCAGCACTCCCGGCGGAGCGTTCTTGATCGGCTTCGCCTTCGCTTTCGGCTGGACTCCCTGCGTGGGACCTATTCTAGCGGTGATCCTCGGCTTCGCCGCCGCTCAAGATTCCGTGACCAAGGGAATCTTCCTGCTGTCCATCTATTCCCTGGGATTGGCGGTGCCGTTCCTGCTGACTTCATTCGCCATTGAGCGCTTCTTGAAGTTCTACGGCCGCTTCAAGACGTTTATGCATGGGCTCGAAGTGTTCAGTGGCGCTTTGCTGATCGCGCTCGGCGTACTCCTGGTTCTGGGACGCTTTACCGTCATTTCGAATTATCTTTCTTTCTTAAATCGCTTTGCCTTGTAGTTGGGAGTAAACGTGAAACGTGACCCGGTTGTCATCATCGTAGTGGCCATGGTGGTTTCTCTTATGCTGGTGTTCGGATTCAACATGGCCCGCAAGTCCAAGAACAATTCTGTACCCGGCCCGCAAACCAAAGGTGACACTGCTCCTGATTTCACCCTGCAATCGCTCGATGGCAAGAACACACGATTGTCTGATTTCCGCGGCCAAGCCGTATTGCTCAACTTTTGGGCCACCTGGTGCGCGCCCTGCAAGATCGAGATGCCCTGGTTCGTCGAATTGCAAAAACAGTACGGACCCCAGGGTTTCCAGATCGTCGGGGTCGCCATGGACGACGCCAGCGCCAAGGAAATCGCTGACTTCGCCAAAGAGATGGGTGTCAATTACCCCGTGCTGGTCGGAAACAATTCGGTCGGCGACGCCTACGGCGGGGTGCAGTTCCTGCCCGAGAACTTCTATATTGATCGCAATGGCAAGTTGGTCGCGCGGGCCTTTGGCCTCAAGAGCCGCAGTGAGATTGAGGACGAGATCAAGGCGATTATTGCCTCCAAGGTCACGGTGCTGAAATAGGTCAAGAGATCAAGAAGGAGACAGACGCAATGCCGAGCATTGTTGCCAGGACAATTCTAAGTATCAGCCTCCTGGCCGCCCTGCTGCGCGCCCAGGAGCCGCCCGGCAAGAAATTCCCCTCGGTCACCATGACCCCTGTGCCCGTGGCCTCTGTCACTCGCGGCAAAGCCAATACAGTAGAGTTGCAATTTCATGTGTCCTCCGGGTTTCACGTCAATTCCAACAAGCCGAGCGCTGAGTACCTGATTCCCACGACCCTCAAACTCGATGTGCCCACCGACATCGTCCTGGGCCGGATTACTTACCCCGAGGGCCAGCAGATGAGTTTCGCCTTCGCGCCCGATGAGAAGCTCAGCGTCTACAGCGGAGAATTCGACCTCACAGTAATAGTCAGGCCGCTGGCCAGCGTGCTGCCCGGCAAGTATGTCTTCCGTGGCGAACTCAAGTACCAGGCCTGTGACAACGCCGCTTGTTACCCGCCCAAGAAACTGCCGGTGCAATTCGAGGTAAAGGTGGTAAAGTCGCCGCCTCCGGCAACGAAAAATCCCGCTCAAAGCCCGCACATCCACAACTGAGAGAGCTATGAAGCCATTTCTGTTCGCCGCGCTCGCGTGCACAGCGTGCTGGGCGCAGTCGCCCACCACAACTTTGATCTTCGAAAACGTTACTGTGATTGACGCCACCGGCGCACCCGCGCGACCTCACAACATCGTCGTTGTCCAGGATAGAAAAATTACAGGCGTCTATCCGAGCAAGGGCTTTCCTTCGCCAAAGGGAACACTCATCCGCATCAACAGCACAGGAAAGTTTCTCATCCCCGGTCTTTGGGACATGCACGTTCACACCGTGTTCGGAGACTGGTTCCCGCACGGCAAGGAGATTGCCCTTCCGCTGTTCATCGCCAATGGCGTGACCGGCGTTCGTGATATGGGAGGCGAACTCGAAGTTCTTCAGCAGTGGCGCAAGGAAATCGCCTCCGGAACCCTGCTAGGCCCACGTATGCTAATTGCCGGAACCATGCTCGATGGTCCGACGCCCCGTTTTCCCTCGTCGATTGCGATTGCAACTCCCGAAGACGGTCGCCGCGCCGTCGACGATCTTAAGCGCCGCGGTGTGGATTTCATCAAGCTACAATCGCTGATTCCCCGCGATGCCGTTTTCGCCATCGCCGAGGAAGCCCGCAAGCAGGGAATTTCCTTCGTCGGCCATGTGCCTGACACGGTCCGTGCCTCCGAAGCTTCCAATGCCGGGCAGAAGAGTTTCGAGCACCTCATTGGCATCTTCGAAGGCAGTTCAGCGCTCGAAGACGAACTCCTCAAGGGGCCGAAGACGGAATCCAGGTTCTTGGCGACTTACGATCCGGCGCTGGCTTCAGCGCTGTTTGCGCTGTTAGCGAAGAATCACACCTGGCAGTGCCCGACGCTGGTCTGGGAACGCGGCGGCAACTTGATCGATCAAACCGACTTCGCCCGCGATTCCCGCGCCAAATACGTCCCTGCGTATTGGAAGGATGTCACCTGGAAGCGGTTCACCGACGAAATCAAGCAAGGATTCAAGACCGATGACCTGCCCACCCGCCAGCGTTTTGTGGCCAAAGAACTGGAAGTTGTGAAGGCGATGCACGACGCCGGAATTCAATTTCTCGCCGGAACCGACACTGCTCCCGGCGTGTATATCTTTCCTGGTTTCAGCTTGCACGAAGAATTGCAACGCTTCGTGGCCGCTGGCTTTACACCGATGGAGGCGCTGCAAACGGCCACGCTCAATCCCGCCACATTTCTTGGATTGGCCGACCGCGCCGGGACCATCGAAAAGGGTAAGCTTGCCGATCTCGTGCTGCTCGACGCCAACCCACTCGATGACATTCGCAACACTCAGAAGATCGCCGCCGTGGTCGTGAATGGCCGCTATCTCTCGCGCGCTGATCTGGATAAGCTGCTGCTGGGAGTCGAGGCAGCCGCGAAGCAGAAATGATTTCCCCCAGATTGGCGAGCGTTCACTTGACGACTGCAACTTTCAACTCGATGACCTGACGGATCCATCGTGCCGGCCGCTTATCGCCTGGGGCCACGATGCGGAATGGCCCTTCTCTAGCATCGAGCGGTTTTCCATCCCTCTTGTCGGCAAGGATAATTTCGCGGACGGCGAATGCCGGATCAACCTCCGCAAGGGCAAAATTCACTTTGTAACCGTCGGCTGCGGTCACTTGCAGAACCTCGGTCATTCGTGGTCCGCGTAATGTGTCGGCCAGCTCAATGCCCGCCATTGATAGGACACTCGCCAACGGCACTCCCTCAAACCGAGCCGCCTTGTCGTGGTCCACCACGCTCACGGTTACGCGCGGCAAGTTTGCGATCTGCGCCGCAGTAATTGCGGTGGAGTGGCCTTCTAGATTGATCACCTGCACCGTCTGCGCCCATACATTTGGGATCAGAAGCGGGCAACAGCAAAGTACGATAATCAACAGACTTCGTCGTTGTGTCATTCGCCTCTCCGGGACCAGCGAAACAACATGCGGGGTCGGTCAATCTTTCTGGAGCATGACTTCCGTCGATTTTATGACCACCCTGACGGCATCGCCCTTCTTCAATGCCAATTCCTCGGCGCTTCTCCGAGTGATCACGCTTTCGACGAGGTTTTCGCCAACCCGCACCACGACGTGCGCCATAACCCCGCCAAGTTGGACTTCCTCAACCGTTCCCTTGAGTTGATTCCGCGCTGAAAGTTTCATGCAGCAAGTCTAACTGCTTCTGTGCTGGCATGAAACATTGTTGCTAGGCGAGTTGGCTTACTCAACGGCGAAGGCTTTAACGCGGGTCGGCGATCTCAAGGCAGCGGGGACTCTGCAAAAACAGGTTCGCCGCTATCACCTGGCCACCCAAGCGGGTGGAGCGCCAAGAGTAGATCACACTTCCAGAATCATTCTATAAGCTTGGTGCGCCCTCAATGCAGGCATATTTCAAAAAGAAAACTGCCTGCATCCGATGTTGCGAACGCAGGCAGAAAAAACAATCAATGCCGGAACCTACTGTCCTAACACTGCGTAGCCGGGCAGGAGGCCATCACTTTTCGTCCATCCGTCGGCCGTGCTATACGAAGCAAACGGATAGGATCGCATGTCGGTGCTGTTGAAGGCCCAAACGTCATACGTGTTCTGCGTAGAAATGGAGGTGCTCACCACCACCCAGTACTGGGTGCCTTGGGTGACTGGCAGTCCGGTTCCACTCTTTGCAACCACCAACTGGCAGCATTGGCCATAATCTGACAGACCCGTCGCATTGAGACTTGCCAGCGCCGTTCCCGGAAGGCCATTGGCATCCAGGTTCACGCTGACCGTCACTCCATTGGTTCCCTGGCCGCCCCAACCCACGGACACTTCAACTTCCTTGACCGTCATGTTGGAAGTGGGGGTGAACGGTATCGCGACCCAATTAGCCGAGCCCAAAAACGAGCTGGGGCCGGAGATTGTGTACCCGTAGCAGCAAAAGAACACACCGTTCGGATACTTGCTCAGATTCCCGGCGATGATGGTGAGGTCGGTACTAGGTTCGTTCCAGGGTGTGACGTGGGATGGGCCTTGCTTGGCAATGCTCATGCGCCCGTCTTGGCTTGTAACAATTCCACGGTGGCCAGCCGCAGCCAAAGCGGCAATGCCAGCCAGCGCCAGTACAGACAAAACCAGCACGATGCGAACTGCGGGTTTCCTAACCATGTTTGTTCTCCGTGTTTCGGTCGATAAAGTATCGTCTCCGATCAACTGAAATCCGTCAGGGGTGACAACCCTCCACCGGAGATACGGCAGAGCGGCTAGACCAGATGGGCGGGATTCTAACTCACTTCCGGCGGGTTGGACGGGCTTTTTGGAGGAGGGGTACCCCTGTTGATACCATTGACCTCAGAGCTTGCCGACCCAATAAACACATCTGGCGGCTATTTACTTCGCTTTCTTCTCAATCTTCGCCCACGTATCTTTTAGCGCCACCGTTCGGTTGAACACCAGCTTGCCCAGCGACAACTCGCGATCCACGCAGAAATATCCCAAACGCTCGAACTGGTAGCGGCTGCCGACGGGCGCCTCAGCCAGCGATGGTTCGACTTTGCACTGGGGAAGCACTTCGAGGGAGAGCGGGTTCAAATTCGCGGTAAAGTCCTCGCCCTCGGAAGTCCGGTTCGGATCCTCGCAGCTGAAAAGATTCTCGTACAGCCGCACCTCAGCATCCACCGCATGGGCCGCCGAGACCCAATGGATCGTCGCTTTCACCTTGCGCCCATCCGGCGGAGTATTCCCGCCCCGCGTTGCCGGATCGTAGGTGCAGTGCACTTCAACCACTTCACCGTTGTCGTTTTTTACTAAGCTCGTACATGTAATGAAGTACCCGTAGCGCAGTCGCACTTCCCGCCCCGGCGATAGCCGGAAATATTGTTTGGGCGGATCTTCCCGAAAGTCATCCTGTTCGATGTAGAGCACTCGCGAGAACGGAACTTTGCGCGTCCCCGCGTTCGCATCTTCCGGATTATTCACCGCCTCCATCTCCTCGACCTGATGCTCCGGGTAATTGTCGATTACCACCTTCAGCGGCCGCAGCACCGCCATCACCCGAGCAGCCCGCTTGTTCAGGTCTTCGCGCACGAAGTGCTCGAGCATGGCCAACTCAATCGAACCATTGGTCTTCGACACTCCGATCGCGCGACAGAAATTGCGGATCGCTTCCGGGGTGTAGCCGCGCCGCCGAATGCCGCTGATCGTCGGCATCCGCGGATCGTCCCAGCCGCTCACCCGTTTTTCCTGCACCAGTTGCAGCAGCTTGCGTTTGCTCAACAGCGTATAGGTGAGGTTCAGCCGGTCGAACTCGATCTGCTGTGAAGGAAAAATCCCCAGCTGCTGAATGAACCAGTTGTACAGTGGCCGATGGTCTTCAAACTCCAGCGTGCACATCGAGTGCGTTACCCGCTCCAGCGAATCCGACTGCCCGTGCGCGAAGTCGTACATCGGGTAAATGCACCACTTCTTTCCCGTGCGATGATGCTCCGTGTGTAGCAGGCGGTACATCACCGGATCACGCATATTAAAGTTCGGCGATGCCATATCGATCTTCGCCCGCAAGGTGCGCGAGCCATCCGGAAATTCCCCCGCACGCATGCGCTCGAACAGATTCAAATTCTCTTCCAGCGAACGATTACGGAACGGACTGTCCTTACCTGGCTCGGTCAGCGTGCCGCGATGCTCGCGAATCTCATCCGCCGACAAGTCATCCACATAAGCCTTGCCCGCCTTGATAAGCTGCACTGCCCAGGCATACAGCTGGTCAAAATAGTCCGACGCATAAAACAAGCCGTCCCAATGGAAGCCCAGCCACTTCACGTCTTCCATGATCGAATCGACGTATTCCGTCTCTTCCTTCGAGGGATTGGTATCGTCGAAACGCAGGTTGGTATGGCCGCCAAATTCATCCGCCAACCCAAAATCAAGGCAGATCGCTTTAGCGTGGCCAATATGCAAATAGCCGTTCGGCTCCGGCGGAAAGCGGGTCTGCACCCGGCCCTGGAATTTGTTGGTCTTCAGATCATCAAGAATGATGTCGCGTACAAAGTTTGAGGGCGCAGCGGGCGGCTCGGGTAATGGCTTGGCTGCGGTCTCGGCGGAGGAATTAGGCGCATTCACATCTTGATCTTAACCCAAGGAAGTACCTTCAAGACATGCCGGGCCTCTTGTAACCTTGCTTCGTCACGCCGGCTCCGAACGATCATCACGGCTTACGAGTTCATGCCGCGGAGGTCGCAAGTCCTCCTACGGAGTATTTTGGGTTCCTACAGCGACTGCCTCCGAGCGCCTCATCCACCCATCGTGAGCACTACCCGGAACCTCGCCTTTCCGCTGATCATCTGTTCGTAACCCTCGGCGGCCTTTTCCAGTGGATAGCGCTCAATCATGGGACGCACGCCGCTAAGCACGCTAAATAGCAGCGTATCCTCCGAGTCTTTCGCCGTTCCTGTTGGCCAACCCTGAACCGAGCGGCGAGTCACGATGAGCTGCAACGGCGTGATGGTCAACGGCTCCATGGTCGCCCCCACCACTAGCAGCTTGCCACCCGGTGCCAGTCCCTCCACCAAAGCTGACATGGATTTCGAATCAGGAGCAGTAGCAAGTACCACGCGTGCGCCCCCCAGCTTTTGCAGCGCAGCAGCCGGCTCTCCCTCGCCGCTGTCAATATACTCATGCGCACCAAGTTTCCTGGCCAGCGCTTCCTTGTCGCCTCCACGTCCGATTGCGACGGTGCGGAAGCCCAACTGCCGCGCGTACTGAATCCCCAGATGCCCTAGACCACCGATACCCTGTACTGCGACCAAATCACCTGCCCTCGCGCCCGCATTGCGTAGCGAGTTATAGACCGTAATCCCGGCGCACATCAGTGGGGCAGCCTCGTCCGCGGGCAACTCATCGGGCATCGCCGCCACGGCTTCAGCCGGAACAACAATGTACTCGGCATATCCGCCATCAAAGCTGATGGCCGTGACCTTTTCGAATCGGCACAGAATGAAGTCGCCACGGCGGCAGGGATCACACACAAAGCAATGACCGCCATGCCAGCCCACTCCGACGCGCTGGCCCGGCTTCCACTGCGTTACATCGGCCCCGACCGCGTCAATCCGCCCAGCGATCTCATGACCAGGCACGCGGGGATACTGCAACCCCGGCCACAGCCCATCCTTGACCAGCACGTCGCTATGGCAGATGCCGCACGCTTCCACCTTGATGCGCACTTGCGCTCGCCCAGGTTCAGGAATGGGGCGCTCGACAATCTCGAAATTGCCCCCCGGCTTGCCTACTTGCACCGCTTTCATTTTGGACATTGTTCTTTCCTCCGATGGAGCAGACTGAGAGTTGTTATGCAGACTTTCGTGGCCGCAAGAAACAGCAGATCGAAACAATGCTATAGATGGCTCAGAGACGGGCCGAGATGCAGAAAACACGCGCATCGCAGAAAATGCACCGCACCGTGGCGCGCAGATGACTACCGTGTTACTGAGTCTTTTTTATCGCCTCCTCGACTCTCCTTAGAGTCGTCTCTTTCCCCAAGACTTCCAGCGTCTCAAACAGCGGCGGGGCATTTTTCCGCCCGCAGACCGCGACCCGAATCGGCTGGAACATCTGGCCGGCCTTGACGCCCAACTCCTGTGCGGCAGTGCGGAGCGCGGCGTCCAAAGGATCGTGCTTGAATTCAGTCTTCTCCAACACTTCGCGGGCTCGCTGCAAGACCTTCTGCGCCATAGCCAGATCCCCTTTTTGCGGGATAAGTTCGGCCGGATCGTACGGCGGCAGCTGATCCACGAAGAAGAAGTCGGCCACAACTAGCACATCGCGCAGCAACTTGATGCGTTCACGGATGAGCGGCGTAATCCGCAGCATCTTAGCAAAATCAATGCTGAACCCCGCCTGGCAAACGATCGGCAGCAACCGCGCACTTAGGTCTTCGACCGTCGATGCGCGGATATGCTCAGCGTTCAACCACACCGCCTTGGCGTCGAAGGGATCTTCCTGGGTGAAATTGACTACCGCATTCGCGCGATTAATACCTTCGAGGGAAAATGCCTGGGTCAGCTCCGGCACGCTCATCTGTTCACGATCGTTCTTCGGTGACCATCCCAGCAGGCATAGAAAGTTGATAAACGCCTCGGGCATGAATCCCGAGTCGCGGTAAGTAGTCACGCTGACTACCGGCCCGTGCCGCCGCTTTGAAAGCTTGGTCCCATCGGGAGCGACCAGTAGCGGCAGATGCGCAAACTGCGGCGGCTTCGCGCCCGCAGCTTCAAAGATCAAGACATGCTTGAAAGTGTTGGTTAGGTGATCCTGGCCGCGAATGATGTGACTGATGCGCAGGTCGGCATCGTCAGCACACGAGGCCAGATGATAGGTGGGCATTCCGTCGCTGCGCAGCAACGCAAAGTCCTCAATGTCGGCCGCCGACTTCGCCTGCTCGCCGTAGACCGCATCTGCGAAGCTAACGGGCTGACCACCTTCGCGAGGCACGCAAAAGCGCAGGGCAAATGTTTCTCCGGCTGCCGCGCGCCGGTCGCTCTCCGCTCGCGAAAGCTCCCGCATCCCCGGGTTAAACAGCCACGCACCTTGCGCGCTCGATCTGTCAGCTTCCCCCGCATGCGCCGGAGTAAAATCACGGTAGGCCAAGCCTCTCTCGAAGATCGCCCAGGCGATTTTCCGATGTAGTTCCAGCCGTTCCGACTGTTTGTACTCCTCGTCCCAACTGAGGCCCAGCCACTTCAGACCCTCGAAGATTGAACTGACGGAAGCTTCGGTGTTACGCTCCACATCCGTATCGTCGAGCCGAAGGATCATGGTCCCGCCGTTGTGGCGTGCGTACAGCCAGTTAAAGATGAACGTGCGGGCGCTGCCGACGTGCAGGAAGCCCGTGGGCGAGGGCGCAAAACGCACACGAGGACCGCTTGCCGAGGCTGCCGGATACGAAAGTTCGCTCATGTAAAGATGGTTCCTTGCGATGTTACGGGCCAACGAAAAGCACCGTCAAGCCGCTAATCCTTGGTAATGGGCCGCCGGGTTACCCGGAAGAAACTATCTAGGGCTTCTGGGTCATCCAAATGTGTTGTCTTGTACCGGATCGTGTGAAAACATAGCGTTCACTGATTCCGATACCTCCGGCGGGGGTAAGGAATCGACGATTTCCGTCTATTATGAACACTTTTGTCCTCAGTATGGTGATCGTTCCCGGAGTTGTCGCCCTGCTGCTGGTGCTGCTCTTCACCTATCTCTACGAGCAGAGCCGGCAACAGTATTTCCGTGCCTGGCAACTCGCCTGGGGGTTCTACACCCTGCACTACGCCCTCGACGCCTGGGAAGCGATCTACCATCCCTCAGCGCCAGTGTCGTTTTTCGCGTCTCTGCTTCTGGTATCGATGACAATCTGCATCTATGTCTCCACCCGGTTGATGCGTGAAAAATATCGGCTGCGCTGGGATGACATCGCCCTCGCGCTGGCCGGGGTCGCCCTCGCCTGGTGGAGTTTGCAAATGCAGATTGTGAGCGGCGTATTTCTGCCGCAAGGCTCAACGGTTCCACACTTGCCCTTAAACGTGGGCATTGGTCTGGTGCTTCTCTACTGCTCCGCCTATTTCTACCGTCACGCTCATCGCAAGAACTCCCTGGCATTTACTCTGCTGGCCGTATCGCTGGCGCTGTGGGCCGTCCTCATGATCTTCGGTGAGTTGCACGATCCGTTTATCGTCATCTTCGGAAACGCGGGCCATTTTCTCGGCCCCATCCCGCAGATGCTGCTCGGCATCGCGATGGTGATGGTGCTGTTCGAGAACGAACGCAATGCCGTCCAGGAAAACGCGCTTGCCTTCTCCACCCTTGGCGTTGATCCCACCCGGCTGCTGTCTGCGGAAGACCTGGTCCCCAGCCTGCAAAGCATTTTGGACCGCTTGGTGGCGCCACTGCCCACCGCGCGGGCGATGATCTACGTCTCTGAGCGCTGGCGTGCCGTTCTCCCCTCGGTGCAGCGCGGTTTCTCGCCCGAACTCGTCAATAACATGACGAGAACCGGCGCGGGAGAATACATTGCCGAGCTGGCCTACCGGCGCGGCGGATTTGTAACCTTCCGCAACGTGGCCGAAATGTCGGAGCCGCTCCCCGCCTTCCCCGGCGCCAAGTTCGAGCAATTCCGCGACGTCATGAAGCTGGAGAATGTCCGCAACTTCACCGCCGTCAGCCTGCAGACTCGCGAACACAATTTCGGTGTCATCTTTTTTCCTGATGCCGCACGCCACATGTTTGGTTCCTCCAATCTCCGCTTGTTGATCGGACTGGCCCTGCAGATTGGACTGACTCTGGAAAACTACGTAGTCATGCACGACGCTCAGCGCCGCACCAAAGAGTACGAACTCCTCACTCAGATTGGTCAGGCCATCAGCTCCCGGCTCGACCAGGACGAAATTCTGCGCACCGTCCACAAGGAACTCGGCCAGATCTTTGATACCGGAAACTTCTACGTCGCGTTCGAAGAAGGAGATGAGATCCGCTTCGAGTTTGACGTGGAAAACGGTCAGATGATGGCCAAGCGCTCACGCCGGATCGACAACGGGTTGACCGAGTACATCCTGCGCACCGGGCTGCCGTTGCTGATTCGTTCTGACCTGGAAAAGACGCGTGAGCGACTGGGCGTCACCTACATTCCCCCGCGCCCGTCCAAATGCTTCTGTGGCGCTCCCATCTTGCTGGGAGGAAAACCCGCCGGGGTCATGGCCGCCATGAGCATGGACCGTGAGCACGTTTTCGAGCAGCGCGACCTGGAAGTGATGCAAACCGCCGCCGGCCAAGTCTCGGTCGCGGTCGAGAATGCCCGATTGTTCGCGGAGGAGCAACGCCGCTCCCGCCAGTTGGCCTTCCTCAACAGCATTTCGAAGACTGCCATTTCCAGTGGAGACGCCGAGCAAATGCTGCTGGAGATCGTCGGCCACCTCCAGAAGAACTTCCGCTTCGACCATATTGGCATTGGAATCTTCGACTACGTGCGCAAGGATATAGAGATCAAAGCCGAGGCAGGCACCACTGCAAAGGCGCTGGGCAAGCGGATTCCGCTGGGCGTGGGTATTCTCGGCCGCGTCGCCCGCAGCGGCGAGAGCGCATTGGTGCAAACCACCGGCGAAGAAAACCTGCAAGGGGTGCTGTCCGATTCTCGCTCGGTGCTGTGTATTCCCATCGCTTATGGCGAGACTTTGCTGGGCGTACTGAACCTCGAAAGTCATGAAGAAGACGCATTTTCGCCCGATGATGTCCTGATCATGAACACGCTGGCCGATTTGCTGGCCACCGCCCTGCACAACTCCTTCGTGTTCCAGAAGTTGCAGCAACAATCGATTACTGATGGACTTACCGGCATCAAGACTCGCCGATTCTTCTGGGAAGCCCTTACTTCAGAGTGGAAGCGCGCCTCACGCTCCGGCCGCCCGTTCTCAGTGGTGCTCATCGATCTGGATAAATTCAAAGAAGTAAATGACAGTCTGGGGCACCTTGAGGGCGATCTGGTCCTGGCTCGCGTCGGTCGGCTCCTCGAGCAAAAGTGCCGCCAGTCCAACGTGGTCGCCCGTTACGGCGGCGACGAATTTGTCATCCTCATGCCCGAGACTGGCATGGACCAGGCCCACAGCCTGGCCGAGCGCCTGCGGCAGTGGCTCTCGTCTGATCCGATGTTGCAGGAGCATCACATCACCGGGAGCTTCGGCGTGGCCAGTTTTCCCGTGCATGGCTTGTCAGTCGAGGACATTATTCGCGTCGCCGATTCCGGGATGTATGTTTCCAAGCACCACGGCGGGGATCGCGTTTCTATTTCCGACGAGTTTGCCTCCGATGAAACCGGCGCCTTGCAGCGGCAACAGATCTCCGCTTTCATCGAAGGGTTCCTCCAACGTGAACACACCGGCCCCAAACACTTGGACGAACTGCTCACCACGCTGAAGAAACTATGCATTCGGGAAGATGGAGAAGAACATTTCAACACCCAGGTCTTGCGCGAGGCCATTGAGGCCCTGGCACGGGCCGCGGAACTACGCGAACTAAACGGCACTGGCCATGGAGAACTGGTTTCGCGCTATGCCCAATCGATCGCCCGGGCTCTTGGTTTCTCGCCGGAAGACTTGGATGACCTCGTCTATGCAGCCCGCATCCATGACGTGGGAAAGATCTTTGTTCCTGACCGCATTCTCAACAAGTCCGGCCCGCTAACCGAGGAAGAGTTTTTCATGGTGAAATTGCACGCCCATGTGGGAGCGGAAATTGTCGCCACCATTCCAGGAAGCGAGCCGCTGCGGGACGCTATCGAACACCATCACGAGGCCTTCGACGGAAGCGGCTACCCCGATGGGCTCCGCGGCGAACAGATTCCCCTCTGGGGGCGCATCCTCGCCATCGCCGACGCCTACGTCAACATGACCACCGAACGTTCTTTTGCCGGCGCCAAGAGCAGCGAACAAGCTCTGGCCGAGTTGGAAGAATTGAGTGGCATCCGCTATGACGGCTTGCTGGTGCGCCTGTTGTTCCACGAATTGAAAAGCGAACGCACTCACCCTAGCATAGGAGACTGACTCTACTTCGCGCGCGTCTGGTCCAGAAACTCCCGCAATCGTGCATATCCGCTGCGGCTCACCGGAAGTTGTGTCCCGTTGCTCAGCACCACCATGTGATTGTCCTTGCTGTAGGGTTCAACCTTGGTCACTTTCTCTAGGTTCACGATGTACGAACGGTGAATCCGCAGGAAGCGGGACGGATCAAGAGCGCTCTCCAGACTCGATATTGTCTGCTGCTTGAGATGTTTCTTTCCCTCGGTGGCCAGAGCGACGTAGTCGTCCTGCGCTTCCGCGTAGTCCAGCTTGGCGACAGGGATGATAAAAACGCGTGTGCCGTCTCTCACCACAATGCGCTCCAAGGGTTGTGCCGGCGACCGCGCGCTGGATGAGAGCTCTGTCGGCGCCGGCAGTTTTCCGCCCAGCCGCTGTTGGGCGCGTTGCAGCGCAGTCTCGAAGCGCTCCGCGCTGAAGGGTTTCAGCAGGTAGTCCACTGCGTGGATGTCGAAGGCCCGGATAGCGTACTCGTCATAGGCAGTTACAAAGACCACTGCCCGGTCAGTGCCGATCAACTCCAGCACTTCAAAGCCATCCAGCTTCGGCATCTGAATGTCGAGAAAAATTAGGTCCGGCTTGAGTTCCGTAACCGTCTTCACCGCCTCGAAACCATTGGCGCATTCCGCGGCAATCTCAATCTCCTGATGAGCGGAGAGGAATTCGCGCAACATTTGCCGGGCCAGTTCTTCGTCATCGACAATGACTGCCCGGATTTTCTTGTCCATCATCCCACTCATGCCACGGCTCCGTTTTGTTGCGCAGGTAGGCGCAGGCTCACTTGAAAACGATTGCCTTCCGTGTGCACCGAAATGCTTGCCTCCAGGCCATAGCGTGTATCCAGGCGCTGCCGGATGTTGTCCAGTCCCAGGCCAGTTTTCAAGGGTGCCGGGGAGTCCGGATCGAAGCTGTTCTCCACCACAATCGAGACCACATTGGCCTTCTCCTGGGCGCTAAGCCGGATGACTCCACCTTCCGGAAGATTGGCGATTCCGTGCCGGATCGCATTCTCCACCAACGGCTGCAACAGCAAGGGAGGAATTAATGTTTCCATCGTTTGCTTCTGCACGTCCTCCTCCATGTGAAGCCGGACGCCGAAACGGACTTTCTCGATGGCCAGATAGCCCCTGACCAACGCCAACTCCTCTTCCAGTGTGATGGTTTCTTTCCCGCCCAAACGCAGCGTAGTCCGCAAGAAATCTGCCAACAAAATGCACATTTCGCGCGCCTTGCAGGCGTCGGAACTGGTAAGCGCACTAACCGAATGCAGGCAGTTGAACAGGAAATGCGGATTCACCTGCGCCCGGAGCGCCTTCAGTTCCGCATCTCGCGCCAGCACTCGGGCCTGAAGTGCCCGCTCCTGAGCTTCTCGCGAAGCCTGTTCAGCCAGCAGCACGTAATGAAATGTTACCGACAGCACGTACAGCAACACTCCGGTCACCCACAGCAGGGGAATGTATTTTGCCAGGCGCTGGTCCAGCCCGGGGAAACCTCCCCAACGCATCAAGCCCACGCTCAGACCCTTCGCCATCTGGAGCCACAACGTGCTGAGCAGAACCGCCGCCGTCAGATGTGTTAACAGCAGCTTG
>Ga0210387_10001457_pt1 | contig 17905 bp, 14 predicted proteins | sample IncBWC7OmetaG_FD_160108 | JGI IMG/M metagenome (GOLD analysis project Ga0210387, IMG submission 160108) | Forest soil microbial communities from Barre Woods Harvard Forest LTER site, Petersham, Massachusetts, United States - Inc-BW-C-7-O ...
ACGTAGGTCTCATTGCCTTCGATCCGAATCTGCGCTTGGCGCTATGGGAGACGCCGCGGGTGGCCGCCGACACCATCCGCGCAGCTATATCGGTTTGCGATATCGTACTGCCGAGCGCCGAGGATCTTGACGGGTTGTTTCAAGTTAGCGATGCCATGCGACACTTGGCAGCGTTGCGAGCCTTAGGCGTCAAGGAAGCCGCTATTACGCTTGGAGACGCAGGTTGCGCGGTAGGCGAAGCCGACGCGCAGCTGCTGGCGGCGCCACGCGTTGCAGAGGTTGTCGATACATCGGGTGCGGGCGACGCATTCAACGGCGCCTATTTGGCGACGCGCCTGCAGCGCGGTTCCTCACTGCAAGCGGCGCACGCAGGACTCGAACTTGCCGCGCGTGTTATTACCCACGCCGGAGCGATTGTGCCCAGGAGCGTGTCTCATCCCGCCGGACCTGACCAAAACAAGTAACGCCGCATGAACATACGAGAAATAGCAGACCTGGCTCCCGTAATTCCGGTGCTCACGCTGGACGATCTGGCGCATGCAATACCTGTTGCGCGGGCATTGACCGCGGGCGGCCTGCGAGTTCTGGAGATTACACTGCGGACATCGGTGGCGCTGGTGTGCATAGAGACTATCCGCAAGGCAGTTCCCGAGGCTATCGTCGGCGTCGGCACGTTGACTCGGGCCGTGGATTTCGCGGCGGCGGGACGCGTCGGGGCGCAGTTTGGAGTGTCCCCAGGGCTCACACCGGAATTAGCTGCCGCCGCTCGGGGAGCACGCTTCCCGCTTCTGCCGGGGGTGGCGACGGCGTCGGAATTGATTGCCGCGCGCCACGCTGGCTTCGAGGTGCTTAAGTTCTTTCCTGCACAGCAGGCGGGAGGCACCGCGATGCTGCGAGCGCTCGGCGCAGCCTTCCCTGACGTGATGTTCTGTCCAACGGGTGGAATCACGTACGCTACGGCGCCTGACTATTTAGCGCTCTCGAATGTCGCGTCCGTGGGCGGCTCTTGGGTAGCTCCGCAGGCGATGTTGGCTGCGGGCGATTGGGCCGGCATCGAAGCACTCGCCCGAGACGCCGCTTCCTTGAGATCAGTTTAAAACCGCCCAGGGGCAGTAACCATTCCCTGAGGCGTTGTCGTTACTCATCGAAGGATGCGGGCAGCGTGTGTCTCACTTTGATTCGTGGCAAACGGCCTCGATATTGTGTCCGTCGGGATCCAAGACGAACGCGCCGTAGTATTCCTTGTGATAGTGCGGTCGCGGTCCCGGACTGCCATTACTTGTTCCGCCAGCAGCAAGTGCAGCCCGGTAGAAGTCATCCACTTGCTGGTGGTTTTCTGCGCGGAAAGCGATGTGCACCTTAGGGCTATTCGGAATTCCCTCGCTAACCCAAAAATCGGGTTTCGGCGGAACACCATAGCCGAACACGGCCGCACCACCGGTGTGCTCCTTGGGAATCTGCACCATCATCTTGTAGCCCAGGGGCGCGAGGGCGCGGTCATAAAACACGCGGCTTAAACTTGGGTCGCTGACCTGAATTCCAGCGTGGTCGATCACAACTGCTCCATTAGTGGCACCAAGAAAGTCCAGGATCCGAGATCGCCAACTATACGTGCAATGGCCCAACGGCCCAATGGGGTCCCTTCCGAGGCTACCGTCGTCAGACTCTTGGCCCCCGGACTTGAAAGCGAGCGGATGAATTTGCGCCGCCGAGCCGATGGCGTTTTATGTCCGGCAAATGTCCTGCCGCCGGGTTCTTTCGTGGCCGTGGTAGGCGCAATATGCTGCGATAGGACGGTTGTGGATATATGAACCCAAGCAGCGATATGCCCCAAACAGCCCTTCTTGTGATTGACGCGCAGCAGTCTTTCAAACACTGCCACTACTGGCGGGAGGCGGACGTGCCGGTTTTCCTCCGATGCATGCATTCGCTGTTGGAGCGCGCCAGGGCAAGACAGATTCCAATCGTTCAGATCTTTCACGTGGAAGACAGCGGCGCATTCTCCCTGGCGTCGGGATATGTGAAACCGTTGGCGGAGTTGTCGATCAGGGCCGATGCGGTATTTCACAAACACCGCCACAGCGCCTTGATCGGCAGCGAACTACCCTACTGGCTGATTCAGCAGCGCATTCGACGATTGATTGTATCGGGCATTCGCACCGAACAATGCTGCGAAACCACCGCCCGGCACGCCGCCGACTGCGGTTATCAAGTCGAATTTGTGACCGACGCTACTTTGACGTTTGAAATGACGGATCGAACGGGTCGACATTGGAGCGCCAGTGAAATCAAAGAACGCACGGAACTGGTGCTCGAAGGACGCTTTGCGCATATTGCGACAGTGGAGACCTCGCTCGCCGTCAGCGCCGCGCGCCCCGCCATGAGGGAGCCCCCGGCGTGAGCTCGCAACAAAGTCGCGCCGTCGAGGTGTGGGTGGTGCTTCCCGAACGGGCGTTGCTTCTCGACATAGCGGGTCCGATCGAGGTGCTGCGCCGCGCGAATGCCGAGCAGCAGGCCTTGGAATTTTGCGTTCATTACGTGGGTTCCAAGCCGCGCGTGGTCTCATCGGTCGGCATTTCGCTGGCCGACATCGAACCCTTTCCCGACCTGCTGCCGGCCGAGGCCATTGTCGTGGTGCCTGGATCCGCCGACAAGATTGCCTTTGCGGACGACCCTTCGGACTCCGAGGTTCGCGCCGATGAACGCGCAATCGTTGATTGGCTGAGGTCCAGCGTGGCCTTGCAACATACGCTGATTACCATTTGCTCGGGTGCGCTCCTGGCGGCCAGAGCCGGATTATTGAATGGCTATTCATGTACCACTCACCACACTGAATGCGCGGAACTCGCAAAGTTGGCGCCGCGCGCCAAAGTGCTCGAGAACCGCTTATTCGTGGTTGATGGGAAACGCTATACCAGCGCCGGCGTTACCGCGGGCCTCGATCTGATGCTACATGTGGTCAGCGCCTTGGTCGGGCCGGTGTGCGCGCTCGCCATTGCGCGGCATCTCGTCATGTACTTGCGCCGGCAAGGTGCTGACCCGCAACTCTCGCCTTGGCTGGCCGGACGAAATCACCTGCATCCCGCCGTCCATCGCGTGCAAGACGCCATCATTGCCAATCCGACCGCTAAGTGGACTTTGACGCGCCTTGCCAACATCGCCAACACAAGTCCACGGCATCTGTCGCGACTGTTCAACGAACATGCCGGCATGAGCATGACGTCATATATGAATAGTTTGCGCGTCGCTCTGGCGCATCAGTTATTGAAGAATAGTCAGCTGGACTTGGAGCGGGTCGCTGAACGCTCCGGCTTTGCTTCCTCGCGACAACTGCGGCGCGCGTGGCGCCGCGCTTATGACACGCCGCCGATTGCGCTACGCAGCAGCTAGCGGACATGTCGTGTTTGGTCCGGTGATTGTCTCACCGGGGCATTTCGCGCCCTTCTGAGCTCAAGCAATCTTCCTTTTGAACCGGCCGTACGTCAGGTGGCGTCGGCCTCGATCAAGAGGGAGAACAACGATGCGAACGAATGGGATATTGCGGCATGCCATACGAGCCGTGCTGGCCGCCAGCGCCGGCGCCGCCGCCACGATCAGCTACGCACAGACTGCGACCAATACATCGCCGGCTGCGGACGCTGCTGATCTTTCAGAAATTGTCGTGACGGGTTCACGCATTCAGAATGCCAACCTGGTGTCGGTCAGCCCGATCACCACTGTCACGAATCTCGACATCGAACAGTCCGGCTTGACGCGTGTTGAGGACATTCTCAACAACCTGCCCCAGGTATTCGCAGGTCAGGGCTCATCGGTTCAGAATGGCGCGGACGGCACGGCGACGCTGGATTTGCACGATTTGGGTCCGCAGCGCACGTTGGTGCTGGTCGATGGCCGGCGCTTGGCGCCGGGCGCCCCCAACGGGCGCAATTATGCCGACGTCAATCAAATACCGCCTCAGCTCATCCAGCGCATCGATGTTCTAACCGGCGGCGCCTCGTCAACTTATGGCGCAGATGCGGTTTCCGGTGTGGTCAATTTCATCATGAACACACACTACGAGGGCGTCAAAATCGATGCCCAGTACGGTATGTACAATCACGACAATCACGATTCGCAATTGCAGGGACTCGTCGGTGCGGCCGGCTATCCCGTGCCCACGGGCAACGTCAATGCAGGTTTTAGCAAGAATGTATCTTTCATCGCGGGTTCGAATTTTGCCGACGGCGCGGGCAACGCGACCTTCTACGCCACCTACGACAAACAAAACTCCTCGCTCGGCGGTCAATATGACTACGGCGGTTGCAGCTTAGGTTTCGTCGCGGGGGCGGCGCGGTGCAGCGGATCGCCGACCAACGCCGGCGGAACCTTCGTTGCCTACAACGCATCCGGCAATATTCTTAACAACACAGTGAGTCCTTCGGGTCTGTTTCGACCCATACAAGCGTCCGACAACTTCAATTTCGGCGCCTTGAACTACTTCATTCGCCCCGACGAGCGCTGGACGGCCGGCTCGTTCATCAACATCGACGTGAACCCACACGCCAACGTCTACGCCGAGTTCATGTTCATGAGAAACGATTCAACTTCCGGCATCGCGCCAAGCGGCGACTTCGCCAGCAATCAGTTGTCGTTGAATTGCGGACCGGTAGGCCCGGGCCTCGCAGGCAATCCGTTGATCACGCCGCAGGAGCGCGGCATCCTTTGCGATCCAAGCCCCACGGGCCTGCTTGCGCTGCAAGGCCAGCCGCCCGGCGGTACGCTCTCCTATTACCTCGAACGCCGAAATGTCGAAGGTGGGCAGCGTCTCACGACGTTCACCAATGATGATTTCCGCACCGTCATTGGCGTCAGAGGTGACTTCTTGGACGCCTGGAAGTACGACGCCTACGCGCAGGTCGGCATCACCGATGCGACCTCGCGCAACAGCAATTTCTTTTCCACGACCAACCTGGCATTCGCGGAGAATCCGGTCACCAATGCGGCCGGCGCGATTGTGTGCGCACCCCCCGCCCCTGCCAATTGCGTTCCTTACAATCCTTGGGTACCTGGTGGCGTCACGGCCGCCGCCCTGAATTATTTGACCATTCCCCTGCAGGACCAGGGAACTGCAAGGGAATACGTGGTTTCGGCCAACCTGACCGGCGATCTTAGTAAATATGGCCTGCGCCTCCCCTGGGCGAAGAGCGGTCCACAGCTCAATCTGGGCGCTGAATATCGTTCGGAGAGCACGGATTTCAATCCCGATCTTGCCGAGCAGGAGGGGATCGCCGCAGGCGGTGCCGGCGAGATACTGCCGATCGCGGGCAATTTTCATGTCTGGGAAGCATTCACAGAATTTACATTGCCGGTCGCGGAAGACTTGCCCTTCGCCGACGAGCTTGTGGTCAGCGGCGGCTACCGATATTCGAAATATACCTTGGGCTTTACCACCAATACCTACAAAGTGGGACTTGAGTGGGCGCCGATCAAAGACATCAAATTCCGCGGCACCTTCAACCAGGCAGTGCGTGCTCCCAATATCGCGGAGTTGTTCACCGCGGCAACCGTCGGTCCCGGCGGCACCATCGACCCGTGCTGGGGACCCACGCCGTCACTGACCGAGGCGCAGTGCGCCCTGACCGGCGTGACCGCCGCACAGTACGGCCACTTGGGTGCGAATCCGGCGAGCCAATTCAACACCAAGGCGGGCGGGAATCCGAATCTGAGTCCGGAAATCGCGCACACCTGGACGTATGGATTGGTATTTCAGCCCTCGTTCCTACCGCAGTTCTATGCCACTGTTGATTACTACGACATTCGCATCACCGGCGCCATCGAGGCGCAGTCCGGTGTTTCCATCATTCTGAACTGCGCATTGACGGACAATGCAGCCGATTGTGCTGCGATCCATCGCAATCCCAACAATGGTTCTCTGTACCTGACCACAGACGGTTTCGTTGACACCCCCTCGCAAAACACCGGCGTGGTCGAAAACAAGGGCGTCGATGTGAATCTGCGTTACGGGCTGCCGCTGGAAAGGTTCGGCAAGTTGGTATTCAGCTTGGTTGGTACCGACAACATTTCGAACACCACGCAACCGAATGCCTCCGTCGTCAATCCGAATGGATCGATCTCACCGGGCCCCTCTTACGACTGCACAGGATATGAGGGCAGCACCTGCCACAACCCGCTGCCACGCTGGCGCAGCACGTTGAGTACGGATTGGGCGACACCCTGGCAGGGCTTTGATCTGAATGTGCGTTGGCGTTACATCGGCGACACCAAGGTGGACGCGCTCAGCCAGAGCACCCTACTGTCCTCGCCCTCAACGGTATATCCCTTCTACAATCACATCCCCAGCTTCAGTTACATCGATCTCTCGGCGGCGGTGGCGCTCAATTCGAATTTCAGCATTCGCGTGGGCGCCAACAATGTGCTGGACAAGGACCCTCCCATTGTCCTTTCCGGCAACTGCCCGGTCCCATATTGCAGCAATAACACCTACGTACAGGTCTACGATCCCATGGGACGATTCCTCTACGTGAATTTGACCGCCAGATTCTAGTTGGGTCGCCGCGCACTGCAGAGGCGAGATTGCGATTCCGCTGCGTGTGCGCGGCGGGTTGGCGATGCTTACACTGCGGCACGGTATCGGCTGCCCGCGCAACGAGAAAAAATGGCGCCGGCGGTGTATCCGGACCGCTTGCCGGTACACAATACCCCGTGGGTCCAAGTCCTACCCAGCGAGGGTACGCCGATCGAATTACTAGAGCGGGATGAACAGCTCAAGCGCCTAAGCGAGTCTTTTGCGCTCGCGCGCGATGGCAAGGGCCGTATTATCGCCATTGCGGCCGAGGCCGGCGCCGGCAAGACGTCGCTGATTGAGCATTTTGTGGCAGGCCGTGCAGGCAGCGCGCGGCTGTACTGGGGTGCCTGTGAAAATCTCTCCACACCCGAGGTGCTGCTGCCGCTGCGCGATATTGCGCGCGCCAGCGGCGAAGCCTTTGATCTTCAGTCCGATCACATTCGCGCATTTGAGTCGATGCTGCGTCTGTTGTCGCAAGGCGCCGCACCGGCGTTGCTGATCATCGAGGACGTGCATTGGGCCGATACCGCGACCTTGGATCTCATCCGCTTTCTCGCCCGGCGCATCGCCCGCGTGCGCGCATTGATCCTTATTACCTACCGCGACGAGGAAGTCGATGCCCGCTCGCCGGTGCGCACAGTTCTGGGTGAAGCGCCGGTCGGAAGCGTTGAACGCATGACCCTCGATCCGCTCTCGCTTGCCGCCGTGACGAGTCTCGCGGCCAAGGCCGGGCGCCGCGCCGAGCAGCTGTACGCGCTCACCGCCGGCAATCCGTTTCTCGTCACCGAGGCGTTGGCGGTCGAGGGCGACGTGCCCACCGAAGCGGTGCGCGATTCGACGCTGGCGCGCGCATCGCGCCTGTGCGAATCGGCGCGGCTCGTGCTCGAGGCGGTGTCGCTGTTTCCGCGCCGCGCGGAAACGGCTGTGGTTGCGGATCTCGTCAAGGGCGTCATCGATACCGGCCTCGATGACTGCGTGGAGAAGGGTATGTTGTCGCTCGAGGGCGGTTTGGTGCAATTCCGCCACGAACTTGCCCGCCGCGCCATCGAAGCATCCATCGCGCCCACCCGCCGCCGCGCGCTGCATCAAAAAGTGGTCGACGTGCTGAAACGGCGAACCGATGGGCGCGCCAGTGAGATCGCCCACCATGCCGAGCGAGCCGGCGATATCGCGGTGCTGCTCCGGTTCGCGCAGCGCGCAGGCGAGGAGGCGGCACGGGCAGGCGCGCCGCGCGAAGCCGCTGCCCATTTCGCGGCCATGCTGCGCCATCGCGACATGCTGCCGCCCGACCGGGTGGTCGAAACCCTGGAGCAACACGGCGAGCAAGCCTACCTCATGGGTTCGGCAGACCTCGCCATGATTTCCATGCGCGAAGCGGCTGAACTGCGGCGCCACGCGCACGACGCGCTGAAGCTGGGACGGGACCTCACCCGTTTGACGCGCTTTGCCTGGATGTGTGCGCGCCGCGCGGAGGCCGAACGCTTGGTCGAGGAAGCAATCGCCGTATTGCAGACCGCGCCGCCAGGACCCGAACTGGCGTGGGCGTATTCGCATCAGTCGCAACTCGACATGTTGGCCTCGCGCAATGGCAGCGCAATCCGCTGGGGCGAGCGCGCCCTCGAACTGGCACGGCAGCTGGGCGAAGAGGAAATCATTATTCACGCCCTCGGCAACATCGGCTCGGCCAAGGCCGACGAAGGCGGCCCGACGAGCGGTCCGGAGCTGCAGCAAAGTTTCGATCTGGCGGTCGCCGGCAAGTACCACGATCATGTGGAGCGCGCCTCCTGCAACCTGACGTGCACCTATTATTGGCGTCGCGACTATCGGTCGGCGCTCGCGTACATCGAGCGCGGTGTCGCTTACGCCGATGCTCTCGACCTTTCGCACTGGGAGGGATATTTGCGCGGCTGGCGTGCCATGATTTGGCTCGATCAGGGCGATCTGAGCCGCGCAGAAGAAGAAGCCCAGGAAATCGGCAGCCGCTCCTATGCCGCGGAAATGTACCGGTTTCCCGCGCTGATTGCGCTGGCGCGCCTGCGCGTTCGCCGCGGCGATCAAGATGCCGACATACCGTTGGAGGCCGCTCGGCGGCTCGCCGACGCCATCGATGAGCCGCAGCGCGCCGTCTACATCGCCATGATATTGGCGGAGAAGGCTTGGCAGGGCAACGATACGGACGCGCCCGCTGCCCGCGAGGCGAAGTCCCTGCTTCGCGAAGTGCATACGGTCGCCGGGCGGTGCAGTTCGAGTTGGGTGGCGGAAGATTCGGCGTTGTGGCTGTACATGCTGGGCGAACCCGTCACGGCAACGGCGAACTTTTCGCTCCCCTGTCGTGCGCATTGCGAGGGCCGCTGGGAAGAAGCGGCCGCGGCCTGGCGCTCTCTTGGCCGACCCTATGAGGAGGCCCTGGCGCTCTGCGGCGGAGGCGAAGAAGCGCAGCGCCAGGCGTTGGAAATTCTCGATCGCCTGGGGGCGGCGCCGGCGGCAGCGCGGGTTCGCAGGCAGCTGCGCGCCGGCGGCTCGCGCGCCGTGCCCCGCGGCCCCATCGCGGACACTCGGGCGAATGCGGCGGGACTCACGCGCCGCCAGGTGCAGGTACTGAGTCTCGTCGGCGAAGGCTTAAGCAATGCGGAGATCGCGCGGCGCCTCTGCATCTCTGCCAAGACCGCCGAGCATCACGTTTCAGCCATCATGGCCCGACTTGACGTGCCCACGCGGCAGGAAGCAGCCGCTGCCGCGCGCGCACGCGGACTCCTTGGGTAGTCGTCCAAAAATAGGGATACGACAGCCAAAAGATAGGGATGGTCGCCCCATGCGCCAAACGAGCGCCCGCGCCACCATGTGACACCTGATCTTCGCAAGGAGCCACTCATGTCTCGCATCGGAATTTTCGCGTACGGGGTCTTAAGTTACGGAGTCTTTTTCGCCGTGTTTCTGTACGGCATCGGCTTCATCGGCGGCTTCCTGACGCCGACCCGCCTGGATGGCGTCCCCACCTCATCGTTGAGCCACGCCTTGACGGTGGATCTCGCGCTGCTCGCCGCTTTCGCGGTTCAGCACAGCGGCATGGCGCGCCCGGCATTCAAGGCTTGGTGGAAGCGCATCGTGCCGGAGGCCGCCGAGCGCAGTACCTATGTCCTGTTCAGTTCGCTCGCGCTCGTCGCGCTGTATATTTTTTGGGAGCCGATCGGCGGGGTAATTTGGAGCGCTGCCGATGGGGTCGTGCGCAACCTCCTCCTCGGCTTGTATCTGCTTGGCTGGGTGCTGCTTCTGTACACCACCTTCCTCATTGATCACTTTGATTTGTTTGGATTGAAGCAGGTATGGAGGCGGCTGCTCGGCAAGACTTATCGCGCGCCGGTGTTTCGCACGCCGAGCCTGTACAAGGTGGTGCGCCATCCCCTATACATCGGCTGGTTGACGGTTTTCTGGGCCGCGCCGACCATGACTGTTGCTCACTTGATCTTCGCGCTTGTCACCACCGCCTACATTCTCGTTGCGATCCGTTTCGAGGAACGCGATCTGGTGTCGGCATTCGGAACGACCTACATCGATTACCGCGCGCGCACACCAATGCTCATTCCGCGGCTCCGGTCGAGAAGCGCCAAAGTGCAGCTGAGCGAGGCCGGTCGCAGGCGGTAACGAACCGTTCAAATAACTGCCATACGCTTGAATTTAATAGGGACCAGGCTCGATAATGGGTGGCACCGTCGAAAGGGAGTTCAAAATGAAAAAAGCAGATGCACTAACCATTTTGGCGACGCTGGGGGTGTTCGGGCTCGCGCTTCCTACTGCCCATGCTGCCAGCGTTACCGTCACATTCGACGACTTGTCGACCGCCGGCAGCGATTTTGGTTTGGCTTCCGTGCCCAGCGCTTACGACGGGTTAAATTGGTCCTGCAGTGGACTGGCTGGAGGCAGCTGTCAGGCGGTCAATGTTCAGGCATACCCCTTTCAGCCCAATGGCTACCAGACGGCGGCGGTTTCCGGACCGAATGTTCTCAGCACCGCCTCTGACTCGGCCAATACTCTGACAATCAGCCTTACCGGCGGAGGACACTTCTCGTTTAACAGCGTTTACATGACGCCCGCATGGAATGATGCGTTGAATGTTACGGTGGTCGGGCTGAATGGATCCACGGTGGTCGACACTTCAAAACTGGTGCTGACCACCGCCGGCGTCCAGACGCTTGAAACCTTTGACTGGAACAATGTCACCAGTGTCACGATTTCTCCGAGCGGCGGAACGATGCACTCGGGATTCTTTAGCGCCGGAGCTGAAGAACTCGCGCTTGACAACCTCACCTACGCTTCCACGACACCCGTCCCGCTGCCGGCTGCGGGCTGGCTCCTCTTAGCCGGCCTAGGGGGAATTGGAACCCTGGCGCGAAAGAGACGCACGGTCTAACACAGCGCCTCGTGGTGATTCGACGGCGCAATGGCGGCGTCGTTACCCGCGTCCGCCAAAAACGGGCGCATGTCCCTTGGGCGGAACGCGCCACATCAATGGCGGCCTTGATAAACTTGAAGCTATGCGGCGCCTTTGGATAGTGAGCTTGATGTTCGGGACTGTCGCCGCGGCGACGGCGCAGGATTTGCCGATTCCCGACGACTTGGCCGATGACGCCGCCCTTGAGAGCGCCATGCCCGTCCTGGCAAGCACCATGGTGGCCCGCTATGGCGCGCTTCCGGCACCAGACTTAAGCGAGCTGTTTCGCGCTCAACTCGTCGCACGCGTTTATCGCGATGCCATCGACAATTTGCAGAAATTGCGCGCGCCGCTGGCGTCAAATTCCTCACCCAGGATCAACGCGCGATATCTCGAATTCCTTCTGTACGCCGAATCGATGCTGCAATCGGCCGACAAGCAAATCCCATTCGATGCCGCGTACCGCGACGTCTTTCGTATGCTCATCGAGCCGCTGAACAATCGCACATCGGCCGTCGTGACCAACGGTCTGAGTTTCGACAATCTCTCGCAGGCGCAGCGTGCCCTGAATGAGGACCTCGAGCGCATCAAGGGCACAAGCTCGATCTCGCCGGCGGCGGCGGCGACGTTGATCCGCGATTATGGTGAACGCGAGATGCACCGCGCCTTGGGGCCTATGAGCACGGAGCTGATCGCCGAGGATGATGCCCACCGCTATCTCATCGACAGGGATGTTGCCGTCGCAACCCCCGACGGCAGCATCGTTTGCGCACTCATCGTTCGCCCGGCGCAGCAAGCAACGCTTCCCGCACTGCTGCAGTTCACGATTTATAACGATCCGGGCACGCTGTTCCGCGAGGCGCGGCGGGCGGCGTCGAATGGCTATGTGGGCGTGATGGCCCTGACGCGCGGCAAAGGCTGTAGTCCCGCCACGATCGTACCCTACGAACACGATGGTGCCGACGCGGCCGCCGTCGTGGACTGGATTGCGGCACAGCCGTGGAGCGATGGGCGAGTCGGAATGTATGGCGGCAGCTACAGCGGATTTACGCCCTGGGCCGCCGCAAAATATCGGCCGAAGGCACTCAAGGCCATCATGGTCGGTGCACCCAACGCGCCGGGAATCGACTCGCCGATGGAGGGCAACGTTTTTTGGAATTTCATCTACCCGTGGCCGTTCTATACCACCAACAACAAGACGCTCGATAACGCCACCTATGGCGATGCGGCGCGTTGGTCAAGACTTGATGGCCGTTGGTATGCGAGCGGACGCGCGTACCGGGATCTTGACCGGATCGACGGCACGCCCAACCCGATTTTCGATCACTGGCTGGAACATCCCGCTTACGATGCCTTTTGGCAGAGGTTGATTCCGTTCAAACAAGACTTTGCGGCCATCGATATTCCCGTGCTTGAAACCGCCGGGTACTACTTCGGCGGCCCGGGAGCCGCCGTGTACTATCTCAGCCAACACCGCCTGTATCGACCCGACGCCCAAGACTACTTGGTCATCGGACCCTATGATCACTTCATGGCCCAGCGCGGCACGGCAACGGCGGAGGGTGACGTCGATACGGTTTCGGGATACAAGCTCGATGCCGCCGCGCTCATCGACATGGTCGAGCTTCGCTTTCGCTGGTTCGATTATGTTCTCAAGGGCCAGGCGAAGCCCGCGATTCTCGCCGACAAGATCAATTTCGAAGTCACCGGCGCCAATGCCTGGCGGCACGCCCCTTCGATCGCCGCCATGGCAAATGCGAGGTCGCGCTTCTATCTAGCGGCCGGCGCCGAGCACTCGGCGTCGCTGAGCAGTGTCCGATCCGCGACGCCGTACATCCGCCAAACCGTCGATTTTGCAGACCGGCGCGACGCCGATTCGCCGGCCGTCGGCGGGGACGTTCAAGACAAGAACCTCGATAGCGCGAATGGCACGGTGTTCATCAGCGAGCCCTTCGGCCAAGCGATTGAAATGAGCGGGTTGTTTTCCGGCCGCCTCGACTTCATAGCCAACAGGAGGGATTTCGACTTCCAGATTTCGCTCTATGAGCTGACGGCCGACGGACAATACATTCAGCTCGCGCCGTTCTGGTCGCGCGCGAGTTTTGTCGGGGATCTCTCTCACCGCCGGCTGCTCTCGCCGGGCAAGCGCCAATCCTTCGCCTTTCGCAGCTCCAGGCTCATGAGCCGCAAGCTGGGTGCCAACAGCCGGCTCGTTGCGGTGCTGAGCGTGATCAAAGAGTCCGGGCGACAGATCAACTATGGCACGGGCGGCGATGTCAGCGCGGAAACCCTCGCCGATGCGCAGGTGCCGCTGCGCATCACCTGGTTCACGAGTAGCTTTATCGACCTGCCCATATGGAAAAACTGACCTAGGCCGCCGCAACTCAATTCTTCGATTTCCGAATCATCGCTCCCGTGAGCATCATGAAGCTCGGTGCATCGGATCTGGCAACCACGACATCCGGCCAGCCGTCGCTGTCCAGGTCGGCCGCGGCCATGCCATAGACGGTGCCGCGATCGTCGCCGAACGGCACCGATCGATATTTTTTCCCTGTGCCGTCGTTCACGAAAATCACGCCCGGCGCATTGACACAGCCCACGATGATTTCCGGCCGTTTGTCGCCGTTGAGGTCCACTGCGATCATCGAGTAAGGGAAAGCCTCGGTATCCGGGAGTGCGATGCCGCGCCCAAAATTTCCGTGGCCGTCGTTTAAGTATACGAAGCATCCGAGCTTCTCATGACAGGCGGCGATGTCCGGATGACCATCACCGTCGAAATCCGCCACCGCCATGGCGCGCGTGGATGCTCGTGGCGGACCCCACGGGATTTTGCCGCCAAAATTGCCTTTTCCGTCGTTTATATACACGCCGCTCTGACACGCATCGCGGCAGGCATAGATGACATCGTTCGCACCGTCCCCATTGATATCTGCGATCGCGATTGTCGTCGCGCTGGGCGAATCGGCCAGTGGCCGGCAATCGAAATGCAGCTTGCCGTCATTCATGCAGACGTAACTGGTCATTTCCCGGTTCGCGACCGCGATATCCGGATAGCCGTCGCCGTTAAGGTCGCCGACTGCGGCATTGCGCGTCGACCACTTCGGATCGCCGAAGGTGCCACCCACGGTAAAGCTACCCTTGCCGTCATTGACCAAGATCAATTTCGCATCGGGACGATCATTGCTCAAGACGATATCCAAGTGGCCGCTTTTGGTCATGTCCGCCAATGAGGCCGAATAACTCTCGGCGGCCCTGCTCGGGAGCTCGGGTCCGGCGGTGAAATGTCCTGTGCCGTCCCCGAAAAACACCCGGCTGGGAACGCGCCAATGACGGCCTTTGACCAGCACGATATCCGGATGCCCATCGCCATTGAGATCGCCGATGCTGGCATTTGACGTGGTCTCCGCAACGGTCTCCAAAGGCACGATTTCAAACCAACTCTGGTCAATGGCCTTGGGCGAGTCCGCGGCAGCGCCTAAACCGATGAAACCGACACCCGCGAACCCCGCCACAACGCGTGCGCAACTAGAGAGGATGTTTTTCATGCGGCGGTCTCCACGAATCTGTTGGGCTGTCGATTGCTGGATTATTATAGGCAGCCCCCGATGTCCCGGGTGAACCGCTGGACCTGGGGGCGGGAATCGAGGACCATGACGCCGACCTACGGCGCTGCGGAGCGTGATTATGAAAAGTTTCCTAGTCGCATGCTGTGCTTCTTTTGCCATTGCCGCGATTGCAGCGGTGCTATTGGATTCCGTTGTCCAGGAGTCGGCCGCCGCCAAATTCTCGACCTCAGAGGTTCGACATTAGGAAGCCTCGTGATTCGATCTGAATGAAGCTTCGTCCCAGTAAGCCCACGACAGCGTAAAAATCCGCGGACGCGTTGTTCTCCAGATCCGAAAATAAGCGTGTGATCCACGGGGCGAGGTAATCGTTGAATATTGCGCGATCGGTTCCCGGGGGGGCGGCAATTTCCCCACCGGCGAGGGCCGCCATGATCTCTAGAAGAATGGCCGCATGATCTTCGGGCTCGGTTTGCGTCTCTACACGCTCGATGCCGAGAAGCTGCAGGGTCTGACGAAGGTTTGCCAGCGGTCGTCCGTGTACAAAACCCGTAAGATAATGCGAAGCGTAAGGCATGAGTTCGCCGCGGCCAAGACCGACAAACAGTGCAAAGTGCTCCCGCGCCACGCTGCCGGCATTTGTCCGCGCGGCCACCTCGCCGAGCGCGGCGTGCGCCACGCCCAGGGCACTGTCGTCACCGCGAAGTTCCGCCAGTCGTGCAAGCATTTGCGCATCGGGACTTCGCAACAGTAAGGTCGCGAGCAGCGAATATTCCGCGGCACGCGCGAGGTCTACTTCATCGACGGGAGCGAGCGCTTTTTCAGGCCCGGGTGCGTGCATGGCTACCGCGGTAGAGCGCCGCCATGCGAGCGCGGAGCCGCGGCGTGCGAAACTGCTTCACCGCCGGTCTCGCCCCCGCGGACGCTTTCCACCAAAAGGGAGGTTTTTTCGACGGGCGGCATTGGCGCCGATCGCACCACGGCCGGTTCCGTGCTCGGCGGATTCGCCTGCTCGGCATCCGTGCCGTCTTGAGAAGCTTCTTGCGCAACGCTCGTTAGGTTTCCGAGGACTCGAGCGGCGAGATAGTCCGCCGCTTCGAGCGGGCCAAAGCCCGGTATGCAGTGGTGCTCGTTGAAGTTCCACTGGTTCTCCGCAATCCCGACAAAGTCGCGTATGGCCGGATCTGCGGTCCAGGCGCTGCGCAGCGCGGCGCGCGTCAATTCCGCAGGCACGCCCTCGCGCAAGAATGGTTGGATATCGCTGTCGGCGACGATGGATTCGATCGATGGCAGGCTTGCCGGATCAAAAGCGGCGGGCGACGCGGCGTCGGCCGCGGGACTCGCGGCTGCCGAATTGCGCTTCAACCGCAACCACCGGGATAGAAAAGTCTCGGAGTCGCTCATGTGTCTTCCTGCGAACCGCTGGCACGGCGGGCAGGCGGCGCGAACTTGGCGCGTTCGCGCTTGAAGAAGGTCTGCTCGACATGATGTTCGGCGATAAATTTCTCCACGACCTGGCGGATGGACACCGGCATCGGCACCGGCTCGATCAAATCATTGCCGGCTCCGGTCAGCGCCTCACCCTCCGCCGGATCCGCGGTGACCAAGAGCACGTCGAGCCCCACTTCGCCGGACCCCGGCCGGAGAACGATCCACAACAGTGGGGCACCTGATGCCAGATTGTTGCGATAGTTCGCTGTTTCCGTGCGGTGAAGCTCGATGGCGGCCTCGCCCGCATAGAATGTCGTCCGATCGCCTTCGGTGCCGATTACCGTCCCAGACGGCGCTGCGGGAATGCCTTCGAGCACCGATACCGGTCTATACAAGAAATCGGCCCAAGGGCTCTGTGCCTTGCGCCGTTCGGCCACAACGCCGACGCGAATGCGTGTCGGGCCCATCCAGGTCAATTCAGTGCCCCGCTACAATGCCGGACCGGCAGGCCGGTGATGAGGTTCTGCGGTTTTAATCGCAACGTCTTATCGATCGACATCGCAGCGATCAGGTAGGTCGGCGCGCCGCGCGCCTGCTCCACAAGCTCTGCGTCGTCGGCGAATGTCAGCCGATACAATCCGACAATCATTCCGCGCGCTGCCTGATCGAGCTCACTGCCGTTCCAGAGTGCATCGCCGATCCGGGTAGCGTCGGCATCCAGACCGACATACCAGGTCAGATTGACGTCGCGCAGCTCAGTCACGGCATCGATGGTGACATCAATCGCGAGCAAATGACGCACCCAACGCATCACGACCTCGCCGAGCGCTGCCAGCCCGCGCCGGCCGCCGGTAAGGTCGAGTGCCATGTCGAAGGCATCACTGCGTTCCCAGTACATAGCGGCGTTGTCCTCGCTCAACACGTCGACCTCGGTACCGGCGGAGATCCCCAGCATCGCCACCAGCGGCGAGAGCGGTCTGGCGCCCGATCCTTGAATGGCTTCCTCATCGGCCGCAACCAGCGATCCTGCATACGAAGTCAGTCTCTGGCTGCGGAATAACAATTCGGCCGCGCGCAACACGAAGACATCGTCGCAGTCATCCAAGATATTGCGCAAGATGACTTGCACGAGTTGATCGAGAAAAATTCGCGGAAATTTGCGTGCGTGTTGCACGATGGCGAGATACGCGGCCTCCAAGGTCGGGTAGGCAAGCAGATGATCTCGCCACTCGATCAGCAATTCCCAGTTCTCGCGCGCGTCGGCGTCGGCGAGCCCCGCTATTTGCGATGCCTCGACCGGCCGGCGGGGTTGTGCCAGCAATGCCCCATGTAGCGCTCGTTCGGCCGCACAGGCATCCGGCGGCGGCAGCATTTCCGGGCGCGCAAGATAGGTTTTCAGGAATTCGTCCGTGAGCATCAAACCGCCGTCCGTGCCGCGATCGAGCAGATGATGACCGCAGGAAAGCCAGAAATCGCGCGTCTCCTTCATCGGCGCGCTCGATCCACGAGTGCCGCAAGGTCGATCAGCTCGGCAGCCGTGGCTTCATCGTCGGTAATTTGTACAAAACTGAAGACCGGCGCCGGCGTTTTGCAGGCCTTCGCTTGCAGTGTCCGAAACGACTCGCGGATCTCGTCATTTTCGTGGCGGCGTGACACGGCCACCAACATTCCCGGCGCGTGCTCGCACAGCGAGGCCGCGAAGGCCATCTCCTGCCGCGCGGCCGTGCGGGCAGTGTCCAGATCGGGAGCCCCGCAGCGTTCGAGCAGTTGCACGGCCAGTTGTTCCACGGCGGCGGCGCCTTGCTCCTCGTCCACCTCAACGATCTGCGCCAATGTCGACCAGCCGAACGAGCTAATCCCGAGGAATCCGCCCCGAAACGCGGCTCGCGCCTTGCCGCTCAAGGTTGCCGGATCGAG
>Ga0210387_10001458_pt1 | contig 17898 bp, 11 predicted proteins | sample IncBWC7OmetaG_FD_160108 | JGI IMG/M metagenome (GOLD analysis project Ga0210387, IMG submission 160108) | Forest soil microbial communities from Barre Woods Harvard Forest LTER site, Petersham, Massachusetts, United States - Inc-BW-C-7-O ...
TCGTCAGCGCGTATTCGCGAAAGAATCCCGACATCGTCAGTTGCTGCTGGTCGCTAATCCTCCATGTATCGCTCGCCACAAAAATCGCAGTGTTCGTGCGTTCAAACTGGCGGCTGTCCACCGTCTGGTTCGGCACGATTGTATTGATCGGAATTAGACCGGGAATATCGGATACTCCGTAATATCCCACCCCAAATATAGTCAGTTCGTTACGCCCGAAATTGAATTGCCGGACGGCATTCAATTTATATTGTTGCCGGTGCTCGAGCCGCTCAAGATAACCGTTGCCAAAAGCTGCCTCCACGGCCACAAACGCATCTGTCGCGGGATTCTTCGGACTCCAACCCGCCACGAGATCGATGTCTCGATAGTCGCCTGTTACCTCGATAAAATTATCCAGACGCACATGCGGCACGTATGTCGCCGCTAGATCGACGGAATTATTTCCTTCCCGCACATTAAATGCGCCGCCGTCAACCGCCACCGCTTCAATAATCGGCGCGATTAGAAAATTTGGGTCGGCATATCCATTGCCGTGCGCGTTCGCGGGAAGGTTGTTCGGATACAAGAAATCACCAATCTGATAGAACTGTGCGATCGGCTCGCCATGATCGCCAGCCACCCCGGGCGCAAAGTATTGAGGAGCCTTGATGCCGCCCGATGCAGTTTCAATCGGCAAACCCGGCAGCGAAATCGGCGCCCCCGGCCTTCCCGGGTTTGCGTCGAGCACCTGATCGTGAACCACGATCCGTTCGGAAGGATCCGGCGTCAGCGGCGAAGGAGCCGACGTTCCCACCACCGTCACAGCCTGCCTCACCGAAGCGATCTGCTTGAATTGCAGATTCACGATCGCTTCCTGTCCTTCCAACACTGTCAGCGTAGAACTGATTGGCGCGAACGACGAAATCTCGGCAATCACCGTATATTTACCGGGCTCAATATCGCTCCATCCAAACCGCCCTTGTTGATCGCTGCTGCTCTCTCGAATCCGCACTCCAGCCTCGTTCAACAGCGACAAGCGCACGCTGGCAACGGCGTCGCCACGAGGATCAACAATTTGTCCCGTAATGCGCGCCACCCGCGTGGCCCCAGGCGCACTCCAGCATCCAAGTAGAAACAATATCGCCGATGCGCAAACACGCAGGCTCCGAAGTCTCGTGGGTCTGATGTTGGATAGCATACGACTTTGGAATTCGTGCTACCCTACCAGAAATCAACGAAGCGCGGCATTTTTATCTGGCGTAGCCCGGTCAACCCTTGTCGAGTCCTTCCGTTTACGGGACGACTCTCACCCAACCGCCACAGGAACGAATGAACCTCACCAGTCACGCGTCGAATACGATATAAGTAGCGAGCATCAACTCGCGCGAATCCGCGCGGCCGGCATCATCAAGCCAAGGAGCACTATGTCAGGGCTGGCAAGAACGGGGTTCTCAATCGATCGTGATTTGCTCAAGAAATTCGACGCCGCCATCGCCGGAAAAGGCTACAAAAACCGCTCTGAAGCCGTCCGCGATCTGATGCGCGACCATCTGGTATCCGAAGAGGCTAACAAAAATAAGGTAATCGCAGGAACCCTGACCATCGTTTACGACCATCACCGTCCGAACCTCACGGAAAAACTAGTCGACGCCCAGCATCACGCCGGTAGCCAGGTCCTCGCCGCTACGCACGTTCACCTCGATCATCATAATTGCCTCGAAGTCGTCATCATGAAAGGACGCAGCGGCTCAATCCGCGACCTCGCCAATCGAATTCTGAGCCTCCGCGGCGTAAAGCACGGCCAGCTCGTAATTACGAGCACCGGTAAAGACTTGAAATGACCTCGCAAGCGGATCGCCCCTACCCGTCCACTGCCTGGGCTTGGTACACAGTCGCAATCCTCCTCTGCGCCTACATTTTTTCGTTTATCGACCGGCAAATTCTAAATCTCCTCGTCGCTCCAGTCCGTCGCGATCTCAACATTACAGACACGGAAATGAGCCTGCTGATCGGCTTCAGCTTCGCGGTTTTTTATTCCGTGCTTGGGCTTCCGTTCGGACGCCTCGCGGATTCCATCAGCCGACCGAAGTTGATCATCGCGGGGATGTTCACCTGGAGTCTGATGACCGGCGGCTGCGGCCTGATCAGCTCCTACGGACAACTATTTTTGTTACGGATGGGAGTGGGTATCGGCGAGGCGACGCTTTCTCCTGCCGCATACTCGATGATTTCGGATTCGTTTCCGCCGGAAAAGCGTTCCGTGCCTTTCAGCGTTTACACCATGGCAACGTACGTTGGCGGCGGCCTGGCGTTCCTCCTCGGCGGCCTGCTGCTCCGTTACTTCGGCGCCAGAAATATGTTCGATCTTCCGATCGTCGGCCATACGCGCCCGTGGCAGGCGCTTTTCTTGCTCCTCGGAATCTCAGGAATCGCCTTCATTCTCGTGCTTCTTACGCTCCGTGATCCTTCGAGAAAAGGCGCGCGCATCCTCACCTCGGCCGACGGAGAAACAAAAGTCGAGCGCATCCCCCTTGCGACGGTATGGAAGTATTTTTCGGAGAACCGCAAGACGCTGCTTTCGCTCAATGTAGGAATGGGCCTGTCGGCTCTCGCAGCTTACGGCACTTCCGCTTGGGGAATCACATTCCTGGTGCGCAACCACCACCTCACCGCATCTCGCGCAGGCATTCTCTTTGGCATCGCTCAAATTGTTTCCGGATCACTCGGCATGCTCACGGCCGGCAAGGCCGTTGCGTGGCTCACGAGGCGCGGCTCTCGAGACGCCTACATGCGCGTAGCAGTGATGGCCTCCGTCGCGTGGCTCATCCCCGGGGTCCTCTATCCTCTCGTCGCGCACACCACTGCGGCTATATCGTTAATTTACATCGCAATTTTTTTCGGCTGCATGCCAACCTGTTTGATCCCCGCGGCGATCGTCGAGATAGTTCCGAACGCCATGCGCGGACAAGCCACCGCCCTCTATCTATTAATCGTGAATCTAATCGGGCTGGGCATGGGGCCCACCGCCGTCGCCCTAGTCACCGACAAAGTGTTTCACTACGATGCAGCCGTCCGGTATTCCCTGTTGATCGTTCCCGTCACAGCCTTCATCCTCGCTGGAACTCTCTTCATCATCGGCCAACGCAACTACATCGCCAGCCTCGCCCACCTCGAGCACTGGCTAAAAGAAAATCTCTAGCCCCGCCGCTTGTCCGTGTTTCGCATCCCCATGGGCCCGTTGGCTCCCGGCATCATTAATAACCATAACAATAAGCGTCTCTAGCCTTTACGTTGACTTGCCTCCGCACGCCACCTAACATCGGCTGAATGGGGGCTGCCAGCGATGAAAACGCGAAGAGATTCCATCCCACGGGCCACGCAACCGATCCTGTGCCGGCATAGATTTCTCCTTGGGTGTCTCGTTTCCGCTCTATTTGCCGTGGTCTGTCAACCTCGAGCCTTTGCACAAGAGACTTCCATTCTGGTGGGCTCCGGATCGAGTGTTCCGGCCCCTCTCTACACACAGTGGGCGGCGACATACAATAAACGCAATCCTGCGATCCAGATGCGCTATCTTCCTATTGGCGCGAGTGAAGGCATCAACGAAATGTCGCGCGGCAATGGGGATTTTGGCGCCGGCGAAGTTCCGCTCACAGCGGCCCAGCGAAGTGGCGGTAGCCTCACCGAACTACCGATTCTGGTGATCGGAATCGTTCCGATATACAACTTGCCCGGAGTTTCGCAAGGACTCCACCTCTCCGGTGAAGTTCTGGCCGAAATCTATCTCGGTGAAATTAAGAATTGGAGCGATCCGCAACTTAAAAAGCTCAACCCGAGTCTCTCTTTGCCGGACCTACCCATTAAAGTGTTCAACCGCCCGGGAGGCAAAGGATCGAACTACGTCTTCACCGACTTTCTTTCCAAATCGAGTAGTAAGTTCAAGTCCAGGATCGGAACCACGGCCTCACCCAGTTGGCCGGTTGGTTCGGCCGCCGAACGCAGTGCCGATATGGCTGACAAAATCAAAGGCGAATCCGGTTCGATTGGCTACGTTGAGCTGCAATACGCTGTGAAGAGCAGTATTCCGCATGCAGCCGTGTTGAACCCGGCCGGAAATTTTGTAAAGGCTTCCCCGGATTCAATTGCCGCCTCTTGCCGTCAGGTGGAAGCTCCCGGTTGGGATAAATTCTCCGCCTCGCTGGCAAATGCGCCCGGGGCCGAATCGTTCCCCATCACAGGATTCAGCTGGCTCTATCTGCGAACGAGTTCGTCCGACTCCAGGCGCGCCGCCGCGATGTCTAACCTTTTGGAGTGGATGTTCACGGATGGCGAGCAGCTCGCCGCACAGGAAGGCTATTCCGATCTGCCGCAACAGTTGCTCGCGAAAGTTAAAGCGAAAGTGAATTCGCTCCGGTAATCCGCCCAGAATTCCCTCGAATCCCACTTCGCACTGGAACGCGGGGAGAAAAGCCATGAAGATAGTTGCGGCGCTCGCCGCGGCAGTTGCTTCGCTCATACCGGCATGTCTCTGGGCTGCTCCCGCAAAATTGCCGTTGGAAGTAGTCGTACTTGGTTCCGGTGGACCACGAGCGTTCGGAAGAGCTGGGTCAAGCTACATAGTGCTTGTTGACGGTACGCCGCGAATATTGGTGGACGCAGGACCTGGAGCGTTCTTACGAATCGGCGAACTGGATGTCGATTTAGAAAGAGTAGACACGGTGCTGCTGACGCATCTGCATATCGATCACAGCAGTGGCCTGCCCGCCTTCTTCAACGACAGAGCACTCACCAGTGATGGGCCCATCACGTACCGGATTTTCGGCCCGGACGGAGCAGGGCTCTTCCCCAAAACTTCGCGATTTGTTGATTTACTCGTAGGAGACGGCGGTGCGTTTGCGTACCAAAGAACTTTTGGCGCGGACGAAAAATTCATAGTTCGCGATCTCGCGATCAGTCTGAATTCACCCCGCAGTAAGATTGTCGACGAAGGCGGCTTGGTGGTGGAAGAAATTGCAACCCATCACGGCGATTGCCCCTCCATCGCGTATCGCATCTCATACAAGGGCACTGTCCTCGTTTTCTCCGGTGACATGGACGCATCAGCTTTGCCGAACCTGGTGCAATTGGCCAAGAACGCAGATTTGCTGATCTTTAATTGCGCTGTTCTGGACCCTCCGCAGTCACCATCGCAGCTCTACGATCTCCATACGCCGCCCAAGAAAATTGGCGAGGCCGCACGCGACGCTGGCGTAAAGAGTTTATTGCTCAGCCATCTTGCGCCCGATGTGGAAGGCCAGAAAGACTCAGTTCGGAAATCGATTCGCGCCTCCTACCCAGGGCCTGTCGATTTCGCGAACGATAAGATGCACGTCACTGTTGGAAAGTGATCGGCAAGTTCGAACAAGTGTAGATGCGGTGGGCTCCCCGGCCCTGCGCTCAACCAGAATGCGGTACTCGCGCAAGCTCTCCGAACTCCCGTAGTTCAAGGATCCTATGCATTACTCGCGCTCAATCCTCCTGCTAACGATACCGCCGCTTCCCCCGTCCATATAACGACAGTGCCAACCGCGTCTCCCGCCCGACGGGCGCGCGCTAGTGAGGGACCCGTGGTTTCATTCGTTCAAGACCTGCGCTACGCGCTCCGAATGTTGCTCAAAAGCCCCGGATTTATGACTGTTGCAGTGCTAACGCTTGCTCTCGGGATTGGCGCCAACGTCGCCACCTTCAGCGTTGTCTATGGCGTTCTGTTGCGGCCCCTGCCCTTTCCACAATCCGAGCAGCTCGTCCGCATATTCGACGATCTTCGCGGCCCGAACGATCTCGATGTCGGCATGTCAGCTCCAGAACTTTGGGATCTCCAGGATCGCTCGGGCATATTTCAAGGAATTTCGGCGGTTGCTCCGAGTAATTCCGCGGTCGGCAGGGGAGACCGGACGGTCCGCGCAGAAAGCCTCCTCACCAGCCCTGATTACTTCGCTTTGCTGGGAGCGAACGCGCAGCTTGGCCGCGTCTACACATCGCAAGATTCAGTCCCGGGATTCTTGGACTCCGTCGTTATCAGCGACGGCTTTTGGCGCCGCAACTACGGGTCCGACCCCAACATCATCGGGCGAAAAATGCGGCTCGATAGTGACCTGTACACAATTGCAGGAGTCATGCCCCCGGGCTTTCGTCATCCGGGCCGCACGCTCGATACCGATGTGGAAGTCTGGGTCGCAACAGGGTTCAATGCGGCTCCGTTTCCAGTTCCAGCTCAAAGATCTCTGAGAATGCTTCCGGCTGCTATTGGCCGCTTGAAGCCCGGCCTAACCGTCCCGCAGGCGCAAGCGCAACTCGACGCTTATGTATCGCAACTTAGTCGTGCGTATCCCAATGACTACCCTGCCGCCGCTTCGTGGGCGGTCAGGCTCGTACCGGTGAAAGAAGACTTAGTCGGCCCGCAGCGTACTGAATTATTCATCCTTTTCGGTGCGGTGGGGTTGGTGTTGCTGATCGCGTGCGTGAATATCGCCAACCTTCTTCTGGCGCGCTCTTCCGGGCGCCGGCGCGAAATCGCGATTCGTTTAACCATGGGTGCAAGTCGCGCGCGCCTCGTGGCACAAATGTTGACCGAGAGCACGCTACTGTCGGTAATTTCCGGCGCAGTCGCGCTGGTCACGGTCCTATTCTTGAAAAATGCGATTCTCAGCCTCGCACCCGCGGATATTCCCCGCCTGCATGAGGTTGACATCAGCGGCAAGGTGCTGTTCTTTGCTTTCTTGATTTCGGTCATCACGGGCATCCTCTTCGGGCTGGCGCCCGCGCTTCAAGCTGCAAATCCCAACCAGATCGAGAATCTCCGAGAAGGCGGCCGCGGATCGAGAGTCGGCAAACGCCATACTCGGCTTTCGCGGGTTCTTGTGGTCTCCGAGGTTGCGCTCTCGATCATCTTGCTAGCGGGCGCGGGGCTTCTGCTTCGAAGCTTCTGGCGAGTGCTCGAAGTGCAGCCGGGATTCAATCCCACTCATCTGACTACCGCGCAAATCTGGATACCCATATCTAACGACGCGGCCCACGACCCATACAGCCTCGAAGAAAAGCGCTCCGCGTTTCTTCTCGAAGTATTTCGCCGCATCTCCGTGCTGCCAGGTGTGGAACAGGCGTCGATCGCTGGCAACGACACTCTTCCGCTGAACTCCGGGAGAAACTACTCTAACTTTTCGATTCAAGGCCGCCCGGCAGAATCAGAGCGCAGCCCGGTTGCAGACATCGCCGTCGTCGATACTCAATATTTTCGCACGATGGAAGTTCCATTGATTTCCGGTCGTAACTTCACAGACTCGGATACCTTTAGCGCACTGGGAGTCGCAGTGATCGATCAAACCCTCGCGCGCCGTTACTGGCCTGGCGAGAATCCCCTGGGGCAACAGATCAAATTCGGATTTGGAGCAGGTCTGCAGGGACTCACGATTGTCGGCGTGGTTGGCGATATCAAGTCCGATGGCTTTGATGCTCCGAGCGTTCCTCACATCTATGTCAGCATGGGGCAGTTTGCGCCAGTCAACGCCGTGGTTTTTCTCAGGAGCCGCGGCGACGTGGAACATCTCGGCGAAGCCATTAGGCAGGAAGTTGAGAAGGTTGATCCCAATGTTCCGGTGCACAGCATCAGCTCGATGGATCAAATTATCGCAAGGTCAGTGGCTGACCGCCGCTTCGCGCTTGAGCTTCTCGGCGGCTTCGCGGCAGTTGCGTTGCTACTCGCCGCCATCGGCATCTACGGCGTAATGTCATATTCCTTCAGCCAGCGCACGCACGAAGTGGGAATTCGCATGGCTCTCGGCGCACAACGCATGAACATCCTCAATATGGCCATCGGGGAAGGAATGCAGCTCGTAGCCATCGGTCTGGCTATCGGTTTGATCTTCGCTGGAGCCTTGACGCGATTTGTTCGCTCAATGCTGTTCGATGTGAGCCCGTTCGATCCCGCTACCTTCGTCGTTATATCGGCCACCCTTGCTGCCGTCGCGTTTCTCGCCTGCTACCTTCCGGCGCGCCGAGCAACCCGCGTGGATCCTCTCATCGCGTTGCGCGAAGAATGAAGCGCCCTCACTTCCAATTCTTACAGCGGCAGCCCCAGCTTCTTCAGTAAGGCCGCCCAGCGCGGATCGGAATGCAGTGAGTCGAATCCGGGGAATCGGATCACAGCCAGCAGTTCAGAATCCTGCTCGGAGTAAGCCTCCTCGAGATATTCAAACGCCTTGTCGCGTTGTCCCGCAAGCGCGTACGCAACAGCAACGTTTGCGGGAACCGGCCGGTGATCGCGACTCAACAACGACTGTATGAATCCCTGCGCGTCGGGGCTAAAAGAAGCTGAAGCCGTTCCCATTTTTGCGAGTTCGCTCACCGCGTCCGCGAAACGGCCCTGCATCGCATACACTTGCGCTAGATAAAAATGGGCCGGCGAGAATGATGGGTCTCGTTCGAGCACCTTGTTGATTCGCGCGATCCCTTCTGGAAATCGCCGCGCCATTGTCATCGTCAATCCGTAATTCACGTTCATGATCGGCGACAGGGGGTCGAGCGAGAGTGCGATTCGAAATTCATCAAGAGACTGGTCGATCTGGTTTTGCGGCACCAGGAATAAGAACGCGTAAAAGTAATGCGCCGTCGCATCGTTCGGGTTCAATTCGATCGCCCGGCGAAACTCCTGCTCCGACTCGCTCCACGTCCCCTCTCTCGCCAGCGCGACGGCCCGCGCCGTGTGCGCCTCCGGCAGCGAACTATCCAGTTCGAGAGCCTTCTTCGACGCTTCCTCGGCAAGCACCTGCGCTTGCTTCGGCGGAATCAACTGGCCGTAGCCACTCGCGACGCTGTAGGCATTCGCGAGGCCGGTGTATGCGAGCGCATAGTTCGGGTCTGCGGCGATTGCCTGGTGAAATAAATCGATGCTTTTCAGCAAGCCCGCTGGCGTCCTTCCGTACCACAGTTGCCGCCCTTCCAAATACAACTTGTACGCTTCCGGATTGGCCGTCCCTGCGCTTCCGATTTTCTGCTGCGCTGCTCCGCTCAAATGGGTTTGTAACTTGTTCGAGACATCCCGCGTGATGTCGCTCTGAACCTGCGTAACGTCCGCCATTTTGCGAGCGTAGTGCGCTCCCCACAACTCGCTTCCGTCCGACGTGTTCACCAGGTCCGCCTGTACTCCCACCTCATCACCATGTTGAGTCACACGCCCCATCAACACAGCACCGACATCGAGCGACTTGCCGATTGTCTGCGGATCCTGCTGGTCGCCTTTGAAACGAAATACCGTGCTTCGCGCCATCACCTTTATATTGGGTAGTTGTGAAAGCGTCCCAATCAGACTTTCCGTCAATCCGTCGCTCAAGTACTCATTGTTCGGATCCGAAGTCGCATTCACAAACGGCAGCACTGCGATAGACGTAATCTTGCCGCCCGCTGACTTTCCGCGCAGCAGGTAAAATCCTGCCCCGGCGACGACAACGAGCAGCGCAGCCACGGCCCCGGCAATCCAAAACTTGCGCGAACTCGCAGCACTAGCCGTGACCGCGGTGATCGACGACGAACTCGCAGCCCCAGCAGCAGAAGCGGCAGCAACACTCGCAGAAATCTCGGCATTCGTCGTGCGCCCTGATTGCTGTTCCCGTTTCAGACGTGCGAGATCTGTGCGCAAATCAGCGGCGCTCTGGTAGCGCAACGTGCGGTCTTTTTCCAGGGTCTTCGCCAAAATCCGCTCCATTTCCGCCGGCAGCTCGGGATTCAATCGAATCGCAGGAGTGGGCGCGCCATCCAAAATCGCCTTGAAAATCACGCCGGAAGTCTCGCCGCGGAATGGCAGCGTTCCCGTCGCCATCTCATATAAAACGGCACCGAACGAAAACAAGTCTGTCCGCGCGTCGAGTTCTTTCCCGCGTACCTGCTCGGGAGACATGTAAGCGACAGTCCCCAAGGTGCTCCCAGGGCTGGTCAAATGCTCCGCGCCCACGTCAACGGTCATTTCCCTGCTCACGCCTTCGGACGCGGCTCCTGAGGCTCTCACGCCCGAAGACCCCGCTCCCGTGAACGTTACCTTTGCCAGACCGAAATCGAGGATCTTCGCGTGACCGCGCTTGGTCACAAAAATGTTCGCGGGCTTGATGTCGCGATGAATAATTCCTTCGGCGTGCGCAGCGTCAAGCGCATCAGCAATTTCAATTGCCAGTGTTAGCAAATCATCAGTGTCGACAGGTTTTCCATTGATGCGATGTTTTAGCGTCATGCCATCGAGAAATTCCATGGCAATGAACGCCTGCCCACCCCGCTCACCGATTTCCCCGGTGTCGCCAATATCATAGATCGTGCAGATGTTCGGATGATTCAGCGCCGATGCGGCCTGAGCCTCGCGTTGAAACCGCGCCAGCGCCTGTGGGTCGCGCGCCACGTCCTGCGGCAGGAACTTCAGCGCCACGAAGCGCCGAAGCCGCGTGTCTTCCGCTTTGTAGACCACACCCATACCTCCACCGCCGAGTTTTTCGACGATTCGGTAATGGGATACGGTTTGGCCAATCAGAGAGGAAGAATCCAGCATGCGTGGCACATCTTAGAGTTTAGTCCGATACTAAGTCAACAAAGCTGGGCGTCCTCGCACCAGTGAGGTACGATGCACAAGCCGAAGTTCAACGTTGTAAATCCCGCTGGAGGTGTTCCGTGCGAGTTCAAGTCCTGCGATGCTTCGTGTTTGTACTGGTCTGTGCAGCGGCGATCCCCTGCCGAGCACAGGATAAGGTGACGATTCTCTACGATGCCTTCGGGGACTCGAAGGAGTTGACGAAGGATTGGGGATTTTCTGCTCTCGTCGAACACAACGGAAAGCGAATTTTGTTCGATACAGGAAATGACGCCCCGAACTTCGAACACAATGTGAAGGTGTTGGGCGTCGATCTTACCAAACTGGACTTCGTCGTGATCTCCCATCGTCACGCCGATCACGCAACCGGCCTGAGATACGTACTGAAAGTAAATCCAACCGTTACCGTCTACGTTCCCGCGGACGGGGGAAATGGGTTTGGGGGACCGCCGTTTCCAACTACGTTTTTGCGGGCCGACGATAGCTTGCCGTCCAAGATGCGCTACTTCGACGGAACGGCGCCGGATCGCTTTGCATGGGGCAAACTGTATGACATCGGAAATTTTATCCTGGTCAACCAGATGACAGAAGTAGCGCCGGATATTTTCCTCGTGAGGACCGTCTCGCAGAAGAAAGGAACGCTGGAGCTTCCGGAACTCACGCTCGCAATCAAAAGGCCGAACGGATTGCTCCTAGTTGATGGGTGCTCACACGCTGGAATTGAAGCGATCCTGGAAGCGGCCAGCGCAGTGGATCCCAGAACTGAGATCGTCTTCGGCGGATTGCACCTGGTGACGACGCCGGTGGAAGAGATCGATGTGCTGGTGGAAAATCTAAAGACGAGGTGGAAGGTGCAGCGAATTGCCCCGGGACATTGCACTGGCGAGCCGGCCTTCGCGCGATTGAAAAAGGCCTACGGAGAAAACTATTTATATGCAGGCTTGGGAACAAAGCTCGAGCTACCCCAATAATCCGGACCTCGGGCAAAAATCAATTCTGTGCTCGCGTGAATTGTGAATCGCCGAAATGCGCATTGTCACTTTTGAGCAAGATTTGTTAACGTCCATGCAGGGGCGAGTGGCACCGTGTGATTGTTCTCCGCGGATTTGTGCTCGCTCACCACAATGCTGGCTGCGGGCACAAAACTCGGATCGTACGAAATCATAGCTGCGCTTGGCGCCGGTGGCATGGGCGAGGTGTACTCCGCGCGCGACACTCGCCTCGGCCGCACCGTTGCGATCAAGATTTTGCCGGCCGAATACTCCGCCGACAGCGAAGGTTTGCATCGCTTCGAGCGCGAGGCGCGCTCGGCTTCCGCGCTCAACCACCCCAACATCATCACCATCTTCGAACTCGGACTAGACGGCGCCACACACTTCATTGCGATGGAACTCGTCGAGGGTAAGACGCTCCGCGAGTTACTTTCCGCTGGCCTGCTACCAGTTCAACGAGCTATTGAAATTGCCGCACAGGCTGCGGAGGGCCTCGCCAAAGCGCACGAGGCCGGCATCGCTCACCGCGATTTAAAGCCCGAGAACTTGATGATTTCGCACGATGGGTTTGTCAAAATCCTGGACTTCGGACTCGCGAAGCTTGCTCCCCTCGACGGCGATTTGTCAGAAACAACCACTCTCGCCGGATCAGAAACTCGACCGGGCGAAGTTCTCGGGACTCTCGCATACATGTCGCCTGAACAAGCCAGCGGCAGCCATGTGGACGTCCGCTCCGATCAATTCTCGTTTGGCTCAGTGCTCTACGAAATGGTGACGGGAAAGCGCGCCTTTCGCAAAAGCACAGCCGCTGAGACGCTCGTCGCCGTTCTCAAGGAACAGCCAGAAGCGATCGCGGCTCTCAAGCCCGACGCCCCGGCTCCGCTCTGCTGGGCCGTTGAGCGTTGCCTCGCCAAAGATCCCGAAAAGCGCTACGTCTCCACTCGTGACCTCGCCCGCGAGCTCGCAACCATACGCGACCGCTTCGCAGAAAAACCAGCTGCGCCGGCCGAAGCACGGCCAACCAATATTCCTGTGCAGCGAACCGGATTTGTCGGACGCGAAAAGGAAGTCGCGGCCGCGAAGGATCTTCTCCTGCGACAGGACGTCCGCCTCGTAACGGTTACCGGCCCTGGCGGAATCGGCAAAACGCGGCTCGCGCTCGAAATCGCCAACGGCGTGCTCGATCGTTTTCCCGGCGGGATTCACTTTGTAGCGCTCTCTCCATTAAACGATCCGGAGCTGCTCGCCTCCGTGATCGTGCAAACCCTGGGAATCCGCGAAACCGGCGGCCAGTCACCTCTGGAAATACTGAAAAAGAATCTCAAGGATTCGTTGCGCGCGCCCACACTTTTTCTGCTCGATAATTTTGAGCACTTGATCGCAGCCGCTCCCGCCGTGGCGGACTTGCTGGCCATGGGTTCAAATCTCAAAATTCTCGTCACGAGCCGCGCCGCTCTGCACGTCTATGGAGAACATGAATTTCCAGTCCCCCCGCTTGCTCTACCCGATTCGCATTCTGTCCCGGCGCTTGATCTTCTTTCTCAATACCCCGCCATTGCGCTGTTTCTCCAGCGCGCTGTCGCCGCCAAGCCGGATTTTGATTTGAACGCGGAAAATGCCACCGCCGTCATCGAAATTTGCTCCCGGCTCGACGGACTGCCCCTCGCAATCGAACTCGCCGCCGCCCGGGTTAAAGTTCTCTCGCCGTCAGCGATGCGCACGCGTCTCGCGAGCCGGCTTCAACTACTCACTGGCGGCGCACGCGATCTTCCACAGCGTCAGCAGACTCTTCGCTCTGCCATCGACTGGAGCTACGATCTCCTCACTCCCGCCGAACAAAAACTTCTCCGCAGATTGTCTGTCTTCGTGGGCGGCTGCACTCTGGAAAGCGTCGAAGCAGTTTGCGACACCAAAGCCGATCTCGAATTGGACTTGCTCGACGGCATGGCGTCCATGGTCGATAAAAGCCTCCTCCGACAAGAGGAGCAGTCCAATGGCGAACCGCGATTCGTAATGCTTGAAACGATCCGCGAGTATGCGCGCGAAAAATTGGAAGCCAGTGGCGAGTATTCCTCCACGAAACGCTCTCACGCAGCCTACTGCCTCGTGCTGGCTGAAGAAGCGGCTTCGGACCACAGCGGCGCACACGCTGCGGAGTGGCTCGATCGCTTCGCACTTGAACATGACAATTTTCGCGCCGCTCTCGAATGGCTCACCGAAACCGACAACGCAGAATGGGGACTTCGTCTCGGCGCAGCTTTGTTCCATTTCTGGGAAACCCGCGAGTATCTTACTGAAGGCAGAGACAGGCTGGGCAAGCTTTTGAATCTCGCCGCGGCCGCGGCTCCCACGAAATTGCGGCAGCGCGTGCTATTCGCTGCGGGGGTGCTCGCCAGCGAGCAAGGAGACTACGCTTCCGCAAACATTCTCGCGGGCGAAAGCATGGACGTCGCGCGGACGGTGGGCGACAAGCATGGCGTTGCCGTGTCTCTTAACGCCCTGGGAGTAATTGCCATGGATCGAGGTGATCTCGCCCGTGCCCACACACTTTTCGAAGAAAGCCTTGCGGTTTGGCGAGAACTCGACGACCGGAAAGCTGTCGCACGCGCGCTCAGCAATCTCGCCAGTATCGCCGCGCAACAAGATGATTTCGACCGCGCCAACTCCCTCTATGCCGAGTGTCTCTCCGCGTTTCAACATCTGAGTGATCGCGCTGGCGTCGGCTGGACTCTGAATCATCAGGGCGATGTCGCTCGCGATCAGGGTGACTCCCCCGGCGCTCGGAAATTGTATGAACAGTCTCTTACAATTTTCCGGGAACTCGGTGATCGCTCGGGTCTTGCCGGTACGCTGGCCGATCTCGGAACTCTGTCGAGGGAACAGCAGGATTGTCGCGCCGCACACTCTCTTTACAGCGAGAGTCTTAAGATTTTCCAGGAGCTCGAACACAAACGCGGAATTGCCCGAGTACTCGAGTGTTTCGCCTGCTCCGCAGCCGTTCAACATCAAGGCGAACGCTCACTACGCTTTGCCGGAGCGGCAGCGGCAATTCGTCAGAATATCGGTGCACCGCTTACGTCTGCCGAACAGCAGAAATTAGACGTGATTCTAAATCCAGTACGGCAGGCGCTCACCGACACTTCCGGAGCTACCGCGTGGCTCGAAGGCTGGGCCATGCCGATCGATCAGATTCTCAATGAAGCGCTCGCGCATGATGGGAATTTCCCGGCGAATTAGCAGCCGGACTCGCGGCGCTCGCGGCTATTCCGCGTTTGCGGGATCGATAAGTCGGCGCACCGCCGAAATGCGATTGGCTGGGAGTCCGGCGCGCTTGGCGTGTTCTTGGACGGTCGCCTCGTCCGGGGCGAGGTATACGCAGTACACTTTGTCGCCGGTCACGTAGCTGTGTAGCCATTGGATCTTGTTTCCCAATGACTGCAACGCCGCTACCGATTTAATAGACGCTTCTCGGATTTCCGCGTCCGTTAAATTCCCGGCACCTGGAATATCACGTTCGATGACGTATTTTGGCATCTGCGCGCCCCCGCTCATCATGCTAGCACGCAGGTAGAGTGGCTACAACACAGCCCAGATTCACAAATGAGGTCGCCATGGATCTTCGATCGCTCCAGAAGCCCCTGAAAGAACAATACCGCGCTGACCCCAACGCCTCCCGCATCACTCTCCGCGCCAAAGGCAGCGAGACAGACGCTCCAGTATCTTGCTCCGTCGACATCGGGCGCGCCGTCTACAAAGCCGAAGCTCACAAAGGCGTCGGAGGCGCAGGGGCAGGCGCCTGTTCTGGTGATCTTTTGCTCGGCGCCCTCGCCGCTTGCGCGCAAATCACTTGTCAGATGGTCGCCGCAGCGATGGGAATCGCCACCGCGCACATTCAGATCACCGTGGAAGGAGACTTGGATCTTCGCGGCACCCTGGGCATTTCAAAAGACGTCCCCGTTGGCTTCGAAACGATCCGTCTCCACTTTGATGTCGCCGCACCAAACGCAACCGCGGAACAGCTCGCCGGCTTGCGAGAAAAAACAGAACAGTATTGCGTTGTGATGCAAACAATGACGCATCCGCCCAAGCTTCAAGTTGGATGGGCTCGGTAGGATTGAGCACACGCTCGATTTTTCAGCAATCGAGGTACAACGCGCCCTCAATACTTCTTACACCGTCACAACAATTTTCCCGATTTGCTCGTTCGACTCCATGTACCGGTGCGCCTCTACAATCTGCGCAAACGGAAACACTCGGTCGATGCGCGGCTTGAAGTCTCCTGCCTCCAGATGGTCGAAAACATACTTCTCGGCCTTCGCTTTTAATTTCTCGTCAGCAAATACTTCCCGCAGCGTGTATCCGCGAACAGTCAGCCCCTTGCCCAACGCGGAAAACAGCGGAAACGGCGTAGGCTCAGGCGCAAGCGCACCATATTCATAGATCGTTCCATGCATCGCCGCAGCCTGTGCGAGCAACTCAATCCCTTTGCCGCCAATCGGATCGAAAATCACCCGAGCCCCCTTGCCCCCCGTAATCTGTTTCACTTGCGCGCCGAAATCCTCATCCTCGGTTGCAATCACGTGAGTCGCACCCACTTCGGCGAGCGTCGCCTTCTTCTTCGCTGTCCGCGTGGTTGCAATACTCACTGCGCCTTCCACGTTCGCCATTTCAATCGCCGCAATTCCTACGCTGCTGCTGGACGCAGTAATAATTACGAAGTCGCCTTTCGTGATCCGCGCGAGATTAATCAACGCTCCATACGCCGTCAAATATTGCATCCAGATTGACGTTCCCTGCTCCGGCGTCAATTTCTCCGGATACACTGCCAGCGCACTCGCAGGCACAATCGCCACCTCTCCATACACGCCGTAGTTCGTCAAAAGAAATGCCGGAACCGTGCTCGCTTTCTTGCCGAGCCAGCTCTTGTCCACATCCGGTCCAACGGCCGTAACCACGCCCGCTGCTTCGTAGCCGAGCTTCGCAGGGAAAACCGGAGCTTCCAGATATTGGCCTCTGCGAAACATCACCTCCGCCCTATTCAGCCCAATTGCTTTCACATTCAACCGGACCTCGCCCTTCCCCGGCTCCGGTATCGCCTGTTCTTCGATCTTCAGAACTTCCGGGCCACCTACCGAATGAAAACGCACCACTTTCGCAGTCTGATTTGCCACGTTGATCTCCTCCCGCGTTTGGATATCTCAGAATAGACGAACGATTCAGTTAGAAACGAATTAGATGAGGTCGGCTAGAGCGCGACTAGATCCTTTCACTTCCAATTTCTAATAGATTTTGGTCGTGAATATTTCTGAAGTGCTACGAACTGGTCTTGAAGCCAACGATCCAACGATCTCAGCCGTCCTCGGCAGGCACGCATGCGTCGAGCCGTGACGATAGTGGAGTTATTCCAATTCCATTCTCAAACCCCGCCATTAAACTTCGCGACGAAACTCACTCGACTTTCGCTCGGTACTGTTCGGAGGCAGTACTGATGGTCCCATGAAAATATCGGTACTTGACACTCTTTCTCAGCGAGGCTATTAACTCAGCGCCGCAGGCGTCTGGGAGAGAGGGCAAGGACCGTTCGAACGGTTCCGTTGCCAGGACTTCCACTCCGCCCTGAAAATCCAGGAGGAAGCGAAATCTGATGAGCAAAAGAGCAAAGTTCTGGCTGCTTTTCGCCGTGTCCGCAGTGTTGTTTTTAGTTCCGCGCGCCGACGCTCAGAGCTTGGGCCGTCCCACAGCGACCGTCCACGGACAGATTGACAATACGCGACTGGTCACCTTACACAACAACACCCGTCCTGAAGCGAACGCCGAAAACGACCGTGGCCCGGTAGCTGATGACTTCGCTATCGGTCACATGCTCCTCCAGCTGAAGATTTCTCCGGAGCGCGAAGCCGCTCTCAATCATTATATCGACGAGCTGCATGACCGGAACTCCCCGAACTTCCACAAGTGGCTCACGCCTGCGCAGTTTGCCGAAAGCTTCGGCGTGGCGAAAGCCGACGTGGACGCCGTTTCTGATTGGTTGATTTCGCAGGGCTTTGAAATCCACGGCGTCCAAGCAAACGGCCGCATGATCGATTTCGGCGGCGTCGCTCGCCAGGTCCGTGCCGCGTTCCATACGGATATTCATCATTTGGAAGTCGCGGGCAGCATGCACTTCGGCAATATGAGTGATCCGCAGATTCCCGCGGCATTAGCGCCCGCTGTCGAGGGCGTTGTTTCTCTGCATAACTTCCATCCGAAAGCGATGCACTCCGAGCGTGCCAAGTTCACCTTCACCACCTCTAACGGCACTTTCCACGGGATCGTTCC
>Ga0210387_10001459_pt1 | contig 17891 bp, 17 predicted proteins | sample IncBWC7OmetaG_FD_160108 | JGI IMG/M metagenome (GOLD analysis project Ga0210387, IMG submission 160108) | Forest soil microbial communities from Barre Woods Harvard Forest LTER site, Petersham, Massachusetts, United States - Inc-BW-C-7-O ...
GGGCGGGTACCTTGGCGACCCACCAAGCGGTCGGCATGGGTCTGGCATTCGAGATAGCAGCCAAGATCTCCTCGGTCGAAACCGCGCGAGTCGCGCATCTCCAGCAGCGCCTGTGGCACGGGCTCGCCGCACTCGGCGGCGTAGTACGCAACGGCAGCGCCACGCGTTCCGTACCGCACTTGCTAAATGTTTCGTTCGAGGGCGTGGAGGGGGAGAGCCTGGTCGCGGCGATACGCCCGCACCTGGCTGTGTCGACCGGATCGGCATGCACGTCGGCCCTGGCGGAGCCCTCGTATGTGTTGCGCGCCTTGGGGCGCAGCGAGCGCTTGAGCGAAAGCAGCCTGCGTTTTGGTTTGGGGCGCACCACCACCGAGGCGGACATCGACGCCGCGGTGGCGACCTTGACGCGCGAGTTAAGCCGCCTTCGCAAAGTCGCCGGCGCCACGCCGGTTTCATGAAGTACGAACCAGGTAGATGAAGTACAACGAATTAACGCGCAAGTATTTCGAGACCGCTCCGAATGCGGGCGAGCTTCGCGGCCCCGGTGTCTTTCGCGGCGCCGCGGGGAACCTCGAAGAAGGCACCTGGGTGCAATTTGATTTGCAGATCAAAGCGGGAACGGTCTCCGCGGCGAAGTTTTTGGCCTTTGCCTGTCCGCACTCCATCGCCGTGGCGGCCTGGCTGGCCGAGCAAGCGGTGGGGCGGAATGTTGTGCCGCAACTTCCGGAAAGCGTGCAGGCGCTGCGCGACCGATTCGCCGTGCCGGTCGAGAAAATGGGGCGCCTGCTGATCATCGAAGATGCCTGGCTTGCCGCGGCCATTCCGGCCATTGACTATCGCGAGAACACCCACATGGTTGAGGGATAGTCACTGAATCGGAGCAGTCGGCGGTCAGGTGAACGAGGCTTAACAAAAAAACGCGCCTTGGTTCCGTACGTACGGGGCATTGGCATGTTATCTATGGCGTCCTCCAGCTGAACTTTGTGAGGTACAGCGCAGCATGGCGATACTACTGACGGAATCGGCGGCCAATCGGGTAAAGACTCATTTGGCGCAACGCGGAATTGGCGTCGGTTTGCGGGTTGGAATCAAGAAAACAGGATGTTCTGGCTTCGCCTACGTGGTGAATTACGCCGATCAAATCAACCCAGAAGACGCCGTTTTTGAGGCGCGAGGCGTCAAGGTGGTGGTGGACCCTCAAAGCCTGCCGCTGATCGATGGGACCCTGGTCGATTTCGTTAAACAGGGCCTGAATGAGGCCTTTAAGTTCCAAAACCCCAAGGCCAAGGGCGAATGCGGTTGCGGCGAGAGTTTCAACGTATAATTTCTAAGTAATACAGTGACTTCGGCCCTCATCGTGATTGCTTGAGCGGCCCCTCTCCAGTACACTTCGCGGTCTTTGTCAGCCCCATCCTGACGGCTGACTCTTGTCCATCAGCGAGGTTTAAATGTCCATCGAGCGAACCCTTTCAATCGTCAAGCCGGACGGCGTCGGCCGTAACCTGATCGGCGAGGTTTATCGTCGATTTGAACAAGCGGGTTTGAAAGTGGTCGCAGCCCGCATGATGCGGCTATCACAGACCGAGGCAGAGGGCTTCTACGCCGTGCATCGCGAGCGGCCGTTCTTCAAGGACCTGGTTCGATTCATGGCATCCGGTCCCGTGATGGTGCAAGTGCTCGAAGGCGAGAACGCGATTGCGAAAAATCGCGAGGTGATGGGCGCCACGGATCCGAAGAAGGCGGACAAGGGAACCATCCGCGCGGATCTTGCCACGAGCATCGATGAGAACATGGTTCACGGTTCCGATGCTGCCGATACCGCGGCGCGCGAAATCAGCTACTTCTTTCGCGAAATTGAGATCTGCCCGCGTACGCGTTAGCGTAGCGGCGGCAAGAAGGGGGACTTTAGGTGTCGAGCGAACGCGTGAATCTGCTGGGACTGCCCCGCGCGCAGCTCGAGGCGTTCGTTGCGGCGCGCCTCGGCGCAAAGCCGTTTCGCGCGCGCCAGCTCATGAAGTGGATTTACCGGCGCGGCGCGGCGGATTTTTCCAGCATGACCGATTTGGCGCAGGAGTTTCGCGCCCAGCTCGAGGAAATTGCCGAAATCACCGTCCCCGAAATCGTCACCGAACAGCACTCCAAGGATGGCACCCGCAAGTGGATGCTGCGCATGGATCAGGTCCAAGGCATCGAGACGGTTTATATTCCTGAGCCCGGCCGGGGCACCCTGTGCATTTCGAGCCAGGTGGGTTGCGCGATGGACTGCACTTTTTGCGCAACGGCACAGCAGGGCTTCAATCGTAATTTGAGCGCGGCGGAAATCGTCGGTCAGGTTTGGCTGGCGCAGCGCGAGCTGGCGCTGGCAAGCGGCACCGCGGTGGGCGAGGGCGACCGAAAGATCACCAATGTTGTGTTCATGGGCATGGGCGAGCCGCTCGCCAATTACCGCAACGTGCTGCCGGCCATGCGGATCTTCATGGACGACTTGGGCTACGATTTATCGAGGCGCCGGGTGACCTTGAGCACCTCGGGTTTGGTGCCGCAGATTTACAAGCTGGCGGAAGAATGCAATGTGGCGCTGGCGGTTTCCCTGCACGCGCCGAACGATGAATTGCGCGACGAACTCGTGCCGATCAACCGCAAGCACAGAATCGCCGAATTGCTCGATGCGTGCTGGCACTACATCAATGAGCAAAACGGACGCAGCATCACATTCGAGTACGTGATGCTCGACGGCGTCAACGACAAGCCCGAACATGCGCGCCAGCTCGCTCGTTTGATGCACGGCCGTCCGGCAAAGCTCAATCTCATTCCGTTCAACGTATTTCCAGGCACGCGCTACCGCCGGTCCGCTCCTGCGGCGATTATAAAATTCCGTGACATTTTGAACGAAAACGGCGTAATCGCGACGATTCGCAAGACTCGCGGCGATGACATCGACGCCGCCTGCGGGCAACTGGCGGGCAGGGTCAAGGATCGCACGCTGGTGCGGCTCGGAACGAAACTTTCAACGGCGCCGCGCACTCCGGCGGAGATTGAATGATGCCGAATTCAAGACAGCTGCTTTTAGGTTCAGTGCTGGCGCTGACGGCGTCCTTAATCTTGACGGCATGCAACCACAATCCGCCGGCATATGAGCGGCCGACTCGAACCTACAAGAAACAGCCCGAACAGGCAGCCGTGGCGAACATGCAGCTGGCTCTCGAGTACATGAAGCTCGGCAGGCTTGCGACCGCGCGCGAGTGCATCGAAAAGGCGCTGAAAGAGGATTCCTCGAATCCTTCGATCCAGGAAACAGCCGGCCTGGTGTATGAGCGCGTCAATGAAATGGACAAGGCGGAACGCGCCTACGAAAATGCCGTGCGCTTGGGAAAGAATGATCCGAATATCTCCAACGCCTTTGCCGGATTTCTATGCCGCACAGGCAAGACCGCGGCCGGCGAGAAAATGTTCAACGAGGTGGCGCGCAGCCCCTTGTACCAGACTCCGGAAGTGGCGCTGGTCAATGCCGGCGTATGCGTGCGCAGTGCCGGCAATCTGGTCGATGCCGACCGCTATTTCACCCGCGCGCTGGCGATTCACCCGAACATGCCGGAGGGACTCTTGCAATCGGGCAACGTGGCCTTCGACCGCGGCGATGCGGCGCAGGCACGCGATATCGTACAGCGCTATCTGGCCGTCAATCCGCCCACCCCGGAAGTGCTGTGGCTGGGGTTTCGCGCGCAGCGCAAGCTGGGCGATGCCGTGGCCGCCGCTGTGTATGCGCGGCGCGTCCAGACCGAATTTCCAAACTCAGAGCAGGCGCAAAATATGCGCAACGGCGTCGATCGATGACCCTGACTGCGACACTCCCAGGATCCAAGCTCAAGGCTGAACGCGAGCGTCGTGGTTTGAGCGCCCAGAAGGCCGCCGATGAGATGCACTTGGATCGATGGGTGATCGATGCACTCGAGACCGACGATTACCAACGCATCGGCCCGACGGTTTACGCCAAAGGTCATTTGAAAAAATACGCGGCCTTGCTGGGTCTACCGGCGGCCGAAATCCTGGCCGGATTCGAATCCCGTGCGCCCTCAAGGGCCGAAGCGCCGGCCGCCGGCCCGAGCATGCTGTTGAGCACGCGCGACGATTCACCCTCATCGCATCGCATGTCGCTGATCCAGATCGGCGCGGGCGCTGCCATCGTCCTGGCGCTCGGTCTTTTGTGGTGGCGGCCCTGGCATCCGCACGCCAAGGTGCCGAGTGCAACACCGCCGGTTGTCTCGGTGCCGGCGGCGCCGGCGGACAACAAGCCCACCGACTCCGGGCTCCTCGCCACGGCCTCGGCGGCGCCAGTGGCGGCAGACCTCGCGGCGCCGACTCCCGCGGCCGACCAGGGCGCCGCGAATGGTACGGATGCGCCCACGGCGCCCGTACCGGGGGCGGGCCGCGCGCGATTGCGTTTGAGTTTCTCGGCGGATTCGTGGGTGGATGTCCACGATGCTTCCGGAAAGCGCACTTTTGCGGGTAACGGGCTGGCCAACAGCGTGAAGACCATCTCCGGAGCTGCGCCCCTGCGCGTGTACCTAGGTGTAGGCAGCGGCGTGCAGCTGGAAATCAACGATCGTGCCGTCGCGATTGGGCCGCAATTTTTCGCCGGAGACGTGGCGCGCTTCGAGGCGGGCGCCGATGGCGTCCTGCGGCGCGATTCGCATCCCGATCAAACGCACGGTGCGCCGTCGCGCAGCCCGCGTCCGCCCGGCTGAGAGGGCTCTTGAGCAAGATCATCGAGCCCTTGCGCGGTGTGCATGACGTATTGCCCGCGCAAATTGCAGCCTGGCAGCACTTGGAGCGCGTCACACGCCAAGTCTTTGCAAGCTACGGCTATGAGGAATTCCGCGTCCCGGTGATTGAACAGACACAGCTGTTCAAGCGCTCGATCGGCGATTTTACCGATATCGTCGAAAAGGAAATGTTCAGCTTCGTCGATCAGGGCGAGGATCACATCACGCTGCGGCCCGAGGCGACGGCCGGCATCGTCCGCGCTGTCATATCCAACGGGCTGCTGCGCGAGGGGCGCCTGCGGGTGTGGTGCATGGGACCGATGTTCCGGCGAGAACGTCCGCAGGCAGGCCGATTTCGGCAATTTCATCAGATCGATGCCGAAGCGTTCGGATTTGAAGGACCGGATGTCGATGCGGAGATGATCCTTCTGTCGGCGAGGCTTTTGCGGCTATTGGGATTACGCGATGTGAAGCTGCTGGTGAACTCGTTGGGGACACCGGCATCGCGTGCGGCCTATCGTGACAAGCTCACCGCCTATTTCAGCACCCACGCCGCATCCTTGGATGAGGACAGCAAACGCCGTTTGACCGGCAACCCATTGCGAATCCTCGACAGCAAGAATTCGCAGATGCAGCGAATCATCGCCGGAGCGCCGCGGTTGCTGGACTCACTCGATGATGCGTCCCGGCAGCATTTCGAGTCCTTATGCGCCCAGTTGCAAAGTGCCGGCATCGAGTATCATGTCGAGCCGCATCTGGTGCGCGGCCTGGATTACTACACGCGCACCGTGTTCGAATGGACCACCGAGGCCTTGGGCTCGCAAAGCACCGTCTGCGCGGGCGGCCGCTATGATGGCCTGGTGGCCCAGCTTGGCGGCGCTGACACGCCCGGGGTCGGTTGGGCCATGGGGCAGGAACGCATCGTCATGCTCCTGCAGAAACAGAACTTGGCGCTCCCTAAAGACAGACCGCAGGTTTATCTGGTGCTGGCCGGGGAACAAGCCGAGATTCCCGGTTTCAAACTGGCGGAGCGATTGCGCGATGCATGGCCGGATCTGGCCGTGCAGATCAATTTGGGCGGCGGAAGCTTTAAAACGCAATTCAAGCGTGCGGACAAGAGCGGCGCAGAGTTTGCGCTGGTGTTGGGGGATGATGAGGTTGGCCGCGGGGTCGTGGCCGTCAAGGCGTTGCGCCGCGACCTGCCGCAGGAAGAATGCCCCCTGGAACGAATCAGTGAACGGATCGGCATCTTATTGGGTCTTACAGGCGGGAGTGGAAGTAGCCATGGCTGAAGAATACTTAACCGACGACGAACAACTGGAGGCCGTGAAGCGCGCTTTTAGTGAATATGCCCCGTGGATATTGGGCGGAGTCGTGCTCGGCGTGGGCGGTTGGTTCGGCGTCCAATACTATCGCTCGCATCAAAATGGGCTGGCGCTGCAGGCTGCTGAGCAATTCACGCAAATGACCGCGGCGCTGCAACTGAATGATTCGCAGAAGTCCCTGCAGATTGCCGATGGGCTCATCAAGAACTTCCCCGCTTCGCCCTATGCCGACCAGGCGCAGCTGACGATCGCCCGTATCGATGTCGACAGCGGCAAGGCCGCCGATGCCGTCGCCCCGTTGACGCAGGTCATGAACAACTCCAAGGACGCGGAGCTCAAGCAAATCGCGCGTCTCAGGCTGGCGCGTGTTTTGATCGATCAAGGCAAGCCTGACGATGCCATCAAGACATTGTCGGAAGGAACGCCGGGTAGCTTCGCCGGCCGTTACCACGACGTCCGCGGCGATGCGCTGTACGCCAAGAAGGACATTCCCGGGGCCGTTGCCGAATACAAGCAGGCGTTGGGCTCCAGCGAAGGCGGCGCCGAAGCCTCACTACTGCAATTGAAACTTGCCGACCTCGCTTCGAACGACACGGCCAAAGCCTCGATCGAAAAAGCCAACCCCTCGAACGAAAAGGCCGGACCCCCGATCGAAACGGCCAAACCCTCGAACGAAAAGGCTACCCCCTGATGCGCTTATTGCTTCCATTGAGTTTCGCGGCACTGCTGATCGCCGCCGGCTGCAGCAAGGACAAAGACGTCGAGCCGCCGGCCGTGCTGGTGAATTTTCCGCAAACGTTGCCGGTCAAGAGGCTGTGGGACGATGGCGTGGGCGGCGGCAAGAAGCAAACCAAGCTACGACTGGGCTTGGGGCCTGCGATCGACAATGGGGTGGTTTTCGCCGCCAATCATAAGGGCGAAATGCTGGCTGTATCGCTCGAGACCGGCCACGATGTTTGGGTCAAAAAGCTCAAGGTGCCGATTTCCGCGGGACCTGCTGCAGGTTTTGGCATTGTCGTGGCCGGCACCAGCAAGGGCGCGGTGATTGCGCTGGATGGGGCAACCGGCCGTCAGTTGTGGCGCTCGCAAATCAATTCTGAGCTGCTCTCCGCACCGGCAATCAGCGACAAGGTCGTCGTGATGCGATCGGTCGACGGCCGCCTGCACGGCCTCGATTCGCACACCGGCAAGGTGCTGTGGTCGGTTGAACAGCAGGTGCCGCGCCTAAGCTTGCGCGGCACGGCCATACCCATTATCGCCAAGGAAACGGCGATCAGCGGCTTCGACAACGGCAAGGTGATGGCGGTATCGCTCACCACCGGGGACACGATTTGGGACACGGCCTTGGCATCGCCTCACGGCCGCACGGAACTCGATCGGCTGGTCGACATCGATTCGGCCGTTCGCGTGGTCGGCGACAACGTGTTCGCGGCCGGTTTCCAGGGTCGCACCGCGATGCTCGCGCTCGACTCGGGCCAGTTGTGGTGGTCGCATGACATGTCGAGCTATCGAGGCTTGTCGGTCGATGAGGACAATTTGTACGTGACCGAATCCGACGGCACCGTGGTGGCCATGCGTCAGCGTGATGGCGCGGAAGTGTGGCGCAACGACAAACTCAAGCGCCGCGGCTTGAGCACGCCCGTCGTGACCAGCACGGCGATCGCGCTTGCGGACTTTCAAGGCTATCTGCATTGGCTGGACAAAAATACCGGCGAGCTGGTGGCTAGGCAGCGTATCGCGAAGAAGCAGCGTGTTTCCAACCCGCCGGTGGGTTCGGGCGACACGGTCGTCGTATTGACCGACAGCGGCACCCTGGCGGCGTACCGAGCGACTCCGAAGGTTCAAAGCCCGCGGCCCGCCGCGACGCCGGCCGTGACACCGGCGCCGGCGGTAACCCCGCCCGAGGGAGCTGCGCCGACGACAGAGACTCCGTCGAGCGGCACGCCCGCGGCAACCGAGCCGCCGCCTGCGGAAACCCCGGCTCCACCGCCGGCAGCGACTCCCCCCGCGGCTCCGCCTCCCGCGACCCCGCCTCCCGCCGCGCCTCCTCCCTAAAGACCCGCAGGCCATGTTGCCGGTAGTCGCATTGATCGGCCGCCCGAATGTGGGCAAGTCGACCCTATTCAATGCCATGACCGGTACGCGCGATGCGCTGGTTGCCGATCTGCCGGGGCTGACGCGCGATCGCCAATACGGATTTGCCCGGCGGACGGACGTGCCGTGCATCGTGGTCGATACCGGCGGCCTCGTGGAGAACGCCGATGTGATCGAGAGCTTGATGATTGCCCAGACCGAACGGGCGATCAGCGAAGCGGATCGCCTGATCGTGCTGGTGGATGGCCGAGCCGGCGTCACGCCGCAGGATCAGTTCGTCTCCCAGCTGGCGCGCCGCAGCGGCAAGCCGGTGTTCCTGGCGGTGAACAAGACCGAAGGGTTCGACAGCGACGTGGCGGTGGCCGATTTTTTTCAGTTGGGCTTGGGCGAGCCGCTGCCCATTTCCGCGGCGCATGATCAGGGCGTGATTTCCCTCTTGGAGACGGCCCTCGCGGGGCTGACGCCGGACCCGCAGGATGGCCCCGAGATGCAGGGCATCAAAGTAGCCGTGATCGGCCGGCCGAATGTGGGCAAGAGCACGCTGATCAATCGGCTGCTGGGCGAGAACCGCATGGTGGCCTTCGATCAGCCCGGAACTACACGCGACGCCGTGCTGGTCCCGTTCGAGCGCGACGGCGAGCGCTATACCTTGATCGATACGGCCGGCGTGCGGCGCCGCTCCAAGGTTGAGGAAACAGTCGAAAAATTCAGCGTCATCAAAACGCTCCAGGCCATTGAGACCGCGCACGTGGTGGTCGTCGTCATGGACGCGCAGGATACGGTTGCCGAGCAAGACGCGAGCTTGTTGGGCACGGTGATCGAGCAGGGCCGGGCCTTGGTTCTCGCGGTCAACAAGTGGGACAACATTCCGACGGAGCAGCGCGACTTGATTCGGCAACAAATCGAGCAACGCCTGCATTTCGCCGATTTCGCGCCGCTGCATTTCATCTCGGCGCGCCACGGCAGCGGCGTCGGCGAGCTATTCGCTTCGGTGCGCAAAGTCTATGCGGCCGCGATGCGCGATATGAGCACGCCGGAGTTGACGCGGGTGCTGGAGGCGGCGATCGAAAGCCATCAGCCGCCGGTGGTCAGCGGGCGCCGCATAAAGCTTCGTTATGCGCATCAAGGCGGCCGAAATCCGCCCATCATAGTCATCCACGGCAACCAGACCGATCATGTACCTGACGCTTACCGTCGCTATCTGGTCAACGTCTTTCGCAAGGCATTTGACTTGATGGGCACCCCGGTAAGAGTGGCGTTTCGGGGCGATGAGAACCCCTTCGCCGGCAAGCGCAACCCCTTGACGCCGCGGCAAGTTCGCAAACGCAAACGGTTGATTCAACGCAATAAGCGGTAAGATTGGACTGCGGCACCACAGGGGGATGGTTCCTTGCGGCAGTTCATCAAAACAAAAACTTTCCGAATCGCAGCGGTGGTCGCGCTTCTGCTCGGCCTGTACGCGATTGCCGGATTTGTCTTGGCGCCGAAACTCGCGCGCAACGCCCTGCTGACCGACATTCCGAAAACGCTGGTGGGCGTCACGCCCACGGTCGGCGACATTCACATCAATCCGTTCCTGCTTCAGGTTGAAGTCAAGGATTTCTACCTTACGGGAACCCAGGGCACGAAGCTGGTCGGGTTTGCCCGGCTGTTCGTTGACTTTGAAGTTTCTTCGCTCTGGCATCGCGCTTATACCTTCAAGAATATCGACATCGATTCGCCTTTCGCGAACGCCGTCATCTTCAAGGACGGGCGCTTGAATCTCGCGGAACTAAGCCCCAAGCCGAGTGACAAGCCCGCGCCCAAGAGCAACGAACCCATTCCGGCGCTGCGTATCGGTTCATTCAAAGTAAGCCAGGGATTTCTCGCGTTTGATGATCGGCGGCGACCCTCCGATTTCGCGACGCGTTTGGAGCCCATCAATTTCGAGCTGCAGAATTTTACCACCGGCGTTGACGGCGGCCGCTTCACTTTCACGGGCACCTCAAAGCTCGGCGAACGCGTCGAGTGGCATGGGCACCTTGCTGTTCAGCCGATTGAGTCCGACGGCGAATTCCAGATCGCGGGACTGCAGGCGCACACGATTTGGTCATACCTGGAAGATCAGCTGAGCTTTCAAGTTAATTCCGGAAAAATCGATGTGAATGCGACGTATCAGTTCTCGCTGAAGGACGACGTCGATCTGAAAGTCGACGTCTCGAAGGTCGCTTTGACGGACCTGGCGGTGCGGCCGAAGAATTCGGACGTCGATTGGATCAGCGTGCCGCAGTTGACCCTGAGCGGCACGACATTGGATTTAAAACCGCGGCACGCGCATAGCGAATCTCTCAACATCACGGGCGTGAAACTCCTGACCTGGTTGGAGCCGGACGGATCGGTTAATTTGCTCAAACTCGCCGCAACGCCGCCACCGACGGCCCCTGCATCGAGCACGCCCGCAGCGTCAAGCCCGCCCGCAGCGTCAAGCCCGCCTGGAGCGCCCGGACCGGCCGCAACGCCGAGTCCGCCCGCAGCGGCGCCGGCTGTTTCGCCGGCTCATGACGCCGGGCCCGCGTGGCAATTTGAACTCGGCGAATTTGCGCTTAAAGATGCCAGCATTTCCGCCGAGGATCGGCGCACCAAGCCGGTCGCGAAAGTGCTGATTGCGCCGCTGTCCATCAAGGTGACCGGCGTCAGTCTCGACCTCGCCAAGCCGGTGAGCGTGGTGCTCGATGCAAAAATCAACGACAGCGGCACATTGAATGTGTCGGGTGAGATTACCCCGCAACCCGTGGCGGCGAATTTGAATCTGAAACTGGACGGCATCGAGCTTGGCGCCGTTCAACCCTACATCGCGCAGTACACCTCGATGACTTTGCTCGCGGGTAAGTTGGGCGGCGATGCCAAGGTACGCTACGGCGTGCAGAAACCGGCGCTGCAATTCAGCGGAAATTTGAGCGTCGCAAATCTGCACACCGTCGACAACGCATTGCATCAGGACTTCATCAATTGGGACCGCCTGGACATCCAAGGCTTGAATTTCCAGCACGATCCCGATCGGCTGGACATCGATCTGGTCAAGGCGCAGAAGCTGTACGCGCGAGTCATTATCGAACCGGATGAATCGATCAATGTGAAGCGCATCTTGGGAGCGCCGGGCGCCACCGTCGTGGCGCCGAGCGGCAACGCGAGTCCGGCGGTTACCGCGACAGCGGCTCCTGCACCGGCACCGCCGTTGCCGCGCAAAGGCCGCAAACCTGCAGCGGCACCTGCGACCGCCGCCGCGCCCGCGGCCGGACCGGCAATGCCGATGTCGATCAAGAAAATCGCGCTGCAAGCCAGCCAGGCCAATTTTGCCGACTTGTCGGTGATGCCTAATTTCGCCACCGGCATTCAGAAGCTCGAAGGAACCGTGCTCGGGTTGTCTTCAAAACCGAATTCCCGTGCGAAGATCGACATTCACGGGTCGGTGGACGAGTTCGCGCCCGTCAGCATCACCGGCGAGGTCAATGTGCTGAGTGCGGCGCTATACACCGACTTGGCACTGAGCTTTCGCAACATTGAACTCAGCACGTTCAATCCCTATTCGGGGAAATTCGCCGGCTACAACATCAGCAAGGGGAAATTGACCACTGAGCTGCATTACAAGGTCGACGGCCGCAAGCTCGACGCGCAGCATCACATCATCGTTGAGCAACTCGAATTTGGCGACAAGACCGAGAGCAAGGATGCCGTCTCGTTGCCCGTCAAGCTGGCGGTGGCGCTGCTCAAAGATCGCAATGGCGTCATTGATCTGAATCTTCCCGTGACGGGCTCCCTGGACGACCCCAAGTTCAAGCTGGGTCCGATTATTTGGAAGGTTTTCGTGAATATCTTGGAAAAGGCAGTCACGGCGCCGTTCGCGCTGCTGGGGTCCTTGTTCGGCGGTGGACCTGATCTGCAGTTTGTCGACTTTCAGCCCGGCGCCGCCGAGTTGGATCCGGTCGGGGTCGAAAAAGCCCAAAGCATCGTCAAGGCGCTGGACGCGCGGCCGCAGTTGAAAATCGAGATTCCGATTGCCGTGGTCGGCGAACTGGATCGCCCGAGTCTCATCGAGGCGAAGTACCACGCGCAAGTCCAAGAGGCGCTCGCCGCAACGGCTGTGCGTAAGAAATCGCCCGCCGCCGCCACCGGGTTTGACCAATTGGATGCCTCAGCACAGCTTGATCTACTGACGCGGCTGTACGTCAGTAATTTCGGCGCCGATCCCAAGTTCCCCGACTCGATCGAGGCCATCAAAACCAAACCGGAAAAGACGGCCGCAAGAAATGATTTTCTCGCCCAGCAGCTACATCAGCACATTGCGGTAACGGAGTCCGACCTCACCGCATTAGGGCAGCAACGGGCGATGATCCTGCAGCAGGCCTTGTTAACAGGCACGCAGATCGCACCCGAACGCGTGTTTTTGGTGGCCAACGACAAGGCGAAAAGTCAGGATGGCCGCGTTCGCCTGGAATTGTCGCTGCGCTAAACGGGCGCCAGGGCCGCGCACCGCGATGAGACATGGCGGCCCGTTTGGCGCCCTTAGTTGGTGCACATGCACGGGGTCTCACGGTCCGATATGTCCTTAAGCTGCTGATCGCACTCAATACTTCGTTCCTGGCACAAGCTGTGCTTTCCGCCACGCAGCAGTTGGTTGCCCAAAGGGTCTTTAGTGGCATGAAGCTCATAACCGCGATCATCAAGCCGTTCAAGCTCGACGAAGTTCGAGGCGCGGTCAGCGACATCGGGGTTCGCGGGCTGACCGTCACTGAAGTTCGGGGTTTTGGCAGACAGCGCGGACACACCGAGATTTACCGCGGCGCCGAGTATGTCGTTGAGTTCGTGCCGAAGACAAAAGTCGAGATCGCCGTTGATGATGAGCTCGTCGAAATGGTGATCGAAGCGATCATGAAGTCAGCCAAAACCGGCAAGGTCGGGGACGGAAAAATATTTGTATTTGATCTCGAGCAAGTCGTGCGCATTCGAACGGGCGAGCGCGACTCCAGCGCCATTTAAAGTACAGGGGATATATGAAAAAACTGCCGATGTTGGCTTCTGTGGCGGCATTGATCCTGGGAGCGCCCGCAGCGTGGGGCGATGGCGCGCCAACCGCGCCTATCCTGGTCAGCGCCGACAAGATTAGCGCCGGCGACACCGCCTGGATGCTGACCTCCACCGCGCTGGTGCTGATGATGTCGATACCGGGCCTGGCCCTCTTTTATGGCGGCATGGTGCGCAAGAAGAACGTCCTGGCCACGCTGATGCAGACCTTCGCAATCGTTTGCGTCGTGACCATTTTATGGTGGTTGGTCGGCTACTCGTGGGCGTTTACGCCCGGCAGCAAATTCCTCGGCGGGTTCAGCCGCGTGTTGTTCGGCGGAATGACATTCATGCACGACCCCGTCAACCAGCTGTCGGTGTCGCATCTGGCCTTGACGATTCCCGAAACCGTCTACGCCATGTTTCAGCTGACTTTCGCGGTGATCACGCCGGCGCTGATCGCCGGCGCATTCGCCGATCGCATGAAATTTTCAGCGCTGCTGGTATTCATGGCCGCTTGGTCGTTGCTCGTCTACGTGCCGATCGCGCATATGGTTTGGGAGCCGAGCGGATGGTTGAACGCCGCGGGCGTCTTGGACTACGCCGGCGGCACAGTCGTGCACATCAACGCAGGCATGGCGGGACTGGCCAGCTGCATCGTGCTCGGCAAGCGCTTGGGCTACGGCCGTGAACGCATGCCGCCCCATAATTTGACCCTGACGCTGATCGGCGCGTCACTCTTGTGGGTGGGCTGGTTTGGCTTCAATGCCGGTTCCGCGGGCGCCGCCGACGGGCGCGCCGGCATGGCGATGCTGGTCACGCAGATGGCGACGGCGGCTGCGGCCTTGAGCTGGATGTTTGCGGAATGGGCCAGCAAGGGCAAACCGAGCGTTCTCGGCATCGCGTCCGGCGCGGTGGCGGGATTGGTCGCCATTACGCCGGCCTCGGGCTTCGTCGGTCCGACGCCCGCGGTGGTAATCGGCTTGGCGGCAGGCGTGATCTGTTTCTTCGCCGCGACCTCGCTCAAGCATCTATTGGGATATGACGATTCGCTGGACGCCTTCGGCGTGCACGGCATCGGCGGCATGGTTGGTGCGCTGCTGACCGGGGTTTTCGTGAGCAAAGAGATCAGCGGCGTCGATAACACCGTCATGAAGCAATTCCTGATTCAGCTGCAAGGAGTTGCAGTGACCGTCATCTATGGATTTGCGGCCAGCTACATCATCTTGAAAATCATCGATATGACCATTGGCTTGCGCGTGACCGAAGAGCAGGAGCGCGAAGGCCTGGATATTACGCTGCATGGAGAAAGCATCGAGTAAATAGCAGCAGAGAGCTCGCAATCGCGCCGTGGGTTTCAGATCGGCGTAAACTTGGGCAAGTAGCCCAAGGAGCGCCGATGCCCATTCTCGACGTGTTGCTGATCGCGCTGGTTGTGATTGCATTGTCCGGGATGCGTGTCGCGCAACAATACGAACGCGGCGTGGTGTTCAGATTGGGACGCTACATGGGCCTCAAGGGGCCCGGACTGTATTGGATCATCCCGCTCGGCGTGGAACGCTCGGTGCGCGTCGATATCCGCACGCGCACGGTGTCGGCGGAACAGCAAGAAACCATTACCCGCGACAGCGTAACCATCAAGGTCAATGCCGTGCTCTGGTACCGGGTCGTGGATGCGGCAAAAGCAGTCATCGAGGTGGCGGACGCTCCCGCTGCGGTGTACCAGCTGGCCCTGACGGGACTGCGAAATATCATCGGCCAGCACGATCTGGATGAAATCCTGCAGGAGCGCAACAAGATCAACACCCTGTTGGGCGACAATATTTCCGGCTCGACGGCGGCCTGGGGCCTCGAGGTTCAGCGCTTCGAAATGAAGGATGTGGAGCTGCCCAAGGCCATGCAGCAAGTGATGGCCATGCAGGCCGAAGCCATCCGCGAAAAGCGCGCGCGCATCATCAAGGCTGAGGCCGAGCTCGAGGCCTCGGTGAAATTATCGGCGGCGGCGGCGCAGATCACCCAGAATCCCGCCGCGCTGGAGCTGCGGCGCATGCAGATGATTTCCGAAGTGGGTGCTGAGAACAACAGCACCACGGTAATCATGATTCCATCCGACTTTGTATCGCTCGCGCACAGCTTGAATGATTATCTGACGCGGCAACGACCGGCAAAGTCCGATTAGCAGCCACCTTACCCCTTAAGAGATCACCTGAAGCGCGCGCGGCGGGGCGTCCGCGTTTTGCGACAAATTCCGTTGCACCCAGTTTGCAGCGAAACGTTTCGTGATCGAGGTCTCATTTTCGTACCGATTATGCCAGGTACTCTCTGCCTGCCTTATAGACCTTCCAAGCCCACGGAGAACACCCGCATGAGCAATCCCTATAACAGCGCGACCGAGCGAGCTTCGATCCTGGGTCCGACGCTGTATTTCAAAGGCGACCTGACCGCTGAGGAAGATCTGTTGATCCAGGGCCGCGTGGAAGGTTCGATCACCCATACTCAACGCTTGACCGTCGGCCCACAGGGCACGGTGAAGGCAAATATCAAGGCGCAGCTCATCATTGTCGAAGGCACGGTGGATGGCGACTTGCAGGCCGAGAAGTCCGTGTTCGTGAAGGAGACGGCGAAGGTCTGCGGCAACATTTACTCCCCGACCGTGAGCATTACCGAAGGCGCGAATTTCAGCGGCAGCATTGACATGGACGGCAAGAAAGCCGGCCAACCGGCGGCTAAATTCGATCCGCTCCGTCCGCACAAAACCGCCGGTGGCGCCGCTTAACAATGTCGTGGTTCAAAAAACCTCTCGATGGAGATGATGTCATGATGAATTCAAACCCCGGCCGTACCGGTGCGCCCGAACCTTCCCTGACGCGTCCTGAACCGCGTGTACCCGGCAGCGAGCTGCGATCGCCCGCACCGCGGGTTACTGAGACTTCGCGGTCGCCTGATCCCAAGGCTGCGGAGGCTTCACGGGCCTCGGTGTTGGGTCCCACACTACGATTTCGCGGTGAACTGTCGGCGCAGGAAGACCTGATCGTCCAGGGCAGCGTGGAAGGGTCAATCACGCATACCCAGAGCCTCACGGTCGGCACTGACGGCACCATGAAAGGCGATATTCGGGCTCGAGTCATCGTCATCGACGGCAAGGTCGAGGGCGATCTCTACGCGACCGAGTCGGTCAACATCAGGGCCACGGCCAAGGTCAAAGGCAATGTCTTTGCGCCGCGGGTCGGCATCAGCGAGGGCGCTTTTTTCCAGGGACAAATCGAAATGCAACCTTCGGGTGCGGCGGTTCAAGAACACAGCGCGCGCCTGCGTCAGGCCGTAATGTCGCCGCAGATCGAGGGAGCGGCTGTCGATCAAATGTTGAGCGGCGCCAAGGGTTGAGGACTCGACCTCGGCACTGTGACGTTGAGCGGCTCTCACAAGTGCTGGAGGACCTGTTTCGAATGGCTATCATCGGGCGGAAATACTAGTTCGCGACGAACAATTCCGGGTCGACCCAGGCGCGATTGAGGCTCAAGCCCCAATGTAGGTGGGGCCCGGTCGCCCTGCCTGTCATTCCCACCGCGCCCAGCGTGGCGCCCGCGGCCACGCGCTGTCCCGGTTTGACGTCGATCGCGCTCAAGTGGCAATACATGCTGATCAGGCCGCGGCCGTGATCGACGAAGACCGTATTGCCATTGAAAAAATAATTGCCGGTATCGATCACGGTGCCCGCGAGGGGCGCGCGGACCGGAGTGCCGACAGGTGCGGCGATGTCCATGCCGCTGTGAGGATTGCGTGACTCGCCATTGAAGATGCGGCGCATGCCGAATGAACTGCTGCGCACGCCGGGGATGGGCTGCGGCATACGCAGCACCTCTGGCGGCTCGTCGCTCCAGCGGCTCATCGCGTGTTCGATGATGGACTTCTCCTGGTTCACGCGCTCCAAGTCTGCTTTTGACAGATTGACCTGGCCAGGAGCCACTTTGAGCGACTGACTCGCATACTGCTTGTCGCCGATCGAAAATTGGATCTCTTGCCTGGCATCGCCGCTGTGGACGATAACCTGCCGGGGCGCGAGCGGGGCCGACAAGGGGATGCCGATGATCGCGATCCAACTCGGACCGTCCTGAACGACCAGCGCACGATGGCCATCGACGTCGACATAGGGCATGGAGTTGCTGTGAACGTCGAGCTTGAGGATCTTGACTCCGCCGGGCACTGCGCTCTCGTGCGGCAGCAAGGCAGAAGCGAGCGAAGGACCCGCACAGAGGAGAAGCGCCACCCAGCGGAGAAGCACCGCCCAGCGGAAAAGCACCGCTGAGCGCGAAACGGCCGCCCCGGGCAATCGTGCCGCCCGGCGAATCAAGGTTCCTCCACCTTCGCGCGAATTTTGCCCACCGCGAGGCGCGCTTCGATGAGCGTCCCCGGCGCGACATCCGCGGCGTTGCGCACAATGGCGCCGCTCACGCGGCTGACGATGGCATAGCCGCGATCCAGGGTGGCGAGCGGGCTCACGGCATTCAAGGTGCGCACCAGCGGCGAGAGCCGCTCGCGCGCGAGGTGCAGGCGGGCGAGGGCGGCGGCACGCAGTCTTGCGTACAGCGCCGCATGCCGGGCCGCGGCAGTGCGCACCTGGGCAACCGGACTCAGCTGCCACAGCCGGCTGCGCCGCTCGCCCAATGCG
>Ga0210387_10001460_pt1 | contig 17869 bp, 12 predicted proteins | sample IncBWC7OmetaG_FD_160108 | JGI IMG/M metagenome (GOLD analysis project Ga0210387, IMG submission 160108) | Forest soil microbial communities from Barre Woods Harvard Forest LTER site, Petersham, Massachusetts, United States - Inc-BW-C-7-O ...
ACCAGCGTCTTCCCACACGGTGCGCATCGACATCGAGTCCTTGCCAACCGGAATGGCGATGCCGAGCGCTGGGCACAGCTCGCTGCCGACGGCGCGTACGGCGTCGTATAAGCGCGCGTCTTCACCGGGGTGACCTGCGGGCGCCATCCAATTGGCCGACAGCTTGATGTCCGACAGCCGTGCGATGGGCGCGGCGGCGATGTTGGTGATCGCTTCAGCGACCGCCATGCGTGCGGAGGCAGCGGCGTCGAGCAGCGCAAGCGGCGTGCGTTCGCCCATGGCCATCGCCTCGCCGGTGTAGCTGTCGTAGCTAGTTGCGGTGACCGCGACGTCCGCCACCGGAACCTGCCATGGGCCGACCATTTGATCGCGCGCGACGAGCCCGGTCACCGTGCGATCACCGATCGTGATCAGGAAAGTCTTGTCCGCGACGGTCGGCAATTGCAGCACGCGCCGTGCCGCCTCCCCGAGCTCGATCCCGGAAAGGTCGGCATTTTCCGGCGAAAAATCACCGTGGCTGACGTTGCGCGTCATCTTGGGTGGTTTGCCGAGTAGCACCTGGAGTGGCAAGGCGATCGGTTGATTATCGAAGTGCGCGTCGTCGACCGTGAGCACGCCGTCGTCCGTGGCGTGGCCGAGGACCGCATAGGGGCAGCGTTCACGCATGCACAGGGCTTCGAAGCGCGCGAGCTCGGACTGCTCGATGGCCAACACGTAGCGTTCTTGTGACTCGTTGCACCACAGCTCGAGCGGTGACATGCCGGGCTCGTCGCTGGGGATTCGACGCAGCTCGAAGCGCGCGCCACGCCCGCTGTCGTTGACTAGCTCGGGTAGCGCATTGGAGAGACCGCCCGCGCCGACGTCGTGAATCGACACGATCGGGTTCTTGTCGCCCAGCGCCCACGCGCGGTCGATGACCTCCTGACAGCGGCGTTGCATCTCCGCGTTGTCGCGTTGCACGGAGGCAAAATCCAAGTCCTCCTGCGACGCGCCAGACGCGACGGACGACGCAGAGCCGCCGCCCAAGCCGATCAACATCGCAGGCCCTCCCAAGACGACGATCGCCGCGCCTGCGGGGATCTTGCCCTTTTCGACGTGTTCTTTGCGGATGTGACCAAAGCCGCCCGCGAGCATGATCGGCTTGTGGTAACCGCGCACTTCGCGGCCCGCCGGCCCCGGAGCTTCGAGCTCGAGCGTGCGGAAGTAGCCGGCCAAGTTCGGTCGCCCGAACTCGTTGTTGAAAGCGGCGCCGCCGAGCGGGCCGTCGATCATGATCTCGAGCGCGGAGGCGATGCGCGCTGGCTTGCCGTACGCGGCCTCCCAGGGTTTGAGCGCGCCGGGTAGGCGCAGGTTCGACACCGAGAAGCCGGTGAGACCGGCCTTCGGCTTGGAGCCACGTCCCGTCGCGCCTTCGTCGCGAATTTCGCCACCTGAGCCGGTCGCGGCGCCCGGGTGCGGCGAGATCGCCGTCGGGTGATTGTGAGTCTCGACCTTCAGCAAAATGTGCACGTCTTCCAGACTCGCGCGATACGCGCCGCTCATTGGGTCGGGGAAGAAGCGCGCGGCCTGGTGGCCTTCGATCACGGCGGCGTTGTCATGGTAGGCGGAGAGCACGCCGGTGGGGCTCGCCGCGGTGCTTTGGCGGATCATCTTGAACAGGGAAAGGGGCTGTTTTTCGCCGTCAATCACGAAATCGGCGTTGAAGATCTTGTGCCGGCAGTGCTCACTGTTGGCCTGCGCGAACATCATCAATTCCACGTCGCTTGGGTTGCGGTTGAGCGCGCGGAAGCTCTGTTCCAGGTAGTCGATTTCGTCCGGCGCGAGCGCCAGACCGAGCGACTGGTTGGCGTTCTCGAGCGCGCTTCGGCCGTGACCGAGCACGTCGATCGTCCGAAATGGCTTGGGCGTGGCGCGCGCGAACAGCGCCTCGGCTTCGTGCTCGCTCGAGAGCACGGACTCGGTCATGCGATCGTGCAGCGTGCGGAGTAACGCGGCTTCGTCTCGAATCTGACCGGCGACGACGTAGGCGATGCCGCGTTCGATTCGGCGCACTTGTGGCAAGCCACAGATGCGCGCGATGTCGGTGGCCTTGGACGCCCAGGGCGAGATCGTGCCGAGGCGTGGCACCACCCAAAGCTCGGTTCCAGAGAGCGCGGCGGTCGCATCGCGCGGCCCGTACTCGAGCAAGCGATCGAGCAAGCTGCGCTCGGCATCGCCCAGAGCTGCCTCGCCTACGTCGACGAAGTGCACGAAGCGTGCGCTCAGCCCGGACACTGCGGCGTTGTCGGCTTGGACTTTGGTCAGGCGCTTAGCCGTGCGCCCCGCGGAGAACGCAGATTTTCCGGCAATGACGATCATGAGCGGAGCATGAACCGCTCACGGCATTCTGCAATCCAATAGATTATGATATAATTGATTAGAAATGACGATGGTTCTAGATAGCGCACGTCTGGCCGCTTTTGCGGCCGTTGCGCGCGCCGGCGGTTTCTCCAAAGCAGCGAACGAGCTCGGAAAAACGCAGTCTTCGGTGAGCCAGGCGGTGCTGCTCTTGGAGCGCGAGCTGGGTCAAAAGTTGTTTGCACGCGACGGTCACACGCCGCGCCTCACTGACGCTGGGCGCGCACTCTTGCGTCGCAGCACGCGCATCTTCGAGGAGATGGCGCTCGCCGAGGCGGAGCTCGCTGCGCTGAGTGAGCTGCGTTTCGGTGAGCTCGTGGTCGGCACGAGCGACACCTTGGCGTGTTACTTTTTGCCGCCGGTGTTCGCGGCCTTTCGCGAGCGTTATCCGAAGGTCGAGCTGCGTCTCGACAATCGCCCGTCCCCGGTGATCGCCGAGCGCGTCTCGGAGCGCCAAGTGGACATCGGCATCGTCAGCTTGCCGCTGCCGGAAGCGCTCGAGCAATCCGGGCGCAAGTTGAGCGAGCGGCTCGACTGCGTCGTGCTGGCACCTCAAGAAGACGTCGCCGTGTGCGCGCCGAGTCATGCTCTCGCCAAACGCCGAGAGGTGAGCGTGCGTGACCTAGCCGCGCATCCGCTGCTTTTGCTCGACCGCACGACCAGCTCGCGAGCGCTGGTGGAGGCGGCGTTTGCGGCAGAAAACACGCCACTCAGCGTTGCCATGGACATGAGCAGCGTGGAGGTCTTGAAGCGCCTCGCGGAGCTCGGCTTCGGCGTCGCGATCGTGCCGCGCCTGGCTGTTTCTCGCGAGGCGGACAGCGGCTCGCTCTCCGTCCTGAGGCTGAAAGACTTCGGCGCGCGACGGAGCGTTGGCGCGCTCACGCCACGCGCGTTCGCCGCGACGCGCGCTGCCAGCGCGTTTCTCGAGCTGGCCCGCGACTATTCGAGGCCCAGGCGATCGAGCTCTTCGTCGTCGAGCCCGAAGTAGTTACCGATCTCTTGCAGCAGCGTGAGCTCGACCTCGCTCTGCAGCTCTTCTTCGTCCTCGAACTCAGCTGGCAAATTCGCGGTGTACAGCACGATGCGTGTGGGTGCGGGCAGATCGCTGCCGCCTGGGGCGTCGACGGTCGGTCCTTCGAACAGCGCCAGCGCGCGGGGATCGAAGCCGTCCTTGACGAGCACCTTGCTGGGGCGCTGCTCGAGCAGCACCGGTACGCCGTGCAGGCGTTCGCGATATGGCGAGGGCAGCCCGTTCAAGGCTTGCTCCGCGCTCTTCACGATCAACTCTTGGTAGCCGCTCGCGTCGAAGCCCGCTTCCGCATCGTCCTTCTCGTCGAGCTCGAGCACACGCAGGAAGTGCGTGACGCGCAGGGCTTCCTCTTTCAGCTCGCCGTACACGTCCGCGAGCGCGTAGTGCGCGTCGGAGAACTCCGGCTCGGCGGCCACCAATGACTCGAGCTCGCCGCGCGCCTCTGCAGCCCCTTTGGTCACCCAGACCGCGTGCGCGTGCGCGATGCGGATCAATGGATGACTGGAGAACGACTCGTCGACGCTTTCAACGAGCTCCATGGCGGCTTCCGGATCGGAGCCGAGCAGCTCCTGAAACTCGCCCAGGAATTCGTCGAGCTCCTCAGCGAACTCTTCGTCATGACCGTGATCATGGTCGTGGTCGTGGTCGTGGTCGTGATCATGGTCATGGTCGTGATCGTGGTCGTGCGCCATGCGGCGCAAGGTACCGGATTTGGTCTGCGGCGAAAGCCAATTTCCGGCGCGCCAACGTTGCCTCCCGAATTTCTGCAGCAAATTTGGCCTGGCTCGCGGACTCCGATAAGGCTCCCGCTGATGTCCGCCCCCGGAACGTGTCGTTGCTGCAGCTCGGAAGCCAATCTCGAACAAGGCATTTGCGAAACCTGTGCGCGCACCCACGGTCCGCGCGCCGCGTCGTTGCTTGCCCGCTGTTTAGCGGAGCCCGATTTCGCCAGCGTTGCGCTCGCGCGCATGCCCGAGGTGTTGCGCACGCGTTTCGCAGCGGCGCTGAGCGCAAAGTGCCTCGAACCGAAGCGCGGTCCCGGTCTCCGCTACACGCGTGCCGTCGCGAACGCGAAGAGCCGCGCGTCGGCGTGAGCACAGGACCGCTCTGCGCTAGCGACGTGATCACGGCGCTGCGCCTCGCGCCGCACCCCGAGGGCGGCTTCTTCAGCGAGACATTTCGCGCCTCTGCCGCGGTCGATGCTCCCTTCGGGGCGCGTCGCGCGGCTTCGACGGCGATCTACTTCTTGCTGCGCGCCGGCGAGTTCTCGGCGTTCCACACCGTGCGCAGCGATGAAGTTTGGCATCACTACCTCGGCGCAAGCCTCGAGCTGCACACGATCGATCCCGCGGGTCAGCACCAGCGAGTGGAGCTCGGCTCCGAGCTACTCCACGGCGAACGCCCACAATGGGTCGTCCCCGCCGGCACGCTGCAAGCCGCGCGAGTCATCGGCGATGGCTTCACTTTGTGCGGCTGCACCGTCGCGCCCGGCTTCGATTTCGCCGATTTCGACATGCCCGCGCGCAACGTGCTCGTCGCGCGATTTCCCGACTTACGCGCGGTGCTCGAGTCGTTCACGCGCTAGGCGCCTATTTTGCGGAAGCCGGTCGCGACGTCGAAGGCTGGGTGTGCATTGCGTGCTCGGTGACCATCAATTGGCCCTTGGCCGCGTTGGCTCGGGTTCACGGCGGGTGATACGCTGCGAACGCGATGCTGAAGGAGCAGCTGCGAGAGTTTGCTGAGCGCGCGCGCCAGCCGGTGGCCGATGCCAAAGCCGACTATTGGAAGGCCGCGCATGCCGCCGATCCGCTGGCCTCGATGGCCGCCGCTCACGCCGCGTTCGAGCATGCTCGCGCAGTCGCTGGGTTTCCTCCCCGCCACTACCTCGACGCCGACCTCGCCCACCACATCGCGCTCAAGCAGCTGATCGATCGTGCCTCAGCGGCATTGCTCGTTCGCTAGGCTCTTCGCTGATCTTCGCGAGACGCTCGCGATGCTGTAGGCGGCTCTCGATCAGAGCGACCTACTCCCGCTCTTGGCGCGGCTCGTTCGTGAAAGTTAGCGGGTCCGTCGGAAAATACTCGTCATCCAGCATCCTCTCCGCGGGCCGCGGCTTTTTGTCTGCGCGTGGTCGCGCCGGGCGGCAACTATGCTGGTGAAGTCATGCGATTCACGAGCTTTGCAAGCGTTCTAGGTTCCATCGTGCTGCATGTGGGAGCTCGATGAGCTCACCCGGAACAACAGGCGCGGCCGCGGCGGGTAGCACGAGCACGGCAGGCAACGCCGGCACGGCGGGCAGCGCCGTTGCTGTGGGTGCGTCCGGCAGCGGTGGCATGTCGGGCGGCGCAGGGACGTCGGGCAGCGTCGGCATGTCGGGCAGCGCTGGGGCGTCGGGTGGCGTCGGCATGTCGGGCAGTGCTGGGGCGTCGGGGAGTGCAGCGGGTAGCGGGAGTCTCGGCGCGGGCTGGCTCTACACGACTGGGAGCAAGATCAACGTCTCTGACGGCAAGGGTGGCGGCACGCAGTGGATGGGCCGAGGCGTCAACGTCTCGGACATCTATCTGTGCGGGTACAACAACACGCTCTGGATGACGAACGCCGATCAGGTGATGGAAGACGTGATCAGCACGCTGTACAGCACTTGGAAGCCGAACTTCGTGCGCATCTCGCTGTCCATGAATAGCTTCCCGACCGTGACCAGCTGGCTCACGAATCCAAGCCAGTACAAGACTCCGATGACGAACGTCATCAACTCGATCGGCACGCACGCGGGCCTGTACGTACTCGTCACCCTGCGCAGTGATGCATCGATGATCGACGAAGACACCGGCAGCGACGACCCCGAGGCGACGGGTGTCCCTTCCAATTCCAGCGACACGCCGAGCGCGAGCACTGATCCGACCGGCACGGATGCGACCTACGTCGGCATCGTCGACTCCTTCGCCAACGCGCCGTACGTGCTGTTCGGCTTGACCAACGAGCCCGGTGGTAGCAACACGCTCACCGACGACCAGCTCTGCGCGCGTCTGAATCACGCCGTGGGCACGATCCGTGCGGAAGAAGACAAGCTCGGCGTGCCGCACCATATCGTGTCCGTGCAGGGCAACGGCTGGTCGAGTGACATCTCGCTCTACGCCAAAACCCCGATGCCTATCACGTACGACAACGTGGTCTACGAGATCCACGGCTACCCGCCCGCCACCGCCTCCTACACCTATTCGAACATCCCGGTGATCATCGGTGAGTACGGGTCACTGCCGGACTCCGACGCATTCTTCGCCGACGTGGAAGCGAAACAGATCCCCAATCTGGCCTGGGATTACGACCCATACTCCGGCTGCGGCCCAGAGCTGCTCACCCCCAAACAGAGCCCGACCAACATCGTGCCGACGGCGTGGGGCCGCACCGTGCAAGCTTATCTGCTCAAGCACGCACAGCAGGGCGGCGCTTGGTTCGGTATCGGGAGCATCAGCTCTTCGAGTCGGATGACCTGAAGTCCAGGGTCGAGTAGACTGGTAGCAATGGACGCGCTCCTGGCCCAGGATCGTGATCACGCGAGCGAGCTCGACCCGGCAGAGAAGCTGAAGCAAGCGCTCGACGTTATGCGCGCCGGCATTCGCCTGAATGCGTTCGACCCTGCGTCGGCAGTTCCCTGATGTAGACGAAGCGGAAGTCGACCGCCGCCTGGCTGAATGGCTAAGCGGGGATGGCTGAGCCAGCGCCCGAGCTCGCTCTCGCAGCGATATGCAGCGAATTGGTGCGGCTTGGTCGCCGTTGCACCTCGGGATGACCTCACAAAGGCAGCGACGAATAGAGCGGTAGCCCGGCCGCTGCGGGAAAGAACGCGGGAGAGTTAGCCTCTCCGATGTCGCTGCTCGAGATGATGACTGTTGGACTGACGGTGCCCGACTCACCGAGCTGCGTTTTGCTGAGCTTGGCGAACTTGCCACCGCCATAAGGAAACCACAGCGCGCCACTTTCATCCAAAACCAAGCCCTGCGGCGGGGATGGTGCGTCGGTCGTGATTTGAATGGCGGGGGTTAGCGCGCCGCTCTTGAGCTCGTCGCTCTCGATGAACGCAAAGGTGCCGTTCCAGTTGACCCACAGATCCTGCGTGGACGTGAAGGCCAGACCGAGCACGTTGCTGAGCGCACCGGCGCCCGACGTCAGCCCGGACAGCGAAATATCAGCCGGATCCGCGGTTGAAGCCGAAAGGCGCGCCACGTTGTACGCGATGACGTTGTCACCTGCACCAACCCAAAGATCATGGGTGGCGTCGAACGCCAGTGCGTTGGGAGAAGGGACGTTCGTAATTTCGACGTCCGGAGTTACGTCACCCGATGCGCCGAGGTGGCTCACATCAAACTCGACCACTTTGCCAGTAGAGACGACGCCTACCCACAAGTTGCCCGAAGAATCGAACGCGAGCGACGCCGCGCCGGCTACGTCGCCCGATAGCTCGCTGCTGGTAATGACGATGTCCGGCGACTTCATTCCGTCCGCTGCAAAGGTATACACTGAGTAGCGCTTGAGGCTGCCCACGCCGGCGGCGCTGTCGACGACCCACAAATTCCCCAAGATGTCGAACGCGCCCGGTAATGTCCCAGCCGTTTGGATGGCGAGTGAAGCGCTCACATCTGCGCTCACGCGAAGTGACTCTGCATCAAATGCGACGGTGTTCGAACTGCCCATGGTGTCGCCCCACCACAGCCGGTGACTCGACGGGATGATATTGTAAGAAACGTTCAGCGACGCGTCTGTTCCGTCGCACACTTCGAGTGATGACGCAGAGACCGTTCCCGCATACGCCAGCCGCACGATCGGATCGGAAATCGTAACGGTGGACACTCCGACCGTGTACTCCCCGCTGTCGAGCTGCAACAGCTGCGGCTTATCGCTGTTACCAGTGATCGGATACACGCTCGAGCCCTTCGAAAGCCAAGCCTTCGCATTCGCGCCTTCTGGTAGCCCAACGATATCGACCTGAACCACCCCAGTGCTCGCCGTCTTGCACGCGCTCGAGTCGGATTTGGAGCCACATCCGCTCGCCAGTCCGGAAACGACGAAGAACAACGCGACCTGCTTCATTGCGGTGTACCTCGTAGCACGGTCTCGCCTACTGGGCCGGTCACCGACATGTGGAATCTGTCGGATCACACTGTGAACCGATGCAGTCAGCGTCATTGCCGCAGATCGGGTACCAGCCGTCGGGTGGCGAAGCCCTGCAAAGCCCGGTGCTGGAATCGCACGCCTGTGAACAGCACGTGCCGCTAGCGGTGCACGCTTCGCCAGCGTGAAGGCACACGACACACGTGTTGCTGTAGCACATTCCGCTGCAGCATTCGTCACGCGTGCGGCATGCTAGCCAGGCCGACAAGCATTGCGAATTGCCCGAACCACCCGCCTTGGCGCCGCTCGTGCCACTCTGGCTGTTGCCGGCGTCGATCGTGTCAGATCGAGTGCCGGCAACACCGAGTTCCGTCCTCGCTCCGCAACCTGCGACGGTGCACAGCAAGAACGTGGTTCTCTTAGCGAAACGCCAGGTTGTCAAGGTCATACTCACCTGCGCCAGCGGGCACATTGAGCGCCAGCTGCACTTGGCACGCGATGCCCGGTGTCTGCAGCGCGGATACCACATTCGTCGGGAGGGTCGGGAACGTGAGTGTATTGTACTCCCCGGTAAAGAGACCCGTAATATCGCGCTGCCCAATGTAAGCTTGGAAGATCCCCGCCATCGGACACGAGACGGAAGCGCTGAGGGAACCAAACCACCACTGATTGGGTTGCTGCGTCGGCACGAACAAGTCAACGCTGAGCGTTGAGGTGACAGAGCTGAGTTCCGAGGTACTAAAGAAGCGACTGGAGATCAGCGCGTAGCCAGCCGAACTGACTTGGAGCGCCGCGCTCCCTTGCGTTACCGGAGTGCTCACCTGCTCCAGCGTACCGTTGGTGATCGACCAGTCCGCAGCCGTATCAAAACTGAATAGTGACGAAGTGGCGCCGCCGGTTAGCGACCCTTGATGGAACGTCGTACGGTCTGTCAGGGCTCCGTCCATTTGCAGGTTGTCGAGGCGCACGTCCGGTGCACCGCTGGGCGTATCGACGGCGATACTGAGCGTGCCGCCGGGGAAATCGCCGAGCAGCGCTGTTCGGACGGCGTCCGTCAACGTGAACTGTACGGTGTTCCACTGACCGACTGTCATACCCGTCAGCTCGACGTGACCGAGATAGGCGTTGTACACACCTGCGGCCGGGATGTTAGCGCTTAGATCAAGCGAACCGAACCACCATTGGTTCGGCTGTCCGGCAGGCAGATACACGTCGAGCGCCATCTGGGTCCCTACTTGGAACCAATCCGCCGTGCGGAACGTCGGGCTCGTCACCACGTTGTAGCCCGATCCACCGATGCGCAGCGATGCGGTGCCCTCCGTGAAGATCGACGTATCGTACGAGAGTTGCCCGTTGCTTTCCTGCCACGCTTGTGGTGCTCCTCCAGGTGGTCCTGAAGGCGCGCCGCCGGACGTAGGGCTACCCGGAGGATCCATGGGCACTGGATTCCCGGCACTGAAGGCCGCATTTTGCGCGACTTTGCGAGCCAGTGCGCACGAAGCGACCGCCGGGATCGTTTCGTTCGCAACAGGTTCACAATTGAATGGTACCTGTGAGCCCGCGGGTTGCCACTGCTCGCAGCCAGGAATGTGCGGCGCGAAGCCTCCCGAGCACATCAGATCATTGGTGCAGGTGACGGTGTCGGTCCCGTTACCGTCGGGATGATCCATGCCTAGCGAGTGCCCGATCTCGTGCGAAACGACCAGCCAGTCACTTGCAACCTCACCGTCGTCCACGGCGAAGCCAGAGGTCTTGCTTGCGGCATCAGTCAGCCCACGGTCTGTCGTCACGCAGTTGGGGTATCCAATTAAGTGCGTAAAGACTACCGTGACGGCGCTGCTGTTGAACGCGCCGAGTAGGACCTGCTTCGGTGTACTGAGTGCAGTCTGTCTCCAATGCGCCAGGTCCGCGCGCAACGATTCGTCGCCGCCCGGGTCGCATATGGCGTTCAGGATGTCGTCGGGGCGCCCCGATGTCGTGAAGAACACCGCTTGGGGGTTGGTCTCCTCTATAGTGATCACGCTCGCGAGTCGAAACTGAATTCCACATTGCACGAAGACGTCATCCGGACGAACGATAGTATCGCTGATGTTCGGCGATGGAGCATTTAGTTGCGCCTTGCTGCCGGGGTTCGTGAAAGGAATGGTGCGCTGCGTCCAGTTACCGCCGATAAATTCGATCTGTCCCTCGTTCGACTCACGTTGCAGGTTTGGCGTCCAATCGTCATCGAAAAGGGCCTTGTAGTAGCCGAGGTCGGCCCACGTCTGCATTGAAGAGTTCAGGTCACTGCTCACACTCGCGGCAGGGATCACAACGACTAGGTTGATTGGCACGACGATGGTTGCGGGGTCGAGGGCCACGCTTGCCGTTGCTATAGGTTGCAGCGTGCCACTGGGTAAGAACTCATTCAATTGAAACGTTGTCGGTTTGAGCCCTATCCGCGACCCGTGCACCTGCACCGGCATTGTCATTCCACTATTGAAGGTGCCGGGTAAGCTCGGCCACACATTTAACGCAGGTTCTACGCTGCGGTCTGGGGCCGCGACACAGAAGGGGTCCGTGGGGTCGCAAGTGTTGAGCAATTGCAACTCAAAATTGTTGAATCCCCAATCGTCTTCCGCAGAACGTGCCCCTTGCTGCCCGCTCGTTATCAGTACGCTCCCACTGATGACGGGGTTGTCCAACGGACTAATCAACACCCCGCTCGCGTTCGCGGCTCCTGGCGAGATAGTCAGTGTTTGAGCACCTACAATCTGACTCGTTAGTCCGAGCGCAAATATGATCCCCGCAACCGCCCAATGATGCCCCATGGAGTAATCCCTTCCCAAAAATTATATGCGGACCATAGTTGGCTGAGCGCCAGGATTCAATGGCAAGCGAAGGCCGCCGCCGTAGAAAGCGCGCGACGCTCCCGAAGCGGGCGAGTGCAAAGTGCGCCTGCACGAGCACACGCTCGATCAAGCAGGTCCCTGTCGGAATCCGCCATCGCCAAGATCATATCGACCTTTTGGCGCAAGACGAGCTCGAGCAGCTCGAGAGCTGGCATGCAGGCGATCATGTTGAACCGCGCGTCATTGACGATGGTCGCGATGTAGAAGTTGCTCGCGGCGGACTCGCTGTTGGGCACTGCGTCAGGCACAGGCCACCCCTTTCGAATAACGAGTTAGAACACTTGCCGGCACTTTTACCACGCTATTCGTCGCGCTCTCGCCCCTGCCGATGACACGCGCATGCTCCAGCCGCGCGCGCCGCAATTCGCTGCGTGTTATGGGCCCGCGCAAGAGCGACATCGCCCAGCGTGGTTGGAGGAGCGCGATGCCGTTCGGCACGTGCACATCGCGGATCACGAGCCACCTCGGCGCCAATCTCTGCACGGTGCGCGCCAGCGCGAGCGTTTCGGTGCGGTCGGAGCCGATGCTGGCGGCCAGGCCGTCCATCACGCGCGCCCTATCGGCGTCGGTTTGCAGCCGCCCGACGCACCACACGCCGGCGTTGCTGAGGGCGCGGTAGTCCAGATCCATTGGATTTTGAGTCGCGACGATGACGCCTACGCCGAACGCGCGGGCCTGTTTCATCAGTGCGACGAGCGGGCGCTTCGTGGGTGGGTTTTGCGGATGGGGCGGCAAGAAGCCGTACACTTCGTCGAACACGACGAGCGCTCGTAGGCGCTGACTGCCGGGCAGTGACCGCACCCACGCGAGCACTTCCTCGAAGAGCACCCCCAAAACCAAGGCGCGCTCCTCGTCCTCCAAGTGCGCCACGCTGACGATGACGGCGGGCGTGCGGCCATCCGTCGGAGTGAGCCACTCGCCGACATCGAGTGTGGCGCCTTCACGCCAGCTCGCGAACGTCGGTGAAGCGAGTAACGTATTGAGCGCGGCAGCGAGCGCTTTGCGGTCAGTCTTGGATACGAAGTCATTGAGTGGCAAGGCGCCCACTTCAGTGATTGGTGGCTCGCCAAGTCGTGCAAGAGCGCACTCAAGTCCGCGCCCTCGCACAGACGAAAGCGGCGCTCTGCCAACAGCGACAAGAGCACATGCTCTCGACTCTTCGCCGGATCCGGATCACGCCCCAAGAGCCGCAGCACTAGAGAGATGGCAGCGCTGAGCGCCGCGCGCGCCGCTTCCGGATCGCTATCCCAACGTGCTGAACGCCGCTCCAGCGACGACAAGAGATGTAGCGCCTCCCCCGCGCTCGAGCCGGGTGTGATCACACGCACTTCGGTCTTGCCGGCAAAGCGCGCGAGCTCCGGCGCACCGATGCGCCACGCTTCGAGCCCCGTGCGGCGCTGCTCACAGAGCGCCTCGGCGATCTGCTCCGGACTGCGCGTGTCGTCGGGAGCCGCGCAGCCTTCGACCCAGGGCAGAAAGCGCCCTGGATCGAAGTCCGGGAATGCGAGTAGCAAGTTGGGCAGATCTCCTTTCACGTCAATCACGAGCACCGGAACGCCCGTGTTCATGGCCTCTTCGATTACCACCGTGGTGAGACCGGTCTTTCCGGAACCGGTCATGCCCACCACCACTCCGTGAGTCACCAAGTGGTGGGCTGGCAAGCACAGATCATCTACCGCACCCGCACCGTCCAAGGCGCGCGTGCTGCCCAAGTACAGCGCGGGTGTGTTGGCCATGACTCAGCTCGCCGACGCGAAGGGGGAAGCGCCGGGGAGGCCAGGGGCACTGCCACAGGCTTCACGGTGTTGCTGGCTGTGGCCGGCGGGGTGACTCCGCTCACGGGAGCAGGATGCGGAGTGGTGGCAGTGGGCTCCGCGCCGTTCGCCGGAGCGCCAGCGGCGGTACCCGGTGCCGGTGTGGCGCCCGGTTGCGCAAATCTGGCCGCCGACGCCAGTTGGCGCCACTCCTCATCAAGGACTCGAGTCGGTGGCACAGGGTCTTCACGCGGCAACCCTTCTGCGACGAAGTCTCCAACGGTTGCACCGGATTTACGGTGCTTCAATTCGCGAGCGCTGTTGCTCCGTTGGAAGAGTTTGCCGAACGTCCCAATCTGCCGTCGGAGCCGCGCTGCCTTTCTAGCCACGACGTTCGGGGAAACACTTGCATGCGAACGCCAGGCGCCAGCGCCTTTTATCCAGACGCCATAGCATGCAACGTGTGACGCCAGCTCAGACCCTAACCACTCCTCGGTCATGAGCGCCGCAGGGGCGACGACCACAAGGTCCAATTCCAATTGCTTCGAATGAATCGCGGTAGTTCCCAAACATCACTTTGCGTGGCGAAGCATGCCCTTGTGACGAACGACGACGAGCGGTTTCCCGGATGTGGACGACGAGGGGCCGCGTGCCCGCGCGTCGCCGCGCTCAGCAGACGCGATTGCGCCCACCGTGCTTTGCGGCGTACAGCCGCTCGTCCGCACGCTGATAGAGCTGCTCGGGGACCTCGCCCGCTGCGAGCTCGGCGACGCCTAGGCTCAGCGTGGCGGGGATCGCGGTCCCGCTGACGTCGCACACGGCCTTCTCGACCGCGCCGCGGATCAGCTCGGCGGCCTGCGCGGCTAGCGAATAGGGCGTGTTCGGCAGCACCAAGGCGAACTCTTCACCGCCCACGCGGCACAGCGCGTCGCTCTGGCGTATTTGCCCCTTCACGATCGACGCGACGTGCTTCAAGACCGCGTCACCCGCAGGATGCCCGAAGGTGTCGTTGACCTTCTTGAAATGATCGATGTCGAAGATCACGAGCGAGCACGGCGTCTGCGACTGCTCGGCACGCGCGACCTCTTTGCCAAACACTTCATCGAAGTGACGTTTGTTGTACAGGCCGGTGAGCGAGTCCACGCTCGCCAAGCTCAGGATGTGCTGCATGTACTCGAGCTCGAGGTTGTTCTCGAGGTATTTCAGCACCGTCTTGCCAGTGCGCAGCAGATCGCCGTCTTTGAGCTCGGCGCGTTCGATGCGTTGGTCGTTCACGAACGTGCCGTTGGTCGACTTGAGATCGACGACGATGTAATGGCCCAGCACGCGATTGACGACCGCGTGGCGCCGGCTGACCAGATCGCTATTGACGCACACGGTGCATTGGTCGCTCCGTCCGATCGACACCTCTTCATGGGTCAGATCGATGCGCCTGCCCATCTCCGAGCCCGAGATCATGACGAGGCAGGGCTGGCCGGCGCCTTTGGGGCGTTCGGACGGGAGTGAAATCGCGGTCCGACGACCGGGGATAATCGAGGCCATAACCGTGCGGACCGTCGATACTACCCGGGGTGGTCACGGGGTCAAACCCTGACAAACCTGGCAGAATTCAACACCCTCCGTGAAAGCTGAGTGCTCTCAGGGCTTTGTTGGGGTTTCGCGTTGGGTCACCGTGTGCGGTGAGCATCGGACGCGGCACGCTCCGCTCGCTACCGCTCGCGGTTGCGCCGAGCCCTGGAACGCGGGAAAAGAACCGCGCCATGGCAGAGCTCAGCCTAACCGGCGCGTATACGGCGCTCGTCACTCCATTCACAGCGGACGGTTCTGACGTCGATTTCGCCGCGTTCGAGAAGCACCTCGAAGCGCAGCTCGCCGATGGTATCAGTGGCCTCGTGCCCTGCGGCACGACCGGCGAAGCCCCCACCTTGACGGACGGCGAGCAACGCGAGCTCATCGCGCGCTGCAAAAAAATCTCGCGCGGCCGCGCCGTCGTCTTGGCGGGTACCGGTTCGAACAGCACTAAAAAGAGCATCGAAGCCGGCAAGGCCGCGGTCGAAGCGGGCGCTGACGCCGTGATGGTGGTCATCCCTTACTACAGCAAACCCACGCAAGAAGGCCTGTTTCAGCACATTCAAGCGATCGCGAAGGCCGTCCCAGCGCCGATCGTGCTGTACAATATTCCAGGCCGGAGCGTAGTCGAGCTGAGCGTCGAGACGTCGCTGCGCGTGCTGGACGCGTGCCCGAACGTGATCGGCTTCAAGGACGCGACAGGCAACGTGCTGCATTGCCAAGAGCTGCGGCTGCGCGCAAAACGCCCAGTCTCGATCCTGTCGGGCGACGACGTGCTCACCGTGCCGATGATGAGCGTCGGCGCAACCGGGGTCATCAGTGTCACCAGCAACGTGTACCCGAAACAGCTCAGCGAGCTGGTCGCCGATGCGCTTGCCGGGCGAGTGCTCGAAGCCGGCAAAAAGCAAGTCGCGATGTTCGGAGTGCACCGCGCGATGTTCTCGGAGGCGAATCCTTCGCCGGTGAAGGCTGCGCTCTCCATCAAAAATCGCATGAACGCGAGCGTGCGCTTGCCGCTCGTCGAAGCGACGGCAGAATGCCGCGCTCGGCTCAGCGCGGCGATGGCCGAGTACGAGGCGTCGTGAAGCTCGCATTGCACGGCGCTTCGGGCCGCATGGGCCTAGCGATCACGCGTCTCGCGCAGGGCGTGCCGGAAGTCGAGATCGTCGGCGCCGCGTGTTCCAGCTCGGATCCTCTGCTCGGACGCGATCTCGGTGAGCTCGCGGGCCTCGGTTCGCTCGGTGTGGTGACCAGCGCCGACGTCGCGTCGTCGTTGCTGGGGGCACAGGTAGTGATCGATTTTTCGACGGCTTCGGCCGTTGCTCAGCTCGCCGCGCTCGCGATGCGCCAAGGCGTGGCGATCGTCACCGGCACGACCAACTTGGACGCTTCTGCCAAGCGCGCGCTAGACAAAGCCTCGGAAGTGCTGCCCGTGCTGTCGGCGGGCAACATGAGCCTCGGCATTCAGGTGCTTGCCGAGGTCGTCGAGCAGGCCGTGCGCAGACTCGGTTTGGGTTACGACGTAGAGATCGTAGAGCTCCATCATCGCCGGAAGATCGACGCCCCGAGCGGCACCGCGTCTCGTCTCGCAGAGGCGGTGAAGAACGCGCGGCCCGAGCTGCGTGAGCTGCGCGGTCGCGACGGGGAAGTCGGCGCGCGCACCAAGGACGAGATGGCGGTGTTCGGCGTGCGCGGTGGCGACGTGATCGGCGATCACACCGTATACCTGTTGGGTGACGGCGAGCGTCTCGAGCTCACGCATCGCGCTTCGAATCGCGACTTGTTCGCGCACGGCGCGCTGCGTGCTGCTCGCTTTTTGGCGGGCAAGCCGCCCGGGCGCTACACGATAGCCGACGTACTCGGCTAACGAATCGAGGTTATCGAAGTGAGCGCGTTGGCGCGCTGACACACTTCGTCGCATTTGTGTTCCGCGGGTGCGCTCGCGAGCGCGGCTGGAAATTGGCCGGATCGCGTGGCGCCGCGTGCGAGTGTTGGCTGGCTGGCCTTAGGGCCCGCGCAGTGGCGCCGTAACTCGGGTCACGTTTTGCGCTGTTTTACCCACACTCTACGACGTGCGCGCCGTTGCGGAATTCTGGGCTTCTATCAAGCTCATTACATAACCGGTAGTCCGGTCCGTAGACGAATTTCGGAGAGCTATGTTCGAGAAGTCCTTGAGACATATCTTAGCCCTCAGCGCGCTCGTGTTGAGCAGTGCGTGCTCGCACGGTCCTGACAGCGCGCCCTTTAGCGGGATGGTCGACGCGGGTGACAAGCCGCTTCCGAACGCGGACCCGTGCGAGACACCGAACACGGGCTGCGCCTGTGATACGCCGGCCGAGGTCATCGATTGCGGTCAAGTCGAACGGATCTCGGGCAGCTACGTGAGCTGCACGATGGGCCAGCGCACGTGCACCGCGGGCTCGTGGGGCGCGTGCATCGGCGATCGCATCGCGACGATGAGCTTGCCGCCTGCGGGGCAGCGCACGCTCGGGCTCGGTACGTCCGCCGCGTGCACGGACAACCCGTGCGATCCGTACTGTCAGCGCATCGTCGACGATTCCAATGGGCTCGTGCTGCCCGATGGTGGCCCGCTCGCCATCGACGGCGGCTTGGTACTCCGGCCGAGCGTGCCGTTGCCGACCGGCACTAGTTGCACCGGACTCGTGATGACCCCCGCAACGCAGAGCATCACCGTGAGTGCGGTGAATACCGCGTTCGTCAAAGGTGAGTATTTCAATCAATTCAGCAAGACCATCACGTCCATTCCTTCGACCTGGCCGGTGACCGCAACGCGCACCGAGCCCAACATCAACTACAATTGGAACTCCGGACCGCCCGGACCTCCTGGGATTCCGGCCACGTCGTGGTCGGCGCGCTGGACGGGCGCGGTGATTCCGACGACCACCGAGGCGTACACCTTCTACACGACCACAGACGACGGCGCGCGTCTCTGGGTCAACAACGTGCTGGTGGACGATCACTGGGTCGACCAAGGCGCGACGCAGTGGGCGTCGGCACCGATCAACCTGACGGCTGGCACTCCGGCGCTATTTCGTTTCGAATATTATCAGAACGGCGGCGGTGATTCGGCGCAGCTTCTGTGGAGCTCCCCGAGCATT
>Ga0210387_10001461_pt1 | contig 17866 bp, 18 predicted proteins | sample IncBWC7OmetaG_FD_160108 | JGI IMG/M metagenome (GOLD analysis project Ga0210387, IMG submission 160108) | Forest soil microbial communities from Barre Woods Harvard Forest LTER site, Petersham, Massachusetts, United States - Inc-BW-C-7-O ...
GCGCACCGCAAAGGGTTTACCCTGAACGAAGCCGAGCGCTGGCTCGCGCCGAATTTGGGATACGATCCGGATGCCGGCGACGCGGCCGATGCCGCCTAACGTTCCGCGGACCGCCTTCGTCACGGGCGGCACGGGGTTCGTTGGCCTCAACTTGGTCAAGGAACTGATGATTCGCGGCTGGGACGTAACCGCGCTGCATCGCCCGACCTCGGATCTCAAGTACCTCAAGCGATTTCGGCCGAAACTCGTGATGGGCGCGATCACCGAGCTCGAGTCGCTGAAGGCCGCCATGCCGCACGGCGTCGACACGGTGTTTCATGTGGCGGGCAATACCAGCATGTGGCGCAAGGCCGATGCCGAACAGACCCGCGACAATGTGGCAGGCACGCACCACGTCGTCGAGGCAGCCTTGGCGCGCGGCGTGCGGCGCCTCGTGGTCACGTCTTCCATTTCCGCCTACGGCCCGGTGAGTGGGGCCGTCACCGAGGAAACGCCGAGCCTCGCCGCGGGTTCGCGGATCAATTACCAGAAAACCAAATGGGAGGCGCAGGAGATTGCCCGCGCGGCCGTCGATCGTGGGCTTCAGGTGGTGATCATGCAGCCCGGCGCCATCATGGGCCCCTACGACCTCGGTACCTGGTCGCGCGTGTTCCTCATGGTTCGAGACGGCAAGCTGCCCGGTGTGCCCAATTCAGGACTGACGTTCACGCATGTGCGCGAATGCGTCGCGGCGCATATTGCCGCGGCCGACAAGGGCCAAAACGGCGGCCAATACCTGTTGGGCGGGGAAAATAAAACCATGCTGGACTTGGTCCGAGAGATTGCATTTTTGTTGGGCAGGCCCGCGCCGGTCAAAGAGATTTCGCCGCAGGTGTTGCGCGTGATCGCGGCGGCCGCGGAGTTCGCCAGCAATTTTACGGGCAAGCGGCCGGCCATCACGCGAGAAATCGTGGATTCCATCGGCAGAAATGCCACGGTGAACTCCGCCAAGGCGCAGCGTGAGTTGGGCTATCGCGTCATCGGCTTGAAGGAAATGGTCAAGGATTGTTACGACTGGATGCTAAGCGAAGGGCGCATATAGCGCAGCGCATGCATCAAGGCTTCGCCGCCGAGAGAATTTGCTGGGCGAGGGCGGCGTAGTTGCCGTCGAAGTGATGTCCGCCTTTGAGCTTCACGACGATGAATTTGTTGGCATCGAGCTTTGGGCACAGCGAATCGCGCTCGTCCTCGCCGTACACGCACAGCACCGGTATCCCGGCAATGCGATTCACCTCCGGCAACGTGGCCGGCCCGGAATTGCTGTCCGAAATCCAGCTGCTGACGTGGAACTCGAATAACGCGTGTTCCGACATGCCTAGAATCGCTGCCAAGGCCACCCGCGCGCGGGTGGCGTCGGGCAGCCGGTTGATGGCAAACGGCAGCACGTCGGCGCCTTGCGAATAGCCGATGAGCAGCACGCGCTTTTTATCGAAGTGCGCCAGGTAGTAGCGAATCATCCGATCCGTATCCGCGGCCACGCTTTGCGGCGTGCGGGCGGTCCAGTAATAGCGCAGGGAATCCAACCCGACCACGGGAATGCCCTTGGCACTCAACGCCGCGGCAACGTCTTGATCCAACCCAGCCCACCCGCCATCGCCCGACATGATGATGGCAAAGGCATCGGAGCCAGCATTGTTCGGCTGCGCGGCAACTTCGATGACCGGCAGATCGCCGAGCGCGGCCGGCGGCGGTGCCATGCGGGCCGAGGAGTTTGCAGCGGCGAGCTTCGCAAACGCGGCATCGACGGGCGCAGGCCCCAGATTCGGCAGTACCGCAACCGCCGCACCGTGCACCTTGGAGACGAAGTCGCGGGCAATGCCTGCCGGGCAGGCGCTTGCCGTTTGGCTCTGCAGCGCCACCCACGGGTTGCCGAGATTTTTGATCGGCAGCAAATCGAGGCCCGATGCCCGTGCGCCACGCGTGAACTCGAACCCGGAGCCTTTGCAAAGCGGCTTCTGCAAATCCAGATGCGGACAGAAGCCTAAGGTCAAGGCGCTCGCGAAGGTGTCCCGGGGTGCCTGAGCCAGCGCCGCATACGCCATGGCGCCGCCGGAGGAAAGCCCGATCAGCACCGGCTCGAAGTAGGTGGAGTTGTGAAAATAAGCCTGCGCAAAATGGCTCAAGTTCTCGAGATCGCCGTCGGGAAAAACGCACGGCGCCGCGTCGGCCTCGAGGGAGACTCGAAATTTGGGCCAATCGATGCCCGCCACCATGGCGCCTTGCTGCGCCAAGCGCCGCGCCATCGACTCGGCCGCGCGGTTCCAACCCTCATCGCCGGACAATAAGAGCACGAAGCTCGTCGGGTGATCGGCAGGGGCGTAAACCACCAGGTCCTTGAAGCGGCCGTGACTGACGTGCGTTTGCGCCCCGGCGCTTGCACCCATGAGCAGCAGCGCAAGCATGACGGCATAAGATTTCATCGGTTGGTCATACTCGCGCCGCAAAATGCCCGGGCGCATGAAAACAATCGATTTGGTCTACATCAATGCGGGGGGCGGACATCGCTCGGCGGCGATCGCACTGGAAAGGGCCATTGGCGAGCAGACGCGAGGCTGGAATGTCCGCCTCGTCAATCTGTTCGAGGTACTCGATCCGCAGGACATGTTTCGCCGAACCACCGGCGTCAAACCGGAGCACTACTACAACGCCCGCCTGGCACGTGGCTGGACATTGGGCCTGGCGCAGGAACTGCGGATTTTGCAGGCGCTCATACGCTTGAGTCATAAATCCTTGATCGGCCAACTGCGCCGCCACTGGCAAAGAACCCAGCCGGACATGGTGGTCTCTATGGTGCCGAATTTTAACCGAGCGATGTATCAAGCCCTGAACCTTGCGTGCAACGGTGTACCGTACGTCACCATTCTGACCGATTTCGCGGATTTCCCACCGCACTTTTGGATCGAGCCGCACCAGGCACAGCATGTCATCTGCGGCACGCCGTACGCGGTTGCCCAGGCGGCGGCGGCCGGCTGCGATGAGGCGCATATTCATGAAGTCTCGGGGATGATCATCAGCCCCGATTTCTACCGTGACACGCCCGTCGACCGGCGCCTCGAAATGCAAGCCCATGACCTTGATCCGAATCGACCCACGGGCATGGTGATGTTCGGCGGTCACGGATCGCGGGCCATGCAAAGAATCGCCAAGCACCTGGACCATGTCCAATTGATTCTCGTCTGCGGTCACAACGCGTTGCTCGCCGAGAAGCTGTCAGCCATGCGCGCATCGGCGCCGCGTCTTATCGTCGGCTTTACCTCGCAAATGCGCTACTACATGCAGCTCAGCGATTTCTTCATCGGCAAACCCGGCCCGGGAAGCATCAGCGAGGCCATCCAACAGGGTTTGCCGGTCATCGTGGCGCGCAACGCCTGGACCATGCCGCAGGAACGCTACAACACCGATTGGGTCGAGCTGAATGATGTGGGCGTGGTGCTGGATTCGTTCAAGGGCATCAGCTCAGGAGTTGCGCAGGTGACCGCTCATCTCGATCGCTATCGAGCCAATGTCAGGCGCATACGCAACCGCGCGGTATTCGAGATTCCGGCAATCCTCGAACAAATATTAGCGACGCCGGCTCGGGTAGGCGTCGATGTCGTTCAGCATCTCCGGGCCGCCGAGCGATTGCATCTGTCCTAAAATCCAGTCCCGCCGCCGCTGCACATAGGCGGAAGGCAGCGCCGCCGAATACAGCTGTGGATTCGGCAGCACCGCGGCCAGAACGGCCGCATCGCTGCGGCTGAGCCTCGATGCGGTGCGATGAAAGAATTGCTGGGCGGCGGCTTCCGCGCCGTAAATTCCCCTGCCGAATTCGGCGATGTTCAAATAGATTTCCAGTATCCGCCGCTTCGGCCACAGCGCCTCGATCAGAATCGTAAAGTACGCCTCCAGACCCTTGCGAAAGTAACTGCGCCCCGACCACAGGAATAGATTCTTGGCCACCTGCTGGCTGATGGTGCTGGCGCCGCGCGTCTTGTGGCTGTGCTGATTGAGTGCGTAGGCTTTCTCAATCGCCTCGACATCGAAGCCCCAGTGCTCGGGAAACTTTTGGTCCTCGGAGGCCACCACGGCGAGCGGCAGGTTCGGTGAGATCTCGCTCAAGCCCACCCAACGATGATGCAGCACGTAGGATCTGTCGCGCGTTGTCCAGGCGGCGATTTGCGACTGCGCCATGAATGCCGTATACGGCGGGTTGATCCAGCGCAGCAGCGCCACGCTAAGGATGCTGGCCGCAACGCAAATGCCGAACAGCCAGAGGATCCACCGCCCAAGACGCCGCAACCACGAGGTCTTTTGCGCCACGCGCGTTATTTGGTTTCGCGGTGCACTTTTTTCATGGTGACGGCCTCCACCGGCACATCGTCGAAGCCGCGCTTGCGGCCGGTTTCGACTGCCGCGATTTTGTCGACGACGTCCATGCCCTCGGTCACGCGGGCGAACACGGCGTAGCCGAAGTTGCCGCGGGAATGATCCAGGAAATCGTTATCCTTGAGATTGACGAAGAACTGCGAGGTGGCGCTGTTGATGTCGTTGGTGCGCGCCATGGACAGCGTGCCACGCTTGTTCTTCAAGCCGTTGTCGGCCTCGTTCTTGACCGGCGGTTTGGTGCGCTTCTGCGTCATGTCTTCGGTGAAGCCGCCGCCTTGAATCACGAACCCCGGGACGATGCGGTGAAAAATCGTGCCGTCGAAGAATCCTTCGTCAATGTAGCGTAAAAAATTGGCGACGGATTCGGGCGCCTCTTTTTCGTAGAACTCGATGGTGAAATCGCCAAGCGTGGTTTCGAAGCGGATCATAAAAGTTCCTAGTGTTGAGTATGAATATTTGCCAGCGTGACGCGGGGCCTGTTTGAATAATCCGGATACGTGCGAACGGAAACGAAGCCATGGGCCTGGAGCAATTGCGCGACTTGCGGCGCTTGCATGATGCCGTGCTCGAGCGCCAGCCAGCCCCCGGCGTTCAAGTGCTCGGGCGCACGCGAGACGATGGCGGTGAGTGCTTCGAGACCGGTGGGGCCGGCCCGCAATGCCATGGCGGGTTCCGCGGACAGCTTGGCCAGCGCCGGATCCTGCGAGGCGATATAAGGCGGATTGGACAGAACTAAATCAAACCGCTCACCGGGTACCGCGTCGAACCAGGATCCTAAACGCCAATCGATGCGGCCGACATCGAGCGACTTGGAATTCTGTACGGCGACTTCGAGGGCCTGCGGCGACAGATCTACGGCCGTCATGCTCCATCGTGGCCGCTCGAGGGCAATGGCCAAGGCAATGGCGCCGCTGCCGGTACCGAGATCGAGCACGCGGCAGGGTGCATCGGCAGACGCCAATTCCAGCGCGCGCGCCACCAGGATTTCGGTTTCCGGCCTCGGGACGAGCACCGCGGGCGTTACGCCAAGCGGCAACGACCAGAATTCGCGGCTGCCGGTCAGATAGGCGATCGGCACCCCGCGGACCCGGCGGGCGATCAAATCGGCAAACGCCTGCTCGGCGGCCGACCCAACGGGCTCATCGCCGCGCGCGCGCAGCGCGGGGCGCGACAGGCCCAACACCTTGCCCAGCAATAGTTCGGCGTCCAATCGCGGCGACTCGCTGTATTCACCCAAGGTGTTCGCGGCTGACCTGACGCTGTCGGAGATGGTCATGACTCACTCGACCTGATGGGCCAATTCTTCGGCCTGGTGTTCTTGATTCAGCGCACCAATGAGCTCCTCCAGATTGCCGTTCATGACATCGTCGAGCTTGTACAAGGTCAGATTGATTCGATGGTCGGTGACACGGCCCTGCGGAAAGTTATAGGTGCGGATGCGTTCGGATCTGTCGCCGGAACCGACCTGGAGTTTGCGCGATTGCGCCTGTTCACTCTGCTGCTTTTCGCGCTCCGAGGCCAGCAGCTTGGCCTTGAGCAGCGACATCGCCCGCGAGCGGTTCTTGTGCTGTGATCGCTCATCCTGGCATTCGACGACAATTCCCGTCGGCAAATGCGTGATGCGAATTGCCGAATCGGTCTTGTTCACATGCTGGCCGCCGGCACCGGAAGATCGATAGGTGTCGACGCGCAACTCGGCGGGATTGAGTTCGACCGCCTCGACTTCTTCCAATTCGGGCAGAATCGCCACCGTACAGGCGGAGGTATGAATTCTTCCCTGGGCTTCCGTTGCGGGTACGCGCTGCACACGATGCGTGCCGGATTCGAATTTGAGCAGTGAATAGGCGCCGCGGCCGATGATGCGGCTGATGATTTCCTTGTAGCCGCCGTGTTCTCCCGGACTTTCGCTCAAGACCTCCACCGCCCAACCCTTGGATTCGGCGTAGCGCGTATACATGCGAAACAGATCGCCGGCAAATATGGCGGCCTCATCGCCACCCGTGCCGGCGCGAACCTCCAGAAAGATATTGCTGTCGTCATGCGGATCCTTGGGGACCAGCAGGCGTTGCAGCTCGAGTTCCTCGGCCAATAGTCGCGGATTCAATTCGGCGAGTTCCTCCTCGCCCATGGCCCGCGTCGCCGGGTCCGGATCATCCGCCAATTCCCGGGCGATGGCGGCATCGCCCTCGAAGCCGATGAAGCGCCGATAGCGCTCGACCAGGCCGCCCAACCTCGCGTATTCCATCGACAGCTCGCGAAACTGATTTTGCCGGGAAATAACCCCCGCATCCGACAAAAGCCGGCTGATTTCCTCGAATCGTTCGTCGAGTTTCTCGAGCTTGCGTCGGATGGAATCTTTCATGGCCGCGGATTATAGCGGCGTTCCGACTCAATGCCCGTCGCGTTCTTCGGTAAGAAGCCGCGTGAGGGTCTCGGCCAAGTCGATATCGGCCAGTTCCGAAGCCTGGCGCAGTGCCTGGGTGGGGGCATGCAGCAGGCGGTTCGTGAGGGTATTGGCCAGATAATCGATGACCTCCTCGCCGGACTTGCCGGACGCGAGCATGCGCCGCGCCTGCTCCACGGTCTGCAGACGAATCCCTTCGGCCTGGCTGCGCAGCGCGCGGATGGCCGGGCCCGCGTCCTGCGCTCTGGATGATGCCAGAAACCGCACCACCTCTTCGTTGATGAGCAGACGCGCGCCGCCTGCGGCCAACTCGCGCTGCTGCCGATTTTCGTCGACGAGCTGCTGCAAATCGTCAATGGAGAAAAGATAGACGTCTTCCAACTCCGCCACACTGGGCTCGATGTCGCGCGGCACGGCCATGTCCACCATGAATATCGGACGCCGGCGCCGGGCACGAATGGCCGCTTCCACGGCCCGTTTGGTGACGATGGGCACGGGGCTCGCCGTACAGCTGATCACGATATCCGCTTCGATCAATTCCTTATCCAGATCGCGCAGTTCCGCGGCGAACGCATTGAGTTCCGCGGCGAGATGTTGGGCTTTTCCCAAGGTGCGGTTGGCTATCACCATGCGCTTCACGCCGGCACTGGTGAAGTGCCGAGCCGTCAGGGCATTCATTTCGCCGGCGCCGATCAACAACGCATTGTGGGCGCTCAAGTCCGAGTACACGCGCCGCGCCAGGCTCACCGTGGCCGAGGCCAGCGACACCGCGTTGGCGCCGATCCGAGTCTCGGAGCGCACGCGCTTGGCAGCCGAGAAGGCGGCTTGGAACAGTTTGTTGAGCGCAGGTCCCGTACTACCGGTTTCCTGTGCGACGCGGTAGGCATCCTTGAGTTGCCCGAGAATCTCCGCTTCGCCGAGCACCATGGAGTCGAGGCCCGAGGCGACGCTGAAGGCGTGCTCCACCGCGCGCGATTCCTGGTGCATGTACAGACTCTCGGCCAGGTCGAGATTGTTGCCGTGGTGGCGTTCCAGCCATTGGGTCAATTCCGCGCCGCTCGCCGAGCCGGCCCAGTACAATTCGGTGCGGTTGCAGGTGGATAGGATCACCACCTCCGAGACGCCGACTTCCTGGCGCAGCGTCCGTAAAGCGGCCACGAGCCGCTCCTCGGCGAACGCCACCTTTTCGCGCAGCGCGACCGGCGCGGTCCTGTGATTGATGCCGAGGATGTTGAATGCCATGGAAGCGTTTTGGCCTTAATCTTGAGGATTCTGGTGTATCACGTGGCGGTAGATCAAGGATGAATCCGGGGCGTGGGGTTATTCATTTCGCTATAGTGCGGCCGTGTTCTCGTTTTCCATCTCAACTCGGGCTTTTTTAGGGCTGGGCATACTTGCCTGCAGCGCGTGCGTGGGCACTGGTTTCAAGCCGGACGCCGGGCCGGCGCCCGAGTCATTTTATACCGTCACGGGCGAGATAGCTTTGGCGCGCCAGGAGCCGCGCGTCGCCGCGCTCCAATACGCCGCGGCGGCGTCCACCGAGAAGGACCCGGGAATACTGCGCCGTGCGACTGAAGTCACGGCTGAAACTCTGCAGCCTTCGTTGGAGGAGGGTGTCGCCGCGCGCTGGATTGTCGTCGATCCCAAATCGTTGGACGCGCAGCGCGCAGCGGCGCGAGCCGCCCTGGCGCTCTACAAAATCGACGAATCCGCGGCCCATTACCGCGCGGTGATTTTGACCTCACCGCTGGGTGCGGATGCGGAATTCGCCGATTTGGAAGCGGACCTGGTGTCCGATGACAACATTTTCGGCGCGCGCCAAGTCGCGGATCGTTTGGCCGCGTACTTTCCAACCTCGCCGGCGGCGCTGCGCGTGCAGGGACTCACCGCGTTGCGTGCGGACGATCCTGCCGCCGCGGTGCGCAGTCTCACCGTCGCCGTGTCGAACGATCAAGGCGCTCACAAGGACTTGAATCAAACACTGCAGCGCGCGCGCATCATGGCGGGCGACATCGAGGAGCCGCTGCGCGCCGCACGGGCCAAACTCGACAGTGACGATGACGCCGCGAACCGCTTCGACTATGCGGTGTTGCTGATGACGGCGCAGCGCATGCCGGAGGCGCAGGCGCAGCTGGAAATTCTGGCGCGCAGTCCGGAATCCAATGCCGTGGCGCTGCGCCTGTTGGGACTGCTCGAGTTTCAGCAAGGCCACTACGACAGTGCAGAGACGACGTTCCTGCAGATGATCAAGACCGGCAAGTTCCTCGATGATGGATTCTATTATTTGGGCTTGATTGCCGATCGCAACGCCGATGCGCAGCGAGCGCTGCGTTTCTATGCGCAGGTGCAGGGCGGCGACAATGCGATCCCCGCCTTGTTGCGCGCCGCCGCGTTGCTGCAGGCAAATGGCGCGCCGTCGGCCGCCGAAGAATTGTTCGACCGGCTGATCGAGGATGAGCCGCAAAGAGCGCCCGAGATTCTTGCCGCGCGCGCCCGTGTGTATGCGCAGGCGAACGACTTACCCAAGGCGTTTGCGACGCTGGAGCAGGGGATCGAGCAGTATCCGGACAACATGGACCTGCGTTATGCAACGGCCTCCGTGTATGAGGACGAGGGGCAAGTCAGCGCAGCGCTGCGTGAGTTAAAACTGGTCTTGAAGGCGCGGCCCGACGATCCTGCGGCGCTCAATGCGCTCGGATTTACGCTGGCCGATCATGGCAAGAGCCTCGCGCACGCACGCAAAATGATCGAACGCGCTTACGCGGCGGCGCCGAAAAACGCGGCGATTCTCGATAGTTTGGGATGGGTGCTGTTCAAGCAGGGGCGCGCAGCCGAAGCGCTGCCCTACTTGAGCGCCGCCTACGCGGATGATCGCGGCGGCGACATCGCGGCGCACCTGGGCGAAGTGTTGTGGAGCCTCGGCAAGCCGAGCGAGGCCGAGCGCATTTGGACCGAAGCGAGTCTTGTCGATGGCGACAACCGGTTGCTCAAGTCGACGCGGCAGCGCTTAAGATCGACGGGCTGAAACGCATGCGGCGGGTCGCCCTGATTGTGCTTTGCTACGCTGCGCTTGCGGCGTGCGTGACCACGAAGATCGCTCCGCCCGCGACCAAATGGGACGCGCGGGACGCCGAATTGCAGCGCGCGGACACCTGGCAACTCGACGGCCGCGCCGCAGTTGCCTTAGGAACCCAGGGCTGGCAGGCGTCGCTCAACTGGCGTCAAGCGGATTTGGTTGCGGAAGTGCATCTTGCGGGGCCGTTCGGCATCGGCGCATTGGTATTGCGTCAAGAGCCGGCGGGTCTGTCGTTGAATGGAGCGCCGCCGAGCGGCGCTGTGCAGGCGCAGTTGCAGGAGCGTCTCGGATTCGAGTTGCCGCTGCAAAACTTGAGATTTTGGCTGCTTGGCATTCCCGATCCGAGCGCGACGTTCGAGCTGTCGCGCAACGATCAGGATCGGGCCCGCCAGTTGACGCAGAATGGCTGGACCGTTGTGTATGACCGCTATGCGCCGGTGGGCGGGGACCTCTTGCCCGCGCACCTCGTGTTGAGCCGTGAGGACGTGCGGGTGCGCATCGCCATCGATCATTGGGATTGGCCGAAATGACAGCGCCCAGGGCGAGCACCTGGCATGCGCCGGCCAAGCTCAATCTGTTTTTGCACATCTTGGGCAGACGGCCCGACGGCTATCATGAGTTGCAAACCTGCTTTCAATTCGTCGATCTTTGCGACGAGATCACCATCGAGGTACGCGAGGACGGCGTGATCGGGCGAGCGGTCCCGATCGCGGGCGTGGCCGAGGACGCCGACCTCTGTATTCGGGCCGCGCGCGCACTCAAGCAGGCGGCCGGATGTCCATTGGGTGCGAGCATCGGCGTGCTCAAAAGAATCCCGATCGGCGGCGGCTTGGGAGGCGGTAGTTCGGATGCGGCCACCTGTTTGGTGGCGCTCAACCGGCTGTGGGGACTTGATTGGCCGAAGGAAAAGCTCGCCGCGTTGGGACTGACGCTGGGGGCGGATGTGCCGGTGTTCGTCCATGGACGCGCGGCGTGGGCCGAAGGCGTGGGCGAGCGCCTCACCCCGCTTTATCCGCCGCTGGCCCCTGCGGAGACTAACTACTTGATTTTAAAGCCAAATGTGTTCGTCAGCACTGCCGAAGTGTTTCAGGATCCTAATTTGACAAGGAATTCCCCGCCCATCACAATTCACGGTTTCCTGGCGTCCGGTGGAAGGAACGATTGCTTGGGCGTGGTGCGACGCCGTTATCCTGAAGTTGCACGAGCGCTCGATTGGCTATCGCTCTTTGGTTCTGCGCGCCTGACTGGCACTGGGGCCTGTGTTTTTTTGGCCTGTGAGACCATGGATCGCGGCCGCGAACTGATGCGTAATTTGCCGCCGGCGGTGGATGCTTATTTGGCTCGCGGACTGAATGACTCGCCCTTGCTTGAAGGATTGCGGACTGGCTGAGTGAGGCCTGCGCTTCAAAGTCAGATCGTCGGTTGTTTTCCAAGTTGGGGTGTCGCCAAGCGGTAAGGCAGCGGGTTTTGATCCCGCCATACGGAGGTTCGAATCCTTCCACCCCAGCCAATTTGAGCAAGGTCGATGTCGCAAAATAATGAGTTCGGATCGTTGTCGATTGCCGTGTTCACCGGCAACGCGAATCCTGCGCTGGCACAGGAGATCACCAGGCATCTGCATGTGCCGCTGGGCCGTGCCGATGTCGACAAGTTCAGCGACGGCGAAGTCAGTGTCGAATTGCGGGAGAACGTTCGCGGGCGCGATGTGTTCATCCTGCAGCCGACTTGTCCGCCCGCCGAGAATTTGATGGAGCTGCTGATGATGACCGACGCCTGCCGACGCGCGTCGGCGAAGCGGGTCACGGCCGTGGTGCCGTACTTCGGCTATGCGCGGCAGGACCGGCGGCCGCGCGCGACGCGGGTCGCCATCACCGCCAAATTGGTGGCGAATATGATTGCGCGCGCCGGTGTCGATCGCTTGTTGACGGTGGATTTGCATGCGGACCAGATTCAAGGTTTTTTCGACATACCGGTGGACAATGTCTACGCCTCGCCGGTGCTGCTCGGAGAGGTGTGGAAGCAGAAGTACCAGAACATGATTGTCGTGTCGCCCGATGTGGGCGGCGTGGTGCGGGCGCGGGCGCTGGCGAAGCGCTTGGATGATGCCGACTTGGCCATCATCGATAAACGCCGGCCGCGTCCGAACGAGTCGAAGGTGATGAATATCATCGGCGAGGTCGAGGGTAAGACCTGCGTGTTGGTGGATGACATGGTGGATACGGCGGGCACGCTCTGTCAGGCGGCATTGGCGCTGAAACAAGAGGGCGCGCTCAAGGTGGTGGCTTACATCACGCACGCCGTGTTGTCGGGTGCCGCCATCGAACGGATTTCAAGTTCGGTTTTGGACGAGTTGGTGGTGACCGATACCATCCCGCTGTCGGCGGCGGGTGCGGCCTGCCCCAAGATACGGCAGCTGAGCGTCGCGGGATTATTGGCTGAAACCATACGCCGCATCAGCGATGAGGAATCGGTCAGCTCGCTGTATATAGATTAGGTCGGTGCCTGCGCAATTGGTCGCGATGCGCAGGCGCTGTGTTTGTGATGTAACTGGAGAAGATTATGAAAACCTCATTCGAACTCGTTGCCGAGTTCCGCGAGACGCAAGGCAAAGGTGCGAGCCGCCGCCTGCGTCACGACGGAAAAGTGCCGGCAATCCTTTATGGCGGGCATACCGCCGCCCGTACTCTGACGTTGAACCATCAGAAGCTCTTGATCATGCTCGATAACGAGCGCTTCTATTCGACCATACTCAATCTGAAAGTGGGCGATCAGACGCAAGCGGCGATTTTGAAGGACGTGCAGCGTCATCCGTACAAGAACGCCATCGTGCACATCGATTTTCAGCGCGTCGAAGAGAACGAGAAGATCCGCATCAGTATTCCGCTGCACTTCACCGGCGCAGCGGTCTCCCCGGGAGTCAAATCTCAGGGCGGCATCGTCTCGCACATGCGCAATGAGACGGAAGTGTCGTGCCTGCCGAAGGACTTGCCGGAATTCATCGAGGTCGATATCTCGGGACTGTCCTTGAACGAGAGCATCCATTTATCGCAGCTCAAGATTCCCGAGGGCGTGGTTTTGGTGGAACTGGCGAAGGAAGACGCGGCGGTTGTGGCTATTCACAGTCCGCGTGCCGAAGAGCCCGAGCCCACTGCGGCGGCGGCGGCGACGGCTGCGGAAGGCGCAGCAGCGGCCCCGGCGGCGGCAGCCGGTGCGGATGCAGCGAAGACGGCTGCGCCTGCGAAGAAGGAAGAAGCCAAAAAGGAACCGGCAAAGAAAGACGCCAAGAAATAAGTTTCTCGTCTGTCTAGGAGGGCCGTCGCTGGACGGCCCTCGTCTTTTGTAAGGTTGGGGACTCTAGGATGGCTGGTCTACCGCTGCGCATTATCGTTGGTCTGGGCAATCCCGGCCCTGAACATCTGGTGACTCGTCATAACGCGGGTTTCTGGTTCGTGGATCTGCTTGCGCGCCGTCACGGCGGCGAGTTTCGCGACTACCGCAAGTATTCGGGCGAGACGGCGAAAGTCACCATCAGCGGCCAGGAGATCATTCTGCTGAAGCCGACGACGTATATGAACCGCAGCGGCCTGGCGGTGCGCCAATTGAGCGATTTCTTCAAGATCGCGCCTGAGGATATTTTGGTGGCCTATGACGAATTGGATTTGCCAGTGGGCAGCGTGCGCTTGAAGTACGCGGGCGGTCACGGCGGGCACAACGGCATGCGCGACGTGATTGCGCATATCGGCGAGAATTTTTGGCGGGTGCGATTGGGAATAGGTCATCCCGGCAACAAAGCCGAAGTGATCGACTACGTGTTGACGCGCGCGCCGCGCGCCGAAGAAGATCTCATTTTAGATGCGGTCGGCACCGCGGCCGATTCTGTGCCGCTGTTGCTCGAACAAGGCGCGGAACGCGCCATGACGCGGCTGCACAGCCGCGCGGGAAAAACCTGATGCCTATTCGTTGCGGAATCGTCGGACTACCGAATGTGGGCAAGTCCACGCTGTTCAATGCACTGACGCGGGCGCAAGTAGCCGCGGAGAACTATCCATTTTGCACCATCGATCCCAATGTGGGTGTCGTGCCCGTGCCGGATCCGCGCCTCGAGAAGCTCGCCGCCATCGTGCATCCCGAACGCATACTGGCGACCACGGTGGAATTCGTCGACATCGCAGGCTTAGTCGCGGGCGCATCGAAGGGCGAGGGTCTGGGCAACAAATTCTTGCAGCATATTCGCGAGGTCGACGCCATCGCGCATGTGGTGCGCTGTTTTGAAAATGACGACATCATTCATGTGTCCGGCAAGATCGATCCGGCCCATGATATTGAAGTCATCAATACGGAATTGGCGCTGGCCGACCTCGACAGCATCGATCGCGCGTTCCAAAAGTCGGTGAAAGCGGCGAAGACGGCTGACAAGGACGCGATCAAGTCGCGCGATTTGCTGGCGCGGGTCAGGACGCAGCTCAATGAGGCGAAGCCGGTGCGCGCCATGGGGTTGGATGCGAATGAGCGGGCGCTGCTCAAGGATTTTCATCTGCTCACCGACAAGCCCATCATGTACGTCGCAAACGTCGATGAAGACGGCTTCAGCGACAATCCGCGGCTCGATCGCGTGCGCCAATTGGCGCAAGCGGAAGGCGCGGTGGTGGTGCCGGTGTGCGCGGCTATCGAAGCCGAGATTTCGCAGCTCGACGAGGCCGATCGCGCCGATTTCCTCAAGGAACTGAAGCTCGACGAGCCGGGGTTAAATCGCGTGATTCGTGGCGGCTATGCACTCTTGGGTCTGCAGACTTATTTCACGGCGGGGGTGAAAGAAGTGCGCGCCTGGACGGTGCACCGCGGTGCGACTGCGCCGCAGGCGGCGGGAGTCATTCACACCGATTTCGAGCATGGCTTCATCCGCGCCGAAGTCATCGCCTATGAGGACTTCATCGCATTCAAAGGTGAGGCGGGCGCCAAGGAAGCCGGCAAGTTGCGCTTGGAAGGCAAGGAATACATCGTCAAGGAAGGCGACGTGATGCACTTTCGATTCAACGTGTAGGCGGTACTCATGAACAGAATCTGCTCTGCGTTGATAGCGATGCTGGCGATGTTGCCCCTGTGCAGCCATGCCGCGTCGGCCGACGAAGCCAGCATCGTTCAATTGCAGGCGCGCCAGGCGGATGCGTGGAATCGCCACGATGCGAAAGCCTATGTGGATTTGTTTGCGTCGGAAGGCGAGATCGTCAACGTCGTGGGATGGTGGTGGCGTGGGCATGACCAAATGCAAGCAAAGCTGAGCGCCGCATTCGCGACAGCGTTTCGCGACAGCGAACTGACCATCACCTCCACGGAAGTCCGATTCCTCACGCCGACCATTGCCGTCGCGCATGTGCACTGGACCATGGCCGGATACAAAATGCCGCCCGGCATGCCCGAACCGCGCGAGGGTATCGAGATCCAGGTGTTGGAAAAGAAGCTCGGCCGGTGGCTGATCCAGAGCTTTCAAAATACCATCAGTTTCCCGGAAAGGCCGTTTCGCGCGAGCGGCGAGGGCGCGGCGGAGAAGAGTTCTTAGATCCTGCTCGGGCAGGCGCGAATTGCGGTGCTAACTTGTTGATTTGGCGAGGATAGGGTTGATATTTGGCTTGACAGCGGCGGCATTGCTCCACAGAATCCGCGGCTCTTAATGGTGAGGTAGCTCAGCTGGTTAGAGCGTGGCACTCATAATGCCGAGGTCGAGGGTTCGAGTCCCTCTCTCACCACCAAAATCAATGACTTACGAGGGACTTTCCGGCAGGGCTTTTTACTGTGCCGGTTTTTGTGCGGGTTTTTAGCTTAATTTTGGCTGCGGCCCGCGCCAAATGATGCGGCGCGAAATGCGAGTACCGAAGCACCATCGAGAAGCTGCGCCAGCCGCCCAAGAGCATGAGCTCGTGCAGGCTCACGCCGCTTTGAACCGCCCATGACGCCCACGTATGCCGTAGATCGTGCCAGCGGAGCGGCTCTAGCTTGGCCGCCTTGACGGCGTTCTGAAAAGCGAGCGTGTTGCAGTCATCGATGCGCTCGCCCCGCCATTGAAGAACGTAGTCGCCGTCTCTCGGCAGTGCATTCAGAACCTGGATTACCTCGGCTGTCAGCGGAACGCCAAGAGAGTGTCCGGCCTTCATTTCGCTGCCCGACACCCAGGCGCGCTTCTTGACCAGATCCACCTGCTGCCAGGTGAGCGACAGCATCGCGCGCATGCGAAGCCCCGTGAGCACAGCGAATCTGGCCGCCGCTTTCAGATGATCGGGGAGCTCGCGCTCAAGGCGCGCGAACTCTGGGTGCGTGAGCCAGCGCGGTTCACCCGTGGCCGGACGATACATCGGCACCTTCGGCGCGGAGTCGAGCACTTCCCAGTCTCTGACGCACTTATTCAAGATCGCGCGCAGCAGCGCCATGTGCCGGTCAGCCGTCGATTCGCTGGTCTCCGTGGCTTTCAGCGCGCGCAGCTCCTGCACAACCTCGCGCGTGATCGCCTGCACGTGGTAGTCCTTAAGATGATCTTCAAACCAAGACAGGATCGACTCATCTCGTGCCTTCGAGCGCTTGCGCGTCTCGGCGAGCCAACGCTTGGCCGCGTCGGTCCAAAGATACGCCGGCCGTTCGCCCAGGCGAACCTGCCGCCACGCGCGCGTGCGCGCTACGGTTTCAAATTCCTCCGCTTCGCGGCGATTTCCCGTACCAGTCGAGAGGCGGACCTCGCTGCCGTTGAGTTGGAATCGGGTCCACCAATGCGGAGAGTTGGAGCGTCGATAGAGGGACATGTGGATTGGGTCGACTTCAAGTAGTGCAGCAATTCGTCTTGCAGGAACACCCAGGTTTTGCCCGGCTTGTATGCGCTCAACTTGCCGGCCGCCGCGCGCTTGCGCAGCGTGGAGGGCGCCATGTGCAGGAAACGCGCAGCGTCCTCAAGACCAATTGTCGCGACAGCCTCGACCATCTGCAAGCCATGTGGTTCCGTTCGTTCAGGAGCGAGTTGTCACGTGTGATGAATTATTGCAGAGGTTTGCGAGAAATCCAGAGTGAGTTTCTCGGTATTTGGATTCCCATCGACAACCACAAGATCTCGGCAAACGACGGCTACGGCATGCGGCAAAGCACGGCTGCGGCCCAATCTGGCCGCATACAATGCAATGCGGTGTTTTACCGCGTGTTTGTCTTACCGCTCCGGGCTATTGCCGGTGGTAGAATCTCAATTAAACGAGAGTCAGCGTGACGAACCGCGGCGGATCTCACTCTCTTTGTAATCCGAAACCAAAACTAGCCAAACCGGGATTCAACCACTCGTACACCTCAAACGGAGTTGCAATCATCATGAACACGCCCGTCGTGAGCATCGCAAAGATTTTTCCAATCTCGTATGCATTGCTGGCGGTCACCGCGTGCGGTGGAGGAGGTGGGAGCGGCGGCGGCCCCGCACAAAGTAGTAGCTCCACTTCTTCGTATACGGTTGGGGGCACCGCCTCGGGTCTCACCGGTTCAGGGCTCGTGCTGCGCAACAACGGCGTCGATACTCTTCCGGTGGGCAGCAGCGGCGCCTTTGTCTTTGCCAGCACTCTGGCCAGTGGCAGCAACTATGATATTACGGTGCAGACGCAACCCACGGTTCCAGTGCAGAACTGCAGCGTCATTAACGGCACCAATCGTGGCACGATTAGCAACGCCAATATCACCACAGTGGCCGTGGTCTGCACGAACATTGGCCGCTTTGCCTATGTTGCAAGTGATGGCACCGACAATGTCTCGGCCTATAGCATCGACGCCACCACCGGCGCGCTCACGCCGGTTCCAGGTAGCCCCTTTGCGACCGGCACGGACCCCTATTCCATCACCGTCGACCCGAGCGGCAAATTTGCTTACGTCGCGAATAATGACTCCAACAATGTTTCAGCCTATGGCATCGATTCCACTACCGGCGCACTCACGCCGGTTCCAGGTAGTCCCTTTGCGACCGGCAG
>Ga0210387_10001462_pt1 | contig 17866 bp, 16 predicted proteins | sample IncBWC7OmetaG_FD_160108 | JGI IMG/M metagenome (GOLD analysis project Ga0210387, IMG submission 160108) | Forest soil microbial communities from Barre Woods Harvard Forest LTER site, Petersham, Massachusetts, United States - Inc-BW-C-7-O ...
TTCGCGAAGCGGTCGAACTCTCCCTTTCCCCACGCTTGAATGCGGCGCTTCGAGGGATTCGCCGGAGTGTCGTCCGTGTCCGGATAGAGACCCTTCTTGCCGCTTGCCGGGTCGATCTTCGAGAAGAACACGCGAATGAAGATGGTCAGGTCGGCATTCGTCCGGCCATTCCGCACTTCGTCTTCCAGTGTGGCATCCCACTTGCCGCCATTCACGAGCTGTGGCCCGCTGCGAATGAGCGAGCCGTATTTGAAAACGAGATCCGTCATAAGGTCTCCGAGCCGATGAGTGACACACGTCCCGGAGTACAGTTTACGGGCGGCGCTCACCTCCGCGGCGGCCGGCTGCTAAACCAATGTGACCCGTCCGCGACACCGGTCGTAGATGCACGGATTCTGCGGCCAGCCCATCACACACGTGTCGCAATACCCCACGCCGCAGGTACCGCATCGATGCCATTCCGCGTGGGGGACGCGCTTGTTGAGGCAGTGGCGGCAGATTTCCCGCGCCCGCTTCCGCGCTCGGGTCACGCGATAGACCCATCGCTTCGCGTCATCGAGCCGCTTCCGAAACGCGCACCCCATGATAGCGAGGCCGGCCAGCGGACAGACGGTGACCGTGAGCGGCAGCGCGGGATTTTCGTTCCCAAATATCTCGGCGCCATCCCCGGCCGCCTTGCTCAAGACCTTCCAGGCCGCCAACCGCGTGGCCGCCGTCTCGCTGAGCACTGCCCCAAGGGCGCGCGAGGCGTCGGCCGCCGAGATCCAGATCGGCTCATCGTCCTTGAACAGGCAGTCGTGCAGCGGCGAGCACGAATAGCGGTCGCGACCCGCCCAGCCCTCGATGGTTTCGACCCAGCCATCACGCGCGAACAAGGTGAGCGAGTGACCATCATGACGCGGGTCAGCCGATCTCAGAATGATGAGGTTCCGGTTGTTGAGGGCGGCCTGTGCCGCGGCCACCCCGTCCGCTCCCAGCGTGACCACCGGATGCACACCGGTGCCGCAGACTTTCAGCAGCATCGACGCGATGTCGTGGCACGACGAGTAGCTCGACTCATCCTTCAAGTACTCATCCCACAGGGCGAGTGGGAGATCCTCCCCCTGCGGCGGCTCAATCGTGGTGAGCGAGAGCAGCATGAGGGGTTCACACAACATCTTCTCGCGACGCAGTGCCTTGGTGCACGGCCTGCTACTGGAGGCGCTGCTCGATGAGCTGCTCGTCGGTATGATGGGAGAGGACATCCGAGGAACGTGTGAGCACCGGATGCGCGAGACAAGAGGGCGCTATGACCCTGACTCACCAGGCGGAGTCGTGACGTCAGCCCGTTGGTCCGAAGCGCTCAGTCTTCACACGCATGGGATCGTGGCCGAGCTCCACGAGTAGCGTCGCAACTGACTCGACGAGTGGCGTCGGGCCGCACACGTAAATGCGTGGCGCATCCGAGGCCGACCAGCCGACCGCCTCGAGCATCGCGCGGTCGATCCGGCGGCGATAGCCAGTCCACGAGGCCGGTGCATCGCGAGTAATGGTGTACGTTACGTCCACTTCCGGCGATACGAGACCGGCGAGCTCGTCGCGATAGATGATCCCATCGAGCGTGCGCGCCGAGTACAGAAGGCGCGCCGGCACTTGAGACTTGGCACGCGCGCGATGACGGAGCATCGCCATGAGCGGCACGATGCCCGATCCACCGGCCACGAGGAACAGCGGGCCGCCCTCCGCGATGTCCCACACGAAGTAGCCGCCGATCGGACCGCGCACTTCGAGGCCATCGCCGGTGTGCAGCACGTCGATCAAATACGGCGACACCTCGCCGTCGCCGATGCGCTCGATGGTCAGCGCCACCGTCGCCTCCTCAGGTGGAGACGCAATCGAGTATGAGCGCTCCGCTTGGTACCCGTCCTCGGCCACGAGGCGCACGTCGACGTGCTGACCGGCGCGATGGCCGGGCCAGTTCGGGACTTTCAGGACCAGGGTGTGAGCGGTCGGCGTCTCACGCCGAACCTCCACGACCGTCCCGACGTGCCACTCGAGTCGCTCAGGGGTCGCCTTGATACCGCTGCTCACGCCACGGATCGCCGCGATTGTGATAGCCGAGCTGTTCCCAGAATCCCGGCTCGTCGTGCGTCATGAGCGTGAGACCGCGCACCCATTTCGCACTCTTCCAGAAATAGAGATGCGGCACCAGCAGTCGCGCCGGCCCGCCATGCTCGGGCGCGAGCGGCGCGCCCGCGAATCCAAACGCGACCCACGCCTGACCATTGCTCACGTCAGCGAGCGGCAAATTGGTGGTGTAGCCGCCATCGCTGAATGCGAGAACGTACGCCCCGTCCTTGAGACCACGGGCCCGGGCCGCATCCAACAGCGTGTCAACGGAGACCCCATCCCACTTCGTGTCAAACTTGGACCACTTCGTCACGCAATGGATGTCGACCGTCGGCATATCGTGTGGGAGCGCTTGCAACTCATCCCACGACCAGCGGACCGACTGGCCATCGAAATCGCGGATCGTGAAGTCCCACTTCGCCAGCGGCGTGCGCGGTGTCGGACCGGCGGAGAGCACCGGGAAGTCCCGGGTCTCGTACTGGCCCGGCGGCAGGCGACCCGCCGGCGCGGCGTCGCGGTGGCTATGAAAGCCGCGAGCGATGAACGGTTTGTCAGCCATGTTCCATTTTCTCCTCGGAACTGCGCGCGCGCAACGTGCGTCCGGTCGGGCCCGCTGCAGCGATCACGAACGCGCCGAAACAGAGGGCGAGCACGGAGTGGTCGAGTGACGCACCGAAGTACTGCCAGAGCGGCGCTTGGGGCCCGGGATAGTTGGACGAAAAGAGCAGCGTCAGCATGTAGATGATCCCGCACACACTGGCTGGCCATACCAGAATGCCCAGCGTCAGCGAGAGCCCGATCGCCAGCTCGCCATACGCGACGAGGAATGCGATCGCCGTTCCATGATCGAGCACGAAGTGCTCCAGGATCGGAACCATGAACGGATACGCCGCGCCGTCGTTCAGGAAGCGGTGAATCCAACCCTGAAATCCACCGTGCAGCGTGAACTGCGTTCCGAAGACTTTGTACTCAGCGAAGATCAGGAACAGCAACCCGACGGCGATCCGCAATGCGGTCAGGGCAACGGCACTGCGTCGGTCAGAGTTCACGTGGCTCTAATGTATGCGCAGCCGCCCTGCTCGGCGCGAATCACGCCGAAGATTCCGCTCGGTACTAGCGTGACGCCGGGAACGAGCGCCGCCTGAAGCTCGGCGTGTACGGCGTCCTTCGGCTGCTTCGTGCGCTCGGCGATCTGACCGGCGAATCCGCCGAACGCAAGATTGCACGCCAGTACGATCGCGCCGCGGGCAATGAGCGTATCGAGTCCGCCGTCCGGCCAGATGAGCGCGTACTTGTCGTCCTTCTTCGCGTTCAGGAAGGGATTGCGCTGGGCCCACTCGCCTGTCGTGGGGTCCTTGAGCTTTGTCACCTTCTTGCCGATGAACGGATAGTGCGCCCATACGGCGTCGCCGAGGACTACGGGAATCGACTCGTGGCGGAAAACGACTACAGCACGGAGGTCTGTCTCCGGCGTGCTGTACACTTCCTTATAGTTGACGTAGAACATCCGTGCCTGGTGCAACGCAGTCCCATCGGCAATCTCGGGCGCATCGAATACCTGCTTGTGCGTGCCGCTCGACAATCGGTCGGTCCAGGAGAGATCCCACTTGGGGTCCACTGGCTTTGGCGCCGGCGTTGGCGCCGCTGACTGTGCGGGTACTACGGTGGCGCACGCCGTCGCGACGAGCGAGGCGGCGCCACCGACTAGTTGACCGAGAAATTGCCGACGTTGCGTAGTCATGCCCAACAAATTACTAGCGGTGCCCCGAGAAGCGATGGGCCACGCGAGAGCCGACCAGCGGGAGGCCCGTTGGCGTCGGATCGAACGCGATGTTCAAGCCGAAGTTGCCTGGAATGCTGGCCACAACCGCGATGTCCGAGGCGCCGCTGCCGCCGCCCTGGATATTCGCCGCGGGGAAACGCAAGACTTCGGCGATGTCCGACGGACCACCCTCGGTCAGCATCCACATGTTGCCGCTGTTGTCGAACGCGAACGAGAGCCAGTCGAACGCCTGCCCATTGAACGAAGTTTGCGGCATGCTCATTCCACCGACCGGAGCCGGGCTCGAGTTCGAGCTCAGGCTGGCGAGAGAGCTCTTCGAGAACTCGCTCAGGACTGAACCGGAGCCGGTGTTCGAGTTCAGCGCCCAGAGGTTGCCGCTCGCGTCAAACCCGATGTAAGTCGCCGCTTGCGTGACCATGTTGGTGAGCGCCAGCATCTGCGGCGTCGGCGAGCCGGAGCTGGCGAGCTGTGACGGCGTGTACTCGAGGAGCTGCGAGTTATCCGCGACCCAGAGATCACCCGATGCATCGAACGCGATCCACAATGGGTAGCTCAGCACGCCCGGCAGGTTCTGCAGGCCGTTCGGCGTGATCATGTAGGCCGGTGCGGGACTGCCGCTGGATTTGAGCTGGGCAGCGGTGTAGCCGAAGATATACGGGATCGTGCTGGAATTATCCGACGGACCCAGCGACGAGATCCACAGCGTGCCGTGCGCGTCGAACGCCATGCCCGTAATCGTCGAGACCCCCGGCTCGCCAGAGATCAGGACGGTGGGATTCGCGTTGCACTCGTTGGCCAGCTGCGTCGTGTCGAACTCCACCAGCGTCTCGACGGGATTGTTGCCGACGCCGTTGAACGTCCAGAGGTTCCCCTTGGCATCGAACGCGAACGGTTGTTGACCATTCACACCATTGCAGCTGTCGTTTGGTGTGATGGTTGCCGAGGAGCTGAGCTGGGCGACGGTCGCGCCATAGTTGCCGTCGAACCAGAGCGCGCCCGTGCCGTTTGCCGCGTACGTGACGTACACGGTGTCGACGACCGACGACGACACGTTCGCGGGACTGCCGAGTACCGACGCCGAATACGTCGTGGTGACGATAGGGCTCGACACGACCGCGCTACCTGGAGGCGTCGTGACCGTGTATGTGCCCGACGCGAGACCCGTCAGCGTCGTCGTCGCCGACACGGTCTTCGAGTAGCTGCCCGGGCCAGTTACCGTGGCACTCGGCGTCACGCCCGCCGCGCCGGTGATGACAACCACGAGCGAGTTCGTCGCGGTGCACGCGACGGTGACGTTCATCGTGACCGTCGCGCCGCTCGAGACGACAGGATAGACGCTCGGCGGTGGTGCCGTGCAGGTCGACGGCACATTCGTTACGGCGATCGCGCCGGTGCCAGCGGGCACGTTCGGGATCGTGTATGCGCCATTCGCGCTCGTCGTCACGCTCGGCAACGCGCCGCCGGTCGAGGGCGTCGCTTGAACGCTCACGCCCGCGAGGCCGGTTCCGGCGTTGTTGGTGACGACACCGCTGATGGTGCCATCGCCCGTCGGTGGCGGTGGGCCAACGGTGGTGCTACAAGCAGCAAGAACGACGAGAAGAATCAGTGAGGCGGTACGCACAGCGGTCTCTCCATATCGAGTCGACCGCATACTGTTCGTACCGCCTCACCTGCATCACACGCGCACACACACGCGCGTGATGCAGGTCACATGGTGAGGCGCTCGGCGTCTAACTCAATTCGTCGCTGCCGTCGCCGTGGTCGCCAAGCTGCGAACGGTGTTGGCTAACAGGCGAACTTTGGCGCCGTCGGACGAGCTCTGGGCGTCGCCGTCCAGCTGCGTGGCCAACTGCGAGAGCGCATCCCGGCGCTGGTCGGAGCTGGCGTGTTCGGCGGTGGACAAAGCCGAACGGGTGGAGGAGATGCGCGAGCCACTCAGACCCTTCGAGCGTTCGAGCTGGTCGAGATAGGCGCGGGCGAGCGCGAATGTGGTCGGCCACACGAATGCCGGTTGGCCTTGCGTGTTGAACTCGTCGAACCGCACCGTTTTGGCGGCCGCGATCTCGTTCGCCGACACCAGCACGCTCGGCTTGAGCTCGAGAATGTCCAAGCCGCGGGCGATCTCCGAGCTGATCACGTAGCCGTTGTACCAGTACGCGGACCACGAACCGCCGGGACCCATCCGCGTCGAATCAGATGGGCCGCGGTCGAAGAACGCGATCTCCGTCGGATGCTTCGGATCCGTCCAATCGAAGACCGAGATGCCACCCTGATACCAGGCCTGAACCATGATATCCCGGCCCGGAATCGGGATGAGCGAGCCGTTGTGCGCGACGCAGTTCTCGAACGAGGTCTGCACGGCGGGCAGCTTGTAGTAGCTCTGGAAGACCATCTTATGGTCGACGATCGTGAAGATCGCGTCCGCGCCCCAGTTGCGTGGATCGGTCGCGCGGCACTTGGGCGCGCCGCCGCCACCCCACTCGTCGGAGAAGAGGATCTTCGTTCCGTCGTTGTTGAACGTGGCCGAATGCCAATACGAGAAGTTCGAGTCCGCGACGGCGTCCAGACGCTGCGGGTGAGCAGGGTCGGAGATGTCGAGCAGCAACCCGTGGCCTTCGCACGCACCTCCCGCCAGGCCGAGCTGCGGATACACCGTGATATCGTGGCAGCTGGTGCCGAGGACTCGCGCACCGCCGGCGGAGAATCGCTTCGTGATAATGTCCTGCAGGCTCGCATGTAGGGTCGCGCTGTCGGCCCCCGTCGGCGTGCCTGAGCCGCCACGAGCCTTCACCAGGCTGTCGAGCAGCGGTCCGATAAACCGCTGACCTATGACCTGCGGCTGACCACCGGGGAAGCTGGCGACGTACCCGCCGTTTGCCCGGGCCTTCGCGACATCGGCGATATCCTCGGGCGCCTGGCCGTGCGCCGGGGCCTGATCCAAGCCCTGGAAGATCCGCGGGCTGGAGACGATCGCCGCCTGCTCCGGGTGCGCCAGTGGCACCTTGATGACCTCGATCCGGAACTTGACGCCGTTCGGGTCTTGGTCTGGTGAGGCATCCACGCATCCGGCCATCTCGGCGGCTGGACGTACGAAGGACGAGCCCGAGATGTAGATGTAGATGTTGTCGTGATCCTTGGGATCGACCAGCAGCGTGTGCGTATGCGATCCCCGGCAGGTCTGCACGTCCGTCAGGAGCTTCGGTTTGGTAATGTCCGAGACGTCCCAAATCCGGACGCCGCGCATGCGTTCTTGGCTCACGGGGTCCTTCACTCCACTCGTCCCGCAGTCGAGACGCGTGGCCGGTGACTCGGCCGACTCGATCAACAAGTTTTTGTAGATCGACACGTCGCTCTGCGAGCCAGGGCAGACAAACTGGGTCTTCAAGGTGGGCTGCGCCGGATTCGTAATGTCCCAGACCTCGAACCCGTTGTAATTGCCCTGGATGACCAGGTTGCCGAGGAAGGCCAGGTCGGAGTTCGTCTTGCCGACGAAGTCCGCGGGCGGGCGCATGTTCGAGACCAAATGCATGTTCCATTCGGCCTGGGCTGCGTCCCACATGCCGGCCTTGAGGCCAACGCGCGGGTCGGGCATCGGGGCCACGGACGACCGGTCGCAGTTGTCGACCTTACACAGGTCTCCGCCGGCCGGTGAGACTCGGCTCGTCGACGCGCCCGGGTGGGCGCATGCGGTCAGGGCTAGCAAACCAAAGGCAAGCGAACGCGCTATTGGGGGCATAGCTCATCCTTATTTGAGGGCTATGTAAAAAGGGGCCAACAAATAAGAACGCGGACCCCCGCCCGAACGCTGCGGGAATCCGCGCCCCCTCAGGAGCCTAGCCCCTAAAACGCCCCGTCGGTACAGGCATGTACCGTGTTCGAGTACTCCTCTTGGATCACGTACGAACGCAGGCCCAGCTGCTCCGGGTTCCGGAACGTGAAGCAGAGGTCGGAGATCTCGTTCCCGGTCAAGTCGTTGAACCAGGCATCGAGGTCGGGATCTGTGGTCAGCTCCGTGAACTCGTGCGACAGGGTCGACGCCGTGGCGTCGATGACGCGCGGTTGATTAGGCGCGTCGCACCCACCGACGAATTGATAGGGCTGCATCGTGTACAACACGTGATAGTGCCCCGTCGTATCGAAGTCCGCAAAACCGTGGAAGGCGCAGAAGACGAACGTGTTGCCGTTGTCCGGCGAATAGCAGTTGCCGGGCGCGGTGCACATATCCGTGCCCTGCGGGATAAATATGTGATAGATATTGTTGTAGCCGCTCTTCGTCGTGGCCAGTGAGGCGGCGTGGAGGATAGCGAACAGATCCTGGCCCGTCATGGTCGGTGTTCCGGTCGTCGGGTCGGGCGCGAACGTGACGTTGGTCGAGAGCTCGTTGATGTTGGCGAAGTGACCGGTGGGATCCTCATGCAGGTACTGACCGGAGATCTCGATCATGCTGCTGGCCTGGAAGTCGTGGAGAAACGTTTTCGGCGTTATCGCGCCCGTCCCCCAGCATTGCGCGGGGGTCGTCGGGCAGTTGATGTAGACATTCCACTGGGTCGCCTGCGTGACGACCGGACCGCCGTTCCACGTGAGGTCCCATGGCGACTGGACAATGTTCTTGCTGTAGGCAGTGCGGTTGCCGAGATACTTCTTCTCAGCGATGGCGTTTTGGTAGAAGGGCTTGTTGTTGCCAGTGGCGATTCGCGCGCCGGCGTAGTCCATCGAGGTCACTTGGAACGACTGTACTGGACTGGCGTTCGCGGGAACGCCGGTGGGGTGATCGCTCTGGCAGGCAGCCAACACCAATCCGGCCGCCCCCAGGAGTGCTGCAGAAGACCAACGACTCGCGCTCATACTTCCCTCGGGGTAGAGATTCTCTGGACGAATGCGCCATTGACAGACGTTCGTTATACGATGCGGCGCAGAGAGACACAAGAAGCGATTTGCACCGCGGCGAGCGCGGCCGCACTCGAGGTTCGCGTCGGGGCCGGTGATACGAGAACGACGATGGTTCACTGCGGCGAGCGCGCGTCCGATCAATCACGGTACGCCGCCATGGCGAAGATGCGGGTCGCGTGCAACGGCACGAATCGAGAAGTCGCGTGCGTCGAACGGGTTGTGTGACGATGCGCGTGCGCAACAGTGGGCGGAGTCGGTAAACCGTCGCGACGCAATAGCGTGTCGGAGTGAGGGAAGGACTTACCTATACCTCGAGGTCGCTGTGCGTCTGTCGCATTTTGCAACACTCGTCATCGCGGCTGCTCCTGCGCTGCACGCCCAGGGGCCCGCGACGCGGCGCGCCCATGAGTTGGTCGCGCTCATTGACTCCGGATCGCTGAGCGCGATTCGCGCCTATGCGGACACGGCCATGACGACCAAGGCCCCGGCCGAGGCCCATCGCAGCTTCATTCTGGGTCAACGCGACGAGTCACGGGGGCTGCGTTGGGTCGATGTGCACGAGGAATCGCCGCACCGCGCAACCGTGGTGTTGGAGCGGGCGCTGACTGGCGACCGGACAGCCCTTTTGGTCGTCGTCGATTCTGCCCCGCCGTATCGGATTGTGGGCATCGGACTCAGGCCGCCACCGAGCAATGCCGGAGCCGCCTCGAGCCCGCGCATCACGAGCGACGCCGAGATGGTCGCGGCGCTCAAACGCTACGTCGAGACACTCGCGAAAGCCGACGTGTTCTCGGGGGCGGTCATGCTCGCGAAGGACGGGCAGCCACTGTACGCCGCTGCGTTCGGCGAGGCGGACAAAGATTTTCACGCGCCGAATACGCTCGACACCAAGTTCAACCTCGGCTCCATGAACAAGATGTTCACGGCGACCGCGGTGTCGCAGCTCGTCGAGCAAGGGAAGCTCTCCTACGACGACACGCTGGCGAAGTTCATTCCCGACTTCCCCAACGCAGTGGACGCCAAGAAAATTCGCATCGAGAATCTTCTCACCCATACGTCGGGGCTCGGCAGCTACTTCAACGACGACTGGGACAAGTCCTCGCGTGCACTCTACAGAACGGTCGACGACTGGATGCCCGTCGCCAAGCACGACTCGCTGGCGTTCGAGCCCGGCACGCAGTGGTCGTACAGCAATACCGGGATGCTCGTCGCCGGCAAGGTCATCGAAGTAGTGACCAAGCAGGATTACTTCGACTACGTGCGCGAGCACATCTACGAACCGGCGGCCATGAGGAGCACCGACGCGTATCAGCTCGACCGCGTCAATCCGAATCTGGCCGTGGGATACGACAAACACTTTCGCGATGACGGCACGATCGAGTTTCGCAACAACGTCTTCGAGCACGTAATCCGCGGCGGACCGGCGGGCGGGGGATACTCCACCGTGGGTGATCTCGTCCGGTTCGCCGAGGCCCTCAAAGCGGGGAAGCTCGTCTCCGCGAAATATTATGAGGTCATGACCACGCCGAAGCCGGCGGTGCATTCACCCCGGTACGGCTATGGGTTCGGAGTCGACCCGGAGACCGGCGTCGTCGGACACAGCGGCGGGTTCGTGGGGATCAGCTCGAACCTCGACATCTTCAAAGGCTCGGGTTACGTCGCCGTCGTCATGTCGAACTACAGCAATGCGAGCCAGGCGATTGCCGGGAAGATGCGCGAGCTCGTCCTCAGCCGACTGGGGCCTACCCATCGAGTCACGGCACGCTCGTGATGCGCCTCTTCCGAAAGCGCGCCACCACGAGGCGGAGCGGGGAACTTCGAGACCAGCTCATGCGCGATGCGGAATTTCTCGCCGCGCGGGCCGATCTCATCGCGGCAACGCCCCTGCATCGACGCGACGATCTGTTCGCGTTTCTCGACCGTGTCGAGCTCGGTGGCCTTCATCCCGTCAAGGTGTTTGGCCGCTGGGATGAACGGGAGCCGTTAGAACGGTATGCCGCAATATTTTACGACGCAATTCGCCGCTTGGGGGCCCGGCGCGATGCCGAGCGACAGCCCGACGTGAAGGTCAACATCGCGATCGGCGAGTCGAGCGCGATTGGCACAGGCCAGATCATCCGATACCGAGACCGGATCGTGAATGACACCCTCCTCTTCCCGAGCGATCTGACGGCGGACGTCCTCGGCGCCGGTATCGGCTCCGTGCAGCACCTCTGGACTACCGAGGGACTGATTGCGTTCGCTGACGCGACCATTCCCCTTCACAACATTGAGGCGGGACCGATGACTCCGGAGCGCCGGCGCTCGCTCGATGATGTGATCACGAGCCTTCGGACGAAGGGAATCGACCTTGACGTCCCCGTATTCGGGGCCATTCGCGGCTGGACCACATTGGTGTCCAACCCCCTTGCGCCTCAGCCTACTGGATACGGGCCGTCCGCGAAGGTCTCGACGTGATAGCCCTTTGAGCCCACAAGGCGCGCGAGCGGGCTCCGCGAATCGCCGCCGGTCGCGAGCCGCTCGATCAACGAGCGGAAATCATGACGCGGACGCCAGCCGAGCTCCGTACGCGCCTTGGCGTTGACATACACGCGGTCTAGACTCGGCGTCATCTTCCAGCCCAGGCGCGCGTACATCGCCTCGTACTCGGGCACATAACGCCGCACGACGCGCGGGGCGTTCGTACGTAGCTCGGGCAAGTCCGCCGGCGAGAATGGCGTGGTTGCACTCACGATATACCGACCGAACCCGATGACCGGCGCACGATCAATGGCCTGCAGATGCGCGCTGACGGCGTCCTCGATATCGACTCGCCGATAGAGATACTCGTTCACCTTGACGTTGTCGTCCTCGTACACCTCCCGAGCTCACAGAGGACGAGCGTACCCGTGATGTTCGTGTCGACGAATTGCTGACGCTCGTGCGTGACCACGTGGGGTTTGTGCAGTGTGGCCGTGTGGAGCACGGACTGAACGCCCGCCATCGTTCGGCGCACGCACGCGCGATCGGTGATCGGTGAGCCGTCGCGGATGTCGATGCCGACGACCTCGTGGCCATGATCACGTAAGGTGCGCTTGAGCGCGTCGCCGAGGTGGCCGGCGCTCCCGGTGACCAACACCCTCACCGCACGTCCGTGCGCATGAGATGCACGTCCGGATCGAGCAGCAACCAGTATGCGCCCGCGGGACCGAGCGGCATGCCCACGCTGCCGGCATTGACGATGCGAAGGCGATCGACGAGCCGGTCGAACTGGACGTGCGTGTGGCCGCACACGGCCAGCGGTTGCGTCACACCCGCGAACATGAGTCGCACGATGTCCGCTGGCGTGTCCACGGCGAAAATCTCGTCGTCATCGCGGGGCGTGGCGTGGCAGAAGTGCACCGAGTGCAACACGAGCGTCTCGGGGAGCGACGCGAGATAGTCCCTGTGCCGCTGATCGAGTTGCTTCGCCGTCGCCACGATCGAGTCCTGGACAGCCGACGGGAGTCGCGATGCCCCGGGTCGGCCGTCGAATGCCTCGACCACGAGCCGGTCGCAGTTCCCGCGAATGACATGCACGTGGGGCCCGAGCGCCATCACGCGATCCAAGGTGTCGCGTGATGCGCCCCCGAGCACGATGTCGCCACCGATGACGATCTCATCGGCGTCAGCGACCGCGAGGACCGCGTCGAGCGCGGGCAGATTCCCGTGAATGTCGTACAGCGCGGCCACCCGCATCAGATCTTCGGATACTGTCGATGGAATCCGGTGGCTTCCTGATAGGCGCGGGCGAACGCGAGCAACTTCGCCTCGCCGTAAAGGGGCCCAAGGAACGTGAGGCTGACCGGCGTGCCGGGTCCGCCCCAGTTGCCGCCGAACACGCCAGGCCCCGTGGACGGGATGTAGGCTGGGGCGTCGTCGCCGCGGATGCCGTTCGGCACGATCACCGACGGATGACCGGTCAGGTTAGTGATGACGAGCTGGGTGGAGTTCGTGGGGGCAAGAATGACGTCGAAGCCCTCGAACACTTTTGCCATGGCTAAAATGGCGAGCATTCTCGCGCGATTGGCCTGGATGTATTCGACCGCCGGCGTCAGGCGCGCCACACGGAAAGTGTTCGGCCAGTCGTTCGGCGACTGCTCCGTCAAAAGCTTGTCGCGACCCGTCCGCGTGAGCTCATCGAAGGCGGCGGCCGCCTCGACTGACAACAACGAGGTCATCGCTTGGTACGGCATGTCCGGCAACTGCACTGGCGTCATTGTCACGCCCATCGCGGCGATCTTGTCCAACGCGGCCTTATCGAACTGCCGATCGTAGGCGATGTGCGTGCTGAGGAGCTCCCGCTGACGCTGCGCCGTCGTGTCCGACGGAGGCGGAGGCGCGAAGAGCCGCAACTGCGGCGGGTCGTTCTCGAAATCGCTCTTGAGATAGCCGATCCGAAGCGAGTGGATGTCGACCTGGGCGTCCCAGTTGAACGCGGCCGCGTGCACAGTGCGATCGTGGCCGTCGGGACCGTAGACCGCGTCGAGCACGATGGCACAGTCTTCGACGGACCGGCAGATCGGCCCGAGCTTGTCCATCGACCACGAGAGCGCCATCGCGCCCGTGCGCGGCACGCGCCCGAACGTCGGGCGGAGTCCGGTGCAGCCGCAGCGCGTCGATGGCGAGGAGATCGAGCCCAGCGTCTCGGAGCCGATGCTGAATGCGACGCAGCCGGCGGCAGTCGCTGAGGCGGGGCCCGCCGAGGAGCCGCTTGATCCCTGTGCCGGGCGCCAGGGGTTTCGCGTGACGCCATCGAACCAGCGGTCGCCGAGGGCGAGCGCGCCGAGTGTGAGCTTGGCGATGAGCACGGCGCCCGCGTCGTCGAGGCGCTTCACGACGGTCGCGTCTTCGTCGATCATCTGCTGCTCGAACCCGCCGGCACCCCACGTGGTGCGATACCCTTTGACCGCGAGGAGATCTTTGGCGCCCCACGGCAGCCCGTGCAGGGGACCCCGATACTTGCCCGCGGCAATCTCCCGGTCGGCTTCCTTCGCCTGCGCCGTCGCGCGCTCTTCCGTCAGCGTAATCACGCAGTGCAGCACGGGGTCGAGTCGCTTGAGACGCGCCAGGTACATCGCCGTCAGGTCCGACGAGGACACCTTGCGCGTGCGCACCAACTCGGCCAACTCCCGGACCGTCGCGAAGCACACGTCTTCGAGATGCGCAGGGGCGCCGCGCGAGGGCGCTGACGACAACCGCATCGGGTGCCGCTCGGTGGCGAACGTCATCGACGGCAGCGTCGGATTGAACTCGACCGCCGGAGCGACCGAGTTCGGCATATGCAACGCGAAGATCGCGTCGTAGCCCTTGACGTCCTGATTGAGGCTCGCGACCATCGCGTCGCGAAACTCCGGCGGGATTGCCACATCGGCGATAATCGTCGCCTGCTCGATCATGTCCTTTGTGACGGTGCCCTGGTCGTGGGCTATCGTCCAGAGTGCGCCCGGGAAGAGCGTGCTCCCAACTCCGAACCCCGAGCATGTGGCGAGAAAGCGGCGGCGGTCGAGCATGGCCGACAATATATCGACCAGCCCTGTGGCACGGGTGCTACACGAATCAGCGGCGAGTCGATTGATATTGGGAGAAGGCGGTATCCACGACGGTGAGATTCCGCGTGCCTTTGCGCCATATCCAAAGGCCGACGGCGGCAATGGGGATGCCGAGGAGCGCGCCGATGAGCGTTAGGGACAGAGCGACCCCGAACGCGACCAGGCACACTCCCCAGATCTTCTGATACCGGAACGGCTCGGCGAATTCCGACTTGGCCGCATAGAGGACGTCCTCGTCGCTCGCCCCGGTGGACTTGAGCGCAAGAACGACCTCCTGCGGCGTCGTATCGGTCAGTCGCACGTTTGACCTCCGACTGTTGCACGGAGACGCGGTGAGGTGGTACCGTAGGTTCCCCCGCGGGACAGTGCGCGAACGGCCGTCCAAAACCGTCACGTCATGACAGATATCGCGGCCCGCCAGGAACTCGACCAATTGTTCAGTCTCACATACGAAGAGCTGCGCCGCCTGGCATCCTCGGTCCGGCGCGGGGATCCGAGCGCGACCCTGAGTCCCACGGTGCTGGTGAATGAAGCGTGGCTCAAACTGGAAGGGTCGCGCGCGATTGGGGCGACATCGCGCGCGCACTTCAAGCGGATCGCGGCTCGCGCGATGCGGCAAGTGTTGATCGAGGCCGCGCGGCGGCGGCGCTCTCAGAAACGCGGTGGCGGCATGGCGCCGGTCACGTTCGACGACTCGATGGCCGAGACGAGCGCCCGGGCCGATGATCTCCTCGCGCTCGACGCGGCGCTCGACGAGCTGGCGCGCATCGAGCCGCGACAAGCCATGATGGTCGAGAGCCGCTTCTTCGGCGGGCTCGATGTCGCCGAGACGGCGGAGCTGCTCGAGGTCTCCGAGGCCACGATCTTGCGCGACTGGCGCGCGGCGAAGGCATGGCTCGCCCGGGAGCTGAACCGTGGACGCTGAGCGCTGGGGGCTGGTGCAGACCCTGTTTCATGGGGCGAGTGATCTCCCTCCTGGCGAGCGGCGCACATTCTTGGACGCTGCCTGCCCCGATGATCCCGAGTTGCTGGCCGAGGTCGAGGCACTGCTCGATGCGGACGAGCGGGGGGTCGACATCATCGAGCGCGGGGTTGCGGACGTCGCGCGCGTGGTGCTCGGGAACGACGCGAACGTGCTGGGGCAGCGCGTCGGGCGCTATCGCTTGATTCGCGTGATCGGCGAAGGCGGGATGGGCATCGTCTATCTCGCCGAGCGCGATACGGAGGTCGGTGGGCAAGTCGCCATCAAGATTCTGCGCGATGCGTGGCTCTCGCCGGCACGGCGCGAGCGATTCGCGAATGAGCAGCGCACACTGGCCCAATTGACGCATCCGTCGATCGCGCGGTTCTACGATGCGGACACGCTCGCCGATGGCACGCCCTGGTTTGCGATGGAGTATGTCGAGGGCATGCCGCTGACGGCGCATTGCACCATGCGTGGGTGCAGCATCACGGAACGGCTCCGATTATTTCGCATCATCTGCGAAGCGGTCCATTACGCGCATCGCCATCTGGTAATCCATCGCGACTTGAAGCCGTCGAATATTCTCGTGCGGCCTGACGGCAGCGTCGCGCTGCTCGACTTCGGCATCGCGAAGCAGATCGAAGGTCTCGGAACGCCGGTCGATCATACGCGGACCGGACTGCGGTTCATGACACCCGCGTATGCGGCGCCGGAGCAACTGCGCGGGGATCGCGCCGGCGTGCAGACCGACGTGTACTCGCTCGGCGTCGTGCTCTACGAGCTCCTGACCGAGCGGTTGCCGTTCGACCTGGCACACCGGACACCGGGCGAGGCGCAGACGATCATCCTCGAGCACGATCCCGTCAAGCCGTCGGCGGTCGCGAAGCGCGTGGCCGAGCGTTCGGGGATTCCGGCGGGAGCGGCGTCGTGGGCGGATCTCGACGTGCTGTGCCTCACCGCGATGCACAAGGACCCGGAGCGACGGTATCAATCGGTCGAAGCGCTCATGCGCGATGTCGACCATTACGTGAAGGACCAGCCGCTCGAGGCGCGGACCGACTCGATGCGCTATCGGGCGGTGAAATTCGTCCGGAGGCATCGCCGTCCAGTCGCCGCCCTGGGCGTAGTCATGGCCGTCGTGGTGGGCCTGACCGCGATCTATACCGTGGGCTTGGCGCATGCGAGAAATGCGGCCGTAGCCGAGGCGGCCCGCACGCAGCGCGTGCAGCGGTTCATGTTGAGCCTCTTGGATGGCGGAGACGAGAACGAGGGGCCGTCCGACAGTCTCCGCGTGCTGACGATGGTCGACCGCGGTGTGCGCGAGGCCCGCGCGCTCGATCGGGAACCGGCGATCCAGGCCGCGCTGTACACCACGCTCGGCGGTGTGTATCAACAGCTCGGGAATCTCGAGCGGGCGGACTCGCTGTTGCGCGCGGGGCTCGACGAGCGGCGGTCCCTGTATGGCGCGGACCACGCCGAGATCGCCGAGAGCTTGGTCCTCCTCGGTCTCTTGCGCGTGGACCAGGCGCGCCTCAATGAAGCCGAGTCGTTCGTGCGACAGGGGCTCGCGATGGCACTACGCGTGCAGCCGGCGAACGATCCATCCGTCGCCCGAGCGACCGCCGCGCTCGGGTATGTCCTGCGCAATCGTGGCGAGAAAGACAGTGCGCTTCGGGTGCTCCAGGGCGCGGCCCGCATCCAATCCGACTCGGCCGATCTCTCGGAGACGCTGACCTCGTTGGCGAATGCGTACTACGACGCCGGCCAATACGCGGTCGCGGACTCGATCAATCGGCGCGTGTTGGCGCTCGATCGAGTGATTCACGGCGACCGGCATCCGAGCGTGGCCACTGATCTCACCAATCTCGGGGCGATCGAGCACGATCTCGGACACTACCAGTTGGCCGAGGGGTTCTATCGACAGGCGATCGACATCGATCAGGCGTGGTATGGCGCCAATCACCCGGAGACCGTCTCGTTGCTGCCAATGCTCGCGCGGACGTTGATCGCGGAGAAGCGGTACACCGAGGCCGTTGGCATGCTTCAACAGGCGCTCGTGATTCAAGAGAAGGTGTACGGGCCGGTGCATCCCCGCGTGGCATCGGTGCTGAATGCCCTGGGGCTCGCGGCGCTCGCCCAAGGGGATCTCGATGGTGCCGAGCAGGATTTCACCCGAATGGGCGCCATTTATCGTAGCGTGTATGGCGAGCAGCACTACACGGCGGGCATTACCGCCTCGGATTTGGGCAGTGTGTACGCGAAACGAGAGGATTATCCGCGCGCCGAGCGCACCCTGCGCGACGCCATTCGGCGGCTGACCGACACGCAGGGTCCCGACCATCTGAATACCGGGGTCGCCAGGATCAAGCTCGGGGAGGTCCTGTCGGCGGACGGGCGGCTGGACGATGCCAGGCGCGAGAGTCTCGCGGGTTATGGAATCGTTGCCAAACAGCCTGGGACGGGCAATACCTGGCTCCTGACGGCGCAAAAGGACGTCGCGGCGGAGTCGGTCGCAATGAATCGGAAACTGGCCGACGACCGACGATGACG
>Ga0210387_10001463_pt1 | contig 17861 bp, 14 predicted proteins | sample IncBWC7OmetaG_FD_160108 | JGI IMG/M metagenome (GOLD analysis project Ga0210387, IMG submission 160108) | Forest soil microbial communities from Barre Woods Harvard Forest LTER site, Petersham, Massachusetts, United States - Inc-BW-C-7-O ...
GGACGGGACGATTAACATTTTTTCTCCGAATGGAACGTCGTTAGCGACGTCCAAAGGGGCCCTGATGTCGGGCAATGGGCAGGCGTTGGCCTTTCCTGGACTGTGGGCGCTCACCTTTGGAAACGGCGATGCCGACAAGCCAATTACCACGTTGTTCTATACGGCTGGTTTCGCAAGTCAGATAGATGGGGTATTCGGGAGCATTACAGCTTCGATCACTCCGCAAGCCGGCTATTGATTCGGAGGGGCGCATCCGCCAGTCGACACACTCCCGCGGATGGGCCGCGGGAGTGTTATTGCCCGGCCGCACTCTTTGAAACCCACGGGAATAAATCCTGGTCGCGACCAGTCTACTTGTGTAGTGGCGGCTGGCATGGCTGCACACTTTATCGAACGCGAGGGGTCGCAATTGAGGTAACCATGAGCATTCTTCCACTCACCCTAGTCACCAACACCTGCTTTCAGATACCAGGTCTCGATCCCTGGCACGCGGAACCGCAAGATCCAGCCTTAACTGTGATGACCGACTTTAGGGAGCGAGCCTCTGTCACCGTGCCAGACACTGCATTAATCGATGAGGCTCTGGAGCACATGCGACACACTGGGGTTCGTTGCGCATTCGCGATCGATGACCGGAGGAGCATCGTCGTCGGATTGGTCACCGCCTACGATATCACGGGCGAGAAGCCGATGCAGGTCATGCAGTCCGAGGCAATACCACGTCGCGAAGTGCTGGTCCGCGACATCATGCAGGAGATCTCCGACTGCCTTGTTGCGGACATCAAGCAGATCGAACATGCGACGGTTGCCGCCGTGTCGAATATGTTCGCACAGAATCGATTCACCCACGTGGCGGTCGTGGAGACGAGCGAAACCGGCGAGCAACGTCTAAGGGGTCTGCTGTCGGCGGCAAAGGTAAAGCGATTGTTGTCGCGGTACGAGTCAATCCGGCACGACTCGCCAACGCAGGGCAGCCACAAGTTGCGCACGGCAGCACATCCCGTGATCAGCGGTGATGGGCTGCTCACTCCGATGCGTCGAATCTTCCGATGAAGCAGCGCCCTTAAGGTGTTGGCGCGTAGGGCACCGCGCGCGCACGTGAGTGTTCGACAAGGGCTGAGCGCATGCGTGTTGGCGCTGCTTGGCGTGTCGGCGGCGTGCGCCGAAATATCCGCTGATGATGATGCGTGCGGCAGCGTTGAGACGGACATCGCCACCGATCGGCCCGATGTGACGAACTCAAGCCAGGTGGTTCCGCGTGCAAGCGTGCAAGTAGAGAACGGGATCAATTGGACCGGCCGGCAGGGTGCGACCGTGATCGATGGATCGAATACGCGAGTGCGGTTTGGGGTTTCGCAGTGCACCGAAGTGCTGTTCGACCTGCCCAATTACTTCCATTCGCCGCGCGGCGCGGCGTCGACGGGGTTTTCAGATTTCTCGCCCGCAATAAAACGTCAATTCGAACAGTTGCCGGGCGATATCGAACTATCCGCAACGATCGGCCTGGAGCTGCCGACCGGGAATGTGCGCATTGCAGGTTCGGGCTACGGTGGATATATCCAGCTACCTTGGTCGAAGGAAATCGTCGAAGGCTGGAGCCTCAGCGGCATGTTCACTGCCTTCCTTGTACCGGGAGGACACGCCAGCAACCCTACATTGGAACCGACATTTGCTGTGGAGCGGCAAGTTGGATCCCGGGCCGACTTCTTCGTGGAATATGTCGCAGATCGCCCGCGCCGCGGAGTCCCCAGTCAGATCTTCGACTCCGGTGGCGCTTACCGAATGACGCCTACGCGGCAGATCGATTTTCGCGTCGGACTTGGGCTCAATCGCGCCGCGCCCGAACATCTTTTTGGGGTTGGCTATTCCTTCCGCTTCGATAACGCGATTTGAGCGGACCGACGTAGCGCGAAATCGGAATATCAGCCGCGGGCGAACCGCTGCGCCTCGAAGGTCTAGACACCGAGCAGGGATCAGGCAGAACGGCGCCAGGGTTCTGGGCACTTTCACCCATCACCCTGGCGCCTGATAACTCGTGACTACCTTTACAGCGTGCGCAAGAAGGTAATCAAGTCTTCCCTGGCCTCTGGTCTTAACTCTCTAAACTGACGGGCGACGTCGCGTGCTTCCTCATCGTGGCGATGGATGGCATCTTCCAGAGATAGCGATTTCAGGTCATGCATATAGCGCGCCTTTTCGCGCAAGCCCCAGAGTGGCGCAGTCCTTAGCTTGTTGGCCGTGTCCTGCGGCCCAACCTGAACAATCCCGTCTCCGGTGCCGACATCATGCAGGAGAAAGTCACTAAAGGGATGAATGATTTTATTCCCCAGGGCTACTGGAACAACAAACATTCCACCATTCACGACAGTCCCAGCAGGAGCCGTGGTAATGGATTGGACATGGCAAACGGCACAACCGACCTGCGCGAATAGAGCTTGCCCCCTGATGGCGGCTGAGCTTGCGGCAAGCACGGCGTCTCGAGGAGGAACCATGGTGCCGCGTATGAATTGAGCGAAGTGGTCGATGTCGGCCAGGCCGAGCTCATCCGGCTTATCGTTAATACCCGTCGTGGTCAGAAGAACAGTAGTCACTTCAGTGGGGCGTAGCCGGCTAGTGATCCCCATCTCGTTGAGATAGGCATCGGCAATGAAGGAAAGCAAGCTGCTGTGCTGGTCCTTCCAACCAAAGCGTCCAACGCGGGTTTGCCCGGGGGCCTCGAAAATCGGGGCCTCTACAACTTCCCCATGCACTCTTCCTTCGCTCTGCTTCGGTTGCGCCGCGGCGATCGCGATCAGAGTGCTATCGTCGATAGCCTCCACAAATCCATCCCCCAGGGTGTTGAGGGCAGCGCGTAGCGCGCGGATGTTTTCTGTTTCGGGTATGGTTTCCTGGGCTTGTGGACCGATGGCGCGATCATTGACGATGGACCTGCCGGTAATGGTGTTTTGTCCATCGTTGATCAAGATCGTCGGGTTCACAAAAATGCCGATCGCATCATTGTGCCCAACCCGCAGTTCTGTAATCTGACTGGCGGCCCCACTGTTCGGATTCTGATGGCAAACGACGCAAGAGGTTGCGTTGTACACCGGCCCAAGGCCATTCGCGACCGTTTCGCTTTGCTCGTAGACCGCCTGATCCCGGGCAAACGTGTCCCCGGGGGGTTCGACCAAGCCATTGCTGATGCTATGGGCGCCGTTAAAGCTGGGTGTGTTAAACCCCGCTGGCGCTTCGGTCGGCGCTGCGCTCGGTGATTGCGCCTCGACTCTGGCTAAGCCAGTGCCCAATGCGACGAGAGTGGCGGCAAGACAAGAACAGACGAGAATCCTCTTCGAACGGGGCATGAGCAGTACTCCATATAAAGACGAATGGGTTGCGCGCGCGTGACGTAAACCGGTTGATGGGCTGACCTCGATTCCTGAAACAACGGGAACCGCATCGCTTCAGGAGCGATACGGTGCGTCTCTAGGTCAATGACTTACGGCACGGACGTTTTATTCCGGATACTTCATGAATGTTCTGTGACACCGGAAGGAGCGAACGATGAGAGCGCCGAGAAGACCGAGTGAATAACGGCCGCAACCACTTCTTGGCAATGAAGGCTATAGCCTGTGTGCGGGACCTATGCGCCGTCAGTCCGGATCCAAGCGTCGCCGGGGCGCCAGTGCCGGATCGGTGCCCGTGCGATAGAGGCGGCGCACCGCCGCGAAATGCGAGTCGTGGATTTGTCGGTCGAAGAGCGACCAGGATTTGCTCGCCTGAAGCACTGGCACGGCCGCAGTCAACATGGCACGAGAACGACTGAGCGCTTGCGCCGCCTCGTCGAAATCATCATTGCGAATGGCGCTGCCGATTTGGTGCACACTCAATACGACATACTTCAGCGTGTCACGTGCTCTGATGCGTTCCTCCGCTCCGCCGGTGACGATGGTATTTTTGCGCTCCGGAAATTGTTCCGTTAGATCGCGCAGCTCGCGGTCAACGGTATCCAGCGTCATCGCTGCGATGCCCACATTGCGTTCGGGTACGGCAATGTCCAGAACGCTCAGAAAATCGGATATTTCTTTCACGCGCGTTTCGATGCTATCCGCCGACAGAGCCTGCTCTCCGTCGCCGATCGCCTCGAGATAAGCGACCAGATCCTCTCGGTCCCGAGCGGACAGACCCAGATAAAAAATGCGGTCGAAATGGCCCACGACCTGCGCGAAGCTGGTGTATCGACCGTCGTGAAAGTAGGGCGCATTGAAATTCGCATTAAGCAAGGTCGGCGTCTTGAACAGGCCGCCTGAGCCGACATCGTGTTGGCGGTGGTCAACGAACGCTCCAAGCGGCTCATGGCAGCCGGCACAGCTCAAGGTGGGGTTGTGCGGAAAGGGCTGGTAAAAAAGCGCTTCGCCGTGTTTTTCCGATTGGCTCATCGGTCCTGTGAGCTTGCCAAGGGACCCGAGCCGCCGATTGGGCACGAAATCGATGTCTTCGATGTAGGCGACGATGGCCTCAAGAATTTCGGGCGAAGGTTCCGGGCCGGCGAACTCATTGACGATGACGTCGTGTACGAAGTCGTGCAGCGAAACGGTTCGTCCGTCATGGCCGTAGGGCGCCAGCAGATGCGCACCGCGCAGGCTCGGGATCGAGAGCGGATCGAGCACGCCGTTATCGGATTTTGGATTGAATAGATGTCCGGTGGTATCAAAGGTCCCGGATTGCGTCGACAGGCCGGGTATATACAGTCTTGGATTCGTCGTGCCGTTGATGTGACAGGTGTTGCAGCTGATGCCCGCGCGGCGGGCGGGGCCTCCCAAGATCAGCGGTGAGCTGAACGCGATGTCTCCCAGGTTGATCAAATAGGATTTACGACCACCGCTGCTTTCCGAGCGGAATACTTCGCGCGGCTGCTCGAAAGCTTCCTCGCCCAACTCGGTGCCGGCCGGTAGCAGGCTCGCATTTCCGGTGAACTCTGCCGCCGCGGTTCCCGCCCATGCCGTGATGATCGCAACGAGTGCTGCTAGGCTGCCATATGCTTTGAGTTTCCTGCGCACGCTCGATTCTCTGCTAGTTTCCGAGACGAGGCTTTTCCAAGCCGGCCTCTTTCCCCACCATCGCTAGATCGTTAACCAGCGACTCGCTCGCATCGCGCAGCCGCGCCTGGTCGAGCTCCTGCAACGTCGGCACAGACACCAGCGCCTGCATGACGGCCAGGTCTTTGATGAAGACTCTCGCGAGATCGGCGTTTCTTCTCTTCGTCAGCGGTGCGAACACGCGCTGATAAGCGGCCGCAACGGATGTGACGTTGACACGCATTTCACTCAATGAATTGCCGCTGAAAGGCGATTCGCCGCCTTCCGCCTTGTTCTCCCCGATCTCGTATATCAATTTGGCAGTCCCGTTGAGCAGTCCCTGCGCGGTCAGCGTGGTTGTGCGCAATTGGTGCTCGAATTCCGTCAGGTTGTTGATGAGTTCCAGCGTGGCCGGCAGTACTCGTACGTCATGCGCGCCGAAGAGCTTCGCCTCGATCGCGTGAAATCCCCTCTCGGCATCCGGCCATGCGTCGATCGCGCGGTCGAGATCCGGGAAAAATTCATTGGTGATCACCTCCGATCCTTCCCAGCCGTTTCTCGCCGCGAGCCACGATTGTTGCGCACCGGCGAGATCGCGCGCCGCGACGCGCTCACCCATGCTCTTGACGGTGCTGAGGCAAAGGGAAATCTGCTCCAGCACGTAGGGTTTGAATGCGGCGGAGGCTGTTTCAAGCGGCAATGCGTCGCCGGCGCGAATCGGCGTAACCGGAGCAACGATCCCGAGGCACCACGCCGCCATCGGGCCGCAGATCAAGATGCGCGCTGCTTTGAATCGATCAGCCATGGTTGGAGAAGTCGCTTGGAATTGGGTTTGCGGAGCGCATTCGGTTGCGCGTTCCGGCGCGACTCTATGTCGCTTTCATTACCGTTTTGTGTCAGCACGGCGTTGCAAATCAGTCACAAAACCTTCACGGAGATTCGGGAATAACGCGGGCAGCACGATGGTCTCGTAGGTGCAGGCACCGGCTATCGGTGCAACCGACAACATTTCAAAACCGAGGGAATCAATCACATGACTCATGAAAATTCGCCTGCGCGAAAAACGCTCGCGGGGTTCGTCGCAGCGGTTCTCGCTGCAAGCATCGCGTCAACTGCCGCACAGGCGAGCGAACACGATCGCGACGAAGGGTTCAGCAAACGGCCGATTATCAAGCACGTGGTGATCATTTTTCAGGAGAACGCCTCCTTTGATCATTATTTCGGAACCTACCCCGATGCGAAAAACACCGACGGAACTCGCTTCGTGGCCCGCAGCTCGACGCCGAGCGTCAACGGTCTCACCGATGGCAATAGCAAGTTCCCGGAACGCATCAATGTCGGGCTGCATGACTTCAACGCGAATAATCCGGTGGGCACGTCCACGGGAATGGATCCGAATGGCGGTGCCAATCCTTTCAGGATGACTCATGAGCAGGCCATCACGTGTTCCAACAACCACGACTACAAGGGCGAGCAGTTGGCCGTGGACAGCGGATTGTTGGACCGCTTCCCGCAGCAAAACTTTCAGAACGGCGCCGGCTGCGCCACCGACGGTTCGACCGTGATGGGATATTTCGACGGCAACACGGTTACTGCCATGTGGAATTGGGCGCAGCGATTCGCGATGAGCGACAATTCCTGGGGCACTACCTATGGGCCTTCGACGCCCGGTGCGCTCAATCTCATCGCCGGTCAGACGGCCGGGGCAGTGCTGCACACCTTCACAGGCGCCAAGGGAGCGAGCGGCCAGTTGGTCGACACCGTTCAGAGCACTACGATCCCCGATGTGTTTTTCGTCGGTGCCACAAATCCGCAGGTTCTTGCGGACACGGTCGGCGCGACGCATCCCGTCTCCGTTCAGTCTGGTACCTTGACCACCGACGAGGATCCTTACTTGGATGATTGTGGCAACGACAAGGGCGGCACGGTCGCAGGTAAACTAACGGTCGAAATGACCGGAAAGAACGTCGGCGACCTGTTGAACGAAAAGGGCGTCACTTGGGGCTGGTTTGCCGGCGGCTTCCGCACGGCGGCGGCGGCGAATCCGCAGACTACCGATCCCACCCATCCGCTGTCCGGCGTCAGCAACGATCCTTTCGGATTGCCGACTTTCGGCGGCACGGCCAATGATGGTCAGGCTCAGAACATCGGCGCAGCGAATTTCGTGCCCGCGGTTTGCAACGCCGCCCACGTACTGCATCCTGACTCGAGCACCTCTTTCGACGGCAACGCATCGATCGTTCATCCGGTGCGCGCAGACTACAATGCGCATCACTCGCCGTTTCAGTACTATGCATCGACCCGCAATCCGCATCACTTGGCGCCTTCCTCGGTGGATATGATTGGAAAGACGGACCGGGCGAACCATCAGTATGACCTGCTGGACTTCTACGCCGCGGTTCAAAACGGCAACCTGCCGGCCGTGTCCTTCCTCAAGGCGATCAATCGCGACGACGGTCACCCGGGCGGCGAGTCTGACCCGCTGTCGGAGCAACGCTTTCTCGCTCAGACCATCAACATCCTGCAGGAATCGCCGGAGTGGGCGGAAACGGCTGTGTTCATCGCCTGGGACGATTCGGATGGGTGGTACGATCACGCCATGGGGCCGCTGGTCAATCCGTCCTCTGCCGCAGGCTTCGATGCGATCAGCGCGGGTAACGGCTGCGGTACGCCAAAGGCCGACGCCATTCAGGGCCGCTGCGGCTTCGGTCCGCGCTTGGTGCTCAACATGGTATCGCCCTGGGCAAAGGTGAACTACGTCGACCATAGTCTGACAGACCAGTCTTCGATCCTGAGATTCATCGAGGACAACTGGAATCTCAACTATATCGACGGTTTTTCGACGCGCGATCCCGGCAACGGTCTGCGTAAGCCGGGCTTCACGGTCGCCCCGCAAAAGCAGTCCTTTGATGTGGTGACAGGATCGTTCGACAACATGTTCGATGACGAACGGCATCTCGAGCGCTTCATCATCAATCCGGTGACAGGTGCGGTGATCAGAGACGACCGCCGCTGATCTGGGCATCGCCCGCTGCCGGTGACAAGTGCATCGGCAGTGGGTGATTTCCGAGTGACCCACGACTCCCCCGTTTTCAGAATGCCCTCATCAAAAATGCAGTCGATAGAAATCCTGGAGAGCGGCAGAAGCTAAAGCGCTGACTGAAGATCCGCTGCACTGCGCCTGAGCTCCGGCAGCAATCGCTGGGTCAATTCTTTCAAAGTCACGCGAACAGCCGAAGTTCCCGCATTGAGCGAGGCGACAACGCAGCCGGCGCGGTCGAATACAGGGACAGCAATCGAGCGCAGACCGAGTTCAAGTTCCCGATCCACAATGGCATAGCCCAAACGCCGAACGGTCCCCAAAACAGCACGAAGCTCCGCTGTCGAGGTCAGGGCCTTCGACGTGCGGGGGACCAATTGAGTTCTCGACATATACACCTCGAGTGCAGCGTCGCTCAAATGGGCGAGCAGTACGCGGCCCATCGATGTGCAGTAAGCCGGAAGGCGAGTGCCCACGTACAAGGAGACCGACATGATGCGGATCGTTTCCGCACGAGCCAGATAGAACACGTCGCTCCCATCGAGTACGCCTAGCGAGCACGACTCGCGCAGTCGATCGCGGCAGCGATTGAGCAGGGGCTGAGCCGCAGTCGCAAGCGGCAGCGATGACAGATGCGAAAAACCTAAGGTCAGCACCTTAGGCCGCAATGAATAGTGACCGAGATGATTCGTCATAAACCCCAGTGCTTCCAGGGTGTAAAGACAGCGTCGAGCGGCCGCCCGCGGAATTCCAGTGGCAATACTGGCCTGCGAGACTGAGAGGGCGTGGCCGCGCGCATCAAACGCCTGCAGTATGGCGAGTCCGCGCGCGAGCGAACTCATGAAATTAGGATCGCCTGAGTTACTGCCCGCGCGATGAATGAGCGGCAGGCGATGTGTTTGCCGCCTCGAGGGAAGCTTTTTTGCCATTGACCGATAATCGCACAGCTTGTCGATTATCGCACTTGCCGAGCGACTCAGTGCCCTCTACATTTCCTGCCCAGTGAGTTGTCGGAGAGCAAACCGTGATCGACAAGATATTTCAATCGATGCGGGCAGCGCTCGCCGATATCTTCGACGGGGCGACGATCATGATCGGCGGTTTCGGTACCGCCGGCATTCCGAACGAATTGATAGCAGGGCTGATCGAGCGCGGCACCGGCAATCTCACCATCGTGAACAATAACGCAGGCAACGGCGAGTCGGGGGTTGCGGCACTCCTGGCTGCGGGTCGAGTTCGTAAAATTATCTGTTCTTTTCCGCGCCAGGCCGATTCACACCATTTTGACCGGCTTTACCGCGCAGGGCGAGTCGAACTCGAATTGGTGCCGCAGGGCAATCTCGCCGCCCGTATTCAGGCTGCGGGCGCGGGTCTTGGCGCAATCTACACACCCACGGGCTTCGGTACGTTGCTCTCGGAAGGCAAGGAGACGCGCGACATCGAGGGCCGCGGCTACGTGCTCGAATTTCCCATCCATGCAGATTTTGCACTCATCAAGGCGCAGCGTGCGGATCGCTGGGGGAATCTTACCTATTACAAGGCGGGGCGAAACTTCGGGCCGATCATGGCAACGGCGGCACGTTGCACGATTGCGCAGGTGCAGGAAATCGTGCCCTTGGGCGCCATTGATCCGGAAGCTATCGTGACGCCGGGTATTTTCGTGCGACGTGTTATCGCGCTCACGCAAGCCGCGAGCGCTGCAGCATGACGACAACTTGAAGCGCTGGAATCGCCAAGAAATGGCTGCGCGCGTGGCGCGCGATATTCCGGAGGGTGCCTACGCCAATCTTGGAATCGGGTTGCCTACGGAAGTGGCTAATTGTTTGGCCGCTGACAAAGAGGTGTTCCTGCACAGCGAAAATGGCATCTTAGGGATGGGCCCGGCGCCACCCAAGGGGCAAGAAGACCCCGATCTAATCAACGCCGGGAAACAGCCCGTGACCCTGCTCACGGGCGGCGCTTACTTTCACCATGGCGACTCCTTCACCATGATGCGCGGCGGCCACCTCGATATTTGCGTGCTCGGCGCGTTTCAGGTTTCCGTTGCCGGTGATCTTGCGAATTGGCACACGGGCGCGACCGACGCCATTCCATCAGTGGGCGGCGCGATGGATCTCGCCATCGGCGCGAAGCAGGTGTTTGTGATGATGGAACTGTTTAACAAAAAGGGTGAAGCTAAATTGGTGGAACGGTGCACGTATCCGATTACCGCGTTGCGGTGTGTCTCGCGAGTGTATACCGACTATGCGATTCTTGATTTGTCGGACGGCGTTGCGACGGTGGCGGAACTCGCCGACGGAGTGGATGTAGATTCCTTGCAATCGCGCATCTTGCTTCCGCTTCGCCGGGCGACAGGGTAGCTAGCCGGCCAATTCGATTTATCGCCGCTCCACCGTCGCTCGGCTTACTCGTTAGTCCGCGTGGGCGCCTGCGCCGATGTACGCATCAGCGGCGTCGACCCGTGACCGCGTGAATCAGGCGAGAGAATCCCCGAGCAGGCCGCGTGAGATCACTCCCAAACACGCGGTTTTGCATCAATACCTCGGATGCCAAGCGAAATTATTCTGCGCGAAGTGCCCGGTCTGCAGGGCGGCATTACATAAAAGGTAGGGGGAAGTCTGGTGTTCAATAAACGATCGCTCAGTTTCGCCATCTTCATGATGAGCAGCCTATGCTCAAACCTTGTCTTCGCGCAGGTGGTCGCATCAACCGATACGAGCGCCGCGGACTCTTCCGCACTGGACGAAATCATCGTCACTGCGGAAAAGCGCTCCGCGAGGCTGCGCGATGTGCCGATGTCCATCACTGCCCTGACGGGCGCGCAACTGCAGGACCAGGGCATAACAAGCCCTGCGGATCTTGCCAAGGTCGTGCCGGGATTCGTCTTTACCGAGAGCACATACGGCGCACCTGTCTATACGTTGCGCGGCATCGGCACTTACGACGAGGCAATCGCCATCTCGCCGGCGGTTGGCGTTTATTCCGACCAGATTCCACTGCCATTCGCACGAATGACTGAAGGGGCATCTCTCGACCTGCAACGCGTCGAAGTGCTCAAAGGACCGCAGGGCACCTTGTTCGGTGAGAATTCCACCGGCGGGGCGGTCAACTACATACCGAACAGGCCCACGGACCACTTCGCCGCCGGAGCTTCAGTGACCTACGGCCGCTTCGACGAAACTGACGCGGAGGGTTACGTCAGCGGCCCGATCGTCGATACCGTCAATGCGCGGCTCGCCGTTCGAACGGAACAGCGGGGCGATTGGCAATACAACTATACAAATGGCGATACGCTTGGGCAGCGCCATTTCACGACGGGGCGCTTGCTCATCGATTTCGCCCCGACCGATACGCTTAAGTGGTCATTGAATCTGAATGGTTGGTTCGACAGGTCCGATGTGCAGGCGATGCAAAAAGTCGGTTACGCGCCCCTCTCCGGGACCGTCGCCAATCCCCAGTATCCCGGGTCACCCGGTTATCCGAACTTGCAGGCGCAACTGCAGGCGTTCCCCAACGCGCCGGCGAATGATCGCGCAGCTGCCTGGGATCCGGGTGAAGATATGAGGCGCGATGACAACTTTTACCAGGTTGGCATCCGTGGCGATTGGCAGCTCTCGGACCGTGTCACCGTCACTTCGTTGACCGGCTATTCGCACTTGAGTGTCAATACACCCGCTGACAGCGACGGCACCACGTTGCCGGATATCCACGACTTGGTGTTTGGCAACGTAGAGACTGTCACCCAGGAATTGCGCGCAGCCGGACAAGCGGGGGAGAAAGATCGCCTCAAATGGATGATTGGTGCCAACTACGAGCACGATTCTTCAAATGACAATCAATTCATCGGATTGCGCGGCTCCAACAGTGGTATTGGGCCGTTTAGATTTACCGGCCTCTACAATTTAAATCAGCAACACGTTGATACCGAGGCGGCCTTCGGCAGCATCGACTATACGGTGTTCGAGACAGTTACCTTGCAGGGTTCTGTTCGGTACACCAATCAAACCCGCAAATTTTTCGGCGGCCTTAAGGATGATGGGACTGGAGACTTGTCAGCCGCCTTCGGGTTTCTTTCTTCGGCGCTGTCAGGAACACCGACCGTGATCCCGCCGGGTGGATTCGTAACCCTGGATCCTACGACCAACAAGCCCCTGACCAATGGCCTATTCGGCAACCTGAACCAAGATAACGTGTCGTGGAAGGTTGGACCTTCCTGGAAGCCGACGGAGGACTTGCTGTTCTACTTCAATGCCGCAAAGGGCTACAAAGCCGGGGCATTCGGCACGCTTCCCGTCATCCGACCGGCGCAGGATCTGCCCGTCGTACAGGAGTCGGTGCTCGCCTATGAAGTGGGGTTCAAGGCGGACGCGCTCTCTCACCGGGTGGAATTAAGCGGCGCGGCTTTCCACTACGACTATGACAACAAACAGTTGCTCGCGAGCACCTTCGTGGGTGCGCCATTCGGCACCTTGCCTGCGCTGGTAAATATTCCGCGATCGAGAATTGAAGGCGCCGAGCTGGACACGATATTGCGTCCGTTTCGGAATTTCAGGTTGCGGGTGGGCGGAACCTACATCGACTCCAAAGTCTTGGGGTCCTACGTCATCTCGAGCCCCGTGGGCGGTGGCGCCACCGATACGATCGATATCGGCGGCGAGGCATTTCCATCCACCCCTAAATGGCAAGTCGACGCAAATGCCGAATATGACTATCCGCTTGCCGGTGATTGGACCGGATTTGTTGGCCTGGGTTCGACCTACGAAAGCACCGCACAAGCCACGTTTGGCGATATCGCGGCTCTTCAGATGCCGAGCTATGACCTGATTGATGCTCGCATTGGTGCAAACAAGCAGAATCTGCACCTCGAGTTGTGGGGGCGCAATATCACAGATCGATACTATTTAACTCATGCGTTCCGCTCGACGGATACGATCACGCGCCTTACGGGCTTTCCGGCAACGTTCGGAATCACGATTCGCGCTACCTTCTAATGGCGGCGGGCCCCCTGGTGCCCGCCATGTGCGCCGCCGGCGCGCCGCCACCGAGGAACGAGTGATGCGACGATTCACCGGTCCGTTGCCAAATTATTCTTGCAATTCGAAAGCTCCCGCGATCAGCAACTCGACTTCTTCGCCTAGTGCAGGCGCATACAGGCTCACCCCAAAGTCCGTGCGGTTGACCTTTCCTTTCGCTTCGAAACCGACGGTGTACTTTTTGTCGATGGGATTCACTCCAGCTCCCATTAAGCGTGCGTGAAGCGTCACCGGCTTGGTGACGCCATGAAGCGTGAGATTTCCAGTGATCGTGATCTCGCCGCCAGGCCCCGTGGCAACGCCGCTGGACGTGTAGGTCGCGTGCGGAAATTTGGCGCTATCGAACCACTGGGCCCCCTTGAGCTCATCCGTAAGCTTTGGAACGGTCGTGACAATCGAGTCAACCGGAATAGTCACATCGAGTTTGTCACTCGCCGGGTGCGCAGGGTCGAATTTCAGGGTGCCCGCCGCCCCGGCGAAAAGCCCCGCGTAATTGGTGAAGCCGAAATGGGAAATCGAGAATCCCACTTGAGTATGGGCGCTGTCGATTCCATAGGTGCCCTTCTTCACCGAATCAATTGGAGGCGCCGCCGTGGCTGCGGTGACCGACATGGTCGACAGGCCGGCAGCGAGAAAGAGTGAAATGCTTGTTCTAGTCGTCGATATTACTCCTGGTCGTGAATTGAGGCCGGCGGCGTTGAAGAAAAGCACTGGTACCTTCAGCGAAATCATCGGACAGTGCACACCGCACGAACGCTTCGCGCTCCGCATGGAGCTGCTCCGGCAAGGTGTGTCCGGTTGAAGCGAGCAGTAATCGTCGGGTCTGGAGAAAGGCCTGCTGAGGCAATTGAGAGAGCGCAAGGCCCCGCTGCATTCCATACGTCATGAGCTCGTTTGGCTTCACAAGCTCTTGTACCAATCCGAGGCTCAGCGCTTCCGCGGCGTCCAATTGGCGATGCAGAGAGGCGAAGTGCAATGCGCGACGAACGCCGATTGTGCGTGCGAGAAACCAAGTGAGTCCACCATCGGGGGAAGCTCCCAAATCTGCATACGCAAAGACAAACCGAGTATCCGCCGCCGCGATGGTCATGTCGCTCGCGAGCATCAGGCCAAGGCCTGCGCCGGCGACGGCACCGTGTACCAGGGAAAGAATAGGAACGGGAAATCTCACCATCAGGCCGATAGCGTCGTGAAGGCAGTCAATCAGCGCTGCCGCATTGTCGGCCCGCTGTGTTGGGCTATTGGATGAGAAGTAGCTGACATCGCCACCCGCCATAAAAGCGCGACCCGTTCCAGATAGCACGACCGCCCGGACCGTCTTGTCCGCAGCTACCGCGCGAAACATATCCAGCAATGCCGACGCGCTCCGCAGGTCGATCGCGTTCAGCTTCGCCGGCTGTGTCAACTGAATGGAGGCCACCGAACCCTCACGGCTTAATAGGAGCGGGCTGTCGGTGATGCTCATTGTGGGTGTGGACAAGCACGCATTGCTGCCATCGGTTCCTAGCGCAGAGCCGCTTGGCTGGACCGTGCTTGCGTCGTCGCCATGCCTAGCATCACCAATGCGGAAAGAGCCGCCGGAATGGCCGCGAATATAAACAGGATTTCATTGGTGAAGTGGTGCGCGATGAGTCGAGCGGCGACCAAGGGGCCGACAATGGAACCTGCGCGACCGATCCCCAGGCACCACCCCACCCCCGTGGCTCGCAGCCGGGTGGGATATATCGAGGTGGCCAAGGCGTTGATCCCCGGCTGACCTCCTACAATGGACATGCCGGCGATGAGAATCACGGCGCACTCAAGCGCCACTGGGATATTGGCGCGGCCAACCAGCGCGATCATGCCGGCGCCGATGAGAAAGGAAGGCGCCAGAACTCGGTGGAATCCAAATCGATCAATCAAGCGCCCCAGCAACAGAGCGCCCAGAATGCCACCGCCCTGCAGAGTGGTCCCCAACAGCACTGCCTGCGAGTCGCTAAAGCCCATGCGCGTTGCCAGCGTTGGCAGCCAGTTGGACAAGAAGAAAAGATTCAGCAGATTGGCAAAGCTGACCAACCAGAGAAGCACGGTTGGCGCTGCCAGAGCACCGCGAAACAGGTCGGTGACCGACGCATTGACGGCGGGTTCACTGGACCGAATCAAAGCATTGGGCGTTAACACGGCGTCGGGCGCGAGGCGTCGAAGCCAATACTCGATTTTTTCGCGGCTCACCCCTCGGATGAGTAATAGATGCAACGACTCAGGCAATCCTCGGATCAGAAGCAGTGCCACGCCGAGTGGCAACAATCCCCCCACGACGAAGACCGATTGCCAACCGGTACGCGGAATCAATATCGCAGCGAGCACGCCGCCGAAGATGGCTCCCGCCGTGAATCCGCAGGAGATACCCATGAGCAGGGAGGCCCGACGCGCACTCGGGCAGTATTCACTGGCCAGGGTGACGGCATTGCCGAGCACGCCGCCTAAACCCAATCCTGTGAAGAACCGCAAGAAAAGCATCTGCGTCACGGATTGAGTGGCTGCGGTGCCCATGACGCACAGTGCCACGAAAAATGTGGCGCCAATGAGCACAGGTCGCCGGCCAATCCGGTCGGCCAACATTCCGAGACTGGTCGATCCGACGAGCATTCCCAATAGGCCGGCGGCAAAGATGGGACCCAAGGCATCCGCGCTCAGGTGCCAGGCTCGTAGCAACGCCGGCGCCACGAACCCGATCATTTGCACATCAAATCCGTCCATGAACACCAGGCAGCCGATGAGGATGAGGACGCGAACCTGGAAGGCGGAGAGCGGTCGATTGTCAATCAGTGCTCGAACGTCAGTGGAGTTCATGTCGCGCTAGAAAGGGTAGGGAGCGATCGTCTCGCGCGAGGTGATCCACTGCCATTCCGTGAACTGATCAGCATTGGTCAGCGTGCTATAGCTGTAGCCGTTGCCCGAAACCCCATGTCCTCCGATCGGCCCGTACACCTCGTGGAGGATCGTCTGATCGTTGATGTGGATGATTCCGCAATGAAGTTGATCGGCGATGCGCTGGGCACGAGGGAGATTCGCCGAGAGGATCGAGGCGGCAAGACCGTATTCCGTGTGATTAGCAAGACTCACCGCTTCCGCATCGTCACTGAAGGCGGTTACCGGCGCCACGGGGCCAAAAATCTCCTCATCAAAGGCCGCCATGCCCGGCGCGACACCTGACAATACCGTGGGTGTAAAGAAGAGCCCCTGCCGCGTGCCGCCGGCGACAAGGCGTGCACCACGCGCGACAGTCTCGGAAATCACTCGATCCACATTTTGCGCCTGGCGTTCGTTGATCAGCGGTCCCAAATGGACTTCAGAGGTCGACGGGTTGCCCACTTTGAGGGCTTGAGAATGCCGGGAGAGGGCCTTGATGTAATCGTCGGCGATTTTTTCATGCACCAGGTGCCTACCGGCGGTGAAGCAGATCTGCCCCTGATGGAAAAAGGAGCCCCAAGCGCCGGCACTTGCTGCCGCCTCGATATTCGCATCTTCCAAGACAATGAAGGCGTTGTTGCCGCCAAGCTCAAGTGACACTCGCTTCAAGAGTCCCCCCGCTGTCGCACCGATCGAGCGCCCCACCTTTGTGGATCCGGTGAAGCTGATCATGTTGACTTGCTTATCCTTTACGAGTGCATCGCCAACCTCGGCGCCGCCGGGCAGGATGTGCAACAAACCAGGCGGCAGTCCTGCGGCTTCGAAGAGTTCGGCAAAAAACGCCCCACCACAGACCGGAGACTGTGGGTCGGGCTTCAAAAGAACCGCGTTGCCGCAGGCCAGCGCAGGAGCGACCGCGCGCGATGCCAATAAGAAGGGCGAGTTCCAAGGCGTGATCACGCCCACAACGCCCACGGGAATGCGCCGAGCGATACTGCGCCTGCCGGGCGCCTCGCTCGCCGTGATCAGCCCGGTAGGCTGGCTTGCAAGTGAGGCAGCTTCTAAAATCTCGCGTGCGGTGAGCGCGGCCTCGGCTCGGCCTTTGGGACGAATCGACCCGGTTTCTCGTACGATCTGTCCGGCGATTTCATCAGCGTATTGCACCACCAACTGCGAGGCCTTGCGCACAATGTCGCCCCGATGCGGACCGGGGAGGGCGGCCCAGGCGCGCTGTGCTTCGTGGGCGATGAGCGCTGCGCTAGCGACATCGGCGGCCGATGCACGACCCATCTCCCCTAAGCGCTCGCCGGTGGATTTGTCCGTCACTGCGAGCACACCACCGTCGGCTTTGCGCCAACCCTTGCTGTAAATCTTGCCGCTCCAGACGTCAGATGATGCAAGTCCCGTACTACCCATGAGTCCTCTCAATGATTGAAAGCATCTGGTTCGAAGATCTCACTTAAGATCGAACAGTCGGCGTGCGTTCTCACGTCCGATCTTCTTGCGATCGTTTTCACTGATTTCGCAGTGATCGAACCATTGAGAGGCCTCTGCATGAGTTTCAAAGGGATAATCGACGGAATACATGATCCGCTCGCTGCTCATTTCGAGCATGGTGCAAAGTAGCGTGGGTGTACGGAAGTTGCCGCTGGTCGTGACGTACACGTTCTCGCGCAAGTACTCTCCGATCTCCCGCTTACAGGGAATACCCCGGGGAGCTTTGCGAACGATGTGATCGACGCGCCATATGTTGAAGGGGATACCCTCTCCCAAATGGCCCAAGATCATCTGCAAGGTGGGATGGCGATCGAAAAGACCGCGCGACATAAGGCGCAGCGCGTG
>Ga0210387_10001464_pt1 | contig 17861 bp, 16 predicted proteins | sample IncBWC7OmetaG_FD_160108 | JGI IMG/M metagenome (GOLD analysis project Ga0210387, IMG submission 160108) | Forest soil microbial communities from Barre Woods Harvard Forest LTER site, Petersham, Massachusetts, United States - Inc-BW-C-7-O ...
ACCTCGCAGATCGCGGCAGGTCGATATTCGGTTCGGGTGACCCGTGGTGGCATCACCGAGCTCGACTCGCTGGCCACCGCCTTCAATACCATGGCTGACGAGCTCGCCCGCGCCAAGCAGACCAGTCTGCAGTACCAGCAGGGCCTGGAAGACAAGATTCAAGAGCGTACCCGCCGACTGCAGGAGCTATCCGAGCGCGACCCGCTCACGGGGCTGCCGAACCGACGCCATCTATTCAGCTTGCTCGCCGCGGCAATCGAACGGGCCCGGCGCGCCGGCCATTGGGTCGGCGTGCTGTTCCTGGACATCGATAACTTCAAACATATCAATGATGGCCTGGGTCACGCGTTCGGCGACAGCGTCCTTGAGGGCATGGGCGAGCGGCTGGCCGAACTGACGAAGCCCTATGGGTTTGCTGCCCGGCTCGGTGGCGATGAATTTACCGTGGTGCTCGAATGCGCCAGGACGATGGAGGAGGTCCGCGCGGTCGGTGAGGCCATCGTGGCGGGGTTTCAGTTACCCCTGCTGATCGAAGGTCGCGAACTGGTTGTCAGCATCAGCATCGGGGCATGTGCGTATCCGGTCCATGCGCAGGACGGTGCCGCACTTCTGAAGGCCGCCGACCTGGCCTTGTTCCGCGCCAAGGCGTTGGGCCGAAGTCAGCTGTCTATTTTCACGCCGGACCTGTTGGACTCGGCGGCCGCCAAGTTTGCCATTGAACAGGGGCTGAGGCGCGCCCTCGACCGCGGTGAATTCGAACTGTTCTTCCAGCCCGAGCTCACCGCCGATACATTTGAAGTCGGGCTCGTTGAGGCACTCATTCGCTGGCGTGCCCCCTCCGGTGAGCTGCTCCTGCCAGGGGCCTTTTTGCCGGTGTCTGAAGAATCCGGGCTGGCGATCGAGATTGGTGACTGGGTTTTGCGTTCTGCGATAAGCGCCGCGGCATCCTGGCACCACGGCGGATGGTCCAACGCTCGCGTCGCGATCAACGTGTCGCCACGACAATTGGTCGACGGCCACTTCATCGAGCGGCTCACGGGGCTCCTGACGCAGTTTCGGCTGCCGCCGCGCTGTATCGAAATTGAATTGACCGAGTCCGTGCTACAGACCGGGCCCGCCACCGTAAAGGCCCTGTACAAGCTGCGCGAGCTGGGTATTGCCGTCGCTTTGGATGATTTTGGCACCGGATTCTCATCCCTGTCTTCATTGGAGGCCTTGCCCATCACCCGCGTCAAACTGGACCGTTCGTTGGTATCGGGGCTGGATATCAGTCCGCGCTCCGCCGCCATCGCCGAGGCCATCATCGGCATGTGTCAAAGACTGGGGCTGGCAATCACCGCCGAAGGCGTAGAGCGGCCGGCGCAATTCGCATACCTTGCCCGACAGCGCTCGATGTTCATTCAAGGTTTCCTGCTGGCCCGGCCCGTACCTCAGGATGAGCTGCTGCCGTTGCTCCCCACCATCCAGCAGCGGGCGCGCGAGTTGCTCATTACTGCCCAGGAGACTTCCGTCACGGCGGCGCTGCGCATCGCGCCTTACCCTGATGCTTCCTTGGCATTGCCGCGGACTCCACAATTGTCACGGGCAGGGGGTATGGAAGCGTGAGACCGCCATGTTGAAATCACTGCGCGCACTGTTCGGCAAACCCTCTCGCGAGGACCCCGCGAAGAAGCCCGCGACTGCCGCGCCGGCCAAACCCGCTCCTCCCGGCAAGAACTACGGCTCCGTTTCGGTTGTACCGGGCAATGAATGCTGCTCGGCCGCGAAGGACATTGTGGGCAAGCGCTTTCTCTTTCGTGAAGGGCTACGGCTACCCTTGGCTGATTGCACGACCCCAACGCACTGTTCGTGCAAGTTCAAAAAGGCCTCCGATCGCCGGGACGGTGATCGCCGTGAGCCCGGTATATCCGAAACCGGGCGCTGGTTCGCAGGTCCGGAGAATCGCAAGCGCGGCGGACGCAGGTCCGGGAAGGATTGACCTGCGCGATCAAAGTTCGGCCACGATCCCTTCGTAGCCATCCAGGATCATCGTCGAGCCACGCGGGCGAATGCCGTCGTGAGTGGAAAGCAGGATCCGAATCGGACCGTCCAGCTGCGCCAGTGGGCATGGCGCATCGCTGAAATTCAAGGCGACGAGCAAGCGACGCGTGCCTTCGATTCGCTCGTACATGAACAATTGTGGATCCGTCCAACGCTCCCGATAGGGTCCCACGCTCAAGGCCGGTTCGGCGCGACGCAGCGCCAGCAGGGCGCGGTATAACGACAGGAATGAACCGGGATCCGCACGTTCGTCCGCCACATTGGAGTGTGTGAACTCGCCGCCGAGCGGCAACCACGGGACGCCGGACGTGAAGCCCGCGCCGGCCTGCGCCGTCCAGCACATGGGGGTTCGGCACGGATCGCGGCCCAGGCCCAGTCCGGGTACGTTTCGCTCCCATGGGTCGCGCACGCACTCCGGTGGGATTTCGACATCGCGCATGCCGATCTCATCGCCGTAATAGATCGTCGGCGTACCACGCAAGGTCAGCAGCAGCACGGCGGCGAGCCGGGCCTGGGCAATACCTCCGACACGATTGACCAGGCGCGAGAGGTCATGATTGCCCAACACCCAGTTCGGCCAGCCACCGACCGGCAGCGCGGCCTCGTACTGCCTGACCACCGCGGCGATCGGCAGCGACTGCCACGGCGTCCGCAGCAAATGGAAGTTGAAGGGCAGCTGGAAGCCGCCGAGCGACTCCCCGTAATACAGCATGAGCCGATCGTAAGGCAGATTGGCTTCGCCGATGAGCACGCGGTCAGCGAATTCATCCGCGACCCGTCGCATCTCACCGATCATCGCATGCGTCTCGGGTTGATCCGCGCTGTACAGACGCAGCAGCCGACGCGCCGGTGATTTTTTGGCATGCCACGCTGGGTTCGGCGGATTATCGATGAGCTGCTCGCTCTCAAAGAGCATGTGGATGGCGTCGACCCGAAACCCATCCACGCCGCGCGCCAACCAGAAGCGCATGACATCGAACATGGCCTCCTGCACCTGCGGATTGCGCCAATTGAGGTCCGGCTGATCCGCCAGGAAGGCGTGATAATAAAACTGCTGTGTCGGGGCATCCCACGACCAGGCCGGCCCGCCAAATTCGCTGAGCCAATTGGTCGGCGGCCCCCCGTCCGGCCGTGGATCGCGCCAGATATACCAATCCCGTTTCGGATCCAGGCGCGAGGAGCGGCTCGCGCGAAACCATTCATGCTCGATCGAGGTGTGGTTGGGCACGAAATCGAGAATCAGCTTCAGGTCGCGGCGATGCAATTCGCCGACCAACTGATCGAAGTTCGCGAGCGTGCCGAAAACCGCATCGATGTTGCAGTACTCCGCAACGTCATAGCCGAAGTCAGCCATCGGTGACGGATAGATGGGGGAAATCCACACCGCCGTGACGCCCAGTTCGACGAGATAGTCCAGTCGCGCAATGACGCCCGGCAGATCCCCGATCCCATCCCCATTCGAATCCTGAAACGAGCGCGGATAGATCTGGTAGATCACACCGCTTTGCCACCAATGAGCCATGTTCAATCCAAGGTAATTCGATGTGCCATGATTGACTGCAACGTCCTCATGCGCATACTATGCGCATAACGGAGAATATCATGAAAAGAGCCTTCAACGCCGGGGCTCGCAAGCGAGCCGTGAATCTGACCTTGAACGCAGACCTCGTGAGCCAGGCAAAGTCAATGACCGATAATCTCTCTGGCGTGGTTGAATCGTTGCTCACGGAATTCGTCGACCGCGAAAGCAGGGAACGCATGGCAAAGGCCAAGGTCGTGGAAGCGGCAGCCGCAGCATGGAACAAGTTCAATTCCGATTCTGGCTCGATCGCTGACGAATACTCATCGCTGTAATGGCACAGTTTGATGTCCATCGGAATTCCGGGAAGCACAAGGACACCATCCCATTCGTCGTCATAGTCCAACCGGCGCAGTTTGACAGCTACCGTCGAAGAGTTGTCGTGCCACTGGTCCGCGCGACAGCGATTGGCAAGATCGACTACGTCGGATTCAATCCGACTTTCAAGATCCGCGGCGCCACCGTGGTATTACATCCGCTTGAAATGGTCTCAATTCCGGTTGGTCAGCTCGGCGAAAGAGTTGGCTCGCTTCGCGATGACAGTCAATTAATTGTTGCGGCGCTTGACGAGCTCCTGTCGCCTGTCTGGAAGTAGCTGGGGCACCCTCAAGGGGCGTGGCGTCGGCGTTGTCCGGCACGTGCATACGAGATCGCCGTCTTGTGCCGGGCCCGCCGATCCGCTGTCCTAGGTGAAGTACCCTTACGCCAGGATAGATTCATGGAAATCCGTAAACGGAAGTTGGCGGTCATTACCGGCGCCTCGACAGCAATCGGAGTTGAGTTCACCCGGCTGTATGCACAGGACAACTTTGACTTGGTCATCGCAGCCAACGAACCGATGATCCAGAATGCCGCCCAGGAGCTGGGCGAGATGGGTGTGCGCTGCCGGGCCGTCCAGTGCGACCTGACGACCCCCGCGCATACCAGTCAGCTGATCGCTGCCATTGCCGGTCGGCCGGTCGATACGCTGCTCGCCATCGCGCGGCTGGGCTTTGGGAAGGACTTCGCGGAACGGAAGCTGGATGAGGCGCTCCAGGATATTCAATCGAGCATTGATGGCACCGTGCGCCTGGTCTTTGAGGTCGCCCAGGGAATGCGACGCCGCGGCAGGGGCCACATCATCATTATCGGATCCGTCGCCGAACTCATGCCGGGCATTTTCGAGGCCGTATACAACTGCTCCAAGGCCTTTCTTGATTCTTTTTCGGTTGCGCTCAACAACGAACTGAAGGATGCGGGCGTCACCGTTGCCTGTCTCATGCCCAGTGCCACGGGCAGCGGCGAGAAGGCATCCCCCTCGCACCCGCCGAAGATCGATCCCGACCGGCCGAAGAAGGGCAATCTCAAGCTCGTCGTGGGAGGGCGCAACGCCGTGGGAGCGGGCAACAGACTGCATGCCGCGTTACGTGGCGTGAAATTGAGTAAGTTCACCCAATAATGGGCGTACCACCGGATAAGGGACATATCCGGGTCGGCATCGGCGGATGGAACTACGAGCCTTGGCGCAAAACGTTCTATCCGGCCGAAGTCACTCAGAGTCGAGAGCTCGAATATGCGAGCCGGCACGTGACGTCGATCGAAATCAATGGAACGTTCTACGGCCTGCAAAAGCCCACGGTATTCGCCAAGTGGCACGACTCGACCCCCGAATCGTTCATGTTTTCGATCAAGGCACCGCGCTTCATCGTCCAGCGCAAGGATCTGGCGAGCGCCGGTACGGCCATCGAGCGCTTTGTGTCGAGCGGAATCACCGAACTTAAAGCAAAGCTCGGACCCATCCTGTGGCAACTGGCCGATACGAAAGGGTTCGATCCAAAGGAAATTGAGAGTTTCTTATCGCTGCTGCCGGCAACAGCCGGGAAACTGCACCTTCGGCATGCGCTCGAAGTTCGTCATGGGAGCTTCCTGAATCGGGAGTTCCTTGCGATCGCACGCCAGCGTGGCGTTGCGGTCGTATACGAAGATGACGCCACGCATCCCGGGTTTGCCGATCTGACATCGGCCTTCGTCTATGCGCGCCTGCGGCGCAGCACGGCCTCATGCGCCACGGGATATTCATTGGCGTCCTTGAAGCAGTGGGCCCGGCGCGCACAGGCCTGGGCGAGCGGCAAGGAACCGACCGACCTGCCGCGAGTTGCTGCCGTGCGAAGCGCCGCGGGACAGCCGCGCCCGGTGTTCATTTTCTTCATCAACGGCGCCAAGGAACGTGCGCCGGCCGCGGCCCGGAAGCTGATTTCGCTGCTTGAATAGGTGGAATCCTGCCCCGCGGGCGGTATTTCTATAAACTCCCGCCATACGTGGATTCGAGAAGGATTCAATGAGCCTCAAGCGATGCGTGGCGCCGATCGCCGCAATGTGCGTGCTGGGCTTCCCGGTCGGAGCTTTCGCCTGGGGTATCGAAGGCCACGAGATCGTTGCCGCCATCGCTCGGGGCTATCTGACGCCCCAAGTGCGCGCGAAGGTCGACCAGATGCTGGCGGCCGACCCGGACACGCTGAGCGCGCACGACATGCTCAGCGAGTCCACCTGGGCCGACCGCTATCGCACGGGCCACGCCGAAACGGGCGATTGGCACTTCGTGGACATCGAGCTCGATCACCCCGACCTGAAGACGGCCTGTTTCGGGTTTCCCGCCGCCGGCGGTGTGGCATCGCAGGGGCCCGCGCACGACTGCGTCGTCAACAAGGTGTCCGAATTCACCGCGGAGCTCGCCAGTCCCGCGACCCCTGCGGCCGAACGCCTGCTGGCCCTGAAGTTCCTGCTGCACTTTGTCGGAGATATGCACCAGCCGCTGCACGACGCCGACAACCACGACAAGGGCGGCAACTGCGTGCTCCTGAACCTCGGCGGCCCGCGCCAGGTCAACCTGCACCGCTATTGGGATACCGTGGTGGTTCGTGCGCTCGGCGATGACCCTCAGGTCGTTGCCACGATGCTCGCCGGCCGCATCACGCCCGAGAACAAGGCTGACTGGGAAAAAGGCGATGCGCAGTCGTGGGCCCTGGAGGGGTTCAATGTGGCCCGGACCGTGGCTTACACGCTCGGGTCGAAGCCCGGATGCACTTCCGACCCGTCACCCATCACCTTGCCGCCGGGCTATGACGAGGCAGCCCGCACGGCCGTCGCTCCCCAACTCGAGAAAGCCGGCGTGCGGCTGGCCGCTATTCTCAACCGCGCATTGGGTCCTTGATCGTATGACGATTTGGCGGCCAAGCCCCGAGCAGATGGCCGGGGCCAACCTCACCCACTTCATGGACGGCATCGCCCGCGACCACGGCGTTGTGGTGTCGGACTATGCCGCGCTCCATGCCTGGTCGGTCGCCGAGCCCGCGGCCTTCTGGAGCGACCTCGCCCGTTTCGCGCAGGTGCGGGCCGACTGGGGCTCCGGGCCGGTGCTCACGGACCCCGAACAGATGCCCGGGGCCCGCTTCTTTCCCGGTGCGCAACTGAACTTCGCCGAGAACCTGCTGCGCCAGCGCGACGATCAGCCCGCAGTCATTTTCCGCAACGAGCGCGGGCAGCGTGCGCAGCTGTCCTTCAAGGCGCTGCACGAGGCCGTGGCGCGGGTGGCGGCGTGGCTCGAGTCCCACGGCGTGGGCCGTGGCGATCGCGTCGCCGCCGTGCTGCCGAACATTCCCGAAGCCTGCATTGCCATGCTTGCGACCACCGCGCGGGGCGCGGTCTGGTCATCCTGCTCGCCCGACCTCGGCACGAGTGCCCTGCTGGAGCGTTTCGGGCAGATCACCCCGAAGGTGCTGTTCTGCGTGGACGGCTACACCTACGCCGGCAAGAGGTTCGAGAGCCGGCCGGCGCTGGCCGAACTCATCGCGCAGCTGCCCAGCGTCGAACGCGTGGCCATGGTCAGCTACCTGGAACCGCAGGCGCCGCTCGCAGGGCTCGCGCACGCCGAACGCTTCGAGGAACTCGGCGGGCGTGCCCCGGACCTGCCGTTCGAGCGGGTCAATTTCAACGACCCGCTGTACATCCTCTACTCCTCCGGCACCACCGGCGCCCCGAAGTGCATCGTGCACGGGGTCGGCGGCACGCTGCTGCAGCACCAGAAGGAGCACCTGCTGCACACCGACCTGAAGCGGCACGACCGGCTGTTCTACTACACGACCTGCAGCTGGATGATGTGGAACTGGCAGATGAGCGCGCTGGCCTGCGGAACGACACTGGTGCTGTACGACGGTTCGCCGTTTCATCCCGACCCCGGCGCGCTGTGGCGCATGGCCGCGGAGGAAGGCATCACGGTCTTCGGCACCAGCGCCCGGTACCTGGCGTCCCTGGAAAAAAGTGAGTTCCGGCCCGGCGCGCGAGTCGACCTGTCCGCGCTGCGCGCGATCCTGTCGACCGGCTCACCACTGCCTGCGGCCAGCTACGAGCGCATCTACCTCGACATCAAGCAGGACGTGCAGGTCGCCTCGATTTCCGGTGGCACCGATATCGTGTCCTGCTTTGGACTGGGCTGTCCGCTGCTGCCCGTATACCCCGGCGAGCTGCAGTGTCGCGGCCTGGGCATGGCGGTCGACATTTTCGATGAGGCCGGACATCCGCTGCGCGGCGAGCCCGGCGAGCTGGTGTGCACCGCCCCGTTCCCCGCCATGCCGATCGGGTTCTGGAACGATCGCGACGGGCGGCTGTTTCATGCCGCCTACTTCGAACGCTATCCGAATGTGTGGCATCACGGCGATCATGCCCTGATCACCGAACACGACGGCCTCGTGATCCTCGGCCGCTCCGATGCGATGCTCAAGCCCGGCGGGGTGCGCATCGGCACCGGCGAGCTGTACTCGGCGCTGGCCGGCATGCCCGAAATCAGCGAAGCGCTCGCCGTCGGTCAGCGCTTCGCCGGGGACGTCCGCATCGTGCTGTTCGTGCAGCTGGCGCCCGGCGTCATTCTCGATGAGTCCCTGAAGCGGCGCATCCGCGATCGCATCCGCAGCGCCACCACGCCGCGGCACGTTCCCGCCCGGATCCTCGCCGCGCCGGATCTGCCGCGTACCCTCAACGGCAAGGCCTCCGAGCTTGCCGTGCGCGCGGTCATCGAAAACCAGCCGGTGCGCAACCGCGCGGCGCTCGCGAACCCCGAATCGCTCGACTACTTTCGCAATCTCCTCGAACTTCAGTCATGAGGTCGTAGAATGGCCTGAAGTGTTCCGCGGGGATATTGCTGCTATGGCCGAGCTTGCGATGGACTTCGGGCTGGGTGAGACGGCGGATGCGATCCGCGAGTCGACCGCGCGCTTCGCCGCCGCGAACATTGCACCCCGCGCTGCGCAAATTGATGCCAGCAATGTCTTCCCGCGTGAGCTGTGGCCGGCCATGGGCGAGCTCGGCCTGCATGGGATTACCGTCGAAGAGGAGTGGGGTGGGCTCGGGCTCGGCTATCTCGAACATGTCATCGCCATGGAGGAGGTGTCCCGGGCTTCGGCCTCCATCGGACTGTCCTATGGTGCGCACTCCAACCTTTGCATCAACCAGATCCGCCGCTGGGGCACCCCGGCGCAAAAGAAGCGTTATCTGGGCAAGCTGATCAGCGGTGAGCATGTCGGGTCACTGGCGATGAGCGAAGTCGGCGCCGGGTCCGACGTGCTATCGATGCAGCTGAAGGCCGAGCGGCGCGGCGAGCGCTATGTGCTCAATGGCACGAAGTTCTGGATCACCAATGCGCCGCATGCCGACACGACGGTGGTCTACGCGCGAACCTCGGCTGAGTCCCAGGGCATCACGGCCTTCCTGGTCGAGAAAGGGATGGGGGGATTCAGCGTCTCGAAGAAGCTCGACAAGATGGGCATGCGCGGCTCGGATACCGCCGAGCTCGTTTTCCGTGACTGCGAGGTGCCCGCCGAGAACATCCTCGGGGAACTCGACGGCGGGGTACGCGTGCTGATGAGCGGTCTGGATTATGAGCGGGCGGTGCTCGCCGCGGGTCCCATCGGCATCATGCAGGCCTGTCTGGATGTCGTGCTGCCCTACGTGCGGGAGCGCAAACAGTTCGGGCGCGCCATCGGCACCTTCGAGCTGATGCAGGGCAAGATTGCCGATATGTACGTGGCCGCGAATTCCGCACGCGCTTACGTGTATGCCGTGGCCCGGGCCTGCGATGCCGGGCGCGGCAGTCGGCAGGATGCGGCCGGCGCGATATTGCTGGCCTCCGAGAATGCGGTGCGGACCTGCCTGGAAGCGATTCAGGCCCTCGGCGGTGCGGGTTATACGAAAGAGTGGCCGGTCGAGCGCCTGTTGCGCGACGCCAAGCTCTACGATATCGGGGCCGGAACCAACGAGATCCGCCGCTTCCTGATCGGTCGCGAGCTGATCGGCGCATGACGGACGACAACGCGCGGGTCAATCGCGAACTGGCCGCACAGCTGCGCGAACGGGTCGCCGCGGCCGCCTTGGGGGGACCTGCGGCCGTGCGCGCGCGCCATACCGCGCGCGGCAAACTGCTGCCGCGGGATCGCGTCATGCGCCTGCTCGATCCCGGCGCGCCGTTCCTGGAAATCGGTCAACTGACCGCCTTCGGACTCTACGCTGACGAGGCGCCGGGCGCCGGGCTGATTGCCGGTGTCGGTCGGGTCTGCGGGCGCCTGGTCATGATTGTCGCCAATGATTCAACGGTCAAAGGCGGCGCGTACTTCCCGCTGACGGTGAAGAAGCACCTGCGTGCCCAGCGCATTGCGCACGAGAACCACCTGCCGTGCATTTATCTGGTGGACTCCGGCGGTGCCAATCTGCCCTACCAGGCCGATGTGTTCCCCGACCAGGAACATTTCGGGCGCATCTTCTATAACCAGGCGCAGATGTCCGCCGATGGCATCGCCCAGATCGCCTGTGTCATGGGTAGCTGTACGGCCGGGGGTGCCTATGTCCCGGCGATGTCCGATGAATCCGTGATTGTGCGCAACCAGGGCACGATCTTTCTGGCCGGTCCGCCGCTGGTCAAGGCGGCCACCGGGGAAGTCATTTCGGCCGAGGAACTCGGCGGTGCCGATACCCACGCGCGACGCTCCGGGGTCGTTGATCATGTCGCCGCGGATGACGAGCACGCACTGCTCATCGTGCGCGACATCGTCAGCCGCCTGAATACGCTGCCGCCGGCACCGCTCGAACTGCGAGCACCGCGCCCGCCGCAGTTTGCTCCCCAGAGCCTGTATGACGTCATTCCGACCGATGTACGCGCGCCCTACGATGTCCGGGAGATCATCAAGCGGCTGGTCGATGCCTCCGAACTGCACGAGTTCAAGGCCTTGTATGGCACGACGCTGGTGTGTGGATTTGCGCACCTGTGGGGCATGCCCATCGGGATTCTTGCCAGCAACGGAGTACTGTTCTCCGAAAGCGCCCTGAAGGGCACTCACTTCATCGAGCTGGCCTGCCAGCGACGCATCCCGTTGCTGTTTCTGCAGAATATTTCCGGCTTCATGGTCGGCGGCAAGTATGAGGCCGGCGGTATCGCCAAGGATGGCGCAAAACTCGTAACCGCCGTGGCCACCGCCACGGTGCCGAAAATCACCGTGCTCATCGGCGGCAGCTTCGGCGCCGGCAATTACGGCATGGCCGGTCGGGCGTATTCGCCGCGCTTCCTGTTCTCCTGGCCCAACAGTCGTATCAGTGTCATGGGGGGCGAACAGGCCGCCGCCGTGTTGGCCACCATCAAACGCGACGCCATGCAGGCGCGCGGGGAATCCTGGAGTGCCGAGGAGGAGGCGGCCTTCAAATCCCCCGTGCGTGATCGTTACGAGGCCGAGGGCAATCCCTATTACGCGACCGCCCGCCTGTGGGACGACGGGATCATTGATCCGGCGCAGACGCGCGATGTGCTGGGCCTCGCGTTCGCGACCGCGCTCAACGCCCCGATTCCCGATCGACCCAGGTTCGGGTCGTTCCGGATGTAACCCCCATGATGGAATCATTGTTGATTGCGAATCGCGGGGAGATCGCCCGGCGCATCATTCGTACCGCGCGGCGCCTGGGAGTGCGCACGATCGCCGTGTACTCCAGCGCCGATGCGCACGCGCCCTTCGTCAGGGAAGCGGACGAGGCCGTGGCGATCGGTGCACCGCCCGCACGCGACAGTTACCTGGACGGCGCGAAAATCCTCGCCGCCGCCGCCGCGACCCGGGCGGCGGCAATCCATCCGGGCTATGGATTTCTTTCGGAAAATGCGGCGTTTGCCGAAGCGGTGCAGGCCGCCGGCCTGCTGTGGGTCGGCGCGCCGCCCAAGGCGATCCGCGCCATGGGACTCAAGGACGCCGCCAAGCACCTGATGATGCAGGCCGGTGTGCCCGTGACGCCCGGCTACCTGGGTGCCGACCAATCCCCGGCCCGCCTGAAGAGCGAGGCCGAGACGATCGGCTATCCGATCCTGATCAAGGCCGTTGCCGGCGGTGGCGGCAAGGGTATGCGCCGCGTCGAGACCGCGGAGGATTTCGCTGCAGCGCTGGCATCGTGCCGGCGCGAGTCCGCCGCGGCATTCGGCGAGGATCGGGTGCTGCTGGAAAAATACATCTCCTCACCGCGGCACCTGGAGGTGCAGGTGTTCGGCGATTCCCAGGGCCAGGTCGTGCATCTGTTCGAACGCGACTGCTCACTGCAACGCCGCCACCAGAAGGTCATCGAAGAGGCGCCCGCCCCCGGCATCAACACTGCAACCCGCGCCTTCCTGTGCGAGACGGCCGTACGGGCGGCCATGGCCGTCAACTATGTCGGCGCCGGAACCATCGAGTTCATCGCGGATGCGTCCCAGGGCCTGCATGCGGATCGCATCTGGTTCATGGAAATGAACACCCGCCTGCAGGTCGAACATGCGGTGACCGAGGCCATCACCGGGCAGGACCTGGTGGAGTGGCAATTACGGATCGCCTGCGGGGAGCGGTTACCGCGGCGCCAGGAGGAACTGCGGATCGACGGCCATGCCATGGAGGCGCGACTGTATGCCGAGAACCCGACCACGGGATTTCTGCCATCGACCGGTCGGTTGCAGCACCTGGTACTGCCCACGGACATTCGCATCGACAGCGCCGTGGAGCAGGGCGATGAGGTCACGGGTTTCTACGATCCGATGATCGCGAAGCTGATTGTGCACGCGTCCACCCGCAGCGCCGCCGCGCGCCAACTGGCGCTGGCCTGCGAGAGCGTGGAAGTGTGGCCGGTGCGTACCAATGCCGCATTGCTCGCGCGCGTGGCGCGCCATCCGGCGTTCATCGCCGGTGATCTCGACACGGGATTCCTCGAACGCCACGCGGCCAGTGTGATTCCGGCCGCTCTCCCGTCGCCGGACGTCATCGAGGCCGCGGCCGGTGCGCTGGCCAGGCAGGCAACCGATGATGCCTGGCATGCGCTGCTGGGCTTTCGCAGCAATGCCGCACCATACCTTAAGGTCAGCGTCGCGATCGGGGATGGCAGCTACACGGTACCGATCGATCCGCGCCCCGCAGCGGGGGTTACGGTCGGCGCTGAGCAGGTGCTGTTCATACGGGGCGAGGCGTGGAGTTTCGGTATCCCGAGGTCCACGGGTGGCAGCAGCATCGAAGCGGACGGCGACGGGAGTGTGCTGGCCCCGATGCCCGGTCGCGTCATCAGCGTGGCCGCACGCAACGGACAGACGGTGAAGAAAGGACAGTCCCTGCTCATCCTCGAGGCGATGAAAATGGAGCTGGCGCTGCAGGCGCCCTGCAATGGTGTGATCAGCAGTCTCGCGGTCGCCGCGGGCGATCAGGTCAGCGAAGGCGCCGTACTGGCGCGCGTTGCCAAGGAGTCGTGATGGCCGGCCGATACTACGAAGAGTGGACCGTTGGGGATCATATCGAGCATGAACTGCGCCGCACCGTGACGCACACCGACAATCTGCTGATCTCGACGCTGACTCACAATACACAGCCCCTGCACCTGGACGCCGAGGCTGCCGCGCAGAGCGAGTTTGGCCAGATCCTGGTCAACGGTATCTTCACCTTTGGACTCATGATCGGGATATCGGTAGGGGATACGACGGCTGGCGTGTTGATCGCGAACCTGGGCTACGACAAGGTAGTGATGCCGAAGCCGGTCTTCATCGGCGATACGCTGCGCGGCGATTCCACCGTGGCGGCATTGCGGCCGAGCGGGTCGCGGCCCGACGCCGGCATCGTGACGTTCACGCATCGGCTCTTCAATCAGCGCAACGAAATCGTCTGTCAGTGCCTGCGTACGGCCTTGTTTCGCCGCAAACCCCAATGAAACTGCGCTCACTGCTTTTTGTTCCAGGTGATCGCCCCGATCGGGTGCAACGGGCCGCCGCTTGCGGCGCGGACGCGCTGATCCTGGACCTGGAGGATGCCGTGGCCATCGAGGTCAAGGCCGAAGGGCGCGCCTACGTGGTCGCATCGCTATGTCAGCGGCCCCGCCCCGTTCCCTATTTTGTCCGGGTCAACGCCTTGAGTTCCCGTTTCCTGGACGAGGATCTGAAGGCCCTGGCCGCTTGCCCCCCCGATGGCATTGTTTTGCCGAAAGCCGAAGGGGCTGCATCGATCAACGAACTGGTCCGACGGATGCAGACCCTGGGTCTGTCCTGTCCGATACTTCCGATCGCGACCGAAACTGCGGCTGCGATTTTCCGTCTGGGTGAATATGCAACGGTGGCCAGCCAACTTCTCGGCCTGACCTGGGGGGCGGAAGACCTGCCCGCGGCCATCGGTGCCGAATCCGCGCGCGACGCCGACGGTGGATTTACCGCGCCTTACGAAATGGTGCGCTCGCTGGCGCTGTTTGCAGCGCATGCCGCCTCGGTTCCCGCCATCGAAACCGTCTTCCCCGCATTTCGTGATCTGGAGGGACTGGCGATTTACGCGCAGCGCGCAGCGCGCGATGGCTTCACGGGCATGCTGGCCATTCATCCGAACCAGATACCCGCCATCCACGCCGCATTTACTCCCTCCCCCGCACTCATCGAGCGCTCGCGGCGCATTGTCGCGGCCTTTGCAAATCAGCCCGGGGCCGGCGTCCTGCAGGTCGATGGCGCCATGGTTGATGCGCCACACCTCAAGCTGGCACAGCGCGTACTGTCACGGGTTGCCGACGAGGACTGCCCGTGAACGACGCCGCGACCAGCCACGCGCAGGCCGCCAACATCACGCTCACGACCAGTTCCGACCATTGATTCTGGGGCGGCATCGCCCAGCTTGGTCGCGGCTGCGCAAAAAAGCTCGGCACCCACACCAGCAGGCCAAACAAACTCATCATGATGGCTTCGAGGATGGCCGCCAGGCGCGGGACAATCCCCACTGCGATGCCAATTCCCGCGGCAACGTGACCGAGTCCCGTGACGTAAGCGAGTGCCAACCGACCCGGTAGCCAGCTCGGCACCATGCTGGCGGTGTAATCGGCATAGGCAAAGTGCGACCAGCCGTAGAAGACACAGCTGAGACCAAACAGCACTTGTGCTGCGCGCATGGCGCGCGCGCTGGCGATGGGCAGCGGCGATCCTCGCAACCGCCAGCGCAACAGCGCGTAAAGAATCCAGGCACCGATCAGTGGCGCCAGGGCTTCGCAAAAGCCATACCACGCGCCAACCCCGAGCGGTTGGGAGAGAATCGGGAGTGCACAAATCAAGGCCCAGATGATCTGGTAGGCGCCGATCGTCAATGCGCTCGGCAACGCCGTGCGCGCAAAGCAAAGACCGGCGCTGGCGGCGAGAACGAGTAGCGCCGATCCGTAGAGCCACGTTTCCCGCCCGGGAATCCACGTGGGAAAGGGCTGTCCCCTGGGCACGAAATCGCCGTAGCTGAGGCTCAAGATTCCAACGCTCGCCAGGGCGATGACGAACAAGCCGCGAGCGAATCCAGCAATACCCATGGGCGATACCTTTAAGAGAATTGGCCTGCGGCCGGTTTGAGTATAATCAGCGCTTGGTCCGCGGCGATCATGGCGCATAGGGACTTCAATATGAACGTTTCGCAACATGCACGCTTCTCGGTCCTGTTGTCACTGAGCCTGTTGTCAGCCCCATGGTGCGGGAGCGCGCTGGCACAGGATCAGCCGCCACCACCACCGCAGGCTGAAGCGGCACCGCAAGGCGGTGCACGTTCTTCCTACACTGAGCAATCGCCCACGCAGCTGCAGCAGCTGGTGGCACCGATTGCGCTCTATCCGGATCAGCTTGTCGCCCAGATCCTGGCCGCTTCGACCTTTCCCGAGCAGATCGTTGAAGCCGATCGATGGGCCCAGGCAAATCCAAGTTTGAAAGGCCCCGCGTTGGGCCAGGCGGTGGATCAGCAGCCCTGGGATAGCAGCGTCAAGGCGCTCACCGCATTTCCCGCCGTGCTGGGAAACATGGACAAGAATCTGTCCTGGACCTCCTCCCTGGGAGATGCCTATTACAACCAGCCGCAGGATGTCATGAACGCCGTCCAGGCAATGCGCGGGCGCGCGCAGCAGGCCGGCAATCTGAAGAGCACCCCGCAGCAGGCGGTCGCGGACCAGGATTCGACCATCAGCATCGAACCGACCAATCCGGATGTGGTCTACGTCCCGGCGTACGATCCGTGGCTGGTCTATGGCGATCTGATACCCGAGTGGCCGGGATGGTACCCCTACCCCGGAATCTGGTTTGGCGGTCCCTACCTTTCCTTTGGCGTGGGCTTCGGCATCGGTTTTCTGGGCGGCTTCGGCTGGGGCTGGCACAACTGGGGATTCGATTGGCACCGCCGCGCGGTGCTGTACAACCACAGCCCCTACTTCTCCCGCAGTACCACGTTCTATAACCGCGCCAATTTTTATCGGGGAGCGGGCGGCGATCGCGGCGCAGGCTACCGGGGAGCCGGCGGCACCCGCGGCTTCGACGCTGCGCGTGGTGCGGGCGGGGCGCGAACGGAACCGGGTGGCGCGCGCGCGGGCGGCTTCAACGGTGGGGCGGCGGCCCGGCCGTTTGGCGAAGATCATGCGGCCATGCGCGGCTTTACCCCGTCGCACGGTGATAGCGGCATGCGCTCCGGAGCGTTCAGCGGCTTCGACCACGGCGGTGGAGAGGTGCGCGGCTTCTCGCAGCGCGGCAGCGCCAGCTTTGGTGGCGGCGGAGCACGCGGTGGTGGTGGCGGCGGTCATGGCGGCGGCGGCGGCGGACATCGCTGATGAAAACGGTAAACGGAGATAAGCCTATGTGGCGAGCAGCGGTCCTGCTATGGGTGGCATGTCTTACCCTCCCCTCGATGGCACTGGCGCAGAAGGTCTTCTCCTCGCCGGCGCAGGCGAGCAGCGCACTGTTCACGGCGGCGCAGCACAACGATGAGCAGGCCATGCTCGATATCCTCGGACCCGACGGCCGCAAGATCGTCTCCTCCGGCGATGCGACCGAGGATGCGGACACCCGGGCCAATTTCGTGCGGCGCTACCAGGAAATGCACCGCCTGATGAAGGAGCCGGACGGCACGACCACGCTGTACGTCGGCGCGCGCAACTGGCCGATGCCCATACCGCTCGTGGGCTCGGGTACTGCCTGGCACTTTGATACCGAGGCGGCCAGGAAGGAGATTCTCTACCGACGCGTCGGCGAGAACGAGCTGTCGACCATCCGCATCTGCCAGGAGCTTGCCGCCGCAGAAAAGGAGTACCACGCCGCGCAGGGCGGCCAGTACGCCCACCGGTTCTACAGTGATGAGGGCCGGCATGACGGCCTGTATTGGAAAACCACTGCGGGCCAGCCTCAAAGTCCCATCGGCCCGCTGGTCGCCGCGGCCGCCGCGGAAGGCTACGAGACCCATCCCGGCACCCGGACTCCCTATCATGGCTATTACTTTCGGATACTTACCGCTCAGGGTAAAAATGCGCCGGGCGGTGAGAAGAGCTATCTCGTGGACGGCAAGATGAGCGGAGGGTTCGCATTCCTGGCCTACCCCGCGCAGTACCGCTCCTCGGGCGTGATGAGCTTTCTGGTGGGCGCGGACGGCGTGGTGTACGAGAAGGATCTCGGCAAGCAGAGTGCAACCCTCGCCAAGGCCATGCAGGCGTACGATCCGGATCCCAGCTGGCACACGAGTGAAGACGCCCAGGAGCAGGCGGCCGGCGCGCGGCAAAACAAGTCAAACTAGAACACTATGGCCAGCCGGTGCACCCATAAGGGATTTCTTGCGTTGACGATGCTGGCCGCAGTCGTCGCCTGCTCGAGTTTGCCGCAAGGTCCTCGCGACTTGTTGGATGAGCGTACGGGGGCTACGGTCACCGTAGTAGGCGCACCGATCACATTTGTCCGCCAAGTCGCGAGGACCTT
>Ga0210387_10001466_pt1 | contig 17856 bp, 14 predicted proteins | sample IncBWC7OmetaG_FD_160108 | JGI IMG/M metagenome (GOLD analysis project Ga0210387, IMG submission 160108) | Forest soil microbial communities from Barre Woods Harvard Forest LTER site, Petersham, Massachusetts, United States - Inc-BW-C-7-O ...
AAGCTTGAGGTGTAAGCGAAACATATGGAGATAAGTCCTCGTTGAAATTGCCGGTAAGCTATCTCAGGCACTCCGCTTCCGGCGGGTCCTGCTGAGGGGGGACACGACGTGCGGTTTCACCACTTTGCGGTGTCGGAGGCTACGAGTGTTTAGCTGCCTGTTGCTCCAGGCTGCGCGCGCTCTGGTCCTTTTTATCTTCGAGCCAAGCGACGTCTTCCTTGGAATCGGCGAAGCGCTTCAAGCCTGCTTCGAGGATGGCGGAATCGGGCACCTTATGTAGAGGCGTGTATCTCGGATGGTGCGATTCCTTATAGGGGTTGTTGCGAGCTGCATTGTAACAGCAGATCATGGACCACCGGGGCTTGTCGGAGGTGTTTTCAGCCGAGGCATGGAGAAGATTGCTGTGGAAGAAGAGCACATCGCCGGGATCCATCTCGACGTAGACCAGCGGAAAACGCTCGAGGACAGCGGTGACGCGTTCCTTGTCGGCGCCGGCCTGATCTCCGGTCAGGACGTGGTCGACTCTTCCGAGCAAATGAGAGCCCTCGATGACCTGAAGGCAGCCGTTTTGGCGAGTGGCTGAATCGACAGCAATGGATGCACTGCAGAGATCGGGTGAAAGGACGCCATTCTGATACCAGTAACCGTAGTCCTGATGCCATGCCCAGGCGCCGCCGGTCTTCGCATCTTTCATGATCATCTTTGAATGGTAGTGATAAACCTCGCCGTCGAGAATCCGCTCGGCGGAGTTGACGACGGATTCGCACCGCGCAAACATGCCGTAGACGGTGTCACCGGGATGGTTCCAAAGAGAAAGGCGTACAATATTGCCGCGGCCGTCGTCCCTTCCGAAGGCGTGGTCGTCAAGGGCCTTATCCTGCTTCGCGGAACTCCGAAGCAAGTCAATTTCCTGCGAATTGAACATACGTCGGACGAGTGTGTAGCCTTTTTGCCGGTATTCAGTGAGTCGATCTGGGGTGATGGGGCCGCTAGCCATAAGAGAAGCTCCTGGTTCCGAGTTTCTCACCGTGTGCAGGTGCGCACAAGGACGGCCTGCGATAAATTTTGGCGTCAAGCTGAGACAATCCCTTAAAAGACGACGAGAGGCCGATAAACGGTTGCGGAGTTCGATAAGCATCCCCTTACTGTGTCCCCACCGACACTGGCACTGGCACTGGCACTGACAACTGTTTTCGATTCCTAGTTTCCCTTCTCGCGTGCGGGGAGTGGCACGTGTAACTCCTTGAGCACCTCCTCGGCGCAGTGGTAAGCGGCGTTGGCCGCGGGAAGTCCGCAGTAAATGGCTGAATGAAGGAAGAGTTCTTTGAGTTCTTCCACGGTTACGCCATTGCGGATGGCTGCTTTGACGTGCATACGAAATTCCCCCTCACGATTCAGCGCGATCAAGAGTGCCAGCGTGACAAGGCTGCGAATTCGCGGAGAAAGCTCTGGCCGGGTCCAAACCTCGCCCCAAGCGTATCGCGTGATGAAGTCCTGGAAAACATCGTTTAAACCGGTGAGACGCGATTGCGTACGGTCGACGTGCTCGTCCCCAAGCACGGTACGCCTCATCTTTTCTCCAAGGATTTGCCGTTCAGCTTCGTTCATGGGCGCAATATGGTTTGCGTGGTCAGAAATTTGTTCAATTGGTCGGTAAATTCTACGGGCACCTCGGCGCAGGCTAGATGACCACACTCGAGGGCGATGAGTTCAGAGCCCCGGATCTTTTCGTGCAGGAATCGCGAGGCCTCCAACGTGGTGGCCTGATCTTCCGTCCCGGCAATGATTAGTGTAGGCGCGTTCACGCTTCCCACTAGTTGGCTGAGGTCCGCATCGCGCAGCGCATGACAAGTACCGATATATCCTTCCGGGGACGTCGCCTTCAAGGCTTGCGCCAGCGAGTCGGCGATTGGGGGTCCCGTGCTTCGGAAGCGGGCGCTGAACCAACCCTCCAACACTTCGTCAAGCACCGCAGCTATCCCCGCCTTCGTTACTTCACGGATCCGCCGGTCCCATTTTTCACACGTTCCGACCCTTGCCGCAGTATTGCTCAGAACCAGACTGGAGATTCGCTCGGGGTGGTGGATCGCCAAATATTGACCGACCAGGCCGCCCATCGATATTCCGCAAAAATGCGCGTTCGGGATATTAAGTTCGTCGAGCAACGCGAGGACGTCTGAAGCCAAAAGCGAAATCGTGTAAGGGCCGTGACCGTCGGGTGACTTGCCATGTCCGCGCGAATCGTAACGCAAAATACGGAACGACCCTCGGAGCGCCTCAACTTGGTAATCCCAAAGCTCCAGGTTCGTTCCCAGCGCGTGAGACATCACCAGGACCGGCGAATCGCCAAGGCCGCAAAACTCGTAATGAATCAATGGGTGTTTTTCGAAACTCATTCCAGTCCTTGCATCCGGTCGCTCTTCTTCAATCTGGACTCGGCTAGCACATGATTTATCAGTGTTCGAACACAGGAGCGATTTTTCGAAAATACTGTCACAGCTCGAAGAACACCGTTTCGTTTTCTCCCTGGAGGAAGATGTTCCATACGTAACGATTCCGGTGAGCGGAATCCGCCTTCGCGATCAGCGAGTCGCGACGATGAAACTCCACGGATCGAAGCACCGGATCGTCCGCGTTCCCAGCTTCATCGCTAAAATAAATACGTGTAATCAACCGATACAACAGTCCGCGCATGAAAACCGAAACCAGAATGTGCGGCGCCTGTCGCCCCGACCCATCTGTCTCTACAGGGCCCGGCTTGACGGTTCGAAAGTGAAATTGGCCGCCCTCATTCGTCGGAACTCGCCCAAATCCGACAAATGAATCTTCGAATGGCTTGGTCTGAGGCTCAACCATGTATCGTCCGGAGCTATCTGCATGCCACAATTCTAGAATCGCGTCCGGCACGGGCACAAGATCGGCATCAAAAACGGTTCCGGCGACTTCGATTAATTGGCCGGGAGTATTCGGGCTCGTCAAATCATGCCGGTAAAGTGCTTCCAGTCCGATCTTAAAGTAAGGCCCTACCGTTTGGTAGCTGGTCACAAGGTTCACGTCCGAAACAGGACGCACAAGTGCTTCAGGTATCTTTGGCTCGGTCATGGCTTGTTCTCCATTGGTGTTTCGTGGCGGCCTCGCAGCACGATATCAAATCGGTACCCAAGACCGTATTCGGGCACAGTCGCCTCCCAGTCGAAGGCGGCGATGAGGCGCTCCCGTGCTGGCTGATTTCTGATGCTGTTGAAAATGGGATCAAATGGAAGTAGTGCATCCCCGGGGAAATACATCTGGGTGATCAGACGCGTAGCGAACGCCGGCCCGAAAACCGAAAAATGGATATGTGCAGGGCGCCAGGCGTTATAATGATTGCGCCATGGGTATTCGCCCGGGCGGATCGTTTCGAAACGAAACTTGCCTTTAGCATCGGTAACAAACGAAGCGCAGCCGGTGAAGTTAGGATCAAGCGGTGCATCATGCTGGTCGCGTGCGTGCAGGTAACGGCCCGCTGCGTTAGCTTGCCAAATTTCAACCAATGTGCCAGCGATCGCTCGACCGTCCTCGTCCAGTACGCGTCCGCCGACCACGATCCGTTCTCCAATGGCCGCCCCATGAGCGCCTTTCGTCAGGTCGACCGCCTGAACGCTTTCTGGCGGAGTGAAAGTAGGACCGGTGAGTTCGGAAATGGTTTGCGGAAGAGGAACTAGCGGCAGGCGCGGTGCGCGCTTGACGGAGGAGACGTAAGCTGGACAAAAATTGGGCGGTAACACACCCTCCTGAAATTTTCGATAGACCAAACGATCTTGAGGCGCATCGAACGGGTTCATAAAAAGGGGGAAGAGAGAAAAGAATGGGCTTGTACGCTTATCGCACTATTGTGCGATTATCCAATTAATCATCCTGGTCACCGTTGTCAAGCCGCTTCTAAGACCAATTTATCTTTATCCCCGCTTCACCGCGCGCCCCTTGTCCGTTTTCTTCATTTTCAGTGCAATCGTGTCTGTCCGACCTGCCGTCGGATTACGGAATCAGCCAAAGCGCCATCGCATAGATTACGAGCGAGACGACGAATGTAATCGCCGTGTAGCCCATGACGCGCTGGATGCGAATGCCCGCGATCGCCACCACGGGTACTGCCCAGAAGGGTTGAAGCATGTTGGACACGTTCTCCGCCATCGCAACGCCCATGGCGGCACGCGGGACTGAGGCGTGCAGGCTGAGCGCCGCCGGAAGAACAAACGGTCCCTGGACGGCCCAGTGTCCGCCCGCGCTGGGGATGAGTAGCGTGATGATGAGCGAGCTCAGGTAACTCCACACGGGGAGTGTGGTCGGCGTGGCAATCGCCACAAAGGTTTTGGCGATCACGGATGCTAGCCCTGTCCCCGTCATGATGCCCATGATCCCGCCGTACACCGGATATTGCAGCAGCATCGAGCCGGTTTGACCCGCGGCTTTGCGAATCGAGTCGGCATAGGCGATCGGCGTTCGCTGCAGCGCCAGTCCCACCAGCAGGAAGATCAGGATCGTCGTGTTGATGTCCAACTCGAAGCCCTTGCTTTGCCACGTTACCGCAAGGTAGCCGCCCCCGAGGGTCAGCAGGACCAGGGTGCCGAGGATCGACCGTTCGGCACGGGCTGCGAAGGAAGACGGAGCCGTGCCCCGAGCATGCGGGTCGGGCTCGCCCTCGGTCTCGGTCTTCGCTTCCTTGAAGACAATGACATCGTCGGGCTTCGGATGTATCCAAATGAAGATGGCAGTCATGATGACGACCACCGACGTCGTTGGGATGAGGACGAACGGGGCGAAGACTGTCTCGCTCAACGGAATCACCTGGCCCGTGGCCTTCTCGACGAGGTTCAATGCATTGCCGTGCGACGCCTGCGACAAAGCGATCGAACTCGACAATCCACTATTGCAGACCGACCACGCAGAGTAGCTGCCTGCGACGAGCCACGCGAAATCTACCTTCACACGCTTTGCGATTTCACGCGACAAGAGCGCGCCGACGATCAGGCCAAGCCCCCAATTGAGCCATGCGGCAATCGCGACGATCGGGAAAACCGTCAGCGCGGCACGGGTCGGTGTCGGCACGCCTGCAGCCATCGCGCGCAAGCCTCGCTGCACAATTGGCGCATCGGCGATCGCGTATCCGGTTGCGAGAATCAGGATCATCTGGAGCGCAAAGCCGAGGATGTTGAACGTGCCGTCGTACCAGGACGTCAGAATCATCGGCAGCAATGCGTGCGGAGCGAACGCCACGGCCGCTAGACTGACCACCAGCGTCAAGCCGATTGAAAGGACGAAAGGGTCCGGCATGACCTGCTCGAACACGTAGACTAGGCTCGGTACGATGCCGCGTCGGCGAGCGGTGTGATCCGTATTGGCCGCATCGATATGTCTCTTATCCATTGTTTCGGGGGGACAAATCGAGTCGAACGAGCGAGGACAGATTTCGGACCACAAAAGCTCTCTCCTGGTGCACCGCCGGCAGTGTCCGGTCCCCGAAATAGTGCCGGCAGGAGAGTCCAGCACCCACTCCTTCTGCGTCGGTCAGGTCTGCGCGCAAAGTGACCGCTCTCTCTTCACGACATGAACACCTCCTCGCCTTCGCCAAGCGGCAGCGGTTCCGGACGCTCACATGATGTCTCGATCATGACGTGACGTCCTTCGGTGGAAGATTGTTCGAACGCGCACAGCACCTCCAAGACGTGCATTGCCAATTCGCCGCTGGTGCGGTGCGGACGATCGGCGCGGATGGCCGCGGCCATGTCGAGCAGGCCGACGATGCGGTAGTCGGCGACCTCTGCGCCGCTATTCGTGGAGCGGTTGGGCTTGCCAAATGGATGGGGGGAGATGTCGATTGGTTTCCAATCGCTGTCACGCTCGGTGAGCATCGGCTCGCCACCGAAGAAGTTGGGGTCGGGCACCAGCAGGCTGCCTTCGGAGCCGTAAATCTCGAACGGCACGCGACGGTGTTTCCAAACATCCCAGGATGTCGTGATGGTCACGTTGGCACCATTGGCGAACGAGAGCACGCCATTGACGGTAGTGGGAACTTCGACTTGGATGGTTGAACCCTTCAGCGGTTCGCTGCTAACCGTGCGGGTTGCACTGCCCACCGTGGTCTGCGCTGCGACACGGGCGACCGGGCCGAGCAGATTGACGAGCTGCGTGATATAGTACGGGCCAACGTCGAGCATCGGGCCGCCACCGCGCTTGAAAAAGAACTCCGGATTCGGGTGCCAGTGTTCCATGCCGTGCGTAGCGAAGAATGCGGAGCCGGCGATTGGTCGACCGATTTCCCCCGCGTCGATCGCACGGCGGCAGGCTTGGTGACCGGCACCGAGGAAGGTGTCAGGCGCACATCCCACGCGGACCCCCTTAGCCGCTGCAGCGAGCATCAGGGCCTCCGCTTCCGCGCGCCGGGTCGCCAGCGGCTTCTCCGAATAGACGTGCTTGGCGGCTTCAACAATCTGCAGGCTGACCGGCGCGTGGGCGATTGGGACGGTGAGGTTGATGACGATCTGAATGTCCGGGTCGGACAGGAGTCGGTCCATGGTGACCGCCTGCACCCCGTATTCCGCCCCTTTCTCCTGCGCCGCCTCCATGTGCAGGTCGGCGACGCACTTTACCCGGACCAGATCCGACCGGGCTGCGCCCTTCAGATAGGAATGGCTGATGTTGCCGCAGCCGATGATGCCGATGTCGATGCGTGCCATGGCGGTTAGACTCACATGCGGCTGATGAAAGCGTAGCTGGCCCGCGCGGTCTCCGCGGGATCGGTGGGGTTGTCATGCTCTACTACCATCCACTTCGCACCCGCCGCCCGGGCCGCCGACCACAGGTCCCGCCAGTCCAGCACGCCAGCGCCGACATCCGCCCAGCCATCCTGGTCCTCGTTTTGCCCCTGCGGCGCGATATCCTTCACGTGCGCCGAGACAATGCGGTCCCGGTAGCGCTGCATCCACTCTTTAGGATCGGCGCCGCCCCTTACCAGCCAAGCGACGTCCACCTGCCAAGCGAGCGGGCTGCCCTCGGCCGCCTCGAAGATCAGTTCCAGCGCGGACTTCGTGCCGTCTTTCGGTGCGAGTTCCCAGTCATGGTTGTGATACCCGAAGGCGATCCCGTGGTCGCGCATACGCACGGCGATCTCGCCGAGCTCGCGCCCCAACGCGCGCCAGAACATAGCGTCGCCCTGCCGATGTTCTGGCGGCACCGCAGGCATGAAGAGCTGGTCGAAGCCCAAGATGCGGCAAGCTCGCACGACAACATCCGGCCGATCCCGTAACGTCGCCAGGCTAACGTGGCTGGAGGATACTTTGAGGCCGCGCGCGTCGAGCTTGGTGCGCACGTTCTCAGCGTCGTCCAAGTGGGAGCCGACCGTCTCGACGTTGCGGTAGCCGGCTTGCTTGACAGTGTCCAGCACGCGGTCGAGCTCGCCCAGCGAACGCAGCGTATAGAGCTGGATGGAAAGGATGTTGATATTGTCCATAGGGGTCCTCGTGTTGAGTGGGATTAGCGGCGGCGCCCGGTTGTTGAAGCATTGAACTGTTTGTCAGTGCGCCAGCCCCCAATGCGTATACGATGAAGTTCAAAACGCGTACTTCAAGCCGAAATTGAATGCTATTTTGACGTCGGGACACGAATAACAATCGGCGCGGTGGATGTTGTCCAAGGAGGCCTTTGAGCCTGAGGATGTCCGATTTCCTTGACTAAGAAGCGGCAATAGTCGCCCACTGGGTGTACCTTTTCCAGATCTCCCCCTATGCGCCGCTCTATTGCCACCGTTTCACTCAGTGGAAGTCTCAAGGAAAAAATCGAGGCTGTCGCTGCCGCCCATTTCGATGCGGTAGAAATCTTTGAGAACGACCTGCTTTTTTACGAGGGATCTGCTACAGAAATTCGAAGCGTTGCAGACAACCTGGGTTTGCAGATCTGTCTTTTCCAGCCGTTCCGAGATTTCGAAGGGGTTTTACCCGATCAGTTCCATCGGAACCTCGATCGTGCCGAACGAAAATTTGATTTGATGCACGGGCTGGGTACTTCACTCTTGCTCGTCTGCTCTAATGTTTCCGGAACCGCAATTAACGACGACAAGCTGGCTTCCGCTCAACTTTATGAGCTCGCGGAGCGAGCCGCGAGGCACGGATTCCGTATAGGTTACGAAGCCCTTGCGTGGGGAACTCATGTCAAAACGATCGGACACGCATGGGACATCGTCCAGCGCGCTGCTCATCCTCACTTAGGGTTGATTCTGGACAGTTTTCACACGTTGGCGATTGAGGATGACCTTGCGGCAATTGAAAAGATCAGCCCCGACAGGATTTTTTTTGTCCAGCTTGCTGATGCGCCTCGCTTATCGATGGGGTTATTGCCATGGAGCCGTCACTTTCGCTGCTTTCCGGGTCAGGGGGACCTCCGGGTCGCAGAGTTCTTGGCCGCGGTACTCCGAACGGGCTATGTGGGACCAATCTCGCTCGAAATCTTTAACGACGACTTTCGAGGCGCCGCTCCGCGCCCGACAGCAATCGATGGCATGCGGTCCCTTTTGTTTGTTGAGGAGGAAGCACGCAGCATTTTGACTCGGGCTGCAGCCGGAAGACCGATGAAACGGGTGGAGCTCTTTGATCCCCCTTCTCCGCCGATTTTTAAAGGGGTCTACTTCCTGGAGTTTGCCGTCGAGGATACCTCTGAACGTACCCTCGCGGGGTGGTTGCGAAAACTGGGTTTTCGCAGGATAGCGAAACACCGGACCAAGGACGTCCTGCTCTATCGGCAAGGCGATGTGAATATCGTTCTTAATGCTGAACGAGACTCGTTCGCCCACGCTTTTTACTCGGTCCACGGCCCGTCGATTTGTGCCATCGCGTTGGAGGTGGCCGACGAGCTTGAGACCCTCAGCCGCGCGGAGGCTTTTCTTTGTACACGGGTTGCCGGGCGTGTGGGACCGAACGAGCGGACGATTCCCGCTGTCACTGCGCTGGACGGAAGTCTGATCTATTTTGTGTCATTTCACGAACAGTCGCAGAACCCTCTGGAGATTGATTTCCTGCCTGAGCAAGCCCATGAAGACGAGGACGTGAGTCTCGACCTTGGGAAGATTGACCATTTGGCTTACGCGCTCCCAGCGGAGCAGTTCGGAAGTTGGATTCTCTTTTATCGCTCTGTCCTGGGCCTTCTACCGGATGATCTTTGGGAGCTTCCTGATCCACACGGTATCGTTCGTAGTCGCGTTGTTGCCGCACGAGATCGATCGATTTGTTTTCCGCTGAATATTTCCGAGAGCCGAAAAACCGCCACGGCTCGCTCCGTCTCAAGTTTCGGTGGAGCCGGTGTGCATCATATTGCGCTGACAACCAACAATATTTTCGAAACGGCGGCCAAGCTTGCTGAACGAGGTATGCCGATCCTTAGAATACCGCGCAACTACTATCTCGACCTGGAAGCGCGATTTGATCTCACCCGCGACCGGTTGGAAAAGCTCGCTCTCCATAACGTCCTTTATGACAGGTCAGACTCGGGCGAGTTTTTTCAAGTCTATACGGACTTTTTTGAGGATCGGTTCTACTTTGAAATCGTCGAACGACGAGGTGATTACGTCGGGTTCGGGGCCGTTAACGCGCCGGTACGGCTCGCCGCTCAAGACGAAGCATACCGACGTGCGTTAAGGGACAGCGAGGAATCGTACTAAGCTCTATGGAAGAGAAAATCATTGTCGACGCGCAAATTCCCGGCACGCCCTTCCCGCATTTCTGGGAACATATGTTCGGGTCCTGCCATGCCTCCGTGACCCTCTGTGAAGATTGGCGCAAGGATCTGCGCGCGCTCCGAGAAATCGTGGACGTAAAGTACGTCAGGTTTCATGGGATTTTTGAACATCAGGTAGGAATCTACAGCGGTCAGGACGCTGCGGGCAATCTGTCGCTGAACTTCACTCGCATTGACCTCATCTATGACGGCTTGGTGGAGATCGGAGTCCGTCCCTTTGTTGAACTCGGCTTCATGCCTGAAGAGATGGCCGAGAGACCCAGCCCGCACCCATTCTGGTATCACCCTAACGTTGCGCCACCGCGTAATCCGCGCCAGTGGTACCAGCTCATTTTCCAGTTCGCCCGTCACCTTGTAGAGCGATACGGCATCGAGCAGGTGGCGGAGTGGTATTTTGAAGTTTGGAACGAACCGAATCTCGATTTCTGGACGGGAGAACCGAAAGAGCAAACCTACTATGACCTTTACGATGTTACCGCTTCCGCTCTGAAGGACGCAAATCCGCGCCTCCGCGTAGGGGGACCGGCTACCGCGCAGGCCGCTTGGGTCGACCGCTTTATCCAGCATTGCGTGGAGAAGAATGTGCCTGTCGATTTCGTATCCACGCACATTTATCCGAACGACACTGGGCTCAATGTCTTCGGAAGAGACGAGATTATTCCGCAATCAGAAATGGTGTCTCTGGCGGTGCGCAAAGTTTACCACCAGGTCCGGGCTTCTGCCCGGCCCCAATTGCCGATCATCTGGAGCGAATACAACGCCGGTTTTGACGGTGTGCAATTGGATTCGCCATATGTGGGCGCTTGGCTAGCGAACAACATTCGTCTATGCGCCGGCGGCTTAGTGACCGAGATGTCTTATTGGACGTTTACAGACGCTTTTTTTGAGGAGGGCGGCGTTTTTAAAAGTGTGTTCACGAGCGGTTTCGGACTCATCGCAACCGGTCGGATCCCTAAAGCCTCTTTCAACGCATTCAAGATCTTGCATTACCTGGGCGACGAACAACTGGCGCTCGATAGCGCTTCTTCGTTGCTGACCCGGCGGTCCGGCGACGGTGGCCTGGTGCTTGCGATTTGGAACTACATCTCCCCGCGGGAGAGCGGCCAACCCAAAGTCGTAAACATTCAACTCCGAGGTTTTGCAACAAATCCGGAGCATGCCAGAGTCTTTTTAGTGGATGATGATCACGGTTCACCTCTAAAATCATGGCACGCGATGGGTAGTCCTGATTTCCCAAGCAGAGAACAGCAAGCCGTTTTGCGCCACGCCGCCGAGTTGCCTTCACCGTTGACCGCAAAAATCGTAGATGGACAGTTATTGGTTTCGCTACAACCCAACGCACTTGCCGTCATCGAGTTTGCCGGACGTTGACACGGAGCGTGCCGCCGTGTCGGCGACCTGGAGACTGGAAGGATTTCCCTGGCAACGTTGCGAAGTCCATGGGTTTGACCAGGATGCGAAACTCTCTATGAACGAATAATGCAAATTCACGGTTTGCGGAGTCCTTATGAGCAGGTTGGGGGTCTCGTTTATTTTGGGCGCATGATCGACAAGATGCGGCTCCATGCCGCCGGAATGTTGTCCGTTGAGTACCAGCCGTTGTTGGGAAGTGCTAACCCCCGTAGCTTTGACGGGCGTTGCTGCCGCTTTCTCCAAATCGACTATGCAGCGCTTGCCGTCCAGGCAATCCAGGGAGGACCAGATGAGGCGCTGTTCCAATGGGCGTGCTCCCATGGCCGCAAACCATCCGATACAGAGGCGGAGGTCTGGAACGCCTTCATGCAGAAGCGGGGATGGCGCGACGAAAGCTCCGGGCGTCTGCGCGAACAGACGCGGGAGCTCGGAAGAACGGATCGCGTCGTCTCGACCTTTTTTGACTACTTCGACGCGGATGAAGAGCGTCCACCTCGCTTCCCGGCCGACCCGCCGCCTCCTCCCAGTGGTCTAGTCCGCGGCGCCGCGCGGATTCCCGGCCTGCGCAGCCCGTGGGATAAACTCGGAGGCATCCTGCACTTCGGCCGGATGCTCGACAAAATTCGGTTGTTCCATCAGGGGAGACTCCCTCGCGCTTGGGTCGAGGCGAAGGGCTCCGTGCCTGGATTCGACGGCGCCTGTTGCCGCCTTCTTCAAATTGACCACGAAGCATTGGAGAGGGAGACGGTAAAAGGTGGAAGTGATGATCAGATGCTCGAATGGGCCTTCACGCACGGACGCAACCCCTCCGACGAGGAGATCGAAATTTGGAACGACTACGTCTCCAAGCGCTGTTGGCGCGACCAATTTACCCCGCGCCTTGCTATTCGCCTCGAGGAAGCCGACCTGCCACTCGGGTCGGTCCTCACCATGTTCGATTACATAGACCTGGACGAAGGCCGGTCGCCAATGTTTCGCTAATAGGGGTCAGGTCGCCGGTGGGGAACATGGGTCAGGTCGCGTCAAGCGAACCTCGACTCACGAAGACTCTTCTGTTAGCTCGCCCGCCTCGAAGGGGTTGGAGAATTCAGCCCAAGTTTCAACCCGGGAAGGTAAGGCGGGACGCCTTACTTACGGCAGATAGGCAGGACATACTGCGATAGAAGGGTAATCAAACCACCAATTTGCCCGCAGCAGTAACTAAAGCGTCCCGCCTTACCGTCAAATTGACCACGACGGAAAAATGGGGACAGGTCATGGGACAGGTCAAATTGTTGCTGACACCCAATATTCGACCTGTCCCTTTCTTTGGTGTTTGGAGGCAGAAAATAGGGACAGGTCAAATGAAGGGGAACAGGGGTCAGGTCCTGAGTGACCTAGTCCGCGGCACCGCGCGAATTCCCGGGCTGCGCAGAGCGTGGAATAAACTCGGGACGGAAAATGGGGACAGGCCAAATGGAGGGGAACAGGGGTCAGGTCCCGAGTGACGTAGTCCGCGGCACCGCGCGGTTTCCCGGCCTGCGCAGCCCGTGGAATAAACTCGGGGGGTCCTGCACTTCGGCCGGATGTTCGACAAAATTCGGTTGTTCCATCAGGGGAGACTTCCTCCCGCCTGGGCCGAGGCGAAGGGCTCCGTGCCTGGATTCGACGGCGCCTGTTGCCGCCTTCTTCAAATATTTGACCTGTCCCTTGAATCCGGGCGCCCTCTTTCGCAAGCAAACCGTGTTCACCCGCAGCAGTAACTAAAGCGTCCCGCCTAACCGTCAAATTGACCACGACGGAAAAATGGGGACAGGTCAAATTGTTGCTGACACCCAATATTCGACCTGTCCCTTTCTTTGGTGTTCCCCTTCTATCCCAGTATGTCCCGCCTATCTGCCGTAAGTCTTTGGATCTAAGAAAGGAGGCAAATAACAGCGTCGAAATTAGAGGTAACAGTCGGATCGACTCGCGAATCAATGAGAAGATAAGGAAGATCTTCAGAAGAGAGGAGACGCACAGCGCGGGCCATGCACGAGCGTTACTGACGAGTCACGGAAAACGTCGCAATATCTCGGCCCGCTCTAAAGCTTCGGCTGCGCGCCGTCGTTTGCTTCGAGATATGAGAGTTAATTAATAAACCGGACCAGTCTTATCCGAAGGTCCGGACTCGCAGATTGCGAAAGACCCAGAGCGTCGCTTGCCCGAGGGCCTTTAACGCGGTAGGGCCATTTTTGCGCTTGTAGCCAATCTTTTGCCTTAGTCGCTGGCAGTGCGATTCCACAAAGGAACGGCTTCCCAGGATGACCCCGTCGCTAAAGTAGCGAATTCTGCAGCGCAGTCGTTCCGGGAGCGAGAGTTGGCCGTTCTCCTGCTCAACGACCTCTTGGGCCTTGGCCAAGGCAAATGCCGGCGGGTTGTTCTCGCTGGCAACAGCGCCCCGCAAAAACAGGTGTTTGCGATACTCTCGGCCGAGTTCGTCCCGGCTGGTCGTCTGCGGCAGATCAAGGATGATCCTGATTCCTTCATGGGCAACCCCAGCGGATCCCTTGGCAACCGCCTCGGCATAACCGCAGTAACGATACTCCTTAGGGTCCGAACACAAACCGGCTCGAACCGGGTTGAGATCGATATAGGCGGCCACAGTCGCCACGGCCCGGCCTCCTTCCAATAGAACGCTCTTGAAGCGCTCGGCCCACAGGGTCCCGTAACGTTTGTGGCGGCGGTTGAACGACTGGGCGAAGCGGCCCTTGAGCTCTTTGATAAAGATCGAAATGTCATTCATGAGCTTGCGATAGGGTTCCAGCAAGCAGTTGATCTGCTCAATTCCACCGGGCCACTCGGCATAGCGCGCGAACTGCTCTTGGAGCGCCCGAACACGTTCCGGTCCGTAACCGGCTTCGATGCGCTCAAGCACTTCGCTCTGCGACAAAAGCTTGGGCTCCGGCACTTTGCACAGCAGATGGAAATGGTTGGCCATCAGAACGTAGGTCAGCACCCGAACACCGCTGAAAGCTTCCAAACGGCGCATCAGAGAGAGAAATTGCTCGGCCTCAGAACAATGCTCCGCAGAAGATCCAAAGATAAAGCGGCCCTCCGCGACTCTTGAAATGCAGTGGTAAAAACTCTGACCTTCGCCTTTGACTCGTGGGAAACGCATAAGCAGGAGTCATAGTACACAACACATAATAAAAGTGTAGTCAACAATTCGAAATCCTTTCGATATTTGACCTGTCCCTCGCTGACCCCGAAGGAACAGGTGTTCCAAAGTACCTGTAGTGCAGACCTTTTAACCACGATGTCCATCTGGAACGGCTTCCCGGGGCGCTGACCCCGCCACTTGAGAAAGTCGGGCTATCGACCAGTCGTCGTCTTGCAATCGTCCTCGTCCTCGATTTCTTATCGGGCTAGTCATATGGAGCCGCGCGCACGGCGCTAGCCACATCCGGGTCAGGACACGACCGTGCGCTCGCCGACGCGCCTTCCCTATTGGGTCGCTTGAACGGCCGTCAGCGCGATGGTGTAAACGATGTCATCGACCAGGGCGCCGCGGGAGAGGTCGTTCACCGGGCGTTTCAAACCCTGAAGCATTGGACCGATGCTGATTACGTTCGCGCTCCGCTGAACTGCTTTGTACGTCGTGTTTCCGGTGTTCAGATCCGGAAAAATGAATACGGTGGCGCGCCCTGCGACCGGGCTGTTGGGCGCTTTTGTTTTGGCGACGTCGGGCATGAAAGCGGCGTCATACTGAAGCGGTCCGTCAATGAGGATGTCGGGTCGTTTTGCCTGGGCAAGTTTCGTTGCTTCCCGCACTTTATCCACGTCAACCCCTGACCCGGAATCACCCGTCGAATAGCTGATCATCGCGACTCTGGGCGGGATTCCAAACGCGGCGGCTGAGTCCGCGCTCTGCACCGCGATATCGGCCAATGTTTCGGCGTCCGGAGCCGGTATTACGGCGCAATCTCCATAGACCAGGACCTGTTCTGGCAGACACATGAAAAAGATGGATGAAACCGCTTTGGCATTGGGTTTCGTTTTGATGATCTGCAAAGCCGGTCGAATGGTGTTGGCCGTGGAATGAACAGCGCCTGAGACTAGACCGTCCACTTCGCCAACGGAGAGCATCACTGTTCCAAGCACGACATTGTCCTCGAGCTGGCTCGCTGCCATTTCGATGGAGAGGCCCTTATGTTTTCGTATTTCGAAAAGCGGATTGACATATTTTGGCCGTAGTTCGGTCGGATTTAAAATTTCGAGATTGTCAGGCAACTCGAGATCCTGACTTCGCGCTACCGCCAGAACCTCTGCCGGGTCGCCGAGGAGTACGCAGCGCGCAATACCGCGTCGGGCGCAAATTGCGGCCGCTTTAACGGTCCGCGGCTCAACTCCTTCGGGCAAAACAATCCGTTTTTTCGCCGCGCGCGCTTTCTCGGTGAGCTGGTGGAGAAATGCGGCCGGGGAAAGTCTGAATTCAAGCTCCTTTTTGGATTGGGAAATTAACCAATCGATATCCAGGGTTTGAGCGACGTGATCGATCGCGTCTTCAATTCGCTGAAGATCATCCACCGGTACTGCCGTACTCAGTTGGTAGAGTCTGGTCGCAGTGTCGTAACTATTGGTTCTTACCCGCAAGAGAGGAAGACCCGTTTCGAGAGCCGGCCTGCAAAATCGGATGATGCGTTCGTCTGGCTCGGAGTCTCCGGTCAGGATCAGGCCGGCAATCGGAGTATGACTCAGCGCCGCCATACAAACAGCGAGAATGACGTCGCTGCGGTCCGCAGGCGTCAGCATGATCCCGCCTGGGGCAAAAGTGTGGAGCAAGTTGGGGACGGTCCGCGCCAAAAGGTGCGTCGTCTTGACTCGGCGTTGGTCCATTTCGCCGGCGTTCATGACTTCGGCGTTCAATTGGCGTTGGATGTCGATCGTCCTGCAATAGGTCAACTCCACACTGTCTGGTACGACGCCGACAAGTTCGAGTTGCCGGCGGCTGAATAACAGGCTTTCCGAGCGCAGATGATCGATCAAGGTTTTTGCCGTTTGCAATTTGTCGATTGGATACCGGTTAATGATCGCCCCTAGGATTTTTTCCAGACCGCCGAATGCGTTGGCCGCATATTCGATTTGATGGTCGAGCTGATCGATCGTTTTATCGGCCCTTGAAGCGACGAGGATGACTTGTGCATTCAAGGTTTTCACCAACTCGTTGTTCACGACCCCCAGGTACGAATCCCCTCCTGTGGGCAGCAATCCTTCGACGACGACGACGTCGGCAGACAACGTCGATTCGTCATAGGCGGCAATTACACTGCCCATGAGCTGGTCCATGCCTATTTCCGAAATCGCTTTGATCGCGGTTAACAGAGGGATCGGATCCGCCGGCTTGAGTGTAGTCGTTGCCCGAATGAAATGGGTGGATCGTTCAGGTCCGGAGTCACCGTCCGATGCCTGCGCAATCGGTTTGAAAAACGCCACTCGGACACCTCTTCGGTCGAGTGCGTTCACCAGGCCGAGAGCCACCGTCGTTAGTCCGACGCCGATTCCTGCCGGAGCGAGAAAAAATGTGTGTTTCATGTGGTCAGAAGAGCGGTTTCACGCGCGATCATCAGCTCTTCGTTTGTGGGGATGACAAGGCACAACAAGCCCGATCCCCCGGTGATGCGTCCGTCCGCTCCTTTTCGTGTACCTCGTTCAATTTTTGATCAAGTTCGGGATGGAGAATTGCTAAATGAGTTAAAACCTGGGCCCTGATCGCTGCGTTATTCTCCCCGATGCCGCCGGTGAAAATTAAAGCATCGATTGAAGTGAGAGCGGCTGCCAGTCCAAGAACTGAGCGCGCCAATCGGTAACAGAAAAGATGCCAAGCGCGCCCTTTTGTTCCCTTCGGTTGCCGCAGCGATGACGCTGCGCATATCGTGACTGACCCCCGAGACACCTAGGAGGCCGCTCTTTCGCGTGAGCATTTCGGTGATTTCTTTGAGTCGATGATCTTCTTTTTCCTGAAGAAATAAATGGAGGTTTGGATCAACGTCGCCGCTCCGGGTGCCCATCACCAAACCTTCCTGCGGCGTCAGACCCATCGACGTATCCATGCTCTGGCCATGGCGGAGCGCCGTTGCGCTGCAGCCATTGCCAAGGTGCGCCGAGATAAATTGCGTTTCCTCGATCGGTTTGCCCAGCCGTTCTGCCGCCTGCAAACAAACGAGAACAGGCCCGCGAAAATCTTCTCCACCATGAACAATGCGATGCCCGATCGCTTTGATTTCCAGTTTTTGGCCGCTGCCGAGAAGCTCGATGATCCGCAGTAGCGCGGCGCGATGATCTGCGCCGGGCATCAACTCACGGTGACGGCCTCCTTCCAGATCGACCATTTTCAAAACCGCGCCAGCCGTGACCAATCGCTCCGCGATTCCGGAGGCCAGCAACGCTTCGGTCTCTGGTTCCAGCACCGAAAATTTCAAAGACGAGCTTCCGCAGTTGATGACAAGGATGGGATAGGGCGCCGACACGTCTAAAGAGTGACCAAACAGTTGCCGAGTAGTCAATTCAAAGGAGCCAAGGAGCCAAGGAGCGAAGGAGCCAAGAAGCCAAGGAGACAGGAGAGAGCACCTCGGGGGGAAGCGGGAAGTGAAGGTCTGAGAGGAAGCTCCCGCGCGCGCGGGGGCTCTGACTCCTAACTCCTGGCTCCCTGGTAGTGTC
>Ga0210387_10001468_pt1 | contig 17841 bp, 19 predicted proteins | sample IncBWC7OmetaG_FD_160108 | JGI IMG/M metagenome (GOLD analysis project Ga0210387, IMG submission 160108) | Forest soil microbial communities from Barre Woods Harvard Forest LTER site, Petersham, Massachusetts, United States - Inc-BW-C-7-O ...
CCTGTTAATCCTTAGCAAGTTTATTCCTACCTGGAAAGGTCTCCCCCGATGCGCTCCCAATCACATTCTCTTAGGCGAAATGCCCTCCGATGGTTCGGTTCCCTTGTCGTAGCTTCATTGATTACTCCAACCGTTTTCGGCGCCACCATCCGGTTTGCCGGCGACTCCGATGTCGGAGAAGGCGGTCGCTGGACGAGAGCGGCTGCTGAAGAGTGGGCCCAGAAAACGGGCAACAAGGTCGAATACATCAGCCGGCCCAACGACGCTTCCGCAACGCTCCAGTTATTCCAACAGTACTGGGCGGCTAAAAGCAGTGACGTCGACATTTTCATGGTCGACGTTATTTGGCAAGGTATCCTGGCCCCCCATGCGGTTGATCTGAAGAAGTACTACAAAGAAGACGAGATCAAAACGTTCTTCCCGACCATCATTAAGAACAATACCGTGGGCGGCAAGCTAGTTTCTATCCCATGGTTTACCGACGCAGGGTTGCTCTATTATCGCACCGATCTTTTGGAGAAATATGGGTATAAGGAACCGCCCAAGACATGGGAAGAACTCACCGAAATGGCCAAGAAGATTCAAGACGGTGAACGCAAGGCAGGAAAGCCCGATTTTCAAGGTTTTGTCTTTCAAGGGAAAGCCAGTGAAAGCGTGACCTGCAATGCGATCGAATGGATCTACAGCTATGGCGGCGGGACTATCGTGGAGCCCGACAAAAAGGTGACCATCAACAACCCCAAGGCGATCAAGGCTCTTGAAACCGCGAAGAGCTGGGTGGGAACTATTTCTCCACTTGGCGTCACCACTTACGGCGAAGAAGATGCCCGCAATATCTGGCAGGCCGGTAACGCCGCCTTTATGCGAAACTGGCCGTACGCTTACGCCCTAGGTCAAGACCCCAAGAGCGTCATTTCCGGCAAATTTGACATCTCGGTTCTGCCAAAGGGTGGAACCGATGGCAAGAATGCGGCGTGCCTGGGGGGCTGGCAGCTAATGATTTCCGCCTATTCAAAAGTTCCCGACGCGGCAGCGGATCTTGTTAAATACCTGACCTCTCCCGAGGAACAGAAAAAGCACTCGATTGCTCTTAGTCAGCTCCCGACCCTCCCCGCGCTTTACTCCGATCCGGACGTGTTGGCGAAGGCTCCGTTTTTCAAGAATATTCTGCCAGTTCTTGAAAACGCTGTCGCTCGACCCTCTACGGTTACCGGCGCCGATTACAATCAACTTTCGACATCCTTTTTCCAAAATGTGAATAAGGTGCTCAGCGGCGGCGCAACAGCTCCCGAAGCAGTCGTTGCGGTTGAGAAGGTTGCGAAACGCATCGTCCGTTAACTTGGTCTACCCAACAATTCAAAGTGGCCAGAGAAATTGATCTCTTAGAGCGCCAAAAGCGGTTGGCGTGGTATTTGATCCTGCCAGCCGTCTTCGTGGTGTTCCTGGTTATCGGATTTCCGCTGTGCCAGGTCATTGTCTACTCCTTCATGAAAATCAAGCTTGACGGGGTCACCCCGCCAAGCTTTGTGGGGATTGACAATTACCTCTTTATCTTTTCAGACAGCGATTTTTGGCACGCCGTCTGGGTGACACTGATCTTCTCTTTTTTTTCCGTCACCATCGAGGGTATCCTGGGATTGACGGTTGCGTTGGTGGCAAATTCGAAGTTCAAGGGCCGAACTCTTCTGCGAGTTGCTGTTCTTATTCCGTGGGCGATCCCGACCGTCGTATCGTCGCAAATCTGGAGATGGATGTTCAACGACATCTATGGTGTCGTGAATATCATCCTGGCCAATCTACATATCATTCCGCATAAGCTGGCTTGGCTGTCGACGCCGGCGACGGCGTTACCCGTGATCATCGCGGTCGATGTCTGGAAGACGACGCCTTTCATGTCCCTCCTCTTACTCGCCGGATTGCAGTTGATTCCGGGCGACTTGTACGAAGCGGCCTCGATCGACGGGGCGAGCGGAATACGAAAATTCTTTGCCATTACGCTCCCGTTGGTGACACCGACATTGCTCGTTGCTCTTATCTTCAGAACACTCGACGCATTGCGCGTGTTCGATATCTTTTACATCATGGTTGGAGGTCAGGGAAATATGGCGACCGTGGCGACCTACAACCAGCAACAACTCATCCAGTTCCTGGATGCCGGGGTTGGTTCTGCGACCTCACTCACTATCCTGATATTCATCATGATTTTCGTGGTGATTTACACACGATTCAGCAAGACCAGCTTCGAATGAAAGATCCAGACAACGATAAGTCCCCGGTGCTGCGAATCTTGTTTTATCTCCTCGTGGCGGTCATTCTCGTTTTTAACCTCTTCCCGTTTGTTTACGCGCTCCTCTCGTCGTTCCGGCCCAGCAACGACCTTTTCTCAACCGATCTGTGGCCGAAAGCCCTTGGCCTCGATCACTATCAAGCCGTCTTTAAGGATGCTCGTTTTGTCGGGAGCCTCATCAATTCCGTTATCGTGGCCGGTTCCACAGTATTGATCTCACTCGCACTCGGGAGCTTGTGCGCCTATGCGCTCGGGCGTCTTCCTTTTCGTTTCAAGGCACCCGTCCTTTATCTCGTCCTGACGATGACCATGTTCCCGCAAATCTCGGTGCTTTCGGGTCTGTTCGTGATGTTGAAGAACCTGGGCCTCTTTAATACGCGTCAAGGACTGGTTGTCACTTATCTGATTTTCACGATGCCGTTTACCATCTGGGTGATGACTCAGTATTTTCGCAGCCTGCCGAAGGAGCTCGAAGAAGCTGCCTACGTTGACGGCGCATCGCCTCTGACTGTTTTCTGGCAGATCTTGTTGCCGTTGACGATGCCCGGACTGATTTCTACCGGTCTCCTGGCCTTTATCGCTGCCTGGAATGAATTTTTGTTCGCCCTGACCTTTACTGTCACGGACACCATGAAAACCGTGCCGGTCGTTATCTCTCAATTCAGCGGCACGAGCGCATTCGAGCAACCCTGGGGTTCAATCATGGCGGCTTCCATGGTGGTGACGATCCCGTTGATCATCCTGGTCATGATTTTCCAGTACCGGATTGTGGCAGGCCTTACAGCCGGCGCCGTGAAAGGCTAACCGGTTCCTGCGCGTAATCGAAGCGTATCGCTTTTTTGCTCTTGAGTCGTCATAGCAGGACGCTTCACTCAGGCGTGAACCGGTTGTGCGGGTAGTGACGTTAGTGGTATGGCCGACTTAGTGTCGGTTTGCTTTGGTTTTGACCGGTTGTGCATTCCGTTCCAACGTAGGACCGGAAGATTGGGAAAAAATGGCGTTTAGATTTGACATACCGGAGGCATTGGACAAAGCGATTCCGCGAATTGCCCGGGAGCGCATCGGCCGCATCATCGAATCGCTCAGCGAAAAACCACAACCGGGCGCCGAATCGATTCATGAAGCACGAAAAGACTTAAAATCCATTCGTGCTCTATTGCGACTTGCCCGAGGTTCGATCGACGGCGAGATCAGACTCCGCGAGAATACCCTCTTTCGAGACGCCGGAAGATCCCTTTCAGCGATCCGTGACCCTCAGGCGCTTTTGGAAGCGTTGAAATATTTTAGCAATCCTCATCGCAGTAACCCGGGGCCCTCGACAGAAAAACAAGAGGCGATTCGCGCATTCATCGCAAAAATCCGCGTTGAAATTGAAGAAAAACTGGTCGATGGACTTCCTCCAGGAGTGACCAGAAGGCTCGTCAAGGAACTCCGCCAGGCAAGGCGCCGTGTCGCTCTCTGGTTCGAAGGCGTCCCTTTGCCACCGGGGCATGAGTGGGAGATGTTTGTTGGAACCGGGCTCAGGCGAACCTACCGGAAAGCTAAAAACCTCGTCTGGCAGTTTGAGGTGATCGGGCACGACACCGCCGACGACCAAACTTGGCATGAACTGAGAAAATCCGCCAAGGCCTTGGGCTATCAGTTGCGCTTGCTCAAACCGATCTGGCCCGGAATGATGGACGCAATCCTGGAGGAGATCGATCAACTGACCGATCGCTTGGGAGACGCCCATGACCTTGCCATCCTCCGCGCGAAAATCCTGAACCAACCCTATGACCCCTCCGAAACCCAGGAGTCCGGAGAGACACGCCGGATTTTTCTTCAATTGCTCGATCATCGGAAGCAGAAATTGCAATTGGACGCCTTCGCACTTGCACGTTTGATCTACGCGGAAAGGCCGGGTCAATTTGAACGCCGCCTAGCAGGATATTGGCAAGTCTGGCGATCACAGAGCGAAGTGAAAGGTACCAGGCGCGCCGGCGACATCGACGGTCGATCCGAAGGTCGGCCCACCGGCCGCAAAGCCAATCCAGAAATCCTGGTTTCCTCACCGTCGTGAGTCGACAGCACCGGGTTAGCTAATTAACTAGGCTTTTTGACCCTTGGGGCCAGATACGTCCAGACCTCGAACGTATTAGCGCTCGTAAAGTTGAAACCCCGGGCAGAATCTCGAATTCAGTCTCGACAGCCGCGGAATGCCTATGTTGTTCTATACTAGACTTCGGCATCCCACCGCCTCTGCCAGCCTCTTAACTGGACTAACCCTAGGAACCTCCATGCCCCCCAAAAAGACACCCGCTCGGCCAGCCGCCGCCGCTCCAGCCGCTCCCGCCCCAGCCGCCGCCGCGGCTCCATCTCCAACGCCAAACGCACAATTCCAGGACGCCATCGACGCCTTCAAGGTATTTAATCCAAAGACCACGCGTTGGAGCGAACTCAACGCCCTAGCCCTCGCGCACGCTTCCAACCTTGCCTACCAAGATGAGGCCACGATCCGCTCCGTGGCTCCGAGTTGCGGCTTTAACAATGTCAGCGTCCGCTCCGTTCGCGAGGTGCAAGCTCTCGTTGCCGGTAGCGAAGATGCGGTCGTCGTCGCCTTTCGCGGTACCCGCCCCGATCAGTTGCTCGATTGGATGACCGACATCGACGCCGAGCAAGTCTCTTTTAGCGATTATTTCAAAGGCCCGAGCGTCGGCAATACGCATCGAGGCTTCACAGTTGGTCTTCTCCGAGTCTGGGACCTGATTCTCGCCGACGTTGCCGCTTTCCAGGACAAAGCGCAGACGCTCTGGATCACCGGTCACAGCCTCGGCGGCGCACTTGCCGCGCTCGCCGCCGCCGCGTTCAACTTGGCAAAGCGCGTGCCGGTTAATGGCCTCTACACCTACGGTCAGCCGCGCGTAGGCGACCTCAACTTTATCGCTCAGTGCGACAGCCACTTAGGAAGCCTCCACTTTCGTCTCGTGAACGACGAAGACATCGTCACGCGTGTCCCGCCCCGCCTCTTTCCGCACCTCCCTAGCCCAATCCCATGGTTCTACGGTCACTCCGGGCAGGTACTTTATTTTGACGGACAAGGCGTCCTTCACAGCGACGAACATTGGTGGAACGAATTCCTGATCCGTTTCGATGTCGGTGCGGACCACATGCGCGACCTCCTCACCGCACAGGTCGCCGACCATGACCTCATCAAGGGCTACGCTGCCAACATCGTCAAGTACCGCGATGACGTCGCTGCCGACCGCATCAAGCCGTTGCAATTCTGATCGATAGCTTTTTCAGATGCTACACCTAGTGCATCGTCTCATAAGTGGAAGGCATACCGCCTCCCACTTATGAGACGATGCACTAGCTCTTGACGGTTGCTTCGTTCGGTTATCGCGTCCATTGTGGATTGTGAGCCGCAAAACCCGTACATTTCGCCTGCAACTTCTCGAGGGTCAGATTGGCGAGGTTGCCTACCAGATCACCAAGGTCCATTTCTCCAATTTTCGTGATTCCGGCGTTCAGTGGCGTCCCCCGATCAACGTTTTCCATTGCGCTTCCTGCTTTCGAATCTGCGTTGAATTGGCCGGCGTTGAACCCGACCAGATCGAAGTTGAAGTAGGATTGGGCCGGCTCTGGATCAGAGGATACCGAGAAGCGCCCGAACCTCTGCAGCAACAAGAAATACCTCTTTCAACGAATCGCAAGCCGGTACGAGTTGTCACCATGGAGATCGACCACGGCCGGTTCGAACGCGAGGTGGAAGTTCCCCGCGGTTATGATCTGGGAAGAATCACCACCGAGTGGGAAGACGGACTTTTGTGGATCTTCTTGCCTCGAATTGCCAACGCCTGAGTCGCGCCCCTCTTCGTGTCCGAGGCAATACCAACAATTTTCTAATGTATCTTTCTCTTAATTAAGTCATGAGCTCAGAGCCGCAAGAGCGACAAGATCCACACGACCCCGTTTGGAGCAAAGCGCCGGTAAGCAACGCCAGCTCCGGTTCGGTACCGGAAACGACCAGCTCGACCGACGCAGAACAGGGCGCGAAAACCGACCAGGGCGAAGCCAACGAAACGCTCGCAATACTGCCCGTCCGCGGAATCGTTTTGTTTCCCGGAATGGTGGTGCCGCTGACAATCGGACGCCCCTCCGCGATTAAGCTTGTCGATTCTGAATTGCCAGAAAACAAGCAGCTTGGATTGGTGACCCAGCGAGACGAACAATTAGACCGGCCGGAACCGCCCGATCTTTTTCGGATCGGCGTGTCGGCCCAAGTTCTCAAGCTCATTCGCCAACCGGACGGTGTGATTGTCCTGATCGTTCAGGTCCAGAAACGCATCGCGCTGGAATCATTCGTTCAAACAGAACCCTACCTCCGCGCCATCGTGCAAGCCGTCAAGACGATGTTTCCCGAACGCGATGACGCCGAATTGCAGGCTTCCTTTAACAATCTGCGCCGAGGCGCTCTCAGGTTATTAGAGCTTTCACCCGAAATACCGGACCAGGCGAGAGCCGCCCTGATTGGCGTCGAAGATCCCGAGCAGCTGACCGATCTGTTAGCCGGCAATCTCGGAATCGACCTGGCCACTAAACAGCGGATTTTGGAAGAGACCGATCTATTGCGCCGGATGCGCACCGCACAGGAAGCGCTTCAACGTCAACTCGAGATTGCGGAGCTGCAGCAAAAACTGCGCAAGGATGTTGAGGGCCAGTTCTCCGATACGCAGCGTCGGGTTTACCTTCGTGAACAACTTCGTGCCATCCAGCGGGAACTCGGCGAAGACGAAGCTGACGGAGAGGAGCAGGCGGACCAACTGCGCAAGAAGCTTCAGGATGCCGGCGCAAACGAGAGCGTCCTCGCTGCTGCAGAAAAAGAGTTGAAGCGTCTGAGCCATATCCCAAGCGCAAGTCCGGAATACTCCGTGATTATATCTTACGTGGAAATGTTGGCGGATCTGCCGTGGAACAAGTCAACCGACGATAATACCGATCTTGAACGAGCCCAGGCTATCCTCGACCGCGATCATTACGGACTGGAAAAAGTAAAGCGCCGCATCGTGGAATTCCTTGCCGTGCGAAAACTGAATCCGAGCGGACGGAGCCCGATCCTTTGTTTTCTTGGGCCTCCAGGAGTGGGGAAAACGAGTCTCGGCCAATCGATCGCGGATGCCCTCGGCAGAAAATTTACTCGCATTTCCCTGGGAGGAATTCGTGACGAAGCGGAAATCCGGGGTCACCGCAGAACCTATATTGGCGCCATGCCCGGCCGGATCATCCAAGAGATTCGCAGGCTCGGAGTTCGTAACCCGGTGATGATGCTGGACGAAGTTGACAAAGTCGGATCCGACATCCGCGGCGATCCGGCCAGCGCGCTCCTCGAGGTACTTGATCCCAGGCAGAATAACAGCTTCGTGGACCGGTATCTGGATGTTCCGTTTGATTTAAGCCACGTGATTTTTATCGGCACAGCCAATTACATGGAAGGAATTCCGTCCCCGCTGCGCGACAGACTCGAGACCATCTCCGTTCCGGGGTATACCGAAGCTGAAAAGCTGAATATTGCTCAACGATATCTTGTTCCAAGACAAATCGAGGAGCACGGGTTGCGCCCTGAGCAATGCAGATTCGAAGAGGATTCGATCAAGGCGATTATTCAGGATTACACGTATGAGGCTGGAGTTCGCGACCTGGAACGAAAAATTGCCGCCGTTTGTCGAAGTATCGCTGCGGAGATCGCGCGCGGTGTTCAAGCCGACGTAACCGTTTCCGCGAATCTGGTGCGGGGAATCCTGGGAAATTCCGCCCGCAGCGAGCATGAGCAACGTTTACCACGAAGTCTTGTTGGCGTGGTAACCGGCCTTGCTTACACGCCTACAGGAGGCGACATCCTGTTCGTTGAAGCAACGAAGTATCCAGGCAAAGGCGGATTTTTGTTGACTGGCCAGGTGGGGGACGTAATGCGCGAATCGATGCAAGCAGCTTATAGTCTAGTCCGAGCTCGCGCGAAGGATCTGGGAATTAATTCTGAATTGTTCGCGCAAAATGATGTCCATATTCATGTGCCGAGTGGCGCCATCCAGAAAGATGGTCCCAGCGCCGGTGTCGCAATTGCGACTGCGCTGGCCAGCCTCTTCAGCGATTGTCCCGTTCGTAATGACCTCGCCATGACCGGAGAGATCACGTTGCGCGGAGTGGTACTCCCAATCGGCGGCCTCAAAGAAAAGAGCCTGGCGGCGCTGCGCGCAGGAATCGCAGAGATCCTGATTCCGAAGGGAAACGTAAAAGATCTCGACGATATCCCGTTGGAAGCAAAGGAGCGGATTCGTTTTCGGCCGGTCCAAACGATCGACGAAGTACTGGCGGTCGCATTGATCAGGAATACGGCGCAATCGTCGTAAATCCGAGTTCTTTTTCGGCAACAACCAACGATTCGCGACTGGCTCGCTCCGGTGGAGCGAGCCACCAAGGCAGTTCACTCTCCAACGCTCCCCTACGTCCGAACACGGTCCTACAGTTGGAAAGCGGCGGAGCCGCCGGACTGGTACGAACAAATCGAGAGCGCTTCAACGCATTCTTTGAAAGGGGCGCTGGCGTACGCATCCATTCCGCCGAGCAAATGTTGAATGCTGTCGAAGCCGTTGGCCTGGAGCCAGCTCGACGCCACAGCGCTTTGGTATCCGGTCTGGCAAACCACCACCAGCGGACTGGTAAAATCGAGTTCCGAAACCCTCGCAGCAAGCTGCGAAATCGGGATATTCCGGGAACCGGAGATCCCATTTGATTTCCATTCGCCGGTAGGTCTGACGTCGAGAATTGCAGGTTTACCTCCCCGGAATAACGTCGAATTGAGGTCGAAGACGCTCAACTGGGTAAGTTGATGTAATTCCGTGAGATCGCCAGCTTCGATATATCCGAGAACATTGTCGAACTCCGCGCGAGCCAGATCGGCTTGCGCTCCGCTCGCTTGCTCGGGCTTCTCGACAACCAGAAAAATCTGGCTGTCTTTCGACAAGAACACACCCACGGAGGCTGCAAACATGCGACTGGCCAACCCAACGTTCAAACTGCCTGGAAAATGCCCTTCAGCGAACTGTATTGCGAGCCGTACATCGACCACGACGGCCCCCGAAGCAGATCTTCTTTTAAGTTCCTCTTCCGTAACCCTCACGAGTTCCAAAGACTCGTGAGCCAACCCCTTTTGACGAAATCGTTTCAAAAACATCTTGGCCAATCTCCTTTGTTCCGCCACAGCTGTACCACGGTTCAGCGTGCTTGACCACCCTCTGCGACTTATCCTTTCGGGTAAGAATCGGCTGGCTGAGGGATCGATGGCATTTACCTGCGCACCGGATAAAAACAAAATGCTATCAGCCCGAGGGCACAGGCGACTCCGGCAGTCAGCGCAATCCAACCCAAGCCAGCCGGCCCCGTCCTTTCATGAATCCAAGCGAAGCAGATCACGGATACGCCGATCATGCTTTTCTGGAAAATAGCCTGCACACCGAAATAGATTGCTTCCCGCCGAATCCGGCTCTGCTCGGAATCGAGATCAATCACGTCAGCCAGCAAAGCGAATGGTAAAACCGAAAAGCCTGCCACCGGTAGCCCCGCAAGCGCGACGGCGATTTGCGTCTGGAGAAGCGGCGACCCGATCGGCAGCAACCCGGCAAGTGCAATCAACGGGAAGATCAGGGCAGACGAACCCAATACAATAAGGAATCCCCGAAATTTCCCAATCCGTTTCGCCAGCCAGTTGAAAATGAAAAAGCCGATAAGGTTGAGTCCAATGAACGGCAACATCACCCAGGTGTCGGCGTCTCTCTTCAGATGGAGGATCTCATCCACCCAGCGCGGGACCAGCATCAGCAGCAGATTCAAACTGAACCAGTACAAAGTCGTCGAAATCAGCAATGGCCAAAAATTTCGGCTGCGGGCTACCTGAACGATCCAGACAAAGAGTTGCCCAAACGAATTCCGATTCTCATCCGGGTGCACAAAATGCTCGCGAACACAGAAGATGAGCGGGTAAAACGAGATCAATACGGCGATCGCTAACATCCATCCGAGGGCGATGTATCCACCACTCTGAATCACTAGACCACTCATGGCAAAAACGAGAGTGCCAACCATCGCGGCGATCGCCTGCCCGGTCGTCAGATTCAGTCGCTGGACGGTCGACCCGGCGATTTCGGGCAACAATGCAAGGTACGGCGTAACGACCAGCGCGTACCCCAGAAAATACAATTGCGTCACCATGACGGAATAAACTGTTCTAATCCATGGAACCGCTCCCACTGGTGGCGTCCAGAGCAGCAGACAAACTATCGCAAATGGGAGTGCACCAAAGAGAAGGAACGGCATTCGACGGCCTCTCCTGGTCCGGGCATTATCAGTCCAGAATGCCACGAACGGGTCTGACACGCCGTCGGTAATCCGTCCGGCAAGCAGGACGAATGAAAATACAGCGGGCGCAAGCACGCCCCCGACGACATAGCGTTCAAACAACCATTGTGAAACCACCAGGTTGGTCAGATTCATGCCTAGTCCGCCCAGGCTGTAGGTGACAAGCTGAACGGCCTTTAATTTCGGTGCGTAATTGGAAGACCGATGCATCGCTCCGCTCAGGCCGGCTCTACGAGAATTGCTCCAATCGCACCACCAGCATCGGTTCTTGAAACGCTATCACTCGACCGGTCGGATCAAATTCCAGATTCAGCGAATCGCGCACCGGCTGAGGCGCCTCTGCCGCGTGTTCTATCAAAGCGGCGATAACCGGGTCCGCGCAACCGGCCTGATTAACCCACCAGTCGAACTCAAGGCGATAGGGAACAATTCTGTGCTCGACCCACCTCAGGCGGGCTTTCGTCATCTCTTCTTGCCACTGCTCCACTGTCCGCTGCATAAAATGTGAGGGATCCCGCGTGCGCTCCCAGTAGTCGACCCAATCGAAAATCTCGGCCGATGCAGAGATCTGATCGGCCATGACAAATCGACCCTGCAACGCTAACACTCGCCGAACCTCCGACAAAAAAAGGCCCACCTCGTGAAAGTGATGCGGAGCATGCCGCGCCGTTACGAGGGTGAACTGCCCGTCCGCCAGAGGTATCTTCTCCGCCGAACCTTCCATGAACGCGCAATTGGATACCGCTTGCTCGGCTGCCAGCAGGCGGGCTTGTGCAAGCATTTTGGGGGCGATATCGATCCCAGTCATTTTCGCGACGAAACGCGCCACGGCCAATGCGGTGTGCCCAGTTCCGGTGGCTACGTCAAGGGCTTGATCAGTTTGAACCGGCCGGGCGAGCGCCAGGAGAACAGGCAGACTCGGACCTGCCCGGTGAACATCGCTAACCGCATACTTGTCCGCATTGGCGTTGAATTGATCCTTGCTGGAACGAGGGGTCATAACAAATGTCTCATCCTTGGTCGAGATGAACCAATTCAACAACGAACTCTCGTTCGTGACAAGCCACCTTCGCGAACGAGACCGGCAAACGAAATCGTCTGGGACCAATACTGCCTGGGTTTACGTAGAGAACACCGTGTCGCCGATCTATTTTGGGCTGGTGCGAGTGGCCTGAAACCACCATCGCAATGCCCGCGATCGCCGGGTTGAGGTTCAGCAGGCTCAGATCGTGGAGTACGTAAATCAGTTGATCGTTGACGGAAATCAATTCGGTCGAAGGCAGACTGGTGAACTCATTATCGACGTTGCCGCGAACCGCAACGACGGGCGCGATCGCTTCCAGGCGTTGCAGCAGGGTGCGGGGACCGACGTCGCCGGCATGCACGATAAGGTCAAACCGTTGCAGCGCTTCGGTAACTGAGTCACGCAAGAGCCCATGAGTGTCGGAAATAAGTGCGAGTGTCTTAATCGAGTCAAACCGCCGGAGTGCACCGGTATCGATGGGAATACTCTTGGTCATATTCTCAAAAGACGTCTCGGACCATCCACCGGGGCAGATCGTAAAATCGATTTCCCTTCAGTTTAACCAGCCGCCGTCAATAATATGAACCTGGCCGGTCGTATAATTCGATTCGTCCGATGCCAAATAAGTGGCAAGATGCGCGATCTCATCGGCTTCACCCAAACGCCCCATTGGCTGTCGAGCAACAAACTCGGCACGCACCTCATTCTCCTGGCGCCCCGAGGCAGCCGCCTGCGTACGGATCCGCTCATCGAGCGACGGGGTTTGCACTGTTCCCGGGCAGATCGCGTTACAGCGAATTCCCTGCCCGACGAAATCTGCAGCTACCGATTTCGTCAGCCCAATGACCGCTGCTTTGCTCAGGGAATAGGCGAATCGGTTCGGTACCCCCTTAAGACTCGAAGCAACAGACGACATGTTAATGATTGATCCGCCTCGCCGTGCCAGCATCGCGGGCATGAACGCTCGGATGAGATGGTACATGGAACGAACATTCAGGTTCAGAGCATATTCCAGCTGCTCCTCGGAAGACTGAAGTATCGTTCCGCTATGCACGACTCCGGCACAATTGAAAAGCACATCGATTGCTCCGATATCATCAGCCATGCGCTGGATGGCACTTCGATCCGTGACATCGAGGCGGCACGCCGTGACATTTGGAATCGACGACAACGCCGCTTCAGCAATATCGGTCGCGACGACTTTCGCACCCTCCCGGGCAAACATCGCTGCCGTCGCACGGCCAATCCCGTGGCCGGCAGCCGTCACTACGGCAATCTTGCCATCAAGTCGATTAGCCATTCTTCTTTTCTATTTTATGGGACATCACAGTTTAGCGTCCTGAAATGGAGTCAGGAGTTGCAGAAGGAGAAGCCCTTGCGCGACAAAATAAAGATTCACGGCTTGAATCTTAGTGCAATTGGTAAAAACTCGTAACCATCGACCAGAGGGAAATCCGAAAACCGATTCTGTCACTCCTGAACTCCCGTTCCCGCCTGGTGACCAGTTTATTGAACAATGAACCCCGAAGTCAGGACTCCCCGCAGATTCGATTTCGGCACTTCTCCCCGATTTGCGGTGGCGTCCTTGATTCTCACAGGCATTGCTCTGTTTCTGGTGCTTAGGCTGCACTTGCTCTCTGCGTTGTTGGCCGGCCTCTTGACACACGAACTGGTTCGTCTGCTGGCGCCACTGGTCGAAAAACGGCTCACCAGCAAGAGTGCCCGTCTGGTCGCATTGGCCGCACTGTCGGTTCTCACGGTTACTCTTCTTATTCTTTCAACCGTCGGAATATTCGCTTTTTTCAAAAGTGATACCGGAAATCTGCAGGCCCTTCTTGATAAAATAGACCACATCCTCACCGACGCTCGCACCAAGCTGCCGCTCTGGATCGTGGACAATTTGCCCACGAACGTGGATGCCCTGAAATCGGTTGCCGGGGGATGGGTCGACGAACATTCCAAAGAGATTCAGCAGGCTGGCAAGGAAGTCATGCATTTCTTCGTGCGCGGTTTGGTGGGCATGGTGATCGGCGCACTGATTTCTTTGCATGCCGACCGACCGGAAGTCAGCCAGATGCGTCCGTTCGCAGCCGCTCTTCTTTTGCGCGTCTCCCGCTTAGCCCATGCTTTTCGGCAGATTATCTTTGCCCAGGTAAAAATCTCCGGTCTTAACACGATATTTACCGCAATTTTTCTGGTGGGAGTCTTTCCTGCTTTCGGGGTTCATTTGCCGCTGACCAAGACGCTCATCGCCATTACTTTCCTCGCAGGCTTGCTCCCGGTGATAGGCAACCTGATTTCGAACACTCTCATCTTCGTCGTGGGTCTCTCGCTTTCGATTTACGTCGCCCTCGTGGCCTTGGTCTTCCTGGTGGTCATTCACAAGTTGGAATATTTTCTCAACGCCAGAATCGTCGGCACACGAATACGGGCGCGCGCCTGGGAACTCTTGCTAGCCATGCTCGTCCTGGAAGTGGCCTTCGGCATAGCCGGACTCATTGCCGCGCCGATCTACTACGCGTACATCAAGAACGAACTTTCGGATGCAGGCCTGATTTAGAGCCGTGGCATTCCAGACCGCCCAATCAGTGCCCGAACCTGTCGATGCTGAACTGCATGAGATGGACCTGTCCCGCAAGCCACGTCATCACGGTCAGATAAATGACCAGTAACACGGCCGCCATCCCGAAGCCTGCTGCCGGCACCGCTAAATGTTCCCGATAGAACTTCTTAAATTCGTCTTTAGTCATGCAATCCCACCTGTGCTGCCGCCAACATGGTTTCTCTGTCTCTCCGGCAGACAACTGGCAAATTTTCGGTATCGTCCTGTTCCCCGACGCTATAGTCAACCATCGAATCGGGATTGTTTCATTTTCGAGCCCGCAAAAAAAATGACGATCCACGTCGAGACACTCCCTGACACCCTCCTATGAGCCTTCAAGCTACGGATGCAAAACCGATCGATGCCAAAGCGATTTGTCTTTTCTACGGTGTGACGTTCGCCTTGGGCTTGTCCATGTCTTTACCGCTTTGGGAAAGCGGCCAGGGATTACACCTGCCAACGGCGCGCATCCTTGTCACCGTGATGCTCTTTGCTCCGGCAGTCGGCGTTTTGATGGTCCGGCTTTTGTTCCCAAAATCAGTCGCGCCGTTCGTGCAAACGACGGGACTTGGGATCGGCCGCCGGCCGGGAAGTCTCGGATACTGGCTCTTCGGCTGGTTCGGCATGACCGCCATCGGACTCGGGGCGCCGTTTGTTGGGGCGCTTCTGGGAATGTTCCATCTCGATCTTCAAAGTTTCTCAGGGTATCATCACCTCTTGTTGCAGCGACCCGATGGCGACGCGGCATTGGCGCGATTTTCCGTGCAAACTTTGGTCCTCATTCAATTGGGATCGCTCCTTATCGCGCCTGGAATAAATGCCATCTTCGCATTTGGCGAAGAATGGGGTTGGCGCGGATTCCTGTTACCAAAGCTCTTGCCGTTAGGTCAATGGCCGGCGCTCATCTTGACGGGAACTTTGTGGGGAATCTGGTATTCGCCGGTGGTTTTGCTCGGCTACAATTATCCGCTTCATCCGAAGTTCGGCGTTCTTCTCATGACCATTTTCTGCGTCATCTTCGGCGTTCTTCTCGGATGGCTCCGCTTGGCGACAGGAAGTGTCTGGCCCGCAGCGATCGGCCATGGTGCGCTCAATGCCGTCGGCGGATTCTCCTACGTCGTGGCCGATGTGAACCAGACGATCGATACCGCACACTTCACAATTTTGGGTTGGACGGGCTGGATCCTGCCTCTGCTGGTCATCCTTCTCCTGATCGTCTTGAAGCGACTTCCCGTGGCCGAACCAAGATGAATTGGTAGTTTGCCCAAGCAACGCTCGTACCCACTACCAGGGATAGAAGACCACCGGCGGACCGTACGGGGCAAAATAAGGGCCGTACGGATCGTAGACGATAATCCTTCTTCTGTATCGGTTTCTAATGGAGACTCTGTGCATTCTGTGGTGCGCTTGCTGACTCGCGGTCCTGTGTAGTCTTGACCGACGGGAAGACACCCGCGCAGTCGACGTCCTGGCACCAGAGACTTCGTGTATTTTTGCTTCCTCGTACGCATCGATCGAGGATTTCAATTTTGGATCAAGCTTTCGCATTCGAGACGCCACGGTGACGTAGTACGCACGGAGATAAGCACGGCGAGAGGCGGAATTCGAACTATCTCTTGCCCGTTTCAGCAGGGACGCGGCCCGCGGATTGCCCATCGCCAAAGATCGAATCTCGTCGAATCGTCGATCTTTTGGAAATTCGGGCGTAGGCGACTCGGGGGTCGATGACAAATTCGACGGCGCCCCAACCGGTGGACTGGCCGGAAGTTCGCCCGATTCCGGCAGTAAACCTGGCTCAGCAGTCGACGGAACGGCCTCAGACGTTGGAAGAGCAGGTTCCTCTGTTTCGCTGGTGTTCAGGCTCGGAGATGGCGATTTCGACGGAGTATTTTCAGCGTTGGCCACCGCTAAAGCCGTCATCAGAACGAGCGAGATGATTGCGTGCCGTTTCATGCTTCCGGACGAGTTATTTGCAGCACTTTGCCGGATTTCTCCGCCGACCGCAAGACGCGGATTCGTGTAACGAGACTTCCCAGCCCGCGCTTGATCCCTCTTAGCGGACTGCAGCACTATGTGCAACGTTGAAGACAGCAAGCTATGCCTGATGAAAGATTGATCTTACAAGAGTACGACCGGTATATCAGCGGACTTTTCGCATCAGAAGATGATGCGCTCAAGTCCGCCCGGGCGGAAATGCAGCGGGAAGGAATGCCCGAGATAAACGTTTCCGCCAGCGAGGGCAAAGTGTTGCACCTCCTGGCGCGCATCATCGGCGCCAAGCGCATTTTGGAGATTGGCACTCTGGGCGCCTACAGCACGATCTGGCTGGCGCGTGCTTTGCCGCCGGATGGGAAATTGATCACCCTGGAGATCAACCCACGATATGCCGAGGTTGCGCGACGCAACCTCCAGAGCGCTCATCTGTCGCCCAAGGTGACCGTCAAAGTAGGCCCCGCTCTCGAGTCTCTCTCCCACTTGCAGACCGCCGGGGAAGCGCCGTTCGATCTGGTTTTTATCGACGCCGATAAAGAGGGCTACCCGAAATATCTGCAGAAAGCATTGCCGCTTCTCCGTGAAGGCGGGTTGGTCCTGGCCGATAACGCCTTGCCGGACGCAGTCCTGGATCCGAAAACGGACCATGGAATCAAGCGTTTCAATGCCGAACTGAGCGCCCACCCTGATTTGATCTCCGTCTTGGTGCCGGTGTTGCGCAGCCGGGGTATCGACGGGCTGACGATTTCGGCGAAACAAAAACTTTAGGTCCCGGTCGATTATATAATTCTTCAATGTTTGTCAAATCGTCTGTGGAGGATCTAAAAGGTAACTCTGGTCTCGCTGACCAAGCATCCCAGATTTGCCGGCGATAGCCGCTTTATTTCGGATCGTGAATTATCTGGCGGTCGGCAACGCCATTTAAATCATCTTCCCCCGACCGAGGACTCCCAACCAACTATCTCATCGTCGTTTAGCCTCTCAATTTCTATTTTTTGACTAATATCATGCTCCGTTCTAATGTCGCGAACGATAGGGTGCAGATTGATAACCAGACGTGACCGATTGGAAGGCACCTCTTTGTCTGACTGAGCACTCCAGGAACAACCTTGCCGAGCTAACCCCGCCGAGATCGCCCACCCAACAGCAACGAGCAGCCCCCTTTGCGATGCGCCATTCAGCTCGGACGAGCTTTGCCCCGGACAAAATTTTCCCCCGCTAGGCATAACACAATATAATCCAGACAAAAGATCCACATGAAAAAGCTAGATCGTTTCTCCCAAAACACTGAAGGAAGCGCAGGCGTTTCCCGACGCCAAGCATTGCGCCGGGCCGCCACCGCCGGAGCATTGCTCTCGCTCTCCTCCCTCGGAATTGCCATACCCCCCAGCGCAGAAGCTGCAGAAGGCGAGTCGTTCGGCAAGTTTCCGAAGCATCCAAAATGGAAATTTACTTTCGTCAATCACGTCACCACCAACCCTTTCTTTGTCCCCACCAGGTATGGTGCGGAGGACGCCTGCGCGCTTCTGGGATGCACTTTCCACT
>Ga0210387_10001469_pt1 | contig 17828 bp, 24 predicted proteins | sample IncBWC7OmetaG_FD_160108 | JGI IMG/M metagenome (GOLD analysis project Ga0210387, IMG submission 160108) | Forest soil microbial communities from Barre Woods Harvard Forest LTER site, Petersham, Massachusetts, United States - Inc-BW-C-7-O ...
ACCGGATGCAAAGCCATCACCGGGAGGCCCTCGTTACCAACGGCCATTGACTACCCCCCGCGCGAGGGGTGAAATGCTACTGTATCAGCGCCTTTGATACATAAGCAGTGATGGCGGCACTGTACCCGAATTTCCACGCCAACCTGGCCTCAGCCGCGCATCACTGCCGTCTCGCAAACATGAAACCAAACAGAAAAGCGATTACTAACGACCGGATCGGCGCTTCGCGCACCAGTCCGGTCAGCGACTTTCCTATTCGGCGACGCGCCTGATATAACAGAGACCATTAGGCTCGCCCCCCGGGTGACGATTGCTGTAAAACCGGCCATCGCTTCCCCAAACCACTCATCAATTGCCCTGCTCCAAAAATGACGGAATAGCAGCCGTGCATGTTTCAGAAATCGCCTTTGCGTGCATTTTCGGGGGCGCGCTGCTGGGCATGCTGCTTCGGCTCGTTCTGCCTGAGCCTCACCTGAGCTCGGATACCAAGGATGTGGTGAGGTTGAGTACCGGATTGATCGCCACGCTTTCGGCGCTCGTCCTCGGCCTTCTGGTCGCTTCCGCGCAGGCGTCGTATCAGACGCAAAGCAACCAGATCAAACAGATCACCGCGAACGTCGTTTTGCTCGACAACATCCTCGCAAGGTCGGGGCCCGAAGCGCAGCCCGTTCGTGTCTTGCTGCGGAGCGGGCTCAAGACGCTGGTCGATCGCATCTGGCGAAGAGCGGACTCGGCCGCAAGCGCCCCTGCGGCACCGTTTGAGACCAGCGCTCAATCCGATCTGTTCTATGACAAGTTGCTGGCGCTGACGCCCCGGAACGATGCCGAACGCCAGATGCAGACCAAGGCAATTCAGCTCGGGATCGAGTTGGCGCAAACGAGGCTTCTCTTTGCACAATCCGGAATCGCCATTCCGATACCGTTCCTGATCGTGCTGGTGTGCTGGGTCACGATCATCTTTGTCAGCTTCGGCCTCTTCGCGCAGCCCAACCTGACGATCGTGGCTGCATTGTTCGTCTGCGCGTTGTCGGCATCGTCGGCAATTTTTCTGATACTCGACCTCAGCCACCCTTTCTCCGGGCTGATTACGATCCCTAGCGCGCCTTTGAGCAACGCCTTGGTGCCGTTGGCGCCATAAATTCGGAATGGATGCGGAATTCGTAGGCTCTGCCGGCCACCGCGATGCGGCCGTCAAGCCAAAGCCACCTGCATTTCCTTAAAATTTGTTCGTGACCGACACTGCAGCCGAGGTTGTGCTCGATGGCTTTCGCAGGTTGAATGAGCGGACGCGGCCCCGAAGTCTCAAAAGCTTCCGAAGAAGTTGCCAGGCGGAGAAACGCGATGATGAAGCTGCTGTCCTATTTGAAGACGGGTTCGGCCGCATTGTTGGTCACCGCTCTTGCGGTGCCGGCTCTTGCCGCGGAGCAAGGCGTAAGCACCGACATCGGCACGCTCGATCAGGAGAGCGCCGAGAAGGCGTTCCCGGCCAAGCCGCCCTACTCGCCTTACGCAGGCCGCAACTTCCCGACGCGCCCCTTCTTTGGCGATACTCACTTGCACACGTCATTTTCCATGGACGCCGGCGCGTTTGGAGCACGGCTCGGACCCAAAGATGCGTACCGTTTCGCCAAGGGCGAAGAGGTAATCGCCTCCAGCGGTCAGCATGCGAAGCTCTCGCGGCCGCTGGATTTCTTGGTGGTGACGGATCACTCCGACGGCATGGGCTTTTTCCCGCAACTCATGGCGGCCGATCCGGTGCTGATGGCGACGCCCCAGGGGCGGAAATGGTACGACCAGATCAATTCCGGCCAGGGGGCAACGGCCGCAGTCGATATCATCACCAGTTTCGGCAAGGGCCAGTTGCCCAAGGGTTTCCCGACGCCGGGCACGCCCGCCTACCGCAGCGCATGGCGGGAGACGATCAAGGCGGCCGAAGAGGCGAATGATCCGGGCCGCTTCACGGCGTTCATCGGCTATGAATGGACCTCCAATGCCGGAGGCAACAATCTCCATCGCAACGTGATCTGGCGTGATGGCGGCGCAAAGGCGAGCCTGATCGAGCCCTACACCACCCAGCCGCCGCTCGGCAGCCCGAACCCGCGCGACCTCTGGAAATGGATGGCAATGTGCGAGGGAAAAACCGGCGCAGAGATCTTGGCGCTGGCGCACAACGGCAATCTCAGCAATGGCCGCATGTTTCCGATCATCGAATCCTTCAATGGCAGGCGGATCGATCGCGAATATGCCGAGAACCGCATGCGCTGGGAGCCGCTCTACGAGGCTACTCAGATCAAGGGCGACGGCGAGACCCATCCGTTTCTTTCGCCCAACGACGAGTTTGCGAATTTCGAACGCTGGGACAAGGGCAACCTCGATCTGACGGAGGTGAAGAAGCCGGAGATGCTGGAGTTCGAATATGTCCGCTCCGGACTCAAGAACGGCCTGAAGATGGAGGCCGAGCTCGGTGTCAATCCTTACAAGTTCGGACTCGTCGGCAGCACGGACGCGCATACCGGGCTGGCCGCTGTCGAGGAGGATAATTTCTTTGGCAAGACGTCTTCGTCAGAGCCAAGTGCGGAACGCGCCACGCATCCGTTCGTGAAGACCGACAAGGCGGTGATCATGGGATGGGAGCAGACGGCGTCGGGATACGCCGCGGTCTGGGCCACCGAAAACACCCGCGAGGCGATTTTCGACGCGATGAAGCGCCGCGAGACTTATGCCACCACGGGTCCGCGCATGACCGTACGTTTTTTCGGCGGCTGGGACTTCGAAGCCGCCGATGCAAGCAACCGGCTGCCGGCCAAGATTGGCTACACCAAGGGTGTGCCGATGGGCGGCGATTTGACCACGGCGCCGACAGGCAAATCTCCGACCTTCCTCGTCGCCGCACTCAAGGACCCGATCGGCGCAAATCTGGACCGCATCCAGGTCATCAAGGGTTGGCTGGGCAAGGACGGCCAGACGCAAGAACGCATCTATGACGTGGCCGTGTCCGGAGATCGCAAGATCGACGCGGACGGTCGCAGCAAGGCGTCCGTCGGAAACACCGTCGACGTTGCGAATGCGACGTGGACCAATACGATCGGCGCCGGCGAGATGATCACGGTCTGGAAGGACCCCGATTTCGACCCGACGTTGCGCGCGTTCTACTACGTGCGCGTGATCGAGATACCGACGCCGCGCTGGACCGCCTATGACGCGAAATATTTCGGCGTCACCATGCCCAAGGAAACGCCCATGACGACGACCGAGCGCGCCTACACGTCGCCGATTTGGTACACGCCTTGAGATTGACGCTGCTGCGAGAGCCGCTGTTCCAGTTTCTGGTGCTGGGCGGCGTTCTGTTTAGCCTCTCCCATTTGGTCGACAGGAACAAGGCTGAAGCGCCAGACAGGATCTTGGTTTCGTCCGCCCGCATCGACAACCTTGCCGACGGCTTCGCCCGGACCTGGCGCCGCCCGCCGAGCAAGGAGGAATTGCAGGGCTTGATTGACGACTATATTCGTGACGAGGTGTTCTACCGCGAGGGACGGGCGGCGGGCCTTGACCGCGACGACGTCATCATTCGTCGTCGCGTGCGGCAGAAGATGGAATTCCTGGCTGAAGACGCTTCCTCCGCGGAGCCAGGCGACGACCAACTCGCCGCCTATCTTGAAGCCAACCCGGCGCGGTTCAGGACCGACGATCGCCTCACCTTTCGCCAGGTGTTTCTGAGTGCGAACCGTCGCGAACGCACGATCAACGACGATAGCAAACAGGTCGCCGACGCCCTGACCCAGCTCGGTGCGACCGGGGACACGACGTCGCTGGGCGATCCCTTTCTGCTCGGCGAAGATTTCAAGGCCGTTTCGCAGACAGACGTAGTGGGGATATTCGGTGACGACTTCGCCAAGTACCTCGCCGCTGTCGAGCTAGGGCGTTGGCAGGGACCGATCTCATCGAGCTTCGGGCAACATTTCGTCTATATCAGCGAACGCATACCTGGAGGTCTGCCGCCCCTCGCTGCTGTCAGGGAGGCTGTGCTCCGTGAGTGGTCAAATGCGCGCCGGCTGGAGGCAGAACAGAAACTCTATCGTTCACTTCGGGACCGCTACGACATCGTGGTGGAAACGCCGCCGTCGAAATCAGCGCAAGCCGGCCCATGAAACACATCCTCGGATTGCTCGCCGTCCTCGGCATATTGATCGCACAAGCCGTTCGCGCGGATGAGCTTCGGCCGGGCTATCTTGAACTGCGGCAGACTGCGTCCGACACCTACAGCCTGTTGTTCAAGATCCCGGCAAAAGGTGAAGACATGCGCCTTGCGCTCTATGTCGATCTGCCCGAAGGCACCCGGGATGTCGGCGCTCCGCGGGCGACGTTCAGCGATGGGGCCTTTGTCGAGCGCCGCACCCTTCGCCGCAACGGCGGGCTCGCCGGCGCCACGGTCAAAATCGAAGGTCTGTCGGCCACGTCGACCGACGTGCTGGTGCGGGTCGAAGGCCTCGCCGGCACCGTCCAGACCGAACGGCTGTCACCGACGAGGACGGCCTTCGTTATCCAGGCTACGCCCGATGCGGGAGAAGTGGCCGCAACCTATCTGCGTCTCGGCGTCGAGCATATCCTGTTCGGTTTCGACCATCTGCTGTTCGTCCTGGCGCTGGTAATTTTGGTGCGGGATTGGCGCCGTGTGGCCGTGACCGTGACCGCATTCACGATTGCCCACAGCATTACCCTCGCCGCGGCGACGCTGGGATTTGTGAACGTGCCAGGCCCTCCCGTCGAGGCAAGCATCGCGCTCAGCATCGTATTGGTCGCAGCCGAAATTCTGAATGCACGGAACGGAAAACTAAGTCTGACCGCGCGTCTGCCGTGGTTAGTGGCCTTCAGCTTCGGGCTATTGCATGGCTTTGGCTTTGCAGGCGCCCTGGCAGAGGTCGGATTGCCTCAACATGCCATCCCTATCGCGCTGTTGTTTTTCAATGTCGGCGTCGAGCTGGGGCAACTTGTTTTCGTGGCCGCGGTGCTGTCATCGGCCTGGTTATTGCTGAAGACAGCATCCCAGCTCACGGAGCCGAGCCGCGTCAGATACGCTCTCGATAAAGTCGATGTCATCGCCGCCTACGGAATCGGCGCCGTCGCGGCCTATTGGTTCATTGAGCGGACGTCGGCGTTTATCGCGTAGGAGGTCATGAGGGTTTCTACGAAAGGCAAGACCCGAACTGACGATATTGAATAGCGAGGGCTCTCCAAGTAGTGGTGCCGGAGCGAACGATGGTCCGGTTGTGGCCCATCGCGTCATTTGCTGCGGTTGCACAAGGGCGGTCGCTATCGGAGCAAAGCGGACCGCCGACGGTTTATGAGTACGCGGCCTAGTGGCTGGCCCAGTTCACAGTCTGTAATGGGAGGCAAATTCCATCCCGTAAGACCATCGCCGCCCTCATAAGTTATTGTGCCTAGGTGCACGAGGTGATCAAATGCCCGTCTTTAACTTTCGGCCGAAGCTCCGCTCTTAGCACGATTTGCGTTTCGAGCATTCAATATGTGGAAAGTTATCCTGGTCTCGATTTTCTGCTTGTTAGCCGCAGGTGTAGTGCTGGCTTTGAAGTCGATTGGTCAAGACAAGGCGGCCGAACTGGCCGCGGCCATGCCTTTTAGTGTTTCCAACTCTCATTCCATCAACGAACGCACCGAGACGTTTGCGGTAAATTCGGCTGCCAAGGCCGACAAACTTTTCGTTGCTCGATCCGAGGACGACCCGACGAAAGTGGCGTTCGATCGGGTACAACTTCTTCCTGTTCAGACTGACAGCAAGACAGCGACAAAGGCCCCAATCACAAGCTGGCATTGGAATGCGAGTTCGAACAAGATCACTCGGAAATAGGAGTAGTCGGCCCCGACAGGTTAGAAAATTTCTAATCGATGAATTCGGCGCTAGTAAAGTCGCGATCGCGCGATCCCGCCGGGATAGCTTAACGCCTGCCGAAAGAGCGCAAGCCATGATCGACACCTGCGACTTATCTCGTTGCCATTTTTAAAAGGCGGGCGGCCGGCAAGATATCAGATGCCAATTGATCAACGACGCGCAGTAGTTTGCCTATCCCCATCCCCAATCTGTAGCGGCTTCCCTCTGCGCCCGATCGGCGGAGAGAGAAGATTACCCCGGAGCGAGATCCGCTCATCGGGCGCTCATGCGCTCCTGGTGTATTGCGCGCGGCGCCGACGTCCGGCCAAACTTTGCGCCGGCACGGGCACTAACGCATGGTGACCCGCAACCCGCCCGGAACCGAGCAAGGTGAGGCAACGATGATAACGTCTGAACAGTCTGCCTCCGTCGCAGCGTGGTGCGCGCGAGTGTCATTGCAACAGTAATCGTGGGTACATGGAATTACTCCGTGTCGAAGCGTACCCTGACCAACAATATTGTCCTTACCTACTTCGACACGATAAATGCGAGAAAGCTCAACTATCCGCCGAAAGCTGAAGAAACCGATGACTGGCGGCGATTTATTGCGCGCCTCGAGTACGTCGCTGATCTGGCGAACAAGGGAATGATCGACGGAGATATGGTCCCGAATTCGATCAAGTGTGAGGTGCTAACCGCTCAGATGGCCTCGTTCGGCGAACCCATCCTCAGGATAGCCACCCCAGCCAAGGCAGTTCGAGCCTTCAACGATCGCGAACACAAAAACTGCGAAACGAGCTTACCACCCATCCCTTAGCGGTTCGCTGCTTGTGATCATTGCGTAACATCGTACCGACCAGGCGCAGATCTGGCGCGGGTTTCAGCAAGATAAGTAAAGATTTCTGCTCTCGGCAGGCTATTCTGGTGGGCCGATACGATCGAAGTGAGGAGGCTTTTATGAAGGTGATAATCCTTCCTATGGTGGCAACACTCGGAGTCTTTGCGTCGATTGCTTTTGCTCAGACCGATACGTCTAAGCCCCAAGGATACACTGGTGCATATGGCCCACCAGGTCCGGCGACGCCGTACTATAAAGGTCCGTTGCCGGAGGTTGATACAGGACCGGGGCGGACGATCGTTGAACCTGACGGCTCGACGAAGAGTGTTAAAGCGGCACCCTGCGGTACAGCCGCTCGTGAAACTGATGGCATCACGACCTGCATTGGCATTCCCGACAAGAGCCTAAAGGGTCGGTGACTCCCTTGTGACCGCGCGGACCTAACGCGATGCGAGAATTCTTGGGTCTATCGTCGACGTGACACTTTGAAGACCACCACCACAATCGCTATCGCGGAAAGTAATAGTAAGGTGTCCGACCGGATGTCTGCTGGCGCGATGCCACCATAGACGTGGAGGGTATGACGCAAGATACCGGCCACCAAAACTGCAGCAAAGGCCAGGACCATTACGATCTTGAATCGTGAATTGAGTGCTTGGATCATTTCGATAACCCGGCTGAAAGCGCTGGAACTTGCCGGTTTGGTCACCGGCTTTGTCGGCGCAAGCGCGCAATTTGGACACCGCGAAACCGTGCGGGCTCCTAAAGCCGCGAATTTGACGCAGACGATCTCAAGAACCTGGCGACAATAAGGGCAGTGATCCTGATCATCGTTCATCTTGGTTCCGATAATAATCTCACACCCCCTTATTATCGGAAAAATTCGGGGTTCCCGCATTCAAATTTTCGATGGCAAATTGTCGCAACATTTTCACAATGCGGGCTTTTTTTCGGTCGGTGTCGGCGCGGCATTGCCCCAAAACTCCTCGGCTTCGCCGTTGGATCGTCAGGTAAGGTCGTGTTGGTCTCTATCTCGTGAAAGTAGCCATCGATTTCTTCGAGGCTTTCTTCCACTGACTTCGTGGATCCCGTCCCGCCCTGCGGGGAGCAGGAAAAACCAGCCCGCTGCAAACAAACGCCGCACCGCAAGGAAATTCCCAAACTATACATGTCGGCTCATCAAAAGCCGGCATTTTTAATCGATCCTGCGGGCATAGAACTACCTCATGGCTTCCCAGTTGCAGTTCCTGAGCTGTCACTTGGGCGGTGGATCATGTGTTCCTCGGTCTCGGCTTCATCGCGCATCGACGAAACAACCAGACGACATTTAACGCCGCGCAGCGGCCTCTCGGTCGGTCTTTCTGTTTGCGCCGTGTCACGCTTGGTTACGGATACCAATGATGCTGCATAAATTTTCCGCCGCTCTCGCTTGGGCCTGTTTGGCCTTCATTGTTTACGCGACATTCGCACCGCCTGCTCTTCGACCCGGTCTATCAACAAACGAGACCCCACCGATTGTCGTTATCGAACGCGTGGGTGCCTTTGCGCTACTCGGGTTTCTTTTCTCAATTGCCTATCCGGAAGATCGATCATTCGCAGTAGCAATTGTATTCGGAAGCGCGGTTTTACTCGAGCTACTACAATACATTGCGCCGGGTCGACATGCTCGGGTCATCGACGCCATTGAGAAACTGGTTGGCGCCGGCGTCGGAGTGATCGCCGCGCGACTACTAACTTCGGAAATCTGAAGGGGCTTTTTGCAGGAATTATTGCAGATTCTTTTTTAAGCCGCCCAAATCGAAGCTAGCAGTGGGGGGTAGGTCAACGCGAGGAACTGCGATGACCGATAACAAGATCGTCTTCCGACAACTGAATTGAGCCGGCTAAGGCGATACAAAGCCTTGCTAATTCGACGTCAAAAGGCGCTTTTTGTACGTACACAGTTGCGATGAGATTAGCAGCCGGCGATAGCGATTATGATCGGGAACGTGACTAAAATTGGCGAGGCTGCTTCCAGCTCCGCCTCCGGCGTGCAAACGGAAGAATCTATCGCCAGATCGATGCGCCTGGCGTCGGGTGTTCTCAAGTTCCGAGCAAGCCCCAAAGCATGATCCCGCAATAGATTAGGACGGCAACAACCACGTTAAGAGCAACAACCATCGCAAGATCGACCGGAAATCGCGGTCCAAAATCCATCTCAAATCCCAAAGCAATTGCGCAATGAATGGCGCAGAGCTTAAGGCAAAACATCGCCGTCGCGATAGCGCGCTGTGCTTTTGCAGCAACGAATAACCAGAGCTGTTGCTGCGCGGCCTCACGGACGCTCGTACAGGACAGTGCTCGCTGACCGAGAATGATCGTCTGCGGATTGTCAAGCCTCAACCGCAAAGTAAACGGTGAAACTTAAAGCCAGAGCGATCAGAAGCGCAAACGAAGCCTGACTCATCTCTTCTAGACCTCACCTCTTTTTTCGGACGTCCCAAGGCATGAATATTCAACTCCCATAAAACAGGATCGCGCTTATGAGTATGGCGGTACCAACCACCAGTGCGCTTGCGGTAACGGCGGTGTAGGCCCTTCCAGCACATTCCATAGGAGCATCCATCCCTATTCGCCCTAGGGATAGATGCGCTCCTGAGTCGAGGCAATTTCGGGGCGGGCCTCTGCGTGATCGATCACCGTGAGGTAGAGCACCTCCGCGTGACTTCGAAAAAAAGCCGCCTTCGGACGACTTTTCGTTGTGTGTTTTTCAACTGCGTCCATCGGAGATGAGAAGCGATCAGAGCGGTTGAGCACGCAAACATTGCGAGCCAGCGTAGCAATCGATTCCAACGACCGCCTGGGAAGCTAGAAAAGCAAGATTTCGGAAAAGACCGTCTTTCAGCGGTCTTTTGTTGCGGCGCGTCCGACGCGTCCTCGCTGCGGGGTATAGGGTAACCGGCCGTGTGATTATGGGGGTCGATAGGCCCGTCGCCACATTGTCAACGAAATCACCTGCTCGTTTCCAGCAGGCGGCTCAATCGGCCGGGGTGTGGGGGCACTCGCGTGGGGGCGCAGATGTATCAATCTATCATCTTTGCAATCATTCTGTATTTAACGCCTAGCCTTTTGTTAGTGGCGTTATTGACTTGCCGCGAGGGTTTTTCAGCCCGTGACGAGTCGGCTGATGGCGAGCAACGAGCGTTTCGTTTGGACGAAGAGCTCCGACCCAGTCGCGAGCTTTAATTTGTTTGGGAGGTTCAGCGCGCGTCACCCCACAATTGGTGCAGACGAAAATCATAGCTGGGCGATGGAAAAAGCTGAACCTCACTGCTGCGATCTCAAGCGAGCAATTGCAGCGGAGCCTCTGATTAAAACCAGCCCCTACATCTTTCAAGCAAACATCGCGCCGGACACTGCCTTGGCCCGATCCCGTCAGTTTTGTTTGCCGAGCGCGGCCCCTTCAAGCCTTTGGAAAAGCGTGCCGAGTGTTTCGCCAAATAGAGCCTGCGCGAGCGGCGCGCCACCGCGGGCTCCGCGAAGGCGGCAGTTAATCAGTGAGGTCCCACAAACCGAACCCCGATCGTACGGTTCTTTTGCCATGTGACCTCGCATTCTCTTCGATCAAGCGCTTGTGGCTTCGAAGAAAGAAACAGCCTGCTTCCGATCGGCGTTACGACGTCAGCCAATAATTTGGCCCCTTCTCGGGAAAGGTCGAGAACGCGACAGCCATGGTCGCCGACCTTGCCCTCAAAGCTGATCCATGCCGGATGGCCGCGCATTCGCCTCGGCGACTTGCGTTGCTGGGTTTTGGGAGAAGCCATAGCCCGCAATTGTAGTCTGACACCCTTGAGAAGCGGTTAGCCGAATACCCACGTTTTGTAGAATACGATCTGTAGAGAGACCTTGTCGGAACGGCTTGAGGACTTGGAATAGAGACGTGTCAACAGCTGGATTCCAGGAACGTTTGATGGCCCGAACCTTTAATCTCCATTGAGAACGGAGGACGTTATGCCATTAGTTCCACTTTAACTCTCGCACAGGCGGTGTGCCGTGCGGTCAAGCGGAATAGAGCTCAACGCAAGTGAAGCAAGCCTTGGTCAGGGCTTCGCGGGCTCCGCACGTAAAGCATCCTCTTTGGCTTTTTCCTTGGCTTGGCCTTCGCGAGCAGCGATCAGCGCTTTCTTAAGCTTCGACTGCTCGTCGGCGGTCATGGCGGGCTGCTCGCGGTCCGGTGGCAACACTTCAACCGGGAGATAAACGCCCGTCTTCGGAGGTGTAGGAAACTCTGCATGGGCGTCCATCATCAATGAGCTAGAAGCGGAAGTCGCGCAGCCGCCAAGCGACAGGCTCGCCAGTAGTATTCCGGCAACGAATGCCGTTTGCCGAACATTGAAATATTCAGTAGCCATGCAGGCTCGTTCAACGTGCATTACGGGTCAATTATGACCGTTAGCTTCGGAGAAGCGAAGCTCAGCTTCCGTGGTTAAAGATTGGTTGCGTTTGTGCCTCGCCAAAGCCGACATCCTGTCGTCCCAATTTGGCCGCGACTCGCCTTGAGGCTCCCGACAAATGCCAGGAGCGACAATGCGACCATCAATTTATGATGTCTATCAGATGAAGGTAGATAGGTTGCCAGAAGGCATGAAGGTCGTTTGGCTTCGAACCTGGCCCGACGAGAGACCGGCTTCAGACGATTGGATCCTTATCGGGCGAGAGCGTCATCCAAGCAAATGGACAATCGCGGAAATGAATAAGAACGGCTTCTGCTTTTGCGAGACAAGTAACTGGCGCGATTGAAAATGGTCCCACGAAAAAGCCGTCACTGTCGTTGAGAGCGGCGGCGGCTTTAGTCAATACGCGTGACCAAGCAGTAGGTCACACGCGATGTTGGGCTCCGGGGATAATCTCGAGGGGACAATATCAAAATCCGGTTCGTGTGGTCGCTATCACGACGTTCAGCTTCCGCGCCCGATGCATCCGCTTTAAGCAGTGGCTTTCCAGCGTAAGAATCCCGCGGCGATCGGCGCGAAGGCGCCCTACCCTGCTTCATCGAGCCCGCGGCAAGCGGATCGCCTATCGAGGCATCTGGGTCGAGCCCAAGTTGCTCGCGGAGATCGAGTACCGAGCAGGTCAGAGGAGGGCAAGGTGCGTCACCCTTTCTTTAAGGGCCTTCGGGAGGACTTGTGATGGTCAAGGAGGGAAACAGACGGGCTGAACGCTCCGCTATCTGTGCGCAACAGATCCTTGAGCAAAACGTTCACCACCTCGTGCCCCTCGCTATCGGTAACCTGAATGCAATCAGGAGCGATGTCTCCGGTCTTGCCCGCTTCGATCAAACTCTCCCTGGCCGTTATCTCGGCTGCCTCGCGAGCCGCGGCAACGCTAGGAAGCTCCTCCCCCTCAGGATCTGGCAAAAACATGTCACCGGTTAGAGAGTTAAAATGGAACACTGGCATTGCGATCTCCGTCTGCTGTCACAAATAGAGGCCGCACAACAGCAATCGGTTCCTGCGGCTTTGCGCCACCAACCCCGCGATTTATGTGCACTTGTGCACAAGACGTCACGGTCTCCTACCCGTAGTTCGCCACTGTAGTTCTACGATGCTGAACCATGGCGGATACGGAGATGTCGTCGAGGCCGCGATAATGACTCTGGTGGGAAGGTATGGCCGCCTCAGTGGTCGAGTTACCATGAATCCTAAGAGGGGCCCAACCCGGGAGATACCAATCAATCGCGAGAACGCAGCGCTTGACCGCATAGTCAAAGGCATTTGCCGCGGTTGCTAAATAATTAGCCCTGGGGTGAACCAGACAGGGACCTACTCGAGTTTCGAGTACTGGCCACGTGCATGCGGTACCTCCAAAGGAAGAGGCCGCCAACTGAAGCGGGCTTTTTGTCAGATGCCCCTCCCCGCCTTCATGGAGCCCGCATGTTCATCAGGGCTTCCTTCGATGTTGACGATCTATTCACTGGGGACACCCCATTCGGCGGACCGGCACGGCCTGGGCTGCTGGGGGAAGGGGCCCAGCCGTGCGAGCCGTGGCGGTTGGCCGCCGGCGGCCCAAGAACCAAACCCCTGAGACGGTGCGGTTCCTAGCACCGAGATGAATTAAGGACGCGGGACCGAAGCCCCGCGCCCTTTGCCTGATGCTGTAGCCGGACCTGTGCTCGCATTCGTGAATTGGGACACTGCGGGAAGATGCTATTCTAAGTTGCTTGCGCCCTCGGTCCCCCAACTGCCGCGCGGGCAACGGCCCCGGATCGCTAATCGCCGGGGCCGTTTTATTTGGTGCAGGCCGCCGCGAAGTTTGGTGACATTCTGGGATGGCTCGAGAGCTTTCGTGGCAAGCCGTCCTGAAGAGCAGTCGGCTTTTCCGACGCTCTTCGTCCAAACGGATGATGACGCTCGACCTTGAGCAACATAAAGCTCACCTCGACATTTGGAGGTGAACGTGGCCGCTATTGTAAGAGCCTTATCGCGCTCATTCCCCGACACCAAGGTGGACATCGAGATACTAAAGACGATCGCGATGTTTTGCGGCGTGGGCTTGACCGCTTCCTTTCTGGCGATGACTTACGGCCTGGATTTGAGTCCAGGGTTTTTCTGAGCCGATTGTGAGCCAGCTCCGTAGCTGACGATTTCAGGGGCTCAGTGTTGAAGGCGCCGGCGGGACACGATATTTCGAGCCCGACGGCATAATTATTTATGGAGGCCAGTCCACTGGCGCTTCGGACAGGTTCGAGCCAGGTCCCTCCACCCGAGTCGATTGAACCTTCAGCCCCATTGGGGCGAAATGAGCCCCAACAGAAGATGGAGAGCACCACGAGGATGCATTACGCCGTTGCACTGGCAATGCTCGCAGGTTTCTGCCTTGGCACGATCGCGGTCCAGGGACTTCATGCTCGGGCTAATGCGCCCGTTTACTCGGTCGCTGAAATCGACATCGTAGATCAGGCAGCGTATTCGACCTATGTCCCAAAGGCTCAGGCTGCGATCAAGGCAGGCGGAGGTAAGATCCTTGCCGCCGGCGGCAAGATCACTACGGTAGAAGGCGAGCCGCCGAAGTCGCGCGTTGTCATTCAACAGTGGGACAGTCACGAAAAATACCAAGCGTATCGCAACTCAGCAGCGCTCGAGGAGCTCCTACCGATGCGCGAGAAGGCAGCGAAATGGCGCACGCTCGTCGTCAAGTGCACAGTAACCGCACGATGCTTTGGGGCACGCGAGCGAAGCCCCAGTCGCTAGTCGGCACCTCCCCGCGAACCGTCTAATACGACTTCGACTTTTGCATACTCGCGAAACCTGCGGAATCGAGATATCAAGGCATGCAAGCGGGAGCCCGCCCGTTTTGTGCGAGCATCGATGCCGTCCGAATTAGCAGCCATCAAGCGTCTCTTATTACATGAGTGGGATCCAATTGGTTTATCCAATTGCGATGGGGCAGAAAGTCATTACGACGCCTACGCCCTTCGGGTGTTCGAAATGCTGAAGGAGCGAGCCGATACAATTGCCATCGCAAGCTATCTGACTCGGGTTGTTACAACCGATCTACTGATGATGGCCAATCCTGAGTGTGACCGCGCTATCGCGGCAAAGATAGTTGCGATCGATCAACAGTCAGACTGAAGAATCGAACGTCATCCTGCCGACCTCACGAAAAAGCCGCCGCTGGGGTTGAGGTCAGCGGCGGCTCTTTTTCACACTTATGACCGGCCAAAGGTCGAAGACGATAGTAGGCCCGGATGGTTAATCTTCAGTTACTCATCGCCTCAGCCTGCTTTGGCACAAAGCGGCAAGAGAAAAAGACAACGTGAATGAGTCAGGTCAGCTGTGCTGCTTGTGCCGACTCTATTTGGGCCGGCTTTTCATTAAGGCGCCGTAGGGATGTAGCGAGCTGGAGCTTCCTCCACTGTGGATCCAGTCGCTCGTCGTCGAGCGGGCCCACCATCTGATCCCTTCTCTCGAATAGCCTGCGTCGTTAGGGAGTCGTTGGGAGCCACTACAAGGTAGTCGACTGCGTATATGACACCAAACATAATAATCGCGGCGGCAGTAGATATGCCAACGATCCAGATCAAAAATTCCCTGGCCGACGATTCCCCAAGCATCCACCGTCGTAACAAATTCACTGTGAGTGGGCGAGGTTCGGTTAGTACCGAAACGGCGGTATCGCCGTGCCCTAGATCGTAGCTATGAGCGCAATCGAGATCGCAATAGCGCCAACCGCTGAGCCGCTCTCGAGAAAGAACATTATTTCTTCTTCTCGAAAGTGGTGTGTCCGTCCGTCATGCGAGAGGACAGCTGTAATTCCCAAAATGATCAGACACGCCAATAATCCGAACTTCAGGCGCAATCGCGAAAACAACGGTAATTCCCCTTAAGTTGTGAAAATTCTTAAAATAATCGCCAAATTATAGACTGCCAACGAGTGAGGGTCAGGTCATGTCCGGCTTATTTGACCAGTCAACCTTAACCGCCGGCATCCGAGCGGTCAGTAGGTCCTACAGACGAATCCCAACCGCCAGCGGCTTTTCGCGCATGAAGTATGCCGTCGCTCGATTATGCGGTGTGTCTGCGGCGTGCAGTTCGATAGCTGGGAGCCGGATGAAAGGTACGACCACCGCGCGCATATCTATGCCGCCGAGCGACAAGGATCCATTTGTGAAGTTTGCCGAGCCTAGACCTTACGCCGACCCAGAAGCGGCGATGCAAAAAGTCCTAGAGATCGCCAGCACCGTCAAGCCGGTCCAAGATGGACGCATCTATATCGAGAAGATCAACCGACCGTTTCTATTCGAGCACGGTGGTAAGCCGGCCGAATATACGACTGGCATGAAGTTCGCCATCGCCCGTGGCCTTCTGTGGATGCACGAAAGTCAGACCTATGTGAAATTCGCTCAAGCCGGCGCCGAGACGTTCGCTTGATCGCTCGCAAGCCGCTAGAGGTCATGAAAGGCCTGCCTTTCAGCTCCCCTCACTTCAGCTTCAAATTTCCCGCAGATTCCTTGCCGCGATCACTGACGATATCGTAGCTGACCTTGGCGCCCTCGTTGAGGCTGCTTAGGCCGGCCTTCTCGACGGCCGAGATATGAACAAACACGTCCTTGCCGCCACCGCCGTCCGGTTGGATGAAACCATAGCCTTTTTGCGAATTGAACCACTTCACTGTGCCAGTCGCCACGTCCGTACTCCCTTTTGAACCGAGCAGCCCATTAGAACGCCCCTCCCCGGCACCGGCAAGCAAAAAGCCGCCGAAGGAACCCTGCGGCTTGGTGATGGTCACAAGTGCTGCGTGATCTTTTGGACCGCGCGCTCGATGATTTTGCTGTCTTCACTAGGCGTGAACTCGTCCGAGGAGTGCGCACCAGCGTGGTAGATTTTGAAGCCGCTTGAGCCATGACTAATCAAGAGCCGGGGCGGAAGTGACAGCTTCCCCTCGGCTTGCAATTTTGGTAAACCTATTTTATGGCAAGGCCAATTAAGGTAAACCAAAGAAAGCGTGGTCGTCCTGCAACCGGGCGCGATCCCGTCAGCGCCGTACGTTTACCCGTTGAGCTTACCGCCGCCGTTGACAAATGGGGCGAGAACCACGGAGCCAATCGTTCCGAGGCCATCCGCCGCCTAGTCGAACTCGGGCTCAAGGCGAAAGGGAAATGATAGCCTTTCTCCGCACGGTTCTTTACCAATGCTGTATGGCGATAGCGCTGATGTCCGGGATAGCAGCACTCACGATTACGGCTGCAATCACAACAAACAAGCTTCCAGATTCGCAGGCCTGGATGGCCGCGGTGTTCTTTGCGGCGGTCGGCGGCGCTGCTTGGATAGCCGGTAGCGCAGCAAAGGTTGGTATATGAAGGCATCCCGCTAGTTCCATTTTGACGGGAAACGTTTTGGGGACCATGGTGTTGGCTCGGTGAGCTGGGGGACTCGCATATGGGCAAAACGATCAAGACCGCTGCCGAGCTTGAGGCGATGATCCTCAGCAAGATGCAGGCGCTTAGCGAGTGTCCGGATGGAATGACCGTCACCGTGAAGCGTCGCGGCGAAACCTGGGAAGCGGTGACGATGTCACCGAACCAAATCGCCTACACTGATTGCGTGACCCGCGTGACGCGCTATGCGGCGGTGCTCAGAACGGAATATGCCCTAGCGGACGGCTAAAAGGGTGGACAGCGCGGTTAGCGGCTTCCCTCTGCGGCGATCGGCGGAATCATAGGCAATGCCCGCGCTCACTCGCCGCCGAATTAACGAAGAAAGATTGTTGAGCTTTGAACAAAGAGCAATGTGCCCTTAGTGAAAAGGATTTCTAATGAAGAAATCTTTATTGCCTCTTGCCGCCCGATTTTTCAGCGCACCGATCTTACGTGCCATCCCCCAAAAAATGGAATCTTTGGGGGCAGCCCTCCAATCAAAAAAAGGAGGTGGATTCGACGCGGAATGGCAAGAAGTAGAGAATGCTTCTCATTTCATCGGTCTCACAAACCCCATTATATTCGATGTTGGAGCTAATTCAGGCGCCTGGACCAAGCGTATTAGAGAAAAGATAGGGAAGTCTGTAGGACCTCCAAAAATCGTAATGTTCGAGCCGCAGCCGAAATGCTGGCCAAGTCTGGAAATAATCCAAGATGACTCCGTGAGCTTGGTGAAGGCGGCACTGGGAGAGATAGCTGGCACCATCGATCTATATCAAAGCGACAACAGCGAAGTTGCTTCAGTATATGAACGGAGCGATTTCGAGCTCGATAACGTCATTAAGGTCGAGGTGACGACGATTGACGACATTATCAGCACGCATCGGTTTGCTTATGTGGACTACATAAAGATGGATATCGAGGGGCACGAGCTTAGTGCTGCTCGAGGAGCACGCCAAAGCTTGCAGCAAAAGCGCATTGGCGCGATTTCCTTCGAGTTCGGCTCGGCAAATGTCAATTCGCGAACATTCTTTCTCGACCTCTTTAAATACTTTAACTCATTTGGATACGTGATCTATCGGATGGGGCACGATGGCATCCCAATTCACGTGCCGCACTATAGTCGCGATTTGGAGTATTTTGCTGGAGTTTCAAACTACATCGCGAGTTGCGTTAATCCGAAGAGAATGAGACAGGCCTGATAAGTC
>Ga0210387_10001470_pt1 | contig 17824 bp, 17 predicted proteins | sample IncBWC7OmetaG_FD_160108 | JGI IMG/M metagenome (GOLD analysis project Ga0210387, IMG submission 160108) | Forest soil microbial communities from Barre Woods Harvard Forest LTER site, Petersham, Massachusetts, United States - Inc-BW-C-7-O ...
CAGCCGCGCTCCCACCCGCCGATAACTAGACCCCTCCACCCGCACCAGCGTCACCAGGGCCACCGCATTCCCTAGCCGCCACAGCTCCACAATCCTCCGCCGCTCACGCATCATGCAACACCACCTCCATCACAGCTACTGCTTCTCACTAAAGGTATGGATGCCACACTCCAGCTTCTTGCCGCCCCACCGCCCGCTCCGCGGATCAGCCCCCGCCGCCGGTACAGCCGTGCAGGGCTCACATCCAATGCTCGTGTACCCGCGATCGTAGAGTGAGAGCCGAGGGATCCCGTGCTCGGTCGCATACCCCTCCACCCTCCCCCAATTCCAATCCGCCAGCACACTGACCTTCTTCAAGTTCTTGCCCGTCGGCAGACGATGGTCCTCAACCTTCCTCAACCCGGCCCGGGTCGGCGACTGCTCCCGCCGCAGCCCCGTAAACCACCAGGAGTACGGCTCCAGCGAACGCATCAGCGGCTCAACTTTGCGAATCGCGCAGCACTTCGTCGGCTCTACAATATGCAGCAACCCGAACGCTCGTTCGTGCTCTTCTAATGTCGTCTTCGGAAGCGCGTTCACAAGATTCAAATCCCACTCGCGCACCATCCGATCGCGATAAGCAATCAATTCCGCAAAGTGATATCCCGTCTCCAGAAAGATCACCGGAACTCGCGGCAAATGCTCCCGCAACATGTGGAGCACCACCATATCCTCGGTCTGAAAGCTGCTCGTCAGGCAAACACTGCCTGCCGCCCCCTGCGCAGCTTGCCGAACGACCTCGGCCACAAGCTCCTCCGCCGAGAATGCCTCCTGTAGCTCGAGCGATGGTTTGAGAATCTGGCTCATTCGGTCTCCGCTGAATTGGATGAACCATCGAACCATTTCGAAGCATCCGCCAGCGACTCGATGGTTTCTTCTCCAGCTACTTCCTCAATGGCCGCGAGCGTTGACGCGCTCAGGGAGGGGCGAGCCGAAATAGCTCTGACACCCGCGAGTTGCAAAGCGCGCACCACTCCCGGCAGTGAGGCCTCCGGGATTAAAGAATCATCGACAATCACCGCAGCCAGGCCGCGCCTCCTCAGGGCGTCCCGCAATGTCACGGCTTCGTCCGGAAGCCCGCACAGCCACACGAAGCCGGCATCTGCGGCATGGGTTGCACCCGTCGCCGGCGGCTCCGCCGCATCGATGATCATCGCTGCGCCCACCGTAGCATTCGTCACCGGATCAATGAGGATCACCGCGCCCATCTCGCGATTCGCCGCATACGCGTCGAAAAACAGCGGCAAGCTCGTGTCGAATTCGATCTCCGCGATATCGTTCATCTGCATCTGCGAACACTCGCGCTGTTCTGTCGATTGGATATCGACCCCGTAGAGAATCCTTCTCGCGGTGGCCCGAACCGTTCGCGTCGTATGTTTTGCTAGATACGTCTGCCCCGCAACCAGCGGCTGCTCGTGCATCCACACCACCATCGCCCGAAACGCGCTGCTCACACGCGGAGCATTCTGACTCTCGCCAATGAGCATCTCACCGCGGCTCAGATCGATCTCGTCCTCCAGCTCAAGCGTCACGCTCAGCGGAAAGCTTGCCAGCGGAAGCTCTCCATCATAAGTAACGATGCTCTTCACCGTCGTAATCCGGCCACTCGGCAACGCCTTCACTCGCATGCCGGGCCGCACCTCGCCGCGTTCAACCCGGCCTGCAAATCCCCTGAACTCCGCGTTCGGTCGCACCACCAGTTGCACCGGAAAACGCAACGGGCCATCCGCCGCCTCACGAATCGTCAGCGGCACAGTCTCCAGGTACTCCAACAGGGTTGGTCCCCTGTACCACCCCATGTTCGTGCTGTGCTCGACCACGTTGTCACCTGCCAGCGCACTCACCGGTATCACCTCGACGCTCTTCAGCCCAAGCCGCTTCGCGAGCGCAGCAAACTCCGCCGACACCTGGTCAAAAACCTCCGCGCTGTAGTTCACCAGATCCATCTTGTTGATGGCCGCCACCACGTGTGGAATCCGCAGCAGGCTCGCAATATACGTATGCCTCCGGGACTGCGGCAGTAACTCCCCGGCCCGCTGAAATGCCTTCGCATCGATCAGCACAATTGCAACATCTGCTGTGGATGCACCGGTCGCCATATTGCGCGTGTACTGCTCATGCCCTGGCGTGTCGGCAATGATGAACTTGCGCTTCGCCGTCGAGAAGTACCGGTAGGCCACGTCGATCGTAATGCCCTGCTCGCGTTCCGCCTTCAACCCATCCGTCAGCAGGGAAAGATCGACAGCCCCACCCGAGCGATTCACGCGACTCGCGCGAATCGACGCAAGCTGATCCTCATACACGCTCTTGGTGTCATGCAGCAGACGCCCTATCAATGTGCTCTTACCGTCATCGACGCTGCCAGCCGTAGTAAATCGCAGCATCTCCTGTTCCAGATGGCTATCGAGAAACGCCTGGAAGCTCGTCTCATTCACAGATCGCTCAGCTGAAGGCAACGTACTCATCAGAAGTAGCCCTCCCGTTTCTTTAACTCCATCGACCCCTCTTCATCGTGATCAATCGCGCGACCCTCGCGTTCACTGCGGCGAAAGCCGATCAGCTCCTCGATAATCTCCGGCAACGTCTCTGCCTCGCTCCGTATCGCCCCTGTGCATGGCACACATCCCAAAGACCGCATCCGAACCTTCATCAACTCGGGCTTCTCTCCCGGCAATAAACGCATCCCCTCATGCACCAGCGTGATCATGCCGCCACGCATCACCGCCAGCCGATCCTCCGCGTAATACAACGGCACAATCGGAATCTGCTCCGCATATAAGTAGAGCCAGATGTCCAACTCCGTCCAATTCGAAAGCGGAAAGACTCGTATGCTCTCGCCCTTGCGCAGCCGCGAGTTATACAGGCTCCACAGCTCGGGCCGTTGATTCTTCGGGTCCCATTGCCCCGCCGCATCACGAAAGCTGTACACCCTCTCCTTCGCCCGGCTCTTCTCTTCGTCGCGCCGCGCTCCGCCAAACGCCGCATCAAACCCGCCTTCTTCCAGCGCGTCCAGCAATGACCGAGTCTTCAGCGCCCCGCAGCAGTTTTGCGTTCCCAACTTCCACGGGCTCGCCCCGTCCGCGATGGCCGCCTCGTTGCGATGCACAATCAACTCCGCGCCAATCTCCTTCGCATACGCATCGCGAAACGAAATCATCTCGGGAAACTTGTAGCTGGTATCGATATGCAGGAGCGGAAACGGAATCTTGCCCGGGTAAAACGCCTTCTGCGCCAACCGCAGCATGACGCTCGAATCCTTCCCAATGGAGTACAGCATCACGGGACGCGCAAATTCAGCAACCGCCTCCCGCAAGATATAAAGGCTCTCCGCCTCCAGCGCCTCAAGATGATTCAGCCGCTTCTGATGAAGTTTCGCGATACCTTCGCCAGCGGCTCTGTCAGTAAGCAAGCAGCCTCCCCTTGCAGACCTCAACGGCCCAGTTTTGTCACAGATGGAGTGCCCCGCAAAACGCCTATAGGGTTAGTATGAACTGACCAGACGTTTTTTTAGATGAAAGCCGTTCACGGGATAAGATCGAGTACGCGCGCGCTCATTAACAAAATCGACTTTGCCGTGGACATCGCGTAATACGTAAACTGAAGACTTCCATCCCATTGAGCTTATTCGTTTCGGAGCCGAGCATCAAGCTTGAGTCAGCAGCTAAACCACGTTTCCTTCATGCGTTCGATACCTTCTAGGGGATACTACAGAAGTGAATCTGGCGCACGCGCCTCATTCCATGCAGCTTCTTGAAACCTCTGTTCCATGCAACAACTTTCAATCTGGCCGGGTTCTTTGGAGGAATCGCCGCAATGCAACGCTTGACTCAATGGGCTTCGCTTCTCTTCGTTCTCCTCAGTCTTGGTACTGCTGCGGCGGTCTCCTCTGCGCAGGCGACAAAAGGCGGGGAACAGCATATTGACTCGCGAGTCGACATCTATGGCGGCTACGGCTACTTCCATCCCTTCAACAGCGCCGTCGACGGCTATCAGTTTCAGAGTGTCTACAATCCCAATGCAACCGTCAGCGTATCCACCTGGTTCAATCGCTACTTCGGCGTTCAAATAGAAGGCGGCTACTTCTCCGGCACCACCGAGCACAAGCAATATATTCCGTCGTGCACCGGCGAAACCTGCAGTCAACTGGTCTATACCGCAGAGGGCGGCCCGATCTTCCGTTATCCTTTAGGACGTTGGGTGCCCTTCGCCCATATACTCGGCGGCGGTGAACGCACCAATGGCCCCGCCGCTCAATCGCTGATGTGGGGATGGGGAGTCACCGCCGGTATTGGTCTGGATTACGTCCTGCCCTTCTGGGGTCAGCACCTCGCCATCCGTCCCATTCAAGCCGACTATCAACGCTCCCAGGTGGTTTACGGCCCACTGCTCCTTCCCTCTGGGACAGAGGGCGGTTTCAGCGAGCTCAGCAATCTAAAGCTCTCTGCCGGCCTTGTTATCCGAATGGGCGACGTCGAGCCGCGCTACGCTGTCATGCTCGGTTGCAGCGCTCAGCCCGCCAGCGTCTTTCCTGGCGACCCCGTTAAGATCGAAGCCAACGCCTTGCACCTGAATCCGAAGAAAACTCCGGTCTACACCTGGGCTGCCAATGGCGGCAAGATCACCGCCTCCGGCCCGGAAGCAACGATTGATACCAGCAACCTCGCACCCGGGGACTACGTCGTCACCGGACATGTAGAGGAAGGCTCCAATCCTCGTCAGCAGGCGTCCTGCGCCGCACCCTTCTCCGTGATGCCCTTCCAGGCACCCACCCTCACCTGCAGCGCCAATCCCAGTACTGCAGTCTCCGGGACCGACATCGCCATCAGCACGGTCGGCGTCAGCCCGCAAAATCGTCCGCTCACGTACTCCTATACGGCCACGGCAGGCGTGATTGCCAGCTCTGGACCCACCGCCGTCCTCACCACCGCTGGCTTGAGTCCGATGACCATCACCGTCACCTGCAACCTCGTCGACGATCTCGGACAGACCGCCAAAGCGACCACTGACGTTATCATCACCGCGCCCGTCGTTCCCGTCCCGCAGACTCAGCCGCTCTGCAGCCTCAGCTTCACCCGCGATCGCCGCCGTCCCGTGCGCGTCGACAACGAAGCCAAGGGCTGCCTCGACGACATCGCCCTCACGCTTACCCAGCAGGCCGACGCCCACCTCGTCATGGTTGGCAGTTCAACGCCGGATGAGAAGCCCGAGGCCGCCGCAGAGCGTGCCCTCAACGCCCGTCAATACCTGGTTCAGGAAAAGCGCATTGATCCTTCCCGCATCGAACTCCGCATCGGCGCACCCACCGGTAAGGTCGTAACCGACACGCTGGTTCCCGCAGGCGCAACCTTCAACAATCAGGACACTCACACCTTCGACGAAAAAACCATCGTTCGTCACGGACAGGCCTACGGCGTCCCTCGCTGAGGGAGGACGCCGTAGAGGGCCTCACGGAAGCGCCGCTGAAAAACCAGGTATCGCCAGCGTCGCATCGTGGCCGCTCTCAACTTCTGCTAAAATCAAGAGGTTGGTCAGTGGGTGTTGCAGCTCATGCTGTTTCCCGGAGCTTTGCGTTCGCCCACGAACGGCCAGCCACTCACCTATCCATTGTTCGGGGCGTAGCGCAGTCTGGTAGCGCACCTGGTTCGGGACCAGGGGGTCGGAGGTTCGAATCCTCTCGCCCCGACCATTTAAATCCCACGTTTTCAACTCGCTAGAGCCTTGGGCCTTTTGGCCCCAGGCTCGATTTGGGTCCATTTGGGTCCAATCGCCAGTTCCTCGATCCGACCCACCGCCGCACGCGACTCCGATGAGACCGCATGGATGTAATGCTCCCGCGTCACCTCCGACGAGGTATGCCCCAGCAGGGTCTGCACCGTGCCCAGGGGGGTACCTGCAGCATCGAGCAAACTCGCTGTGGCGTGACGCAACCAGTGCCAATTGAAGCCCTTCAGACCGAGCCTTACGGCGGTCGGCCTGAACTGCCGATTCAGCAGGTTGCGGCGGCAAAGCGGCGTTCCCATAGCGGAAGAGAAGATAAGGGCCGTACCGCTTCCCTGCTTCTGCAAACCGAGGATATGGACCGCCATCGGAGACAGTGGCACCACCCGCCGGCTCCGCTTCGTCTTGGGCGTATCGAACTGCCCTTCGTAGATTGTCTGCCGCACGCGGAGCGTTCCCACGACCAAATCGACGTCACACCAGCGCAGAGCCAGCATCTCCCCGATCCGCAACCCCGTTAGAACGATCAACGCTGCAATCGAACGGGACGGTTCCGGAAGTTCCTGAAGCAGCGACTTCAGATCATCGAGAGAAACCAGCGGTGGCTCCTCGAAATGGACCCGACGAGGCAAACGAGTCTTTTTGACGACGTTCTGTCGAATCAATTCATCCATCTCTGCAGCATTGAGCAATGTCCCAAACGAGGTCCGGAGATGCCGAACCGAGTTCCATGACAATCCTGCGCTGTACTTTCCATGAAGCCATTTCTGCACGCCATCCCGAGTGAGAAGCCGAAGCGGCACATCTCCGAAGGCTGGCAAAATATGGGTTTTGAGGTTGTGGTCATAGAACAGACGGGTGGACAGCTTGAGCGACGGAAACACCGATGGCTTCCAAATCTCATCAGCGAATTTCCTTAAGATCATGGAGCCGGAAGGCCCCTGCTTGCCTGCGTTAACTGATTGCAGACGCTCCCAAAGCTCCCGTTCCGCTTCTCGCTTGGACGGCAATTCTTCGACTGAGCCGAGAATCACCGACCTTCGCACCGCGCTAACGGAGCCTTCCGGACCCGCAATTTCTTCACGCCAACGTCCGATCCACACTTTGTTTTTCTTGCCTCTCTTCGAGACTGAACCGTATTGCAACCGACTATTTTGAGTCATTGAACGAACCTTCCTGACTCGCCCAGCCGGTACTGCGTCGTAACCGCAGTGTAGGAGCTGTCCGCGTTGTATTCAAGGTTCATCGCGCCGCCCCCTGGTCCACCCAAACCCGGACCTCATTCAGGCGAAAACGAAGGTATTTTCCAACCTTCAGATGGGGCATCCTATCCCGGCCTCGTTTTCGCACCCTTTCATAGACCCACGATGGCGCAACTCGCAACGCTGCGGCTATTTCCTCCACGGTCAGAAGGTCCAACAGATACTCTGCTGCTCCTGGGTGGTCTTGATCGGGCTTAGCTGGCAATACAACCTCTGAACGGCTTCTGTTCATTTCCGCATCCTGACCATTCGCACTACAAGCGGGAGTGACCATAAGATTCACGATCCACCTCGAGGCGGCCATCATCCGTTTGGCTCGCCGACTGACCTCAACTTAGGCCGAAATACTGGCGTCGATTGTTGCCTTTTGTGACGCATGATTCCATCCAGAGCAACAATCCAGAGACACAGTCTGTTGCGTCCCAACCACACTCGTTTTGCTGTTCGGCGTTGCGAATCTTATCTCCGATCTCTGGCCCATGCTCTTCCACCGCCCGGACACTGCTTCGGGTCTAGGCCGCCGCCCTGCGGACGGCGCGCGTTCTGCTTCGTTCGCGGAAGCGAACGCCCTGCGGGTTTCGGTCCCCTCTAAACAATCTTCTGTAACGAACACCGAACATTGTTCAGACCTCTCCCGAAAATGCACGCGCTTGCCTTGGGAGGCGGGTCCCTTGCATCGCTTCGCGTGGTGTGTCCCGAGCGCCTTCAGAGGCAACGGACCAAAGGAGATTTCACAGATGGCAACCACGTCAACAGCAACCGTACAGCAGAGCAGCTTCACCAACCAGATCCTTCATGGCGACTGCATCGAAGTGATGCGTCAGATGCCCGCGAACAGCGTCGATTTCACCCTCACAGATCCGCCGTATCTGGTGAACTACCGCGACCGCGATGGGCGCACGATTCAGAACGATGCCGATGACACCTGGCTCAAGCCTGCGATGACAGAAGCGTATCGCGTACTCAAGCAGAACCGGGTCGCAATCATGTTTTACGGCTGGACGAAGATCGATATGTTCTTCGACGCATGGCGCAGCGCGGGCTTTCAGCCTGTCGGACACATCGTCTTTCGTAAAAGTTATAGCTCGAAGAGCAGGTTCCTCCGCTATCAGCATGAGCAGGCGTTCCTGCTGGCCAAGGGCAGACCACCGCTGCCGAAACAGCCGCTCGGCGATGTGATGGAGATGCCGTACAGCGGCAACAAGCTCCATCCCACACAGAAACCAGTCGCAGCATTGGCTCCGTTGATTCGCAGCTTCACGCTTCAAGGTGAGACCGTGCTCGATCCGTTCGCGGGCAGCGGGAGCACCTGCGCAGCCGCGTTGCTATCCGGGCGTAAGTACATCGGCATAGAGATGGACGATGCGTATTTCCAGCAGGCCAGCGATCGCTTAACCAGAATCCACCAGAGGGTCGCTCAAAAGCGACCTTCCGGTTCCGGCATTCCCGCGCGGGTGTGATGTTACCCGCGTGCCCGCCACGCCTCAAGGCGAGCTATCGCTCTGAGGTGTGATGATTGCGGCCTTGACCCACGACGCGCCCGCGGACTCTTTGCCCATCATCGTGGGAATGCCCATGCTCTGGGCTTGTCCCTCGTTCTCACGCGAGTGCCTCCAGCCTCAAAACCAGCCCCTCCGACCCTTATCAGAAATGGAAAGGTCGTCCGGAAATGATAACGGTCGGCGCTTCCCTTCCGGATTACCTTCGCTCCAGACGTTGCATCGGGGAGTACCCACTCGCCGGAATTATGCAAACGAAAGGGAGCCAATGCACCTAATCATTTCACGCAAGCTGTCCCGCTTCCGGCTGTGGCGAGCCCGCGCTCGCAAGCTGGCCATTCCATCCCTGATGTTCCTCGCGGCGCTGCCCGTGTATGCCCAAAGCACCAGCGATCCGTGGGACAACGCAGTCACCGTCCTCAAAACCGCTTTTACCGGCACGATTGCGACCGGACTGTCGCTGGTCGCCATCGTCGTCGGAGGACTGATGTTCGCCTACGGCGAAGGCCAGTCCAAGAAGACCCTCGCCGGGATCGTCTTCGGCGTCGGCATGGCTGTAGGTGCAGTGAACTTCATGGCCTGGCTCTTCCCGAGCTAGAGAGGAGGTGATCCATGTCTCGGTCAACGGATCGCAGAGTGAGTCCGGTATTCAAGGCTATGAATCGCCCGTTGACTGTCCTGGGAGCGGAGCGGCGGTTGTTCTTCGTCGCTCTGATCTCGGGAGGCTCGATCTTCTCCCTGTTTCATTCGCTGTTCGGCGGCATCGGCCTGTTCATCGTAGGCACCATAGTCACCCGCATCGCCACCAGGCATGACATTGAAATCCTTCGCGTGCTCTTCAACAGTTCCAAGTTTCGCCGACGCTACGGCCCCATGAAGCGGGACGACACCACCATCGCCATCAGGAGCAACCGTGTTCAGAACTAACAACATCACGAAGGATTGGAGCGAGGCTGGATCATTCGCCGCACAGATCAACCTGTTCGGCTTCTGGGACGAGCACTGCTTTCTCACCAAGACAGGCGACCTCGGCGTAGTCCTGAAGATCGGCGGGATCGACTACGAGAGCCTCGACCACGCGGGCAGAGACTATGCGGTCAAGCGGCTGGAAGCTGCTTTCCGCTCCCTCGACGATAAGACTCGGCTGTATCAGATTCTCTTCAAACACAATCGCCCGATCATCCCCCACGCACAGTACGACAGCCCATTGGTCCGCGCCGCCGTGGAACAGCGCAGCGCGTTCCTTCAGTCCAAAGCCGACCGGCTCTATTCCATAGAAATCTATTGGGTGGTCATGGTCGATGGCAGATATGCCAAGACAGGTTTGCTCCACGCGCTGTCGCAGCTTACGAAGTCTCCACGCGAAGGTGTCCGTGAACTCAAGACGCTCTTCGCCGGCAAGCAGCACCGGACCCTGCTTTATGAGCAGATCGAGCGCGACCGGCTGCTGTTGCAGCAAAAGGTCAACAGTTTAAGTGGGCAGCTAAACGACCTCATGCGGGTCGAGCTGTCAGGGGCGGAAGGGATATTCCGGCTTGCCCGGCGTCTCGTAAACTTCCGCCCCTCCAAGATTGCCGAGGCGCCGTTGTGCGGCACACATCACCTCGACTGGCAGTTGTGCGATTCCGAGTTGGAGGCGCACCGCGGTTATCTGCGGCTGGACGACGACTATGTCCGCGTCCTCACGCTCAAAGAGCTTCCCGGAGAAACACGGCCATTGATACTCAATGGCCTGCTCGATGTTCCTGCCAACTTTCATGTCGTCACCGAATGGCATCCCGTCAATAACTCCAAGGCCCGCAAAGAGATCGCCTCGCGCCGGCGCCATCACCACAACTCGAAGACCAGCTTCATCTCAAACCTGCAGGACCGCGGCAACACCGCCAACCAGGACAACCTCGTAGACGACTCGAAGGCTGCCGCCGTCGCGGAGCTGGGCGGTGCGCTCACGGCGCTGGGCATGGAGGGCAAGAACTTCGGCGAGTTCACGCTGTCGGTGGTGGTCTACGACGAGGACCGGGTGAAAGTGGAGCAGGCAGTTGCGGAGTTTCAAAAGCTGTTCACGCAGCATGACGGCCTGCTCTACGAAGAAAGTTACAACCTGCTGAATGCTTTCTTTGCGACCGTACCCGGCAACAAGCAGTTCAATCTTCGCAAGCAGTGGGCACTCAACTCCAACTACGCCGACCTGTCGTTTCTGTTTACCGTCGATAGCGGCAACGCGTGGAACCCGCATCTGGAGCGGGAATATCTCGCCATCCTCGAATCGACGCATGGCACACCGTACTTCCTGAACATCCACTGTGGCGACGTAGCTCACGCGCTCATGCTCGGAGCTACAGGCTCAGGCAAGAGCTTCTGTGCTTCCATGCTCCTTCAGTCTGCGCAGAAATATGACCCGCTGACCTTCATCTTCGACCTCGGCGGCAGCTACGAAACACTCACCCGCGCTTTCGGCGGATCGTATCTGAACGTCGGCCTCAAGAATCCCGGCTTTACGATCAACCCATTTTCGCTCGAGCCGACCCATGAATATATGAACTTCCTGTACTTGTTTTTGCGCGTGCTCATAGAGGCTGGCGGGCGCTATGAGCTGACGCCCGAGGATGAGAAAGCACTGTTCGCCGCGATCGAACGGGCGTACATGCTACCCGCTGAGATACGGACGCTCACCAACTTCGCCTCCATCCTCGGGCCGCTTGGCGAGCGTCTGCATCGCTGGACGCAGGCCGGGCAGTTCGGCCACCTCTTCGACAATCCCCAGGACACACTCTCGTTCGCACGCTTCCAGACCTTCAACTTCGATGGCTGGTCGGATTACCCGGACATTCTGGAGCCCCTGCTGTTTTACGTCTTACAACGGGCCTCATCAAAGATTGGAACGTCGGAGAACGTCGGGACCTTCAAGCCGTTCCTGATCGACGAAGCGTGGATCTTCCTCAAAAACAAGATCATCCGCGATTGGATCATTCGTGCCGAAAAAACCTGGAGGAAAAAGAACGCGGCCATGATCCTCGCTACGCAGTCGGTGGTGGAGTTAGCTGCTTCCGACATGCTGCACATCGTCAACGAGTCCTGCCCCACCAAGATATTCCTCGCCAATCCCAATATCGACCGCAAGATGTATGCCGAAATCTTCCAGTTGAACGACACCCAGCTTGAGTTGCTGGAGTCGTTGGTGCCCAAGCGCGAGCTGCTGCTGATCCAGCCGCGCGGCACGAAAAAGCTGGTCCTCGAAGTCGATGCGCTGGGCTACTGGATGGCGACCAACAACGCCCGCGACAACATCCGCAAACAGGATTACTTCGCCCGCTTCGGGCCCGAACAAGGCTTGATCCGGCTCGCCCACGACTACCCCAACCCACTGAACTCATAAGGAGAATCATGCGTCCATCACCCATCGTTCCGCTCTTGCTCGGCCTCGCCGCGACCGTGGCCCACGGCCAGCAGACCGCCCGTCTCGTCAAGTACCACGCCAACGATATCGTCAGCGTCCGCGCGAAGATGCGTTACACCACGCTCATCGAACTCCCCAGCACCGAGAAGATTCTGGAGGTCGCCACCGGCGATAAGGACTTCTGGATCATCGACACGGTTGGCAACTATTGCTTTCTGCATCCGGCTAAAGTTGGCATCCACTCCAACCTTAACCTAATCACCGACAAGGGCACGGTGTACTCGTTCGTGCTGGACGATGTGGAGTCCGGCGATCCCGATCTCAAGGTCGTCATCGAGCCGTCCGATCCGTCCTCGCTCGCCGCCGCCAATGGCGCCAGCAAGCTCGTTTCGGCGGGCGACGTGGAAGCGGCCCATGCCCAGGCGCAGATGGCGGCCAGCCATGCCGCCGCCGCGGTCGAGCAGTTCCGGGCCGACTATCCGACCCATGCGCTGAAATTCGACTACACCTTCCACGATGAGAAGCCCTTCTGTGTGTCGGCCATCTATCACGACGACAAGTTCACCTACATCAAGTCGTCGGCCTCGGAGAAGTTCTCCATCTACGAGCTGAAGGACGGCAAGCCCGACCTCATCACGTTTCAGTTGAAGGATGGCACCTATGTCATCCCCGCGGTCGTCGATAAGGGCTACCTCGAAATCGGCAAGCACAAGCTCGAGTTCGAGCGGAAAGCGCAGTAGGTGATGCCGATGACGGATGACAAATCAACTACCTCAACCACCGATGTGGAATCGCAAGCAGTTTCGCCGGGCGCACAGCTCCCACCGACACGGCTAAAGGACAAGCGCGTATTGCCCGAAGGCGTGGTACCCAGACAGGCCCAGGGTTACGTCATGGCCGGACTCGCCGTGCTCATCCTTATGGCCGTGATGTTCTCGAAGAACCACGCGAAACCCGCGGCGAAGACCACCGACTCTGGCCCGCTCACCGTCTCCACCGATGCAAACCTGCGAAAGATTCATGAACTGGAGCAGGACCTGAGCGCCGACCAGCGCCAGAGCCAGCAGCATGCAATGGCGCAGAAGAACATGGGCAATGACGCCGCGCCCGTAGGCACGCCGTCTGCCATGCAGCCGAATGGGACTGCGGCTCCGATGGGGCCGGGATCGCAGCCAGCCGCACCACCCAGCGATCCGGTCGCGGACGCGGAAAAGGCGCTAGCTTTCAAGTCTCGCTTCGCGTCGAACCTTGTCTCCGCCGAGGACGGCGCTCCGGCTCCGTCGGAGGAGTCTGCCGATCTCTCCGACAATGCTCCGGCTCGCCCTTCGAGCTTGCCGCCGAGCCTTCCCACGCAGGCCGCCGTGGCGCCTGCCGCGGCTGCCAGCAAGCGTGCGCCGGAGGTGAATGTAAACTCCGCGCACGGCCAGCCCTATGTGGTTTTTGAAGGCACGAGCATCGACACGGTGCTGGTCAATCGTCTCGACGGCGAGTTTGCCGGTCCGCTCAAGGTCATGGTGACCAACCCCATCTACAGCCAGGACCGCCAGCACCTCTTGATACCGGAAGGCACCTTCATCCTTGGCGACGTGCAGAAGGTTGGAGGCATGGGACAGAAGCGGCTTGCTGTCACCTTCCATCGCCTGTTGATGCCGGATGGCTACTCTGTCGATCTTGACCAGTTCCACGGCCTCGATCAGGCCGGAGCCACCGGCATTCAAGACAAGGTGAACAACCACTACGTCGAGGTATTCGGCGCGTCGATTGCGCTTGGCGTCATCGCCGGAGCTGCCGAGGCCACGAATGCTAACGCCGGCTATAACGAGTCGGGCACCGAGGCATACAAGGCCGGCATTGCTTCCAGCCTCTCGCAGTCGAGCGCCAACGTGCTCGACCGCTTCATCAACATACCGCCCACCATTACGATCCGCGAAGGCCATCGTATCAAGGTCTACATCACGCAGGACATGCTACTGCCTGCGTATGAGAACCACACCGTTCCGAGTGATTTCTAAACCCACCGCACGCCAACCGTCAGGAGGTTCCACCCATGAAAGCAGGAAGAATTGCTGTCCTCATTCTCGGTTTCTTAACTGCGCTCGCGCCCTTGGCGCACGCGCAATTCAGTTCCGGCATTGTCTACGACCCGACCCAGAGCGCTCACGCTCTCCAGCAGATCGAACAGGGATCGCAGATCTACACGACCGCGGTTGCCACTCGCAACCAGATCGTTACCATGTACAACCTCGCTTACCAGATGTCGCAGCTACCGCAGGATCTGGAAGCCCGGTACAAGGCCGACTGGTCGCAGTGGACCAGCCTGCAGGCTCCGGCAAACACCTATGGCAACACCGCCGCACTGGTGAACGCGCTCAACTACGGAGCGCTCACCACTGCACAGCAGGGATATAGCAGCGCCTATGTGCAAGCGCAGGGTTATCCATCAGGCAGCTACTCGTCACTGGACTCCCGCACCCAGGCTACCGTTGCGAACCAGTACGCAACGTCGGAGCTGGCGCAGACGACAACGACCAACACGCTCGCCACGCTGGGCACCATCCGCACCAACGAACAGGCATTCGCGTCCAAGCTGTCCAATCTCGACGCGGACACCTTCTCAACCAGTTCCACTCAGCAGACGCAGGCTGCGCTGCTCGGCAAGATCAACTCGGCCACGCTGCTCCAGATTCACTCGCAGCAGGACACCAACCAGCTTCTCGCAGCTTCCATTCAGCAGCAGCTTGTCGCCCAGAAACAGCAGATCGATGCCCAGAACCGTGCACTCAATAACTCCATTTATTTCCAGCAGAACTTTCCCACCGCCATCCAGAACGTGAACAACGGCGTGAGCACTTCGATGCACTCCATCTCGCTCAGCATCCATGGGAGCTACTGATGGGACAGAACATCATCGCACAGCTTGGACAGGCCATCACGCAACTGTTGTCCACGAACGGCTCGATGCTGCAGGCCACCGGTCTCGATATCTTCCGTGGACTTGCGACCATACTCGTTGTCTGGTTCGGCATCAAGGCCGCTCTGTCCGCTTCGCAAGGACTCGGCGGTTTCCACTTCGCCAGCTTCGCCGACCTGATTCTGACCATTGCACTCGGTCTGGGGATGTTGACGTACTATTCGACGCCCATCCCCGGCACCAGTTACAGCTTCTCAGCCCTCATCACTCAAGAGGGCCTGAACCTCTCGAATCAGATCGAGTCCAGCCAAACGCAATCGATCGCTGACGCCATCACCACCCAGGAGGAGCAACTCGGCTCGCCTCCGGGAAGCTTCAACATCCTCGAAGATCTCACATCTCTGATAATTGCTGTCCTGCTGGCGTTGATGGAGGCGGCGGCCTTCGCGGTCATCGCTTATGGCTACGTCGCCTCCGCGGTGTGTGTCCTTATTGGTCCGATCTTCATTCCATGGTTCATTGTGCCCAAGATGGATTGGCTCTTCTGGGGATGGCTCAAAGCGTTTATCGGCTTCAGCTTCTATCAGGTCGTGGCCTCGGCCTTCATCTATGTCTTCTCGAAGGTGCTGACTGGAATGTTTCAGGTCATCGGCAATATCAGCATCTCGAATGCCTTTACCGTCCTTCCGGCGCTACTGATTGCGATTACGGTCTGCATCTACGGGCTAGTCAAAATACCGGAACTCACGGCCTCGATCCTCGGCGGCCGCGCCGGCACCTGGGTCAACGTGATGGGGGATTAGTTATGACAAAACCACAGCATGAACTCCCTATGACCGACGCAGGGCAAAAGTTCCTTGAGTTGTATGCGGAGCCGGTTGTAACCAACACCTACCTCAAAGTTGCCCTCCTTGTGCTGTCCGCCGTGACGCTGGGCTGCCTTGCACTCCTCTACCGCGCCGACACCGCTGCCCTGCGGCTGAAGCCGCTCATCATCTCGATCACCGACGCCGGACGCGGCCAGGTGGTGAACTATGCCGACTTCTCTCATGTCCCCGTCGAGCGCGTCAGCAAATACTACCTGGCGCGCTGGGCGCAGCTCTACTACGGAAGCAATCACGCCACCCTGCAACGCGACTTCGCCGACTCCCTCAACTTCTTCTCGAACGATTTGCAGTCCGCAATGCTGGCGCGCGTGACCAAGGCCAAGACCCTTCAAACCTTCCTGCTCGATCCCAGCGCCCCGAACGTGGATATCGAAATTAAGGCCGTGGTGCTCGACGATACGCGGCAGGCTCCGTATCGCGCTCACATCGAATTTGAGAAGGTCTTTTACACACTCGGCGACGAACAGGAGCAGAGCCGTGAGCGTTGGACCGCCAATGTCGTCTACGGTTTCCGCGATGACGTTCCCAACGCGATGCTGCTCACCAACCCTCTCGGTCTCGTCATCAGCTACGTCCACGAAGACCAAGCATTTGGGAGCTGACCGTGCGACCGCACACACCCATACTGCTTTACTGCGCCCACCGGGAACTGCTCTCGACATTGGCGTTCGCGCTGAGGCTGCATCCTTATCGTGTTACCGCGGTAGACGACAGTATCGAGGCATCTCTCCTCGCGCGTGACCGCTGTGCAGCGTTCGCCTGCGCTGTGCTCGTCCACGCGCGGCAGGGCGACCTCGCTGGGCGCCTGATTCATCGCTTCCTCGAAAGCGCGTTGCCCATGCCATTGCTGCTTGTGGATTGCGCGGGCGATCTCGCACCCGTCCGCTACGCGGACATGGTGCTCTACGGACGCAACACTACGACAGCGCACATCCTCGCTTCGCTTCGGGTGCTCTGTCACAGCAAACCGGGACCGAAACCACGGAGCGCAGCGTGAAGCGTGTTTCATCAATCTCGATTGTCGGGGCAGCCGTGCGGGACAAGCGCATAGAGAGGCTTTCCGATGGCTTCTGGCTTTTTCAGATTGAAATCGGACTCAATGCCGCATTCGGGACAGCAGAGCGCGTGCCGGGAGTCGAGTACCGCGGCAAGCCGGCAGCCGATGGCCCCCGCTACAAAGCGCTCGGCAATTCGATGGCGAGGCCGGTCATGCGCTGGATCGGGGAACGCATCGCAGCCGTCGATGCCGTCCTCCGTGATCAACACGGCAACGGGAGGGTCCGATGAGTCAGCGGGCACGCATGCAGACACCGACACGTACCACCCAATCGCGGAGAGAAGCGGGTTTTCGTCTTGCCCTTGCCGTCTCTCCTCTGAAGCCGCGTAGCTCGCCTTCAACTCCGTCGCCCAAAGGCAGGTCCTTCGCATGGAGCCGTGCGGAGAAACCTATAAGGCCATTCGGTGCGGTTCAACCGCGGCCTGCTTTGATGGCCGAACCCGACGGCCAGCGAACACAGAGGCGCCTCTGTTGTCTGGATCCGACGGCATCCTTATATAGATGCCCTTCAGCCGGGTGTTTCCATAGAGCGCCGTCTCTCCCGTATTTTCCCTGCTCACCCTCGGTCACTCGCTTAGGTGCTGATCCCGCGCCCTGCGGCACGGCACGGCTCTGCTTCGGCTTGTCAGCCGCCCTGCAGGTTTCGGCTTTCAGAAAATCTTTTTGCAACGATCGCAAAAAACATTTTCCGAACCTTCCGAAAAAGCGCCGTTTGGCCTTGGGAGCGGGGCACCTCGCGTCGCTTCGCGCAAGAGTGTCCCGAGGGCATTCCGGGCAAATACAAACAGGAGAAAAACGATGGAACTCTATAACAACGACGTGAAACTGAAGGGCTATATCGGCAAGGACGCCGAGAGCTTCGCAACCAAAAACCAGAACACCCTTGTGCGATTCACACTGGCCGTCAAGTCCGGGTACAAGGACAAGCAGACCCAGCAGTGGGTGAACCGCACCGAATGGCCCCGCATCGTCGCTTTCGGCAAGCCCGCCGATTACGCGAAGGACCTGAAGAAGGGCGACTACGTCGAGATCGCCGGCGAGTTGCACAGCACCG
>Ga0210387_10001471_pt1 | contig 17808 bp, 15 predicted proteins | sample IncBWC7OmetaG_FD_160108 | JGI IMG/M metagenome (GOLD analysis project Ga0210387, IMG submission 160108) | Forest soil microbial communities from Barre Woods Harvard Forest LTER site, Petersham, Massachusetts, United States - Inc-BW-C-7-O ...
ATCGACCAGTAGGGCCCCAGAACGGACTCTTGCCCCGTCGAATCCCGGAACAGCGTAGCTCGTCCACTTACCTCCGGAGTAGTACTGGACGCCAAGGTGCGGTCCAGTTGCGTCTAAGGTCGCCCATGCCGTGCCTGACGGACCAAGCGCGACGTCGATTACTCCGTCGGTTCTTGCAAGTTCAGCAGTTTCCCCAAAATATGTTGTTGCCGGAGTGCCGGGCCGCCAGCGAACCAGCACTTTGCCCCCGAACCAAATATTGCCCTCGCTATCGTGCGTCAACCCGAGGCCGTAGCCGACTGGGATACCGTCCTTTTTCCCGAAGCAGCGCAGCGTCCCTTCGGTGATGCTGCACAGCGGCGCTTCGCGTGCATTAGGCCCATAGCGAGTCGCCCATATTGTCCCGGAAGCGTCCTCCATAATTGCGGCTACGGGTGCGGGATGCTCCAAGTCCGTGTAGGTTCGCAGTTGACCGTCCTTCCAGCGAGCCAAACCGCGTGTAGTACCGATCCAGAGGCTGCCGTCGTGAGAGCCGAGCAAAGCCGAGAAGTGTGTGCCGGGCAGATTCTGTCCTTGAGGTGGCTGCCAAGGCATGAACCGGACTCCATCAAAACGCATCAACCCTTGCGCAGTTCCTACCCAGAGAAACCCGTCGGTGGTTTGAGCAATACTGGTGGACGGAGAGACGGCGCCATCCTGGATGCGCCACACAGTGTGACCATACTGGGAGATCCGCCGGTCCGGATTAAGCGCAAGTGCACGGGGAAGCGCTACCAGCGACAAGTTCGCCAACACGATGCCCAACACGAAAACGCATCGTGCCCGCATTCGGACGATCACACTGACAGCGGATAAGCAGACACCGGGAAATATGTCGTGTGCTCTCATGATGCAAATCCAAAAAAACATCTTCAGATGACCAATGGTGACTCCGTTACATGGGTTGGCAAGGTGAACTGAAAAGTTGCGCCCTGTCGGCCGTTGGAAGTCGCCCACAACCGGCCGCCATGCGACTCCACGATGGAACGGCTAATGGCCAACCCCATCCCGCTGCCTTGCGGCTTGGTGGTGAAGAAGGCAGAAAAGATCTGTTCCGCTTCTTCTTTGGGCAGCCCCGCGCCCGTGTCACTAACCGAAAACAGCACTTGCGAATCCTGCATCTGCGACTTCACCACAAGCTCGCCGCCTGAGTCCTTCATGGCTTCGATGGAGTTGAGCATGAGGTTCATGAACACCTGCTGCAGTTGCACGCGATCGGCCATGATTTCGGACAGGTCGGCTGCAAGTTCCGTGCGCATGGCAATCGAGTGTCGCGTTGCCTCGCCCTTCATTAGCGTGAGCATTTCATCAACGATTCCGTTCACGTCGACCAGTTCACGCTGTGGCGGGGATTTCTTGTAGAGCGAACGCATACGGTCGATGATTTCAGCCGCACGATTTCCATACTTATCGATCCTGACTGCTGCCGCACGGGCCCGATCAAGATTCGGCGGTTCATGCGTGAGCCATTCCCTGCAACTGTTCGCGCTGGTGATGGCAGCCGTGATGGGCTGCTTAATTTCGTGCGCGAGCGATGCCGCCATTTCGCCCATCATGCTCACACGATTGATGTGCGCGAGATCTGCCTCCAGTTCACGCAATTTCTCGCGCTCTTGTTCGGCGCGCTTGCGATCTTCAATGTCCGTGAGGGTTCCGTACCATCTCAAAATTTTCCCAGTCTGATCGCGAAGTGGAACACAGCGCACCAGAAACCAGCGATATCCCCCGTCGGCGGCGCGACGAAAGCGCGCCTCGTCTTCGAAAGGCTGTCCGGTTGCAACCGAGATGCGCCACTTTTCCGAATGGCGTACAAGATCTTCAGCATGGATCGCACGCTGCCAACCTGCGCCTGAAGTCTTCTCGACAGAAAGCCCGGTGTATTCGGTCCAGCGCTTATTCACAAATGTATTGGAGCCGTCAGAGAATGTAGTGAAAGTCATCGCTGGAATTGTTTCGACAGCCTCTCGCAGACGCTTTTCCTGGCTCTCGAGCTGGTGAACGCGCCATCGATGAAGTGCCCAAAGCAGCGCAATCAAGACGGCGACGCACGACAATCGGAACCAATTCGTCTGGTAATAAGCCGGAGCGACGAAGAAATTGAGCGATGCGCCGGATTCATTCCACACGCCACTGTTGTTGCAAGCCTTCACCCGGAAAATATAGCTCCGCGGCGGAAGGTTTGTGTAGAAAGCTTGCCTTCGAGTTCCGGCGTCCTGCCAATCGCGATCATAGCCTTCCAGCTTGTACTGGAAATGTACTTTTTGAGGAACGACAAAGCTCAGAGCCGTATAGTCAACCTCGAGATCACGTGTAAGGGCTGGAAGACGCAGGCGGCTCTGAGTCGAATATTTCTTTCGGTCGGCGATTAGATTGTCGATGTGCACCGGCGGCGAAAGCGCGTTCTCGTAGAGGCGGTCCGGATTCAGCACCTGTGCTGAGACGCCGGTCACGAACCACAGTCGACCGTCCGGCGCCTTAGAGGACGTCGGCTGAGAAGAATCCCCGGTCCCAGCTTGTGCTCCGTCCGCAGCATCCAGAATCGTGACAGACGCCACAACGTGGGGATTCTCGATCCACTTCGCCCATTCGGGTTCTGCAATCCTGACCAGGCCGCATCGTGTATAGAGCCAAAGAGCACCGTGGTCATCCCTGATCGCGTTGAAGATTTCGGGGCAGGGCAAGCCATTGTCGCTGCTGAAGAGAGTCAACTGCCCATGGTTGAGCCGGTAGAGACCCTGCGAACTTGGGATGAGGAGCGAGTTGTCAGAGTCCACGAATGGTGCGCGAATGCCGGCCGGGCCCTGGGGAGAACTCAGCGACGTAGTCTGCAAACGTCCATCGCGGAAATAAGAAACAGTACTCTTGCCCTTTTGAGTGCCGAGCCAAACACCGCCGTTGGCACTTGGCGACAGATATTTCAGCAAGCCGAGGTCGTAGTTGAGCGAGGCTTGCTTCTTAATTTTGTCCCCAACAATGCTGAATACCTGGTGCCCCCGACCGTTAAGAACCCAAATCGTTCCACCCGAGTCCTCGGCAATACCTGACACCCCGCCGAAGCTCGCGAAATGCTGCCCATCAGGCGCCAAGATTTCTCGAAAATGTCCACCATGAAACCGCATGAGGGACGAATCCACTCCCAGCCAAACCACGCCAGTGTGGTCTTCCAGCATTGGCCCAACCGCGCGGCCTGACAGTGTTCGATCGACTATGGCGGGTTTGCCGTCTTGTTTTTTCAAGATGTTAAGGGCGCTACCGGTACCAATCCACACCGCTCCGTTACGTAGCGCCAGAACCGAGTGGAAGTCGGAGTCCGAGACTCCCTGCTGGGTCGTGTAACTAATCAGGGCCGTGTCGCGAAACATGTCGAGTCCGCCATCGGTCGTCACCCAGATGTCGCCTTCTCGATCCTCATAGACGGAGCCCACGCTGTTGCCTGACAACCCATGAGACAGGCCACAGTGGTCGGCGACACCGCCGGAAATGCGGTAGATTCCATCATCCTTTGTGCCAACCCAGAGCGATCCTCGGTGATCGACCAGCAGGGCAAAAGAACGGAATCTTGCCCCGTCGAATCCCGGGACAGCGTAGCTCGTCCACTTACCTCCGGAGTAGTACTGGACGCCAAGTTGTGGTCCCGTTCCATCTAAGCTCGCCCATGCCGTGCCTGACGGGCCAAGCGCGACACCGCCTACTCCATCGCCTTTTGCAAGTTCTTTAGCAATTTCAGCAAAATATGTAGTGGCCTGAGTACCAGGTCGCCAGCGAACAAGCACAGAGGACCCGAACCAAATATTGCCCTCGTGATCGCGAGCCAGGCCGAGGCCGTAGCCGACGGGGATACCGTCCTTTTTCCCGAAGCAGCGCAGCGTCTCTCCGGAGATGCTGCATAGGGGCGCTTCGCGTGCATACTGTCCATAGCGAGTCGCCCATATTGTCCCTGAGTCGTCTTCGATAATTTCGCCTATGCCGGTGGGATGCTCCAGGTCCGTGAACGTTCGTAGTTGGCCGTCCTTCAGACGAGCCAAACCGCGTGTGGTACCGATCCAGAGGCTGCCGTCGCGAGAACCGAATACGGCCGAGAAATGTGTGCCGGGCAGATTCTGTCCCTGGGGAGGCTGCCAGGGCATGAACCGGACGCCGTCGAAACGCATCAACCCTTGCGCAGTGGTTATCCAGAGAAACCCGTCGGTGGTTTGAGCAATATTGGTGGGGGGAGAGATGGCGCCATCCTGGATGCGCCACACAGTGTGACCATACTGGGAGATCCGCCTGTCCGGATCAAGCGCGAGCGCAGGGGGAAGCACTAGCAGCGACAAAGTCACCAACACGGTGCCCAACACAATCACGCGTCGTCCCCGTATTCGGACAATCATCGCCATGTTCCACATTGTTTGTAGAACCGTCAAATCTCGGCATCTTCTTGCGAGACTTCGGGAACGCTCGTTCCTTCCTGAGGGATCGGTCGCAAGATTCCCAATCTTCTCATCTTGGCCAGCAGCGTGGTTCGTTTCAGTCCCAGTTTAGCCGCTGCCCCTCGTGGTCCACCGACGATCCAGCCCGCCTGCTCCAGTGTGTCCAAAATCAAAACGCGATCCGAGTCCTCCAAGGTCATCGATGAGGGGAAAGTTCGGGTGCGATGCACCCTTGAGATCACGAGCTCGGTTTGCTTTTTGTGCAATGGGTTTGGGAGCACGCCGTCCCGCGAAACGATCACCGCGCGTTCCACCAAGTTCTGCAACTCGCGAATGTTGCCAGGCCACGAATACCACTGGAAGGCAGCCATGGTTTCCGGAGGAATGATGTCGACTTGCTTCCCCATGCGGCGGCCAAACAGCTTGACGAAGTGCGTGACAAGCGCGGGAATATCGTCCCGGCGCTCTCTGAGCGGCGGTAGCAAAATGGGGAAGACGTTCAGACGATAATACAGGTCACTGCGAAATTGCCCGCGAGCCGCCATCTTCGCCAGATCCCGGTTGGTCGCAGCTACCAGTCGGACATCCACTTTGTGCGTGCGACCGCTCCCTAAACGCTCGAATTCCTGCTCTTGCAACACGCGCAGCAACTTCGGCTGCAACGCAGGAGGAATATCGCCCACTTCATCCAAGAACAGTGTGCCTTTGTCAGCCATTTCGAAGCGCCCGATCTTCTGCGCGATGGCTCCGGTGAAGGCGCCCTTCTCGTGACCGAACAATTCGCTTTCCAGAAGATCCAGCGGAATGGCCGCGCAATTTAGCTTTATGAAAGCGCGCCCAAAGCGCTGACTGGCGTTGTGAATGGCGTGAGCAATGAGTTCTTTTCCCGTGCCGGTTTCCCCTTCGACGAGGACAGTCGAATCTGTAGGCGCAACCTGCTCCACTTGCTCGAGAACAGATTCCAGAGCGGCGCTATCGCCGATGATCCGCTCGAATTTACGTTCGGCCTGGTCCCCCGCGGGGTACGCAACTGTTGCATAATCTGCCACAAGATACTCCTTTCCAGGTGCCGCATACGATTGCTGTAACCTGTTTGCTCATATAGCAAGTGCAACCCGGACCGCTTTGAGCAACAATTGATGATCGAACGGTTTTGCAAGGAACTCGACCGCGCCCTCTCTCATTGCTTCAATCCGCATCCCGGCATCTCCGTAAGCGCTAATGAAGATGATCGGGATATCGCATTCCTCATCTTTCAGCCTGGCCTGCAATTCCAGACCCGACATTTTCGGCATTAGGATGTCAGTTATCAGGCACGAGGCTTGACGATGCAAACCGGATTCGAGGAATTCTTCCGCGGATCCAAAGCACCGTGCGACCAGTCCAGCGGCTTCCATCAGGTCGCGCAGTGAATCTTGCATGGCGGCGTCGTCATCAATGATCGCAATCAATTTGGTCACCTCGTTAGCTCGCTGAGCTCGCAGTTGGTTTTCACATGGTCTCGGAAGCATTCGTGTCCGCCCTCTTTCTCGTAATCAATTCACAGAGTTGGGCCGAGCAGTTTCTGAGTTCGGGCTCGGTTCGATTCGCGCAGCACCAAGGGTCTTGCGGCCGCTCGACCACGGCTTTGTTCATCAGAACTATCCGCAGTTCCCTCTTTGTTCCCCATAGTGAAGCGATGATCGCAAAGATGGGACTATGTGTCTTGGATGAAGGGGCTGTGATCGGTACGTTCTTGCTGAATTGTTAGCTTCCAACCGGGGCGGGGCGAAGAGGAAAGACATCGGGCCCAGTCCTGAATCGATGGCGAGTTAGGCTGGGAGAGACCCCGGTAATTGTCCGGAAGTGCCGAGCAAGATGACTTTGGTCCGTGAAACCTGCCACAATCGCAATTTCCGAAACTGGAAGGTCAGTGTTTCGTAGCAGTTGCTGTGCATGCTCGACCCGTCTTTGCACTATATAGTTATGCGGCGGCATCCCGAGCGTCTGTCGGAACGCGCGGGCAAAATGATGAACCGACAATTGTGCAATTCCCGCGAGCACTTCCAGGGCGATGTTTTCCTGCAGATGCGAGTTTATGTATTCGCATACGCGATTGGCGCGTGCGGGTGCCAGGCCCCCGCGATTCGTGGGCGGATCCATAGAGAGTGGCAGGTGTGCGAGCATGCCCAATCGCGGCCGTGAGTGAAGCAGGGCGTCCGTCGGAGAACACAAGCCACTCATCCCACAAACTGGGGGAGTGATCAAGGCATTCCATGGCTCATCAGTTCCTGTCCGAAGCAGACGAGCCGCCACATCTTGCATCCGCTTGCAACGAAAGAACGAGGAATCACACTCAAAGATCGTCGCCAGAGCCATCCCCCGGTTCAGCACTTCGTCATTGAGACTGAAGTGCTGGCGAGCGATCTGGTCTGCGCCCACAATTCGTTGATCATTGTCCACCGCGAGCAGAACCGCTGCATCACTACCTCCGCGGGGAGCGGCTGCAATGTTCCACGCATTTCGGAAATACTCGCGGAATATACGCTCCTCGATGCCGCGGGCCGACACCTTTGTTGCAGCCATGGCCAAAGAGAGAGACTGCTCTGTGGTTCGTGGATTCATCGACGAGGTATCGAGCACCGCAGCCAATCGACCAAGTGGGTCGAATATCGGGGCGCCCGCACAGCTCAAGTTGGAATGGCGCGTGCGAAAATGCTGGCCTCGAAGTACCATCGTGGCTCGTTGGTCAGTGACGCAGGTCCCGATTCCATTGGTACCTTCGATTTGCTCCGACCAGACTCCACCTAGCCAGATCCCGCGTTCTTTATAAGCATCCGCCATTGACTCATTCCCGCGGTGGTGAATGGCAACCCCATCCCTATCGCACAGCAGAACCACGTACTGTTGCGGCCCGACGATGGCATACAAACGATCGATTTCCTCCTGGGCATGCAAAATGACATTGCTTAAGGGCTCGCGGGAGTCTTTTATTTCCCTCTCTGTGATGATGTGCGGTGCGGCCTGAATCTCCGGATCGAGGTGATGTGCAGTTAGACAACGCCGCCAGGAGGCCGCCATTTCCTCGACCCCTGTGACTAGCGTGCCTTTACGGACTACGAGGTCGATGCAATCGACGTGGGTCAATCTATCGATTGAACGATGAGTACGGTTTTTGATTGCGGCAGCCAACCCAGTTTCCCCAGGGGCTGACTAGGTCAGCCTAGGCCACGACACTCGCTTCGTGCAATGAACATGGCCGCAACATAACCAAGAGTGAAAGACGCGTCCAAAGCGCCTTCAGACTCGTAAACCATCCTATGAATATTACTCCATGCAGATCGATCCCAGCTAAAACTCTTCAGTGGTCGAAGTCGGCCCAAATACTCTTGTTCCTGACGTTGTCCCAAATATGATGGTCACGTTCTTTCTCCTTACTTATTATGACGTCGAAATCAAGTCAGCTTCTGCCGCCGTTGCACAATATCGTGCTTAGTATGAACAACAACGGAAGGTAAACTATCGACGCCGCGACCAGTCGGCGTGCGGCCGCCCGCGAACGCTGAAGGACGAATTCCAACCCAATGTACAGGAACCCTAGACCCAACAGTGCTCCGGCGCAGTAGAAAATGGCAGCGTGCAGTGTCGGAACTTGCACCATGCTGATGGCGACAAGCGCAAGTAGCGGCAACAAGGTTTCGAGCGTCACGAAAGGAATTCTCGCATTACCTTTGGGCAAAACCAAGTAGCCCGCTCGGTCGTAGTCTTCGCGGTACATCCATGCGATTGCCATGAAATGTGGGAACTGCCACAGAAAGACGATGGCGTAGAGCAGCCACGCCTCCATGTACAATCGCCCCGATGCTGATGCCCAACCGATCAATGGTGGCATCGCGCCAGGAAAGGCGCCGACCAGAACACACAGAGGTGTCTTGCGTTTTAGGGGTGTATACAAGAACAAATAGGACAGTAGCGTGAGAAGCGCCAACAGACTCGCAAGCATGCCGGCGGCGATCGCGAGGTAAATACTGCCGGCCACTGACGTTAGGATCCCGAAGGCTAGGACTGCCGAGGGTTCAAGACGCCCGTCCGCGAGAGGCCGCCGAGATGTTCGCCGCATTTGCGCGTCGAACTTTCGTTCGAAGTATTGGTTTAATGTGCCCGTCCCACTTGCGACGAGCAACGTTCCAAGCAAAGTGTTGAACAACCCCAGGAATGACAAGTGTCGTGCTTCGCTTCCGCAACCAAGATAAAAACCGACACCAGTCGTGATCAGAATGAGGAAATTGACTTCCGGCTTCGTCAGTGCCCAGTAATCTGAGAGGGTGGATCCCCAAAACCGTCCGTTTCGCGGTCTGGAAAACGGGAGTTGCTCGGTAACTATGGATGGACCGGACATTCAGACCACCTCCATCGTCTGCATGTCATTCTTCGGTAACGCAATAGCTTGCGTTTCCAATTGCCGAATCGCGTACTCTTGTGACCCGCGGAACGAGAGTAAACGCGCCGTGACAATTGCTCCCGCGATCAAGTAGATGACGGTAACGCAGGTCCACATTAACGCACCCGCGCATTCCTGGTCCTCTAAGGCGGACAATCCAAACGGCTGTGATGAGAAAAAATAAACCTGGTACACCACACGGTCGCAAAAGACCAGAAACCCGGAGAGAATATCGCATGGCAAGGTGGCTAAGAACAGATACAAAAGCATTGACGATTCTGGCCACTTCAAGCTGGTCGGCGATGGTTGGACTACCGGCCACCAGAACAGAAGTCCGGTTGCGAGAAACGATGCTTGTTCAATTCCGTGCCACATTTGCGATCGCAACCCGAGCAGAAAGACCGCAGGGATATGCCATGCGACCAGTGTGCCTGCCGCTCCCAGCCAGCAAACTACAGGATGGGTCAGCGCGCTCCACACCTGATGCAATACTGTTGATTGAAACGATCGACTCACTACCTGCACCAACCGATGCGGCAGCCCGTAAAGCAATGTCGTGGCAGATGCGCCCAGCAAGATCAAGGGAGCCGCAAACGTCATGAGCAGAAGATGTTGAACCATGTGTGCCGTCAGCATTTCGTGATCGAGCGCACTCAGCGGCGACGCGATCGCCAGCCAGATGAGGAACAGGCCGAGCATAAAGCCGCCGGCACGCCAGGCCTGAACGCTGTCGAGATCAAGCCTGCGAAGGCGTAGCCATCCCAGCAGGTATATAAGGGCGACGAGAATTAAACTCGCAGAGACCCAAGATGACTCGATCGAGGCGTGATGAGCATGCGGCATAGCTTTGCGCCTCAGGGTTGGGCTGCTGACTTTGGTTTGCTTTCGCTAACCACAAGATCGCGTGCCGCATCTCGTGCCGGGCTCTGCTTGGGCGGATGCAATGTCTCAAGGAACGCCACGAGCGCAGTGGTCTCAGCGGAGCTCAAGTTGTTCCCATAAGCAGGCATGTTGCCGCCGCCTTGGATGACCTGACGGATGAGTTGGTCCGGCGTGAGGCGCACCGCGACGCTATCCAAGGCTGGCCCTCTTTGTCCACCCGTATCGCCGAGGGAGTGGCAGTTGCGGCACTGCTTGACCTGGAACACAAGCGCACCCTGCCGCTGGAGCGCCGTCGTGCCATAGATGTATCGATCAGGTACAGGATCGCCGCTCCATGCGCTCATGTGCGGACTCCACGGTGTGAACTGGGCGAGACGAGTAAACGTGCCGAGCGTGATCGCGATCATGAGCACCGTGACAACTGCAATCGGTCTGCGCTTCCAGCTCTTTTCCCCTTCTCCGGAAAGAAACGGCAAAAGAATCAAGCCAGCAATTACCAAGGCCGGGCCGATGAGAAGGAATGGCGTCTCAAGCGATGGAGGAAGAAGTGAGAGCAAAGCATAGAGCCAGAGGAAAAAGTAGTCTGGCTTGGGCGCAGTCTGGATGATTGTCGGATCGGGCTGCCCGGTCGGCCCAAAAGGGCCGAAGTAGTACGCGCACGCGGCAATTGTCAGGATGATAAATGCCGCGAAAAACATGTCTTTCCACACTGCGTAGGGGACGAAAGGTGCACCATCTCTCCTGGTCAAACCGTGATACTCGGCCTCATATGTTGCTCGCTTTACGATGCGACCCGGCATCGGCCATTCGTTAATGCCCAGCTTCAGCACCATCAAGACGTGAAGCGTAACGAAAGCGATCAGCATTCCAGGAATTACGAAGACGTGCAGCGCGAAGAATCGGGAGAGGGTTGCGCCAGCGATGATGGGTCCACCCAACATCAGTTTCACAACTGTAGGACCGATTATTGGAACCCGGCTGGCGATTGATGCTCCGATTCCTAGTCCCCAGTAAGCATCCTGATCGAAACGCATGACTTGACCGGTGAACGCCATGCCGAGAGTCATCAATAAGAGAAAGACTCCGACGATCCAGGTCAGTTCGCGCGGATATTTGTGGGCGCCGAAGAGAAACACCTGCGCCATATGAATGAGGACAATGGCGACCATGAAGTTGGAGCCCCATCCATGCATCGCGCGGATGAACCATCCAAGCGTAACCAAATGATTCAGGGCCTGCAGGCTGCTCCAGGCTTCGCCGCCCGAGGGTACATAAATTAGCGCCAGTAGAATTCCGGTCACCAGTTGCAGGAGAAAGATAGTGAGCGCGGCGCTGCCAAACACGTAGAACCAACTCGCCGTATTTCGCGGCACAGCATGTTCAGCGGCTTCGCGAATGGGTGCCGCGAGTTGCAAACGATGGTCAAACCATTCGCCTATTTTCTTGATCACGCGCATGACCGCTTCTCCGATGACAGGCCTGCCACTGGGTCCCCTGGCGTTGGCAATTGTCCAGCATTGATCGTGAGTACCCCACCTTCGACCTTGTAGGGATACTCGAAGAGCCCGCGTTCCGGCGGCCCTGAGGCGCGTGCGCCATCACGGTAATACGCACCGCCGTGACAAGGACACATGAAGAGTCCGGATTGGGGAAACCAGCGGACAGGACAACCAAGATGCGCGCAGTTGATGGCGAACACCTGGAATTGATCGCCAGAAATGCGTCGTACCCAGCATGCGGTGTCTGTGGTCTTTCCGTCTGTAGGCATCACGAATGGATTGCGATATGTAGCCATCCGCGTCTCTCCTTCCGGAAAGTTGGCGACGTTGCCCAGCGGCACCCACGACAGGTACCCCTTTTTTTGACCCTGCGCTACAGAGGAAAGAAGAAAGCGCAGGATCGGTACGGCGACCACCATTGCGGCGAATCCGTTGAACAGAATTCCGAGCTTCGCGAAGAAGCCGCGCCGGGAAAGAGTACCGTCCCTGGACGGGGCCATCACAGGCGTAGTTGACATTTTCATTTCTCCAGGTGCTCCGTGTGTTGGTGCTGTGAATAATTCGAAGCGGAATATGGCTGACCAGGGCTCTGCACCCGCCGCGATGCCAACCAGGCAACGACATCGGTGATTTCCTGGTCCAACATAGGCCTGCCGGGAACGTTTTCGAGCCAGTCGGGCGCTCCTAAGTCGGGCCTGCCCGTGATCACGATCGTGCGCAGTTCCTGATCGCTGACCAGCGCCAGAAATGAATCATTCGTGATAGCGCTACCTTTGGCTGTCCCCCCGCCGTCCGTTCCGTGGCAGGATGCGCAATATGTTCCGAAAGCGATCTCACCACGCGCGGCATCCCCCGTCGTTTTTGGGATATATGGAGGTGGATTGGTTCCGTCGAGACTTCCCTTGCGTTGCCAATGTGAAAACATTCCGCTTGTAATCACGTTAATCTGCTCGTCCGTCAGCAATCCTCCGGCACTCTGTGCGAACGCTGGCATCGAGGTTCCGTGGACCCCGTTGGCAACAACTCCGTGCACCGCGTTTTCATCGACAATCGCGAGATACACCGGATTGGCAAGGGCAATCGACGCTCCTCCGCGCCCTTCCGCGCCATGGCAGGCGGCGCAGTTCTGTGCGTAGAGAGTTCCGAAGTCCACAACCTGATTCGGCGCCACTGGCTCCGAACCCTTGTGAGGTTGACCGTTTGGAGCGCTGCAAGCCGAGAGGAGCACAAGGTCGAGTACGGCGAATGCAGACAAATACCTGATCCGGCTCATCGGCGCTCCTCTCCGATCTCTCCTGGCGAAATAATTCCGGGAGCTTCGACTCCTGCCCTCAGAACAAACGACACATTCTCTCGCGTAGGAATGCTCTCCTGGCGCACAACTACCAGGCCGGCCACAATTCCAAAGGCCACTTGCGAGGCAAAGAACCAGAACCAATCTATGTGGCTGGCGAGCACCGGATTCAGCAGTCCCAGAATTGTGTACAGCAGCCCTGACCACAGCACCGGCGCAATAAGCCCTCCAAGCACAATCGGACGACGTGGGAACATGGGCAGCATCGCGCCGTAGAGCAAGCCCACAAGAATAGAAACAAAGCTGTGCAGAACAGAGGCAATCGCGAAAGCATCTGCATGAAATGAATACAGCTGTGCGGGCCCGAGACTCAGGGACTCCCGATAAACAACTGCGGCGAGGAGATTGATGGGATACCAAATACTGCCGGCCTTCAAAACGCCGTAGGTACAGGCCAGCACTGCCATCGCGATGCTGCCCGCCAATCCGCCTTTCAGACCCGCCGAGATCGGATACGTGCGGACGGGAAGCCATGCTCGTACTTGATCCGGCAGAACTGGAATCCGCTCCACGCCACGGCGATCGGTGGTCAAGCGGATGTCTTCGGGAACCACTGCGACAGTTTCTTCCTGTTGATACGGAAAGACGGCGCGAAACCATCCGACACAGCCCACCAGGGCGAATGCGGCCCCGAGAACGCTCACCGACATGCTCGTCACCAGTCCCGCGAAAAGGAGGGTTGCCCCAAAAGCTAAGATGAAAGGCCAGGCAGTCGGCGCCGGCACCTCGATCGCGCGCGGAGTCTGACACATTTCTTTCAATTGCTCTGTTGTCAATAGTGTCGCCATGTCTACCTCAGCGGCCAAGAACGTAAACTACGGTAAAAACTACAACCCATACGGCGTCGACGAAATGCCAGTACATCGAGAGCACTTCGATGGGACCGGACTGCTTTATGCCCACACGGCCACTCAATCCGAACACCGCAACAGCCACGAGCATCATGAGACCTGCGGTGACGTGAAAGGCATGCAGCCCGACAAGCGAGTAATACGTCGTTCCGAACAGGTTGGTCGAGATCGTAAGCCCGTGTTCGTAGATCAGCCGGTGCCATTCCTGCGCTGTGCCATAGAGGAACAATCCACCAAGCGCGATAGTGAGCAGCCAGAATCCAAGGAAAGCGAATTCAATGCCGCGGGCCAGACACTTCGCGGCCAAGTGAATGGTCAAGCTGCTGGACAGCAAGCAAATCGTGTAGAAGATCGGCGTTTCGAGGACTTCGAGCGGAGTCGGCCCCGTCAGGCTCTTACCCGCGTAAAAGAGATAGGCTACGACAAAGATCGTAAAGATCGCGGATTCGGCGATGATGAGACCGGCCATCGCCACTTTCCCGCGAGATGGCAACTGCCACTCAGTTGCCGTGTTCGAAAATGAAGTTGTCACTGCGCTCATATGATTTCGCCTTCACTCATAGCGGCTATCGGGGTCTTCAGGATGCTTCAGGTCCCACAAAGGGCGTCGGCTCGCAACCGTCGGAACGGTCGCAAAGTTATACGCAGGCGGCGGCGAACTGGTGGACCATTCCAGCGTCCATGCGTCCCAGGGATCGTTACCGGCAGGGGCTCCTTTGAAATAAGAAATAACGAGGTTTGCCAGAAATACGAGAATCGCGAGTGCCTGAATGAACGCACCGATCGTGACGATCAAGTTCAAGGTGTCCCAACCGCGGCCGGGTTCGTAGGTGTAGATCCGGCGCGGCATGCCGAGGATTCCAGGAATGTGCATCACGTCGAAACACAGGTGAAAGCCAATCAGGAACAGCCAAAAATGCCATTTGCCGAGACGCTCGCTCAGCATCCGGCCAGTCATTTTGGGATACCAGTAATAAAACGCGGCAAAGAGCGCGAATAGAATTCCGCCCACGATCACGTAGTGAAAGTGCGCCACAACAAAATAAGAGAGGCCAAGCTGCCAATCGAACGGTGAGGCGGCCAGCATGATACCAGTCAGGCCTGCGATGAGAAATTGGAATAGAAATCCGATGCTGAAAAGCATCGGCGTCTTGAATTGAATCCTCCCACCCCACATGGTGCCGATCCAGTTGAAAATCTTGATTCCCGTGGGAATGCCCACAACCATCGTCGTGAAGGTGAAAAAGCTGTTGGCGTAGGAGTTCATTCCGATCGTAAACATGTGGTGCGCCCAAACGCTCATGCTCACGAAAGCGATGCACACGGTGGCGCCGACCATCACCGGATAGCCGAAAATCGGTTTGCGTGAAAATACCGGAATGATTTCTGACATGAAGGCAAAGCAAGGAATGATCAGAATGTAGACTTCCGGATGTCCAAAGATCCAAAAGAAGTGCATCCAGAGGACCGCGGAGCCGCCGGCCTGTGTATCAAAGAAATGGCCTCCTAAATATCGATCGATCAGCAACATGATTTGAGCAGCCGACAACGGAGTAATCGCAATCAGAACCATTCCGCCCATGACAAGGTTGAGCCAAACCAGCAAGGGCATTCGGTTGAGCTTCATCCCGGGGCAGCGCGAGCACAGTATGGTGGCGATGATATTGATCGCCGTTCCGATGCTGCCAAACCCGGATACCAGCAGCGAGAGAGTCCAATAATCGGAACTATGCCCAGGCGAGAAGGCGCGCGCCCCCAGGGGCGCGTACGACCACCAGCCCACATCCGGGGCGCTGCCGGCGCCGTACAAGCCGCTTCCTCCGAGAAAGCTGAAATAAAGAAGCAGTGCACCCAGAAACGACAGCCAAAAGCTGAATGCATTCAGGCGTGGAAATGCCATGTCCCGCGCGCCGATCATCAATGGGACCAAGTAGTTCGCAAATCCAAATAGGACTGGCATGGCCACGAAGAAAATCATGGTCGTGCCATGCATGGTGAACATGCGGTTAAAAACTTCCGGTGAAACGAAGTCGCTGTGCGAATGCATCAGCTGAATGCGAATAATGAGGGCCTCGATTCCACCGATCGCGAGAAACAACAGAGCCGAGAGAATGTAGAGAATTCCCAACCGTTTGTGATCGACTGTGGTCAGCCACTGATGAAGCTCGTCGACCCAGGGCCGGGATTGTATCTCGATGTCGGGAATGGTGATCGCGTTCGAGGACATAGGTGTCTTCCTGAGTGTTCTAGCGCAGCGTCTCCATGTAGCTCACGACTGCATCCAGGTCAGCGTCGCTCAGCTTCATTGCGGGCATGAGCGAGCCGGGTTTGATTGCACTGGGGTCCATGACCCAAAGCCGGAGATTCTTGTGAGCGTTTTCAGCCGCACCCGCTGCTATCGTGGCGCGGCTCATCAAATGTGTCAGGTCAGGACCAAATCGCCCATACGCCGGAGTTCCCGCCACCGCATGACAGTTCATGCAGGCATTGCTTTCAAAAACTCGCCTGCCAGCCGCTGCACTTCCGTCCTGAATGGCGGGCTGTTGTTGGTCACGGACCCAGGCGGCAAAATCCTCAGGGCTGTCCACCGAGACGCGCAATAGCATCTTTGCATGCTGAACTCCGCAGTACTGCGCGCATTGGCCAAGAAAGATTCCTGTGCGCTGCGGATCCATCCACATCCTGTTCGGATGGTTGGGAATCAGGTCCGTCTTGCCAGCGAGCTCCGGGATCCAGAAGCTGTGGTCGGTGTCGGCGGAAAGCAAGGTCAAGAACGTAGGAGTCGGATTCGCGCGGTCGCTCACCGGGATGTGCAACTCATTCGCTGTGACTACCCCTAGCTGCGGGTATCGAAATTCCCACCAGTATTGGTGTCCGATGGCAGTGACTTCGACGGCGCCAGGGGGTTGGGGAGCATCCTGAACGGCATGGATGACTCGGGCAGTGGCCAGGAAAAGGACAACGACAATCAGAATTGGAATGATCGTCCAGGCCAGCTCAATCTGCGTGCTTCCGTATACCTGAGCCGGCTCCCGCCCGGCATCCGTCGCTCGCCCGCGGACCTTAACGACGGAATAGACGAGTAACGCAAAAACAACGACAAAAATGATTCCGGTGATAACAAGTACGAAGACGGACAAGTCAGCGATTGACTTGGCTGGGGTTGAGGCGGGAGCGAAGATATTTGTGCCGTAAGAAGAAGAGCCGTTTGGCTCGCTTGCCCACACCGCCATAGCAGACCAAAACAGAAGAAGTATCGCCTGCGCAAGGAACCGCACCGTCGAAAATTTCATTCTCGCAATCGACATTTTTCTTCTTCCATTCTTCACTTGTTACCGCCCACTTCAAGAGTGGAGAGCAAGCGTGCTACCAAAAGCGACAGGTACTCGTATTTCCTGCACCGCAACCGCGATGAAGGCCAACATCCACGAAATCCTGATCATTAATTTCGCGAACGGACTAACGCATGCCGGGCTGGTCAGTGTCATCCCTGTGCCTCTTGTGTCAAGTGTCATCTGCGTCGTCGCGCAATCGTGGAAACAGGCTAGGCCCGATGTAGATGGAGCGTAGGTTGTGCCCGCGAATTTCATGGCAGCGGAATTGCATGGACTCAGTGGCAGGCTGAGCCTATCCGCGACCCAAACGCTGGGCGTGAATGGCGCGTGCCGATACCGGGTCACAAAGAATTCAGGAGGTCTTAATGTCGAAAAAAGTCGCAGACGTATTGTGGGAGATGCTCGCGAAGGCGGGGGTCAAACGCTGCTACGGAATCGTCGGAGACGCTCTGAATCCTGTAGTGGACGCACTGCGACGAAATGGCGCAATCGAGTTCGTTCCCGTTCGTCATGAGGAATATGGAGCATTCGCAGCAGTCGCAGAGGCTTATTTCACGGGTAAGCCAGTGGTGGTGTGCGGAACAGCGGGGCCCGGAGTTGTCCATTTGTTTAACGGATTGATGGACGCGCGGAAAGAAGGAGCCGCCATTATCGCCATCGCCGGGGATGTAGAGTCGAGCATTATTGACACATCCGCGCTCGAGGAACTGAACCCGTACAAGTTTTTCGAAGCGGCTTCTCTCTATACCGCACGACTGGTGAATCCGGAGCAGGCCCGTGCGGTCATCAACACCGCCATCCTCACGGCTGTTCTGGAAAAGGGGCCCACCGTTCTTTCCATACCTGGCGATGTCGCGTCAGCCGATGCTCCGGACCAGCCTACCGACTTCACCATTGCAGCCCCGGCGGTCCTGAGACCTTCCGATACAGACCTCGAAAAATTGGTGAGGATGATCGATGAAGCGAAAACGGTGGCGATCTTTGGTGGGGACGGTTGCAGAGAAGGTCGCCACGAA